>Ga0209164_1002413_pt1 | contig 20042 bp, 14 predicted proteins | sample MTBNYHSulfiMetaG_FD_187458 | JGI IMG/M metagenome (GOLD analysis project Ga0209164, IMG submission 187458) | Enrichment culture microbial communities from rom New York Harbor, USA that are MTBE-degrading - MTBE-NYH (New York Harbor Sulfidogenic)... | ecosystem: Environmental > Aquatic > Marine >...
CGGCAACTGAAAATCGGACTTCAGCTGAACCCCCCCTTTTTTAAACTGGCTGCGAACCAATTTCGTGCAAGAATTGGTCTGTTTTTTTAAAGCCCCCATCATGATGGGGCATCTCCACATGAGCTTCATAATCGATCTTCCTTGCTCGCCGAACGGAACCGGCTTCACGGAACATTACCCGGCCCACACCATGCCAAAGGCGGCTCCCGCCGGTAGGATGCCGCCCAAGTACTTGTTTGAGCCGTGATCGGAAAAAACCGTTCAAGCGGTCTTTATGAAAAGTTCTTCCAAAAGCATTCTGTTCGTATCGGACAGTTTTTCGAACTCGACACTGATCCCTACCGTTTGCGGGTTTACATTGACGCGAGTCATGATGCATGGAATGTGAATCGGATTCGGCATCATAGCGTGCTGTATGTACACATCCACCTCGGGCAGGCCGGTTTCCACGTCCCATTCGGGTATCTTCGCCGGCTGGCGGGACTCCATGTAAAGGCCCCCCACACTGAGGTCTCTTGCAATGGCGGTGTTCAGCTCGTCGTTTCCCCGCAACTTCCAGTTCACGGGGAGCAACAATTTCCGGCGTACAAATTTTCGCTTTTCGTCTTTAGCGTCCATCATCCAAGGTACGCCATGATCATCCAGATAGTCGGTGATGATTTTCAGTATCAGCGACGCCAGGGATCTTCTCTCTTTCCGAGCGATTCTTTCCAGGGCTTCTCGAATTCCTATAGGCATCCGGAAGGAATATACAGGATCATAGGGCACGGCACTCTCTCCTTCCCCATCACTTCGTTCAGACTCGATACAACTGTATCGTTAATACTATTATAACTATTTGTCATAAGTTGCATGACAAATCAAGCAAAAAGGAAGCCGGTTTCCTCCGAATAATTTGGTTCCGGACCGACGCGGAATGAAGAGACTAGAAACGAGGAGGATCATCGCTCACCATCTCGAACCGACTCGAACCGATCCGGCGGGAAAAAACATTCACAAGGCGTCTTGTTTGCGGCAAAGGCTTGAAAAGCGGAAGCCCAGAGCATATAAGAAGGCCAAGTCGGGTTGGCTTGCGCGGTCCACTGTTCCGTCCGTTTGAGAAGATACCCGGTTGTTGCCGAATACGTTCGCCGTTCACTAAAGAACCCTGGATGTCCTATTAGGAATAAACCATCCCTGAAAAGGGCTTTTCCACACGAGACATAAAACTCATATAGGGAGAGACAGACTATGCAGACCGTTTCAATTCCTCGTGATCGAAGCGAGGTCGTCGTAAACGATTTCGTCCGTAGTGTTTACAACTGGATGGCTCTGGGACTGGGACTGACGGGCATCATCGCTTTTTACGTATCCAACAGCGAGGCGTTGCTGAATTTCATCTTTGGCAATCAGCTTATTTTCTGGGGATTGATCATCGGTGAACTCGTACTCGTTTTCAGTATCAGCGGTCGGATAACAAAAATGAGCGCCCAGACCGCCACGGGCTTGTTCTTGCTCTACTCTGCGCTGAACGGAGCGACGCTTTCTTTCATCTTTATCGTTTACTCGGGAGCATCCATTGCCCGAGTCTTTTTCATTACCGCCGGGACCTTTGCCGTATGTAGTGTTTACGGTATGACCACCAAACGCGACCTGACCTCTCTGGGCGGCTTCCTTTTCATGGGGCTGGCGGGTATTATTATTGCTTCTCTGGTCAATCTCTTCATCAAGTCCAGCGCCATGACCATGATCATAAGCTACATCGGCGTTCTCGTATTTGTTGGACTCACGGCATACGACACCCAACGAATTAAAGAAATGGCTCTTTCCAGACCGGCGGGACTGCAGTCCGACGCACACCGAAAAGGCGCCATCCTGGGAGCCCTTTCATTGTATTTGGACTTTATCAACCTTTTCTTAATGTTTCTTCGGATATTCGGTGGATCCAGAGACTAGCGCTCCGAATCCATGTCCTCTGAAAAGGCCGTCAAACCGGTTCTCCGGATGGCGGCCTATTCTTTTCTCGTCCTGAGTTGCCACTTTTTGGTCTTTCAGCACCAAAGTTTGTCACTTCAGCCAAAGCAGCCCTGACGACGTTGCTCGGCTGTTTCCGTTTAGCTAAGTAATATCCGTATATTAGGATTAGTATCCAATATGGCACAGACTTTGCTATGTAAAAGATAAAACAACAAAAACGCTAAGGAGGAAAGAGCATGCTAAAGAAATTGGCAGAAAAGAAGGAGAAAGGGTTTACACTGGTTGAATTGATGATCGTGGTCGCCATCATCGGGATCTTGGCCGCCATAGCCGTCCCCCAGTACATGGGTTACCGGGAAAAAGCGTACTGCGCCAGGGTTGAATCCGCGGTTCGCAACTATGTGAGCGCCCAGGAAGCTTACTTTGCTACCAATGACGCCTATGCCGGCGGTGAGAGCGACCTCGTCACTTCCGGTTATCGCCCGACCCAGGGTGCGACGGTCAGCGGCGATCCGAGCACCACGGTCACCGGTACTTCCACCAACTGCTCTCAGGGTACGTTCAGTTACGACACTTCCGGTTTCCACTGGTAAAATTAAGAAGGCCGCATAACACTCTAACAGGAGAGAGGGGCCCCCAGAGGCCCTTCTCTTTTTTTGTTCGTCAGTCCAGGACCTGGGCACGGAAATCCTTTCACTGAAGGAAATCCTCTCAGACACGCTCCGGACATCAAGCCCTTCAGCCTCACACCGCCTCATTCATCGACGGATGTCATCCTCCTGCTCCGTTCAGGACGATTTCATACGCAGGATGTTTCCTCCTGTTCCTGCAAAACCAGTTGGTCACCGTAAGACTTTGCCGTTATTTGTCATGATGTGCCGTATTTTGTATGCTTCTTGACAAAATTTGTCACCACAACAGGCTCGGAACGGAGCCGAAGGAATCGGGGGTTAATTTTAAGTTAACAATACCAACTACTTATATCGATACCACAAATATGGCATGCACTTTGCTTCATCCATCGCAAAATCGAAAAAAATCCTTAAGGAGGGGTAAGACATGTTAAAGAAATTGGCAAGCAAGAGAGAAAAAGGTTTTACACTGGTTGAATTGATGATCGTGGTCGCCATCATCGGCATCCTGGCCGCCATAGCCGTCCCCCAGTACATGGGTTACCGGGAAAAAGCGTATTGCGCCCGGGTTGAGTCCGCGGTTCGCAACTACGTGAGCGCCCAGGAAGCTTACTTCGCAACCAACGACGCGTACGCCGGCGGTGAGAGCGACCTCATCACTTCCGGTTATCGCCCGACCCAGGGTGCGACGGTCAGCGGCGATCCGAGCAGCACGGTCACCGGTACTTCAACCAACTGCTCTCAGGGTACGTTCACTTACGACACCACCGGCTTCCACTGGTAAATACCAAGCAGGTCGCTAATTACTCTGCCAAGTCGCGGATAAAGAAGAAGGGACCCCCGAAAGGGCCTCTTCTTCTTTTGTTTTTTTGCGCCTGCAGTTCGGAGTGGGCTTGCGATACTCTAGACCGCCGGAAATCGACGCGAGTGGATGCGGAACCGCGCTCTCACGAAAGGATACAATGCTTCGAGTGACGGGATAAGATGTCCTTCGGCAAGATCACGAATGTTCCCGGGTGCAGGGGCTGAACGGTTTTCACCTGTCGAGTCCCCAAGCAGCACGCACGGGAACCGCAGTGTCGATCGAATACTACAGCGGAAGTTTGTTGAGAGGCTCGTGACACTGCGGGCAGGAAAGCAGCAACAAAATATCGTCATACTGCTCCGCAATACTCTTCTTGTCTCCGAAACCGGCGGATTGGCAGAACATGCACTTATACATCAAATAGGTCTTTGTTTTGGCGTAACAGCAGGCACAAACGTACCCGATAACCTCTACGAAATAGCTGGTCTCTTTGTTTACTGGAATACCGCACAGCCCACATACCTCCAGGCTGTATCGAATTTCAGTCTCTGACAGTTTAGCTCTAAGGAAATCTTCGTCCAACATCTCAGATTCTCCCATTATTCGGAATTCTGGGCTCCAGCGGATCTTCCGCTCCCAAGATCGCGTGATCCGACCCGGCAACGCGGCAATCTTCAGTGTAATTTTCATCTTCGGCGGGTAAATGATCTGGCAGAGGTCACCTACTTACTCATTATATCGGCAGAAGCTTCGAAAGGTTTAGTGCTTTCTTCGAGCATCCTTTTCGATGGACATGGTTACGCGAGGGCTGACGCACGTAGAGTATCGCTTCTGTCGTTTTGAAGCTCTTCTGCACGGATACATGCTTTTCGTGACACACCAAACGCTAAAAATCCCGCTACGGCAAGGACTTGAAATTCTGAGAGGCCGCTGTTCCGACCCTTGCAACGGGGACTCGTGTAGAGGCTCCTCCATCCGTCTGTAATCGGAAAAGAATGCCACAGAGAGAGAAATCTTGACATAATGCCGTGGCAAAGCTGTATATAGTGGATGAATATGATGCGCCTGAAGCCCTTTGCCGGTTTTTGCAACCGGTCTGAATGATAAAGAAATCCATTGCCGAGTAACGGAACGGGTTGACCATCCGCAAAGCGAGGTACATTGTGCACTTTGAGGCTGTCATGCAATGTAATCACGACTCCACCGGCGCGTACCCTGCAAGAGGCTCACATGTTCCGACTTGGACGAAGAAAGCATCCTGTTTTTCGACCATTGGAAGCGTTTGGAACGGGGACGCCAAACGATCCGGTTTATAGACGATCTCCCTGTGAGTCTCTTATAGCGAAAAATACACCAGGTTGGACAGGGCCAGGGCTGTGTTTCAAGACGGGTCATAACAAATGTAAGCTTGTTACGCCCTGTTCACTCGCCTCGCCCGGTAGAAGAGAGCAAGGTCAAGGGTTCTCCGATGCCATCCTTCTATCAAACATCCTGACAGACGCTACTGTCGCGCTTCACCACGGATTCATTCTGCGTTGGCGGAAGGGCGGATCCTTGGCGGCGAGGGCGCGAGAATACCGTTCGATCTCGTGCACCCAGGTTCCTGGAGCAAATCGGAAGCCGCATGGCCGCCTTACGGGAGTGCCGGATGCTCGAAGTCAATAACATCGAAGTCGTATATAACGACGTCATTCTAGTGCTGAAAGGCATTTCACTGCAGGTGCCTCCGCACGGGATAGTGGCTCTTTTGGGCGCCAACGGAGCGGGCAAGACAACGACCCTTAAGGCCATTTCGGGCGTTCTGAGCCTTCAGTCCGGCCGGTTGGAAGCCGGATCCATTTCTTTTAAACGGAAATTCATACATAACCTGGACCCGGACGCTATCGTCCGCATGGGAGTCTGCATGGTTCCGGAAGGACGGCGCATCTTCGACGAATTGACGGTACTCGAGAATCTGGTGATAGGCTCTTACACACGCTCGAATCGCGAAAATGCCAGGGCGGACCTTGAGGCGGTGTTTGACTATTTCCCGGTGCTCAGGGAGCGCGCTCATCAACGATCCGTTTACCTCTCGGGCGGCGAACAACAAATGCTCGCGGTGGGCAGGGCTTTCATGTCATCTCCGGAACTCATCATGCTGGATGAACCCTCTCTGGGACTGGCGCCCCTGTTGGTGCAAAGCATATTCAAGATTCTCAAGCGTATACATAGAGAACGGGACGCCGCCCTTCTACTTGTGGAGCAAAACGCAAAACTGGCGCTCAAATTCTCTTCATACGGTTACATCATGGAAAACGGCAAAATCGTTCTTGACGGACCGTGCGAAAGGCTTATGGAGAACGAAGATGTGAAGGAGTTCTACCTGGGGGTCGCCGAGGACACCGGCCGAAAAAGTTACGCCGATGTGAAACACTACAAACGCCGCAAACGTTGGTTGTCTTAAAGGGAGAGGGATGCCTCAACTCGAGATCAGAGACATAAGCCTCAACTTCGGTGGTATTGTAGCACTGCAGAATGTCAACGTCCAGGTGGCCCAGGGAGCCATCCACGCCATCATCGGTCCCAACGGCGCGGGCAAGACCTCGTGCTTTAATGTAATCAGCGGCGTCTACCGCCCCTCCCGAGGCGAAGTTGTGTTCGAAGGAATACGCCTTACCGGGTTGAAGCCCCACCGGGTGGCCGCCCGGGGAGTGGCTCGCACATTTCAAAACATCGAGCTGTTCAGGAACATGACAGTGATCGAAAATCTGCTTCTGGGGCGTCACGTGCTTATGCGCACCGGCGTGTTGGCCGGGGCTTTGTTTTTCGGACGAGCATTGCGTGATGAGGTCGAACATCGCCTGCGCATCGAAGAAATCATCGACTTTCTCGAGATCGAAAAAGTCCGAAAAAAAGCGGTGGGTGCACTTCCTTACGGCATACAGAAACGTGTGGAACTGGGTCGAGCCCTGGCCATGAAGCCCAGGATACTGCTTCTGGACGAACCCGTGGCCGGCATGAACGTCGAAGAAACCGAGGATATAGCCCGCTTCATACTGGACATCAGGGACGAACTCGGGATCACCATCCTGATGGTCGAGCACGATATGGGCGTTGTGATGGATATCGCCGACAGAGTGACGGTTCTGGATTTCGGCGTCAAAATCGCTGAAGGTACGCCGGATGAAGTTCAGGCCGATCCCGCGGTCATCGAAGCATATCTGGGAAAAGAAGAGGAGGAGCTATGGGACTAAACCGTACCGTGCGGGATATGACCATACCCAAGCTCTTCAAACTCAACGTGAACCGCTACGGAAACCATGTGGCCTTGCGTGAAAAAGATCTCGGCATCTGGCAGCGGATATCCTGGAAGGCCTATTGGAACCATGTGCGCGATTTTGCCTTGGGGCTTAGGGAGTTGGGCCTCGAGCAAAGCCAGGGCAAGGTATCCATACTCGGAGACAATTGCCCGGAATGGCTCTACGCGGACCTGGCCGCTCAGTCATCCCGAGCCTTCGCTGTAGGCGTGTATCCCACCAATGTGGCCCAGCAGGTCAAATATGTCCTGGACAACTCCGAATCGAGTTTCGTGGTGTGCAAGGACCAGGAACAAGTAGACAAGGTGCTTGAAATCAAGGACGATCTTCCCCGTCTCAAGCGAATCATTGTTATCGATATGAAAGGGCTCAGAAAATACATGGATCCGATGATCGTCAGCTTTGCCGAGGTCGAGAAGTTGGGTCGGACCCGGCACGAAGCCGATCCCGGCGAATTCGATTCCATGGTCGAAGCCACTCGTGCGGACGACGTCGCCATCATGGTCTACACCTCGGGTACCACGGGCGTACCCAAAGGCGCCATGATAACCCACCGTAACATGCTCTCCATGATCGAGGGTCTTTCTTCCATATTGAAATTCGATGACACCGACAGTTTTGTCTCCGCCCTGCCCCTCTGCCATATCGCCGAGCGTAGTTTCTCCATGATCTATCCCATGTTTGCGGGATGCACGGTGAATTTTGCCGAAAGCGTACAAACCCTGCAGGAAGACCTTCGGGACATCTCGCCCACGGCCTTTCTCACGGTTCCCCGCATCTGGGAAAAAATGCATACGAACATTCATATCAGGATTAAGGACGCCGCCTTCCTGAAGCGTTGGGTATTCAACACGGCCATGCCCATCGGACGAAAAACGGCGGAGACTCAATTGCAGGGCAGGGCCCTCCCGGTGCACTGGAAGCTGCTCAAAGTCCTCGCACATCTGATGCTTTTCCGTTCTCTCAAGAACCAACTGGGACTTCTGAACGGCCGGATTTTTGTCAGCGGGGCCGCCCCCCTCTCGGACGAGCTTCTCCGCTTCTATCACGGAATCGGTGTTCCCATAAGGGAATGTTTCGGCATGACCGAGTGTGCGGGTATCAGCGTGATTCCGGACACCAAAGAGATACGCGTCGGTCGAGTGGGCAAACCCATTCCGGGGATCGAACTCAAACTGGCCGAGGACGGAGAGATCCTGTTGCGAGGAGGCCAGGTGTTCAAAGGCTACTATCGCCGGCCCGACCTTACGGATGAGGCATTTTCAGAAGACGGTTGGCTCAAAACCGGCGATGTGGGGCGCATAGCTGAAGACGGTCAACTGGAAATCGTGGATCGAAAAAAGGACTTGATTATCAATGCGTATGGAAAGAACATCGCACCTTCCGAAATCGAAAACAAACTCAAGTTCAGTACCTACATCAACGAGGCGATCATCATAGGAGAGGGACGCAAGTATCTGTCCGCGCTCATCCAGATCGAGCTGGAAAACGTGTCCGATTGGGCCCAGGAACATGGAATCCCTTACACTACATACAAAAGTCTGGCAGAGAACCCTGAAGTATTCAAACTTCTTCAGTCGGAAGTGGATCGGGTCAACGAACAGTTGGCGCGAGTCGAACAGGTGCGGAAGTTCAAGATCCTGACCAAAGAATTGGACCAGGATGACGATGAAGTTACCGCCACCATGAAGGTGCGACGAAGCACCATCGAGAAAAAATTCAAAGAACTCATTGATGAGCTGTATTGAACCTGGTCTTGGACCACGGCCGTTCTCAGAAATGGACGCCCATGGCCGAGTCCATTTTCAATAAGATGGGTTCGTAAAGAGCCGGCCGCCTCAGGGGCATCACACCGTTGCGGCATAATTCCTGCTCAGCGCCATTTAAACCGGCGCTCGAGAGGACTTAATCTCAGACGGTGGCCCCCCTTCAACGGAATGTAACCGGGTCAGGGAGGAAGATGTGCACAGCGCCACAAGCTATTTCCTCGAGCTGGTGGTCAGCGGTATTGCAGTAGGAAGTTTATATGCCCTGATCGCCTTGGGATTTGTGCTGATTTTCAAAGCCACCGGTGTCATCAACTTCGCCCAGGGCGAGATTATCATGATCGCGGCCTTTATCGCTTTCTATTTCATCACCCGTCTGGGCTTATCTTTTTGGGTGGCGTTCCCGGCGACACTGGCCATTGTGGCGATACTCGGCATGATTACTGAGCGCCTGCTGTTACGACCCATGCTGGGAGAGCCGGTCTTTTCAGTGGTCATGATCACCATTGGGCTCAGCATATTTCTGCGAAGTCTGTCGGGAATCCTGTTCGGGCATGACAACCAGGTGTTCCCCAATCCGTTTCCGAAAGAGCCCCTTCATCTGGGCGGCATCGTGCTCTCCCACACCCATTTTTGGACCATGATTGTCTCTTTCGGGTTGATGGTTGCATTCCTGATTTTTTTCAAATTCGCTCGTCTGGGACTCGGCATGCGAGCCACGGCAAACGACCAGGACACGGCCACGTTAATGGGAGTGAATATCAAAAAGGTTTTCGCGCTGACCTGGGCCCTGTCCTTTGTCATCGCCGGAGTGGCCGGGGTGTTTTTAGCCAACGTAATGGTGCTCAACGTGGGGATCGCGTTCACCGCCATCAGCGCTTTCCCCGCCGTGATTTTGGGGGGACTCCAGAGCGTGCCTGGAGCCATCATTGGGGGCATCGCCATCGGGATTATCGAAAACCTGGCAGGCGGGTACCTCGACCAGATCGTTGGCGGAGGAGTTAAAGATGTCACTCCGGCTGTCGTGCTTTTCCTGGTCCTCATGATCCGACCCTATGGACTGTTCGGCCAAGAAGAAGTGGAAAGGGTGTAGGGCCGTGGCCATACGTAGCAAAACGTTCAGCGAAAGCTACCATGAAGACATCATGGTATTCCGCACCATCTGGAGCAGATGCTGGGCGGGTGTGTTTATTGTGGCTCTCGTCCTGCTTCCCTTTCTTGGTGACGCCTACCTGGTCTATCTGGTGAATCTTTCCTGTCTGGCCACCATCGGAGCCTTGGGGTTAAACATTCTTACGGGATTCACCGGTCAGATATCCCTGGGGCACGCCGCTTTTTTGGCCTTCGGCGCGTACACCACCGCTTTGCTCGGCGGAGAATGGAACATGCCTTTCTGGGTGACGCTTCCCGCCGGAGGAGCGGTAGCTGCGCTGGCGGGAGTGGCGGTGGGGATCCCCTGCCTGAGACTCAAGGGCCTTTATCTGGCCATGGCCACCATGGCTTTTGGAGTGGTGGTGGAATATCTGGTGATCACCTGGGAAGGGCTTACCGGAGGCGTACGAGGTCTTTACGTACCAACTCTCACTGTGGCGGGCTACCCTTTGGATACGGACGAAAAGATGTACGTTTTCCTTCTAATCGTCACCGCACTCATGACGGCCGCCGCCAAAAACATCACTCGAACTCGCGTCGGCAGAGCCTTCGTGGCCATTCGAGACCGGGACGTGGCGGCGGAGATTATCGGCGTGAACCTGACACGGTATAAGGTAACCGCCTTTGCCGTCAGTTCTTTCTACGCAGGGGTCGCCGGAGGCCTATACGCCTACGTGATGGCTTACATCAATCCGGAACATTTTACGCTTATGCTCTCCATCGAGTATCTTGCCATGATTATTGTCGGGGGTTTGGGAAGCATCCTGGGGTCCATTTTTGGAGCCGTATTTATCGTAGTGGCTCCCGAATTCATCAAATTGTTCGCTCAGAGCATGGAGTCCGTAATCCCCGCTCTGGAGGGACGTTACGATCTGGAATGGAATATCGCCGTCTTCGGCCTTTTGATCATGCTGTTCCTGATTCTGGAACCCGGCGGACTCAACGCCATCTGGGTTCGCGTTAAAACAGGATTCAAGAATTGGCCTTTTACCTACTGACAGTCTTACAGACCCATTTTGGCGCACTTCCGGCATCCGAACAAGCCGTTCCCGGCCGGAGAAAGCCGGCGGTTATTTCCGAATTTCCATGCAGGCTTTAGATCTTGAAAAGGATCCGGGAGGCATGCCTTTGTGATTCGAGGCTTTCCCGTTTTCTTTATGAATGGATTCTCGTTTGGACGAAACAACGCAACCTTAGCAAGGAGGAGAACGGATGATGGACAATCGTTGGATCAAGGGTGCAGTCGTATTCGCCGCGTTGATGCTGCTCAGCGCGAGTATGGCCACAGCCGCGGGTCGAGGAGTCACCGACGACACGATCAAGCTCGGTTTGGTACTGGTCAAGACCGGACCTGTTGCCGCCCTGGGTTTACCAAACGGCCAGGGTATGGTGGACTACATGAAATACATCAACGACCAGGGCGGCATCAACGGCCGTAAAGTGGAGATCCTATGGGAGGATGACCAGTTCCAGGCGCCTAAATCGGTGGCGGCGGTCAAGAAGCTTATGACCCGGGATCAAGTACTCACCGTTATCACCACGGGCGGCACCACCCAGACCATAGCCAATCTGGGCAACATCAAAAACTATAAAATTACAAATATTCCCAATGCGTTGGCCGTCGAATTCTATGAGCCTCTCAATCCGTACATTTTCGCCATGGGCGCCACCTATGAGGCCCAGTACCATTGCATAGTAGACTACATTCACGACGACCTCGGGATCAAGGACCCTCGCATTGGAGTCGTTTACACTAAAAAAGAATATGGAAAGGTGGGTCTGGAAGCTATCAAGGACAGAGCGAAAAAATACGACATCCCCGTCGTGGCCGAACTGGTCCTGCCTACAGGTGCCGTGGATGCCAGTTCTCAGGTATTGGCTCTTCAACAAGCGGAGGCGAACATCGTCATTACCTGTGACGTGCTGCCCCCGGTCATCAGTTTCATCAAGACCACACAGAAGTACGACTATGCACCCGTGATTTTCGGATTCAACTGGGCCACGGACGACATGATTGTAAAGGCTTGCGGCGAAGGAGCGACGAACTACATTGGCGTAAACTTCGTGGGTGGCTGGTCGGACGATTCCCATGGCCTTAATCTGGTGCGAGAGATCGCTGCTAAGTACGGCAGTGACCCCGGACTCACCTCGCTCTATGTCAACGGGGTGGGCGTGGCCTGGCTCTTTGCCGAAGCAATGAAACGGGCTGGAGAGGATCTTAACCCGGATACACTCAAAGAGGCCATGGAGACGCTCCGAGACTATGACACCGGAGGCGTGTTCCCACCCGTTACCTATACCCAGCAGAGCCACGCGCCATCGGAAAAAGTGAAATTCTTCAAAGCCGACGTACCCAACAAACGGCTCATCACCATAACGGACTGGCGCAGCCCGAAAAAGATGTAGTCTTTTTCACCGATCGGAGCCCTTTACGGGCTCCGTCGGCATGTACTATTACGAATGCCGTACATGCTGCTAAGAGCACCAATCGCTATTCACGGCTCCTCTCGATCTCCTGCTACTCCAAAATCCGATTTCCAGAGGGAGACCGGATCCCATTTTTCCAACCGGAAAATGCTTCGGTATCGGGTCTGTAATACACGCTGCACCATTCCGAAACCGGGCTGAATGAAGAATTTCGGGAGAAAATACCGGTAGATCGGGCGACGAATCCCGTTTTACACGACGCGAGATATGGACTTGGGGAGCAGAGTCGGCGACTCGGCGCCCGGGAAAAACCGTCTCATACGGTTCCCCTTTCGAGTACAAAGATACCCTGAAGTAGGAGGTGATCTCGATCAATCGCCTGAAGTAACCGGTTTTGAATAGTCAGGTTCTCTTCTTGCTGTTGATGAGCACCAAAGAAACCAGTATGAGAAGCCATATAATGATCTCGTCCATGTCTCATTCCTTGAAGTCTTTTAATATAAAGAAGGCAAACTTCGTGCCACTAGTTCCTCGGCTTCGATTCCGGCACCGTCGGTCGCTCCGGACACTGAAGAGGCTCCATTAAATCTCGTCTGATAAATCAGCTCGAGTCTTTAAAAGCCAATAAGATAGATCCGTTGTGTATTGATTTCAGACGGAAGGTGCAAGTGCGGCCTTAAAGAGGAAAACAAGGATCACTGGAGCCTTTGTGCACGAGACGATCGATTCCGACCGGTCGCCGGTCTCTAAGCCGACCGATGAACAGCAGCATCCTTCGATACGGATTTCCGGCCGCCGCTGTTACAGTGAAGAAGCGTTGGAATCGACGGAATTCGCAGGAATGGGAGAGAAACGGCTTGACATTTAAATGAACATTTCATACATACGTTCGTTACATTGCGGAGATCACATATGGCCCTGCGAAACAAAACAGACATGACAAAAGAACGTATATTGGACGAAGCGGAGACCCTTTTCGCCTTGAAAGGCTTCCACGCCGTCAGTGTGCGCGAAATCACCGCCGCCGCCGAATGCAACCTGGCTGCGGTGAACTACCATTTCGGCAATAAGGACAATCTCTATCTGGAGGTGTTCCGCTCGCGATGGCTTCCGAGGTCCAAACGCCTGCAGAAAGCTTTCAGGGACAATCTGGCCCCTTACGATTGCCCGACTCCGGCTCAGGTGGTGGAAGCTCTCGCCCAAGCCTTTCTACTGGGTCCTTTTTCAGACGAGGAGCGTCAGCGCCATCATATGCTCATCACCAAGGAATTGTCCAAACCCACACCCGCCCTCGAACTGGTAGTTCGGGAAGCGATGGAGCCGCTGACCAGGTACATGATCGAAAAACTACGCGCCAGGGCGCCCCAAGACTGCGATCTCGAAGGCACTTGTCTCAATATCTTAAGCATATTCGCCCAGGTGCTCTATTTCAATTTCGCACGGGAAGCCGTTAGCCGCATCATCGGGCACGAATACGATGATGCTTTCAAGGCGCGGCTGGTGGAGCATATCGTGCGGTTCTCTCGTACGGCGTTCGGTGACGGCATGAAGGAGACCGCGTCGTGAAATCGGCCATCCCGCGAGCCGCGCTGCTTCTTGCCGCGCTCCCGCTATTGATCGGATGCATGAAGATGGGACCGGACTATCGTCGGCCGGACCCGGGTATCGAGGTCCCTGCCTCTTTTCAGCACGCCAATGCTGCTGAGATCTCCGGCTTGCGAGCGCCTCGGGAAACCTGGTGGCAGGTATTCCGCGATCCGGAACTGGATCGACTGGTTCGAGACGCCTTAAACTACAACCTGGACATCAGGCAAGCCTCGGCGCGAATTCTGGAGGTACGGTCCCAACTAGTCCAGACGCGCGCGGATCGATATCCCACATTGAGCATTCAAGGCCGGCCGGAAAGACAACGAACGCCCCGAACCGTATCCATTCCGGGCGCCTCCTTGGATCGAGAAACCGGCGCCTTCAGCCTTTCCTTGCCGGCAACGTTCGAGCTGGACCTTTGGGGACGGTTGGCCAGGGCTGAAGAAGCCGCACGAGCCGACCTCTTACAGGCGGAGGAAAATCGCAGAACCGTGGCCCAGACCATTGTAGCGGAAACGATGACCGTCTACTTTCAGATCGAGTCGTTGGAACGCCGGATACAAATCACTCAACAGAGCGTGGAAAGCTTCCGGCGCAGCCTCGCCTTGGCGGAAAATCGATATGAAAGAGGGTTGACCTCCGTTTTGGACGTAAGACAAGCCCGGCGCATTCTAGCCGAAGCCGAAGCCGGACTCCCTGAGTTGCGTCAGGAACTGGGCATCGCGCAGCAAAACCTGGCCGTTTTGCTGGGTCGCTACCCGGAAACTCATGAATCCCGCTCTCAGCCTGAAGACTATTACCGGCTGCTCGCCCCCGTGCCCCCGGGCTTACCCTCGGAACTGTTGCTGCAGCGGCCGGATGTCAGGGCTGCGGAAGCGAGCCTGAAAATCCTGAACGCACGCGTGGGCGTGGCAAAGGCCGGCCGTTTCCCTCGGATCACACTTACGGGCAATTTCGGATACTCGAGCGAAGATCTCGATCGGCTGTTCCGGCCCGAAAGCGAATTGTGGAATCTAGCCCTGGGCATCGTGCAACCCATTTTTGACGCCGGTAAACTGAAAGCCGGCCAGCGCGCAGCCGAAGCACGGTACCAACAAGGAGTTGTGGAGTACGCCAAAACGCTGCTCACGGCCTTCTCCGAAGTGGAAAGGGCATTGCTTACCCGAAAAGAACAGTTGGAACGCAGGGATCGGGTGCTCGGTTTTCTGACGGAGGCTCGGGCTACGCAAAGCGTGGCTGAGAATAGATACCTGCGCGGCCTGGTGGATTATCTGACCGTGCTCGAAGCCCAGCAGACGCGGTTTCAAGCCGAAGTGAATCTGGTTCTCGTGGATCTGGCCATTTTGACCAACCGAGTCAGCCTCCATCGAGCGCTGGGCGGGGGATGGGCCGAGCCTTCCGCCGAAGGATCGACTCCTGTTCGCGAAGGTTAGAGCCGCATCACTCCTGGATCCGAACTCATTTTCAAATAAGAGTGATCGCCATGAACAGAAAAAAGAGTCGGTTGTTGCAGGCGGGTCTGGCGGGGGCACTTGTTGTGCTGGGTCTCCTCGGCGTGGGCGCCCTCACGGCAAGCAAAGAAAAACTCGAAAAGGCCACACCGTCCACTCCGCCGCCCTTGGTTCGGACGATGCGGGTCCAAACGGGCCTCGAGTCCATTCATATCAAAGGTGAAGGTACGGTTGTTCCGTTGTTGGAAATCGATCTGGCGCCCCAGGTGGGGGGTAAACTGGTTTTTGCATCCCCATCCCTGATGAACGGAGGTGAGTTCCTTAAGGATCAAATGCTTCTGCGCATCGACCCGGTGGACTACGAATTGGCTGTCACCCTGGCCCGGGCCAACGTTAAGGATTCAGAAAGCCGGTTGAGAATAGCCCAGGAAGAGGCCGCCATTGCCAGGGAGGAGTGGCGGTTGCACCGTTCGGACGGCGTGAAGGTCGAGGGCGAGCCCCCGCCTTTGGTGGCGAAGCAGCCTCAACTGGCAGCCGCTCAAGCTCGACTCGAAGCCCACCAGGCGGATCTGAAGAAAGCGCTTTTGAATCTCGAACGAACCGAAATTAAGGCCCCCTTCAACGGCCGGGTCAGCAAAAAAAACGTAGACGCCGGCCAGTATGTCTCTGTGGGCCAGATTTTGGCCAGAATACACTGTACCGACACCGTTGAAATCGTGCTACCCACGCCCATCGAAGACCTACAGTGGTTTCACGTACCCGGCTTTACTCCCGGCGACGGCCCCGGATCCAGCACTGTTGTTCACGCCCGCATGGCGGGAGAAGAGCTCTCCTGGCAGGGAAACGTGGTACGCGCCGAAGGGAAATTGGATGAGCGAACCCGTATGGTCCATGTTGTAGTCCGGGTGGATGAACCGTATGCGCGGATGCCGCCTCTCGCAGTGGGTCTTTTCGTCACGGTGAACATCCGCGGACACTCTCTGCCCGAAACAGCGGTGTTGCCCAGATCCGCCCTGCGCGAAGATGGAAGCGTGTGGGTTGTGGATGACCAGGGCCGACTCCGTTTTCGTCCAGTCGAAGTAGCGCGCTTGCGAGGTGAAGAGATCATTGTCAAATCAGGGGTTGAAAATGGTGAACGGGTGATCACCTCTCCTCTCAAGGCGGTTACCGACGGCATGACCGTCCGCTCGGCCGAAGTGGCGGACCGCCCATGAAAGCCGTGATTTCCTGGTTCGCCGATAATCATGTGGCGGCCAATCTGCTGATGATCTTCATATTGGCGGCCGGCGCGGTGACGGGTCTGACCATGAAACTCGAGGTGTTTCCCGAGAGTTCTCTGGATCAGATTATCATTACTACGGAGTATCCCGGCGCCTCGCCGGCCGAAGTCGAGGAGGCGATCATCCGGCGAATCGAAGAGAAGGTGGCCGGCCTCGCGGGCATCAAGCGCATTGATTCCAGCGCCCGTGAAGGGTTTGGTTCGGTTGTCATCGAGGTGGTTAAGGACTGGGACCTGAAAAAGCTGCTGGATGAAGTCAAAGCGGAGGTCGACCGAATTACCACCTTCCCCGAAGAAGCGGAGAAGTCTGTGGTCCGCGAAGTCACCCGAAGATCCCAGGTGATCAACGTGGCGGTTTATGGGGATGTTCCGGAGACCACCATCAAGCATCTCGCCGAACGCATCAAAGACGACCTCACCAACCAGCCCGGTATCACCCTGGCTGAACTGCTGGGAGTGAGACAATCCGAAATCCACATCGAGATCTCGGAAGAAACATTGAGGCGCTATGGACTTACACTGGGAAAGGTGGCCGAGGCCGTAAAGAATGCCAGTCTGGACCTCCCAGCTGGAAGTGTGAAAACAGCGGCCGGAGAGATTCTCATACGCACCAAAGGCCGTCGATACTATGCCAACGATTACTCGGACGTAGCCGTGGTCACCAGGACCGACGGAAGCAAAGTAACGCTGGGACGGATTGCCGATCTCAAGGACGGTTTCGAGGACGTGGATCTGTTTACTCGTTTTCAGGGAAAACCCGCTGCGTGGGTGCAGGTCTACAGAGTGGCGGATCAGAATGCCCTGACCGTAGCCGGTACCGTGAAACGTTATGTCGATGAAATACGTCCCGGTCTGCCCGCAGGTGTACACATCGAATTCTTTCAAGACATGTCCAAAATACTCAAGAGCCGTATCGAGCTGTTGCTCAGAAATATGGCCTATGGACTCGTACTCGTGAGCGTGCTTTTGGGCGCCTTTCTCAATCTGCGCCTGGCTTTCTGGGTCACCTTGGGAATACCGGTCTCCTTCCTGTTCGGACTGATGACCCTGCCACACTTCGATGTGTCCATCAATATGGTTTCCCTGTTCGCGTTCATCATGGTCTTGGGGATCGTTGTGGACGACGCCATTGTTATCGGGGAAAACGTGTTCAGCAAGCACGAGGAGGGCCAGAGCCCACTGGAAGGAGCGATCGAGGGAGCGATGGAAGTCGGAAGACCGGTGATCTTTTCGGTTTTGACCACCATGGTCGCCTTTTGGCCGCTGCTCCTGGGAGGCGGGGTTATGGGCAAGGTGCTGCGGAACCTGCCCGTAGTCGTGATTCTGGTCCTTCTGGGGTCTCTCGTCGAATCCCTCCTGGTGCTTCCAGCGCACCTGGCCGGAAGTGCGCGAGCAGTCGAGGCTCGAGGTCGCGCTTTCCGGGAAGAGAAATTCATGGCCCGATGGTTGAAGCGCTTCGTGCGCGGACCCTACGCCGGGCTGGTGGATGCATGTGTGCGATGGCGGTATGTTACAGTCGCTGCGGGCGTGGCGGCTCTCTTGTTGACCCTGGGCGCCTGGTCCGGAGGATGGCTCAAGTTCACGTTCATGCCCAAAGTGGAAAGCGACGTACTGATATGCTCGCTTACCATGCCCGCAGGCACGCCGCCGGGGCACACTAAGGATGTTGTGGCTTTCATCGAGCGCTCGGCCCGCGAGGTCATGGAAGAAGTGGACGGACAACGCCCCGAAGGTTCGCCTCCACTACTCGAACATACCGTGTCCCTCATCGGATATGCAGCGTCGGGACACGGACCCAACGCCGGGTCACCCGAAATCGGCGGCCACCTGGCGCAGGTATACCTGCAGCTGTTGGAGGGCGAGGAACGCGACATGAGCGCCGCCAAACTGGCCAATCTGTGGCGTGAACGGGTGGGACGCATACCTGAGGCCGAATCCGTCACGTTCCAAAGCGAACTTTTTTCGGCAGGCAGCGCCATCGAGGTCCATCTGTCATTGGACGACCATGAGACTTTGTTGGCTGCAGCGGACGACCTGAAGGAAGAACTGAGGACCTACCCCGGCGTATTCGATGTGGCGGACAGCTTCCTGCCGGGGAAAAAGGAGATGCAGCTCAAACTCAAACCTGCCGCTCGGAGTTTGGGTTTGACGCTGAGCGACCTGGCTATGCAGGTTCGCCACGCGTTCTATGGGGCCGAGGCGTTACGCTTCCAGCGTGACCAGGACGAGGTGAAACTGCTGGTCCGATATCCCGACTCTGAACGCAAGTCTCTGGGCTATGTGGAAGAAATGAGGATACGCGCGCCGGACGGCACCGAAGCGCCTTTCAGCCAGGTGGCTCAGGTATCGATGGAGCAGGGATATGCCGCCATTCAGCGAGCCCAGCGCTTCCGGGTGATCAAAGTTACAGCCGATGTGGACGAATCCGTGACCAATGCCTTTGAAGTGCGTAAAGCCCTTGAAAACGAAGTCCTTCCGAAGCTGAAATACGGGTCCCCCGGTTTGCGTTACACTATGGAAGGGGAAGGCAAGGAACAAAAGGAGTCCATGGAGGACATTATAAACGGGTTCCTGATCGCATCGTTCGGCATCTATGCGCTGCTGGCCATCCCTTTCAGGTCGTTCACTCAACCGTTTGTGGTTATGGCGGCCATCCCCTTCGGCATGGCAGGCGCGCTGATAGGCCACCTCATTATGGGCCTGAACCTGAGTCTGCTGAGCCTGTTCGGAATCGTGGGCCTGGCCGGGGTGGTGGTAAACGATTCACTCGTGTTGATCGATGCGGCAAACCGGCTGCGCCGGGAAGGCGAGGACCCGCACCATGCGGTGACCCGGGCCGGAGCGGTTCGATTCAGGGCCGTCATTCTGACCTCCCTCACCACCTTCGCCGGTCTGACGCCCATGATTATGGAGAGGAGTCTGCAAGCTCAATTCCTGATTCCCATGGCTGTGAGTCTCGGTTTCGGGGTGCTTTTCGCCACGGGAATCACGTTGCTGCTGATCCCGTGCGGTTATATGATCCTCGAAGACATTCATGTCCTGGTGTCCAACGTGCGAGTCAAGCTCGTTTCCCGTCACTTGGACTGAGCCCTAGTATTCGTGGGAATCCCCCTGTTAATGGATTCCTACGAATATCTTTCGGAAAAACCTCTTCCGCTTCCGCGTGACCGGAATCTCATGAAGCCTTTCGCCGTCGGTAATGAATCTTTACATCATTTCATCTAGCTCGAGAACGAAGATTTTCCAGAAATCTTTCCGCAGGGAATCATTACGGAAATACAAACCCGTTACTGAAAACCCGGAGTCTTGATTTGTCCCGGATCCTATCCGGGCGCCATGATCGGCCATACGCTTCAGCCGTCTAATATATTGAAATATGATTATGTTTTGTCCGTTTTCGCTCGCCGGAAACCCCTCTGGAAGCCCCCTATTTTAGCTTGACAAACCCAAGAAAAGGGTTTAGGTTCTGTCTCGCTCGACACGCGAAATTTCTCACAAGCGCTCTTGCTCTATGAAAAAAAAAGATTACAAGGCCCTCATGGAGAACCTGACCCTGGTCACCCAGCTCGGCCTGACGATGGTCGGATGCGTGCTGTTCTGTTTCGCCATCGGTTATTATTTGGACAAGTGGTTGGGGATTAAAGGTCCGTTTACAGTGCTCTTCCTCATACTAGGCATCGCCGGAGGAGCT
>Ga0209164_1002414_pt1 | contig 20041 bp, 25 predicted proteins | sample MTBNYHSulfiMetaG_FD_187458 | JGI IMG/M metagenome (GOLD analysis project Ga0209164, IMG submission 187458) | Enrichment culture microbial communities from rom New York Harbor, USA that are MTBE-degrading - MTBE-NYH (New York Harbor Sulfidogenic)... | ecosystem: Environmental > Aquatic > Marine >...
GTCTGTCGGGGAAATTTTCCCGCACATTTTTACACACGGAAATAAAAAGCACTTAGCCGGTGACGGCTAAGTGCGTGATATTTGGTGGGCCGTCAGGGACTCGAACCCCGGACCAATTGATTAAGAGAAATGAACCTTGAGTTTCGCAACCTCGTCATTTTGCTATAACTCTTTGAAATCAATAAGGATAAAAATTCCACATTTTTTCTCATTTCTCACATTTTTGCTAATTTTGGAACATTTTTCACACACGAATCCACACACGGAAAATGGAATTTTTCAGGATAACTGAATTCATTTTCCCCATGATAATTGAGTGAGGTGCCCTCAGGACTCTCCTTGAGAAAACAAAAGCCAGCAGTCGACCTTTTTCATCGTCCCCTAACCATCAACAATCTGAAAAAGCTGAAAGCGGAAGGCTCCAACTACCGCATACGGACCGGCAGCCACCGGATCGGTCTGATCATCGAGAACAACATCGTTACCTTTGTCCGGGCATTGCACCGAAAAGAGATATACCGTCATTTTCCCTGAAAAAGGGGCTGAGGTGCTGTGCCCTGAATGGAGAGAATCCCTCCAGCCATAGTTTATCTCGACATAGTCGGGCCTGCGGGACTGACCTTGGCAGGTTACAGAGCTGCAGTCATTCCACCCCGCAACCACCTCGGACAGACCCTTCGCTTCCCCCTGGCTTGTCGTCTGAAGCGAGGGGAGAGCGGAAAATAAAAGGCGGTTGGGACATCCGCCTGGAATCAAAAGGGGTAACGGCAAACGCAACCACTTTTCACATTTATTCGTTGGGATCCACTGGCTCACCCCCCCCCTATTGCATTGAATTATTCAAGAGCGTCTTCCCCACGTAATCAGAAATTTTTTATTAGGCGCAGCAGGAAAGCTTCCTGATGTCCTTGTCAAAGGTCTGGGCAGCAAGTTTTATGGCTTCGCTCAAGGTCAGGTACGGATGCATCATGGCACTGAGTTCCGATATCGGAATTTTGTACCTGATAGCCATTGAAAGCTCCATTAACAGCTCTCCTCCTTCCGGTGCCAGGATGGACGCCCCAACCAGATAATCAGTTCCCTTTTGCTTGAGCAGCTTGACGAACCCCCTGGTATCGCGCGCCGCTGATGAGCGTGGAACCTCGGCCAGACCCAGCTTTGCCACGTCAACCTGAATGCCTTGTTCATTTGCCATTGATTCGTTCATCCCTACACCGGCTACCTGCGGATCGGTAAAGATAACATAAGGAACAATGGAATAATCTTTTGCCGCCGTATTACCTGCAAATGCATTGTCAACCGCCAGTCTTCCCTCATAAGCAGCCGTGTAGACAAAGGCGGGGCTGCCTATCACATCACCGGCTCCATAGATATGGGGCTGTGTGGTCTGGTTATACCCGTTGGTCTCAATGGTGCCGTCCGGGTGCACTTCCACCCCGACAGCTGCAAGATTCAGACCGGCAGTGTTGGGTTTGCGCCCGGCTGCCACGACAAGCTGCTCTGCAGTGATGCGGTGTTCTTCTCCTTCGCGGCTGAAAAAAATCGTAAAACTGCCGTCATGGGTGACCCGCGCCAAGGTGACCCCTGTCAGGATCGAAACGCCTTCCTCTGCAAGATACCCGGTCAGGGCCGTTGTCAAATCCGGATCTTCCGTGGGCAGGATTCTTTCGCTGCGTTGCAGGATGGTGACCTCAGTCCCCAGCCTTTGAAACATCTGGGCCAGCTCCAGGGCGATATATCGGCCACCGACAATTACCATGGATTGCGGCAGCTCTTGCAGTTCAAAAGCACTGGTGCTGGTGAGATAGGGAACCTCTGCAAGGCCTGGAATTGAAGGAATAAAGGCATTGGCGCCGGTAGCGATGAGAAAATACTCGCCCCGAATGGTCCGCCCCCCGACCTTGACCTCGTGTGCGGAGGAAAAGACCGCCTCCCCCTCGATATAATCGATGGACCCGTAGGCATGCAGCACATCCCGATATTTGATCTCTCGAAGGGAATCCACCAGCATATCTTTTTCGCGGATAACAGTTGAAAAATCAAAATCAACCCCTTTGGAGACTATACCTTTGAAGTTGGAATGGATGGCCCGATACCTGGTCTCGGCGGCTCTGATTAAAGTCTTTGACGGGACACAGCCAACATTGACGCAGGTGCCGCCCAGGGTACCCTTTTCAATCATGGCGACTCGTTTACCAAGTTCAGCCGCTCGAATGGCTCCGGCAAACGAAGCTGAACCGCTGCCTATAATCACCAGATCGTAGGATTCATTTGTCATGTTTTCTCACCTCCCCTATAAACAGAAGGCATCCGTTGCTTCTGCTTCAATAGGCCATGTAATAATTCGCCCCGGCACGAAGTTTGACCATCTCTTTCAGAGTGATGGGTTGAAAAAACTTCTGGGATACTTTCTTGAGTGGATCATCCGGGGTGCCGATTTGTGAGACCATCAGAAAACCCGTGTTGACATAGAACTGGACACCTTTGTCTTTGAGCGTGACCAGAAAATCACCATAGGTTTTCGGCACTTCAGCAAGCGGTATTGCAAACTGCGTGGCAAGTTCCTGCCTGAGCGTTTCCGGAATTTTGTATCCCTCAATATCATCCTTGCCGAGCCAGCCGACCTTGAAGGTATTTATCGCGTCGGCATCAACCAGGACTTTCACGTTGTAACCTTCTTCAACCGCAGCCCATATAATATTATAGGCGACACAAATCTGGGCATCATCCTGTTTCAAACTGGTTTTGAGATGCACCAGAAATACTTCCTGATTTGCCGAGACTGCAACCATCGGAAGAAGAAGGCAAAGAACAACGAATAGTGTTGCAATAATATGTTTTTTCATAACAGCCCCCTTTCCCATTCTTATGGTTTATCCACAGACCGGCTCCTTACCTCTCCGGTATAAGGGCCAGCCTTCTTGACGGCCTCCAGCAACTGCTCATCTGTTACAGCGTCATCCACGACCACCCAGCCGGTTTTTTCCTTGAACGAAACCTTTGCCTTTTTCACTCCCTCAATCCCTGCCAGGGATTTTTTAATGGCAATGGGTCAGAGGTCGCAGGTCATCCCCTGGATATCAAGTACCACATTCTCCTCAGCAGCTATCAGATTATTGACCGGGGCCAGAAATGCGGCAAGCATCACCAGGATGAAAAAAATACGTCGTGCTTTCATATCGCCACCTCCATTATCATCCATACACCCATAAAAGTAATTTCTGGAATGACAGGGCAAACAGGAAGAGCCCGGTGCCTACCCAGAGGATAATCCGGGCAATTTTTTTGGCGCGTACATCTTCCTCGCAATCGCAGTCAGGCTTTTTCAGATAGAGCTTCCAGAAAGAAAAACCGAGCATGGCCGCCGCAGCTGCCAGGAAATAGGGCCGATACGGTTCAAAGATGGACAACTTGCCCATGAAGCCGACCGATGTGCCAAAGACCACAAATATTGCCGGACCTATGCAGCAGGACGTGGCAAGCAGAGAGGCTATGATCGTTCCGGCACTGGAAATATTTTCTTTTTTCATGACCGGTCCCCATTCTGGTTATGACAGCATTACATGCCTGACAGGTTGATCTGTGGTTCCATGCCTTGTTCCTGCATAACCCTGTCCACCACCTGGCGGACATCGACAAGACATCAGCGACCTTTTGGGTTCTTTGTCTTACACTGACAACCACCGGCTTTCTTCTCCGCCATGATTTTTTCCATGATCAGGGACTTGCCATTCGCAAGAACATCCTTTTCAATGTCTGTGTCAGTGTGTCCGAAACAGTAGCATATTTGTTTACCGTTCATCGTTTTTGCTCCTTTCTGGTCCTATTTTCTTCAACAACCGACAGAATCGGGCATTCTCCAATCGGTTTGTTGTGCGAACACGACTCGACAAGACCGGCAAGTACGTCTCTCATTTTCTCGAGTTCTTTAATTCTTCTGCCAATATCATCAAGTTTTGCTTCCGCCCGCTTTTGAATGTCACCGCATGTCGCAGCAGGGTCGTTCTGCAGGTCCAGGAGTTCGCCAATTTCTTTCAACGAAAAACCCAATTCCTTGGCATGCCGTATGAACCGGATGCGCCGGACGGTTTCTTCCGGGTACTTGCGGTAGCCTGCACCGGTTCTGGGAGGCTGGTCAATCAATCCGCTCCGTTCATAAAACCGTACCGTTTCTACTCCAACACCGGCTTGTCCGGCTACTTTGCCAATAGTCAAACCCTGCATCCCGACTCTGCCTCCTGTTCCATAATTCTTCTTATACCTATACTATAACCCCGTACCGCACTACAGGGTCAAGGCAATAGGAGGAAAGACTTGCCTGAGCAGTATGAAGCAAGCTGAACAGGTTTCAGTTATGGACTAGCTTGGCGGGTTATTCTGCATAACGTAATAGAAAATCAGTCCTTGGTAGCTGTGAACTACAGCACCGCTCTCATAACAAAAGACATGCAAGCTTTTGCTAATCTTCAAGCACCCGCTTTTTCTCTTCAAATTCCGCCTGATCAATTTCACCTCGGGCATATCGCTTCTTGAGGATATCGAGGGCTGATTCATGGTGTTCTCTAACATCATGGCCACTCCTGGAAAAAAATGATCGTATCAGGAGAATAAACCCTGCCAGTACCACTCCCCAGAAGAGAAACATGAACAGCATCATGGGCCATCCCATGGAATGCCCCCAGCCCATCATTCCCGGCCACATGCCATACTGATCATCATGCGCCAGGACAAGAACAGGAAAAACAAGAAGTTGTGCTCCTGTCAGAACAATGAGATTGATTTTCTTCATATGTCATCCTCACTTTGAGTTAAACAATGGCAGGTGACGAAAGTCCTTCTTTCGTCACCTGATCAGTTTGGTTTGTCTCAATCAACCGATGGGTTGTCCAAGACCAGCGCCGCGCAACGTGGCTTCATCCGGGCCGCGACCCGCACAGCAATCAGCCAATTTGCCATTAATTGCGACGGCAGGAACGGATTTCACACCCAACTCCCGGGCACGGGTAGCCCCCTGAATATCCTGCGTATCAACAACTGTCACGTCACAGGACGGGCATGCCAGCCGGTTCACAAGCTCCACCGTGTCCTTGCACAAAGGACATCCGGCACTGAATACTTCTATATTTCTGGTGGTCATACTATCACCTCCTTATTGAGTCTTTGTTTTCATCATACGGCTCAAGATGGATACCTTTCATCCCGGTGGCGCCTTTCCGGGGCCAAGCGTTCCAAACCGATGCCGTAACCAGCAGGGAAACCCCTGCATATCCTGTAAAATCATTGTCCAGGTAAAATTTACCGGCCACAATACCAGCCGCCCCTATCATTCCAATAATAAGCGGGCCATATCCCCGTCGCTGACGTGCCCTGTAGCCAAGCATTGCAACAGCTAACAGCAGGAAAAAGATTGTCAGCGGCAGTAAATACGTATCACCGATGAGAAAATTCAGTCCGACCGAACTGAGCAGCCCGGCATACGCGGGCCAGCAGGCAGGTCATGCTATCCTTGGCAACAAGGCAACAGTTACGCCCGGCGCGGTCGCCAATATTTTTTTCCAGTCACTCATTTCTTTTTTCTTTCATGTCTGCCGGCCCGATAATCGGGCACCTGGTAAGCGGTCCCTGACCAGGACATGCGGAAACAAGTTCCGTCAGTGCTTTTCTTATTCTTTGTAGGTCTTCCATCTTCTCATCAATATCCGCTATTTTTGCCTCAGCCTGCTCTTTAACTGCACCGCAGCTCGTGCCTGGTGTGGACTGCAATACCATCAACTCCTTAATTTCCTTCAGGGAAAATCCGAGCTCCTTGGCCCTTTTGATAAATGAGACATGGAGAACAACATCTTCCGGGTAATCCCGATATCCTGATTGATTTCTTCCAGGCGCCTTTATCAGGCCTTGTTTTTCATAAAAACGAATTGCTTCAACAGTGATTCCAACTTGTTTTGCTACCTTACCGATTCTCATGCCACTTCCTTACAGAATTCAATTGTTCTTCACTCATTTATAATATAACTCCTGAAGTATACTTCAGGGTCAAGGGTATAATTCTAACAATGAAAAATCCAACGGTCATGTTTTTCAAGGGCACTACCGGGGGATCATAGTTGAAAAAGAAGCTTATCTCCTGGAGTTGATGCGCTATGTAGTTCTCAATCCAGTGAGGCCGGGGATGGTAGCCGATGCCGTTGACTGGCCCTGGAGTTCTTATGGTGCCATGGTCAGAACAGCAAGTCGACCGGAGTGGCTCCACCACACTGATTGGATACCGGGCAGTTCAGCCAATTTCGAGGTAAAGCGATACTGGGCTATATTGATTTTGTTCGTGCCGGGATTGGTCAGCCAGGGCTGTGGGAATCTCTCCGGGGGCAGATTTATCTGGGGTCGGATGCATTTGTTGAGCGGATGCAGCGAATAACCGCCGATCAATCGAAAGTAGCGGAAATTCCCCGGGCACAACGTCGTCCATGTGCCCGTCCTCTCGCCGAATACCGGGACACTATTCCTGATGCTAAGGAGGCTATGGCAACAGCCTTATGCCACAGGTGATTATACCATGCTGGAGATCGCCAACTGTTTTGGTGTTCATTATTCAACCGTAAGCCGTGCGGTCAAGCATGCCGAACGGAGACCTGGTTGATTGCAAGACCCCTAGAAATTAAAATTCAGGAGCCGATAAGCGGACTTGACCGCTGACCTACTGATTCTCAAGCAAATTACTCCGAGCTCACACAACCTCAAATATTCGGCAACGTGATGAAATTATTGAGTTTAAATTTTCATATTTTTTCCTATTTTATACAAAACAGCTTATTTTGGAACATTTTTCTCACACGGATTCTCACACGGAAAATGGGATTTTTCGAATTAAGACTCCTTTACCCGAAGACAACAAGTCAACCGGTTGGAAGGACCAGTGCGTATGGACAAGTTTCTAGGCCCGTCCTGTAGTACCAAGTTCTGCATTTAAAAGCCCCGGGTCAGGAAATGCCGATCCGGCAGAATTCCTTTGACTTGAAAATCCCGTGTCTTGATTGCATCATTTTCTAGTTCCGCGACGCGTACATCGCTGAATACCTCCGCCAACTGTTCAAATGCCTACGGATCTGGTCCTATATGCTTGCCGAGGGTGCTCTCCCTGCCGATATCATACGTTCCTTTGCTCTTATAATAGAATGTCGTCAGTTAACTGGTTTAAGAGCGCATGACATCGAGAACCCTGAACACCTTGTCAAAGGCGGAAGTCTAGGCAGCAACAAATAGTATTATAAAATCAAATAAACAATGCCTCTGCTTGGTATTTGGCACGAGTGTTGCTTGAGAATTTAATAAGAATATTTTTTCACGCATATCCATGCAGACAATAAATACTATCGAGGAAAGCCATGTTAGTTAAGGAAATCAAGGAAATTGCGATGCAGCGGAGAGTAGATGTCAGGAAAATGAAGAAGGCCGAAATGGTCCGGGCGATGCAGGAACATGAGGGCAATACACCCTGTTTCCAGACGGGTGCGAAGGAAACCTGTGGCCAGCTTGAATGCATGTGGCGCGAGGACTGCTAATAGCCGATATTGTTCCAAACAATTACTGATGGCCTCACCTGCATGAATATCTACAGGCTGCGCGCCCCATGACGAGTGGGACCTTGGATCCTTTGCAGCCGAAGGAATAATGAGGAGCCCCCCAGGATTTCTAATAACGGCGGACCGTACTAATTTACCACCTCGGCTGTGTCTTATGAAAGGGTGATGTCGGAACGGATCACGGAAAAATAAACATCATTAGCAGACAAAAGAGGAGATGAAGACATGAATCATACAGTGAAAATGCTCATCGGCTGCCTCGCCCCTCTGCTGATCATTTTTCTTCTGCCGTATTTCGGTGTCAGTGAAGGATGGGGTGTGTTTCTGTTTATCGTCCTCATGTTCGGCTGCCATCTGCTGATGATCGGCGGCCATGGCCATGATGAGCATGATCATCCAAAAAATACAGGAAAAGGGCATGGACACCATTAGCATCAGGAGATTGGGATTCGCCTTGGGCGCAAGCACAGCGCTGCTGTATCTCGGCTGCGTTTTTGTAATGATGACCGTACCGCATGATGTGGCGGTCAGGTTCTTCAACAGCATAACACACGGCATAGACTGGGGGCCTATCATGCGCTGGGATATGCCCTGGTGGGAGATGGTGGTGGGTGTGCTGCAGGTGTTCATACTCAGCTGGTTGTTCGGCGCCTTGATTGCCGCTTTCTATAACACCGGACTCCGTGGGAAAAAGCAATGAACGGCGAGTACGCCTACAGCAACTGGGGGTCATCATGTCCGCCATCCGCAGTATACCGGCACATTCACCATCACCCTGGCCTTCACGATCCAGTGACCTACACTCACCACACTTATCCTGTGGCCTTTTGTGATTGTCATGTATGTGAAACTTGCCAAGCGCGAGGAACGTGAAGTGATGAAAAAATCCCCAGGGAATACAGTGAATATATGAAACGTACGCCGATGTTCTTTCCGCGCCTGAAAAATCGTCCCGTAAAACAGGACAGGGCTGAGGAAAAAAACTCGACAGCAGAGCGGGAAATGATGTTTCCCACGCGGAAAGAAAACAAGGCTCAAAGGGAATGCCATGAAAGAAAATAACGGAATTATAGTCGTCACCGGTTCCAACGGTAGAATCGGTAATGCTGCGATGCAGCGGCTGACCGATCATTTCAAGGAGGTCGTCGGTTTCGACCGCAAGGCTCCCGGCCCGCCCCCGCCAGGTTGCGTCTTCATGCCGGTTGAAATCACGTCCGACGAAAACGTGCATGAAATGCTCAAAACTCTTCGTGAGCACCACGGCGCGCATATCGCTTCGGTGGTTCATCTTGCCGCCTATTATGATTTCTCGGGTGAACAAAGCCCCATGTACGATGAAATCACGGTGCGCGGCACCGGACGGTTGCTCCATGGATTGAAGGATATAGGCTTTACGGTTGAGCAGTTCATTTTTTCCAGCACCATGCTTGTCCATAAGTCGGCGGAACCGGGACAATTCATCGACGAAGACTGGCCGCTTGAACCGACCTGGCCTTACCCGGAATCAAAAGTCCGGACGGAACAACTGCTTCTGAGGGAACACGGCGATATTCCCGTCGTGCTGCTGCGCATTGCCGGCGTTTACGATGACCAGTGCCATTCGATCCCGCTGGCGCACCAGATTCAGCGTATCTATGAACGACGGCTGGCTGGCCACCTCTATTCCGGTGAGAGTGCGCATGGCCAGTCCTTTCTGCACATGGATGACTTGATTGACGCAATTGAGCTGATTGTCCTTCGCCGTGACCGCCTGCCCCCCGAATTGCCGCTGCTGCTCGGAGAGCCTGAATTGTCGAGTTACGACGAACTGCAGCATACTCTCGCCCGGCTGATCCATGGCGAGTCGTGGGAAACCCACGAGATCCCTGCCCCGCTGGCAAAGGCAGGTGCCTGGCTGCAGAACAAAATTCCTGGGAAAAAACCGTTTATACAACCATGGATGATTGACCGGGCCAATGACCATTATGCGCTGGATATCACCCGTGCCCGCACTTTGCTCGATTGGGAGCCCAAACATTCTCTGCGCCGGACGCTACCGAAGATGGTCGCGGCTTTGAAGCACGATCCCCCGGGCTGGTATCGGCAAAACGGGATCAACCCCCCGGCGGAACTCCGGTAACGGGAGAAAGGAGTATGAATTCACAACATCCCCCTACCGCGGCGGTCGTTTATTCCTGCCCAATGCATCCTGAAGTACAGCAGGCCCAACCGGGCAACTGCCCGATATGCGGCATGCAACTCCTAGTCGAAAACTCCCCGCACAGGCAGCAAAACAATACTCTTGCCCCGCAACCTTCCACAACGGTTATGCAAGGGCATGGGGAAGGACATGGCGGGCACGATATGAACCATTCCGGCAAACATGGTGACATGACGGCCATGACGCTGGATATGCGCCGCAGGTGGTTATGGACAAATTTTACCATTGTAGGCTTCGGATTCTGGCTCATCACGAGTCCCTTTACATTCGGTTACGTCAGGACGGGGATGATATGGAGCGATGTCCTCAGCGGCGTCCTGCTGGTATTTTTCGCTTTGCTGGCCCTGCTGCCGCGATTTGATTTTATCGGACGCTGGAGCGTTTCTCTGGTAGGAATCTGGCTCCAGTTCGCCCCCTTGATTTTCTGGGCGGAAAATCCGGCCGCATTCGTGAATGATACTTTGATCGGCGCTCTGGCCATAGCGCTCTCCATCCTCATCCCATCGATGCCCGGCATGGCGCACCACATGGAGATGGCCAAGCCTGGTCCTGTGATCCCGCCTGGGTGGAGTTACAATCCATCCTCATGGCACCAGCGCGCGCCCATGATCGTCGCTGCATTTGCCGGATGGTTGATCTCGCGGTATCTCGCGGCATTTCAACTGGGCTATGTCGACACTGTCTGGGAGCCGTTTTTCGGCAACGGCACGGCTGAAGTGCTGACCTCGGAGGTGTCGAAAGCGTTTCCCATCTCCGACGCGGGACTCGGCGCAGTCGCCTATGCTCTTGAAATGCTCATGGCCTGGATGGGAGGCGCAACCCGCTGGCGTTCAATGCCGTGGATGGTGACCTTTTTTTTCATTCTCGTCGTGCCACTCGGGGTCACCAGCATCATCCTAGTGATGCTGCAACCGGTTGCCGTGGGTCATTGGTGCACGTTATGCCTGCTGACCGCTCTCATCATGCTCATCATGATCCCTTTTACCGTCGATGAACTGGTCGCCATGGGGCAGTTCCTCAAACGAAGTGCGCACGAAGGCAAATCGCTTTGGCGCACATTCTGGGTCGGCGGCACCCTCGAAGTGGAAAACAATGATGAAAGAACTCCACAATACGGCGCGCCCGTGACCGAATTATTGCCGGCCACGGCATGGGGGGTCACAATGCCGTGGACGCTTGTCGTCAGTACCGCACTCGGCGTCTGGCTCATGTTCGCGCCGGCGCTGCTGGGAGTGACGGGCAGTGCGGCGAACAGCGGCCATATCACCGGCGCGCTCATCGCGACGGTTTCCGTGATCGTCATGGCCGAAGTCATCAGGGCCGGTCGTTTTCTCAATATTGTATTGAGTGCCTGGGTTATAGCCGCGCCCTGGTTGCTGGCAGGCGCAACCACAGGCGCTCGATGGCATGATCTGGTAGTCGGGGCGCTGTTGATTCTGCTCAGCTTGCCGCGGGGGAAGATTAAGGAGCGATACGCGACGTGGGACCGTTTGATCGTCTGATCAGGATGAATTTGTGCATGACGGCCATTCCGGTCTGCTCAAAAAATTCAGAGAGCATTAACTCATAACGCAGGAGAATATACTCATGGAAGTTATCCTTGCCGTCACCAGGTCATGTCACCACTGTGCCATTCTGGAAAAAGAATTGAAAAGACTGCATGTCCCTTATAGGGTGCGATATTATGAGGAAAATCCGGGAATTATAGAAAAATATGGCCTTAAAAGGTCCCCGGTCATCATAGTGGACAAAAAAATCGCTTTCAATGGCATGCCGTCTCTTTCTGAGCTGGAGAGATACTTCAAAGTAAAAAAACATGAGTCTGATCAACATGGCTAAGAGTGGATTGCCCCAAATCAGTCTGGCCAATCTTCCCATCACATTAAAGGCTCTTTTTTCTGCCTTTCTGCTGACCATGGCCATAGGCTATTTCATGGCATTTTTGTACATGTTCTTGATTAATATCAAACCGCACCAGGAAATGGGCATGAACGTCGTGGAAGGTATTGTCCATAAGTATTACGGTGAAAGGCAAAGGACACGGTTGGGATCTGCATTAACCGGGAGCATGGGTGAGTATGTATCTGAGCGAGAAAAAGAAAAAATATTCACATGGATTAAAAATGGCGCGCCGGAGGAAAACTACCAGGAAGTAAAGCCGATTTTCGATGGAAATTGCATTGAATGTCACAATGCCGATTCCGGAATGAACCTCGTACCGCTTACTACATATAATGAGATTAACAAAGTGGTACAGATAGATTTTGGGGAATCTATAAAAACATTGGCCGGGGTTTCCCATGTCCATTTTTTCGGCATCAGTTTCATATTTATCTGGACGAGCCTTATCTTCGCTTTTTCCGGTATACAGAGATATGTAAAGATCATTATCATTCTTACACCTTTTATTGCCGTATGGTTGGATATCGGCTCATGGTGGTTCACAAAATACGAACCTGTTTTTTCATACACGGTGATTATCGGAGGAGGCCTTATGGGTATCTCTTTCACTGTACAGATATTGTATTCGCTTTATGAAATGTGGCTGAAGAAAGGTAAGGAGGTTGAGGGAAAGTATTCATGTCCGAGTTAAGACAGGACCCGACAACTTATGACTGGATAGTGATAGCCAGGGACAGGGCAAAAAGACCGCATCAGTTTACAGGGGATCAAAAAGCAGTCGCCCCCAATCCGGAGTTCCGGAAACAATGTCCCTTTTGTCCGGGCAATGAGCATATGTCTCCCCCGGCTGTCATGATCTGCGGTGAAGATGGCAACTGGAGATTGCGGGTTGTACCTAATAAATTTCCGGCTTTAACACCTGTTGGAGATGTCACCCGTGATGAAAGAAAAATTTTCAGAAGCTGCCACGGGTACGGCAGGCATGAAGTTATCGTGGAATCTCCAAGGCACAATGATTCCATCCCTTTCATGCATAAAGGACATGTTGAAGAACTGCTCCATGTTTATCATGCCAGGTACCATGCCCTGAAAAAAGATCCCAACATCAAAGTCATCATCATATTCAAGAACCATGGCGAAAATGCAGGCACCTCTCTGGATCACCCTCACTCTCAAATTATAGCCTCGCCGATCGTCCCGCCATTTATCCGGCGAAAATACGAGGTGGCCACACAATATTTTGATAACACGAATCGCTGCATTCATCATGATATTTTTGCGGCGGAACTCGAGATGAAAGAAAGAATTGTACGGCAGAGCCGGCATTTTGTGGTTTTTCATCCCTTTGCCTCCCATTATCCCTTCGAAACCTGGATTATGCCGAAAAAACACGGTTCATCCTTTGGTGACAGCACAGAGGAGGAAATGGCTGATCTGGCCGACGTGCTGGGTGATATTCTGAAAAGACTGCACATAGGCCTCAATAACCCGGATTATAACTACGTCCTGCATACCGCACCTGTCGATGACGAGCACAAGAGATATTATTCATGGCACATCCAGATTATTCCGCGCCTTACTCTGGCAGCAGGATTTGAACTTGGATCAGGTATTCATATTAACATAGCCGTTCCGGAAGAGACAGCCGACTTTATGAGGCAGATACCGACACATCAACACCAACCGCCGGGCGGTCGGGAACATTCCGGAGCAGAGAGATAACAAGCGGGGGAGGAAAAAATATTTATGCTGGAATCAGTGGATGTCGGAAGTCGCACCCTCGAATCGTACCGCGGCATTGTCCCGGACCATATCCTCGACGATCTGGCCAAACAGGCCAAACACCTGCAGGGAGCGCGGGTCCTGCACGTCAACGCCACCCCTTATGGCGGCGGCGTATCCGAGTTGCTGCGTTCGGTGGTGCCCCTGCTCAACAATATCGGACTCGTTGCAGACTGGCGGATCATCCGCGGCGAAGAAAGTTTCTTCGAGGTCACGAAAGCTATTCATAATGGCCTACAAGGGGCAGCTCAGGGACTGACCGAAGAGCAGAAATCGAAGTACCTCGAAATCACCGACCGAAACGCCCGTGAGTTTTCCGAAGAGTACGATTTCGTTTTCATGCATGATCCCCAGCCGGTAGCCATCCTCCCGGTACGCGGCAAGGGCGGTGCCCGCTGGATTTGGCGATGCCATATCGACACTTCCGAGCCGAATCCTGAGATATGGGATTTCCTGCGTACATTTCTGGCCGAATATGATGCCGCCATCTTCACAATGCAGGAGTTCGCTCCCCCGGACATGCCAAACCGAAGGATAGAAATAATTCCGCCGGCCATAGACCCGGCCAGTCCAAAAAATCTTCCTCTCTCGAAGAACACCGCCAGACAAGTACTCGAATGGCTTGGTGTGCGGACGGATTTGCCGTTGGTCACCCAAATTTCGCGCTTTGATCCCTGGAAGGATCAATTGGGAGTCATCAAAGCATACCACAAGATCAGAAAGCGCTTCCCGGACCTGCAACTCGTGCTTGCCGGCTCCCTGGCGCTGGACGACCCGGAAGGCTGGGAAGTGTACAGGAAAATCCGCTCAGAAGCCGGCGGCGATCCCCAGATACATGTCTTTACCAATATACTCGGCGTGGGCAACATTGAGGTAAACGCCTTCCAGATGCTCTCCGATATTGTTGTTCAGAAATCGACCCGGGAGGGATTTGGCCTGGTTGTTTCGGAGACGCTCTGGAAGGGAACACCGATGGTGGCCGGCAGAGCCGGCGGCATCCCTCTGCAGATGGCCGACGGCGTCGGAGGTATTCTTGTCGACGATGTCGACGAATGTGCGGCGGCGATGAGCGATCTGCTTAACGCTCCCCAGCGCGCCAGGGAACTTGGCAAGGCAGGGAGGGAACGTGTTCGCGAACACTTCCTCATGCCCCGCCTAGTCCTCAACCATCTGGAACTCATGCGCAATCTTGTGAGTGGGCAACCGCTCACCCGCGAGAGCGGATGGCTGCGCAGCCATGATCCTGTATGCGGCATGGCGCTGGGCGAACACCCTGAAGCCACAACTCGGTATCAAGACACCGAGTACGGGTTCTGCTCGGCACGTTGTCGACGGATGTTCCTCGGCAGGCCGGAACATTACACCAGGCAGAACAATAAGACCGGATGATGAAACTGAAGGGATACATTCTTTATGCGGGGATATTGTTTATTGTCACGACAATCGGTGCGGCCTGGTTTTTTCTGCGGCCGGCGGAGCCTGAAGGCATCATCGAAACAAGCGGCCTGGTGCGGGGCACTGAGATCACCGTCAGTTCAAGGCTTGCCGGAGAAATTGAACAACTCCCCGTAGAAGCAGGCCAGAAAATCACAAAAGGAGGACTTATTGCCCGCTTGTCCTCCGAGGAGATCGAAGCTGCCCTTGAACAGGCCGCGGCAGGAGTGGAAACCGCTTCCCACCGGATACATCAGGCCAGAGAATCCATCAAGGGAACAACTGCACAAATCCGGCAGGCAGAGGCCCAACTGGAACAGGCGAAGAGAGATTTCGAACGGTATACGAAACTCCTTGAGAAGGATGCGGCCACGCAAAAGGCGTATGAGGATGCGCAGACCCGGCGCACGATCTCCGAGGCCGGCCTTGCGGCAGCCAAGAACGCCCGGGAGGCAGCACGGGCGACATTGCAGACCGCCGAAGCGGAATTATCTGTTGCCCGGGCGCGTGTTAAGGAAATGCAGGCAAGACTTGAGGATACCCGCATTCATGCTCCGGCAGGGGGCACGGTGGTGGAAAAATTTGTCGAACAGGGTGAGCTGGTCTCTCCCGGCACCCCTATCGCAACTATCATAGACCTCGGTGATGTCTACGCGAAGGTATATGTCCCGGAAGTCGATATCGGCAAGATAAGGATCGGTAATCCGGCCAGAATATTTACCGACGCGTTCCCGGACCGCCATTTCACCGGCAGTATTGCCGAGATCTCCCAGGAGGCCGAATTCACCCCCAAAGAGGTGCATGTCAAGGAAGAGCGGACAAAATTTGTTTTTGGCGTCAAAGTCAGGATCGATAATCCGCAAGGGTACCTGAAACCGGGTCTGCCTGTTGATGTGAAGATCAAATGGGCGGATGATGTCGCGTGGTGAGACGGTCATAGAAGTGAGCGGCCTCCACCGGAAATTCGGTAAGGCTGAGGCGCTGAAGGGAGTACACCTGAGAGTTGAACGGGGGGAGTTGTTCGGAATATTCGGCCCGGACGGTTCCGGCAAAACAACCCTCATGCAGAGCATCTGCGCGATCCTTGACCCGACGGAAGGTTCGGTATTTGTCCAGGGGTTTGATTCGGTGAAGGAAGCCGGATCAATTACTTCCCGCATCGGCTACATGTCCCAGGCATACTCACTCTACGGAGATCTCACGGTGGAGGAAAACCTAGAATTTTTCGCCGGCATACGCCAGATCCCCAGGGACATCTACCTGGCAAGGCGGGAAAAACTCCTTGAATTTTCCGGTCTCAGACCCTTTCTCCGGCGGAGGGTAAGGCAACTCTCGGGCGGCATGCAGAAGAAGCTGGCTCTCTGCACCAACCTAGTCCACGAACCGGACATCCTCATCCTGGACGAGCATTCCCTCGGAGTTGACCCGCTTTCAAGGCGCCATCTCTGGCGGATGATCGAAGAGTACCATGTCGAGGGAAAAACGGTAGTGCTTACCACCTCCTACATGGATGAAGCCGCGAAGTGCGGGAAACTTGCCTTCCTATTTGCCGGCGAGATCCTGCTCATCGACAGGCCTGAATCCATCGGCGACCTGGAGGGTGTATTCGCAGAGCATGCCGGAAAGCAGGCGGAGATCCATGATCTGCCCTTTACAGCCAGGATCGTTGAAGGAGAGGCGGTAAGGGTCTCGGGTCTCGTCAAGACATTCGACAGTTTCAGGGCGGTCGACGATCTCAGTTTTTCGATTGCCCGCGGCGAGATCTTCTGCTTTGTCGGCCCCAACGGCTCAGGCAAGACCACCACCATACAAATGCTCTGCGGCATCATTTCTCCTTCGGCCGGAGAAATCTTGGTTGCCGGAATAAATGTCCTCCTCGACCGGGAGTCGGTCAAAAGCCGGATCGGATACATGTCTCAGATATTTTCCCTCTATCCTGATCTGACAGTGGAGGAGAACATCGAGTTTTTCGGCCGGGTCTACGGCCTAGACCGAACTATCCTGGCCAGCCGGAAAGCCTGGATACTGGAGATAACAGGACTAGCAGCCGAAGAGACAAAACTGGTAGCCGCTCTTTCTGGCGCGGTGAAGCAGCGGCTTGCCCTTGGGTGCAGTCTCGTCCACCAACCGGATATTCTTTTCCTGGACGAGCCCACCTCCGGGATCGACCCGGTGTCGCGGCGAAATTTCTGGAAAATGATAACCGCACTCGCCGGTCTGGGCACCACGGTCTTGGTCACCACCCATTACCTGAGCGAGGCGGTGAATTGCCACCGGGTGGCCTTCATGCATCGGGGCAGGGTGCTTGCCCTTGATTCGCCCGGCGGCTTTCGAGAAAAGTATGGAACCGACTCCCTGGAAGATATCTTCATTGAGCTGATGGAGGAAGCGGGATGATCCTGCCGGCCCTTATCAAAAAGGAGGTCAGGGAGATCGCCAGGGATCCGGTGACCCTTGCCACCGGTGCTTTTCTTCCCCTGATCATGCTGTTTCTCTTCGGCTATGCCATTTCCCTTGATGTGAAAGACGTCTCGCTGGCCGTCTACGACGGGGACCGCACCCAGGAAAGCGTGCGTTTCATAGAGGCGTTTACCTCCGGCAGATATTTCACACTCCGATATTATCTGGACTCCCCGCAGGAGGCAGATGACGTGCTTCTCAGGGACGGGGCCGAAATGGTTCTGGCCATCCCCCCCAATTTCGCAAGGGATCTGCGGGCCATGCAGGGGACGAGCGTCCAGCTCCTCATCGACGGCACGTTCACTGCTACCGCCCTTGTCATCTCCGACTATGCCTCCACGATAATCAGCGCCTATTCGGCGGAGTTTCTCGGCCGTTTCTTGCGCGAAAAAGGGATTGCCATGGAAGCCCCGGTCAAGGTGCTGCCCAGGATCTGGTACAATCCCGCACTGAGCAGCGTCAACTATATTGTGCCCGGGCTCTTTGCGGTCCTGCTCATGGCCCTGCCCCCCATGCTCACCGCCCTGGCCATCGTTCGGGAAAAGGAACGGGGCACCATTGAGCAGATATATGTGTCGCCCGTCCGTCCGGCTGTGTTCATTTTCGGCAAGATAATTCCCTACGGTATTATCGCCTTTGTTGACATGCTCATCATCCTGACTGCCGGCACAGTCTGGTTCAGAGTGCCCTTCAAGGGGGGGCTGGTCATTCTCGTGGCCACCTCGGTCCTGTATGTTTTTGCGACCGTGGCCATAGGCCTGCTGGTCTCGACCCTGGTACGGACCCAGGTTGCAGCCGTCCTTCTTTCCCTCGTCGTCACCCTGATGCCTTCGTTTCTTTTTTCCGGTTTTCTTTTCCCCATCGGCAGCATGCCCTATGTGATGCAGCTCTATACCTACATTTTCCCGGCCCGCTACTTCACCCAGATAAGCAGGGGGGTCTATTTGAAGGGAATCGGGATGGAATATCTCTGGGGGAATATCCTGCTGCTGCTTGTCTACGGCGGGGTGATGTTCGTCCTGGCCAGCCTGCGTTTCAAGAAGAAGGTGGCCTGATGGAGAGACTCTCGGCTGCCGTCAAAAAGGAATTTCAGCAATTCAGGAGAGACAGGCTGCTCATTGCTCTCATCCTCTGGACCTATACCATCGAGGTTGTTCTCTGCACCATTGCCCTGAGTTTTGACGTAACTGACCTGAGAATTGCAGTGTACGATGGAGAGGGAAGCCAGGCAAGCCGAAGGCTGGTCGAGAGATTTACCGCGTCCGAGTATTTCAGCAAAGCATTGTACATACACGGACCCGGAGAAATAGACCGCCTTCTTGATGGAGGACAGGCCGATATGGGGATAATTATTCCCCCTGATTTTTCAAAGATCATGGAGCAGGGGCGGCAGGCGGATGTCCAGTTCATTTTCGGGAACACCAATCCCAACACCGTTAACGCAGCCATGGGATATAGCCGCCATATAATAACGAGGTTTTCATACGATACGGTCGCCGAGCGGTTGGCCCGCCTGGGTTATAAGCTGCCTCAAGGGATAGAACCCAGGATAAGGGTCTGGTTCAATCCCGGGCTCGAATTCCGCTACTTCATGGTGATTTCCATGATTGTGCTGGCAGGTATCATCGTGGGGATGATCCACCCGGCCGCCACTCTGGTAAGGGAGTTGGAGACAGGGACCGTGGAGCAGCTCATGGTCACCCCGTTGAAGCGGCACGAGATTATCATCGCTAAGCTCCTCCCCACCATTACCATCGCTATGCTGGCTTTGTTCCCGAGTCTGGCCATCGCCAAAATATTCGGGGTGCCGATAAAGGGGAGCATTCCCCTTTTTTTCCTCGCCTCGGCGATATTTCTTCTCACCAGCATGGGGATCGGGGCGTTTATCGCAACCTTTGCCAGGAATCTCCAGCAGGCGCTGCTGATATCCTTCTTCATTCTCTTTCCCCTGATGTTTCTTTCCGGCACCATTGTTCCGGTCGAGAGCATGCCGGCAGCCCTGCAGTATGTTTCCTATGCCAGCCCGGTACGCTACTACATGGAGATAAGCCTGGGAATATTTCTGAAGGGTGTGGGGCTGAACATCCTGTGGCCGAAATTTTTGTTTCTTTTAATTTTCGGCGCATTAATCCTGCTGTTGAGTCTGCGCCGCCTTAAGTTATATGGCTAGCATTTACAGAGGAGCTGAAAACCAGTTAACTACATGAAACAGGTTGAATTTTTTGATATTATAAATGGCTATACGTTGATAGTACGAGAAATTTCCGGCTGAGGCGCCAAGTGAATAACAGGATAATCTAATCTTTTGTAATCGGGGTATAATGTTTTTTTTGCGACATGCCAGGCGGTACAGGGAAATCATCTCCGTGTTGATCCGTCATGGATCAGGATGGTTGCTGGTGGAACTCGGGTTCGGAATGCTGGTACCATTTCACTGGGGCCTTCTCGGACATCCCAGGCGGGAAGATCCTTATTCCGGTCCCGAACATCTGCGCATGGCTTTTGAGGAACTGGGGCCGACATTTATTAAGCTTGCCCAGATTCTCAGCACCCGGCCCGACCTCGTTTCTCCGGTCTATGCAAGGGAGTTCGCCAAGCTGCAGGATCGGGTCCCGGCCCGCTCCTTCGCAGAGATCGAACCCGTGCTCGCCTCCGAACTCGAAGTTCCCTACCGGCAGGC
>Ga0209164_1002415_pt1 | contig 20038 bp, 16 predicted proteins | sample MTBNYHSulfiMetaG_FD_187458 | JGI IMG/M metagenome (GOLD analysis project Ga0209164, IMG submission 187458) | Enrichment culture microbial communities from rom New York Harbor, USA that are MTBE-degrading - MTBE-NYH (New York Harbor Sulfidogenic)... | ecosystem: Environmental > Aquatic > Marine >...
AAAAGAAAGAAAATGGTTTTGGTCGTGGATAATGCCCGTTGGCACCACGCAAGGCTGCTCCAGCCCTGGCTCAAAGCCCATAAAAAACATCTTCGTCTTGACTATCTTCCACCCTATAGCCCGGAGCTTAACCATATCGAAAGGGTCTGGAAATTGACCCGCCGTCTAAAAACCCATAACCGGTATTTTCCAAACTTGGAAGAGTTGGCAAAATCGGTATTTCAGCAATTCCGCGACTGGTATGATCCGAACCAGACGCTTCGACGTCTATGCGCAATTATTTAAGACGCTCTGTATAAATCAAACTCTGCTTGCCGTCCCATACAACTCAAAACCTGTGTCAAAGGGGCAAAAACTCCGTCTCCGTGCTGCCTCCTGCGCGTTTAAGCCATTTAAAAAGCCCTTTAGCTCGCGAAAGAAGGTGTCGTAATAATCAAGAAAGCCTGAGACAGCTCATCCGAACTATGTTTGATGGCATAGCTCACAGGCTGATGCCGCACCGGCTGCCATCTCCAAGCAATTGTTCAAAGTGCGGCGTGTCCTGCGGGGTCGAAATGATCAGGATCTCGCGAATACCGGCAAGCAGCAGGGTGCACAGGGGATAGTAGATCATGGGCTTGTCGTACACCGGCAGAAGCTGCTTGGAGACGGCCAATGTGGCCGGGTGCAGCCGGCTGCCAGCGCCGCCGGCCAGAATCAGGCCCTTGCGCTTCATGTGTCAGATCCCATCTTGCAGCTGAAAGTGCCAACGTTCGTCCGGGATCGTACCAATCGGACGGCATGCAGCAAACAATCGGTTCTCTGGCTGGTGCAAAATAACATTATGCTTGTTCAAGCAGTCCTTCCCGAACGTCTCGCCCGACTGCGCTCGCCCAGATCAGGGTATTTCCCTGAGAAAATCGCCTCTGGAACTGCCGTGACCATGCTGAGGGCCTCATCATAGTCTTTAAGCAACTCACCGACCTGTTCTACCGCATCGGATAAAACCGGGGGTCGATCCACGGAGGAATGGGCATCTGTTGCAATCATGTGGATCAACCGATCCCGCACAAGGATTTCGGATACGTTGGCAATAAACTCCCCAAAATCGCCTGTTACGCTCATAGCCGTCACCTGCGCAAGCGCCCCCATCTGGATAAGTTCATAGAGGACGTTTGGGTCATGCTGGATGATGGCATTCCGTTCGGGATGAGTAATGATCGGAGTGACACCATTGAGCTTGAGGGCAAAAATTTCGTCTTTAACGCCATTGGGGACCATCTGGGATGGAAGCTCCAGCAGGATGAATTTCCCCGCGTTATTGATGGTGCAGGCCTCGCCGTTTTGTATCCGCTGCATCATATTTTGGCAGAGGTGAAGGTCAGCCCCAGATTGCACCTTCAGGTCAATTCCGTTGGCAGACAGGATTTCATTAAAGGCGGCCACTCCGGAAATGATGTCCTGGGTCGAATTCGAATAGATGCCATTCAGGGAATGGGGCGTAGCCACGATCTCGCGGATGCCGTCTTTTACGGCCAGCCTTGCCATCGCAAGGCTCTCTTCCACGGACTGAGGCCCGTCGTCCACGTTGGGGAGTATATGGCAGTGAAGGTCGATCATTGGAGCTTGAGACTGATAGCTCAAAGGAAGGGCAAAACTACAGGCATGCAGCTAAGTGGTTTTTTCTGTGCCGAGTTCGTCTTTGCCGGCGTAGTAGGCGCTTTTGGAACCCTTCTTTTTGCGCTTTGCGCGGCGGGATCTTTTCTTTTCTCCGTCGTCGCCGTAGTAGTAGTGGTAGTACTGATAGTAGTAGTAATAGTAGTATTTGTCCTTGCCGATATCGACGGCGTTCAGGACCCCGCCAAGGATATGGGCGCCGACGGCCTGGAGCTGATTCAGGGCGTTTTTGGCTACTTCCCGGACCGTGTCGCCTGCCCGGATGACCAGGACAACCCCGTCCACGTATTTGGAGAGGATGACGGAATCCGTAACCGCCGTGATTGGGGGTGAATCGATCAGGATCCGGTCGTAGCGTTTTCTCAACTCCGCGAGCAGGTCCGCCATCCGGGTCGACCCGAGCATCTCGGAAGGATTGGGAGGGAGGGGCCCGGAGACGATCAGGTCCAGGTTGGGCACCTGGCTCGAAACCACCGTGGTGTCGATGTCGGCATTCCCCACCAGGAGATTGGTGAACCCACGCTCCCTCGAGACGCCGAACAGGCTGTGAATCTTGGGGCGGCGCAGATCGCAATCGACCAGGACCACTTTGCTGCCGGACTGGGCCATGGCGACAGCGAGGTTGGTTGTGGTGAGGGTCTTGCCTTCCCTGGGCCCGGGGCTCGTCACCAGGATCGCCTGGGGCGCCCCCTCGGCGGAGGAGAAAAGGATATTGGTGCGGATCCCCCGGAAGGATTCGCTGGCCGTGGACTTGGGGGCGTGGAGGCAGACCAGATCGGTGGACAGGGAACCTTTATCCCCTGGATTTCCCGCTGCCTCTATCAAGGGGGTCGGGCCCAGGTAGGGGATCTTCAGGTGCTGTTTGAGGTCGTCCGGGATCTTGATGGTGTTGTCCAGGTATTCGAAGAAGAAGGCCAGGCCCGTGCCGGCCACGAGGCCAACGATCAGGCCCAGGAGGAGGTTGAGCTTTTTGTTGGGCTTCACCGGGCTGCGAGGCACCTCGGCCTGGTCGATGACCCGGATGTTGCCGGTCCGCATATCCTCTGTGAGGGTGGTCTCCTTGAAGCGCTTGATCAGGAGGTTGTACATCTCCCGGGCGCTTTCGACCTCGCGGTTGAGGACGCTGTACTGGATGGCCTTCTGATTGAGTTCGAGGGACTCCTTCTTCTGGTTGGCGAGAGCAAGCTTGAGGGATTCCTCCTTCGCCACGGCCACTTCGTAGTGGTTCTTGAGGGAATTGATGACCCGGTTGATCTCCTGCTGCTTGCGTCTTTCGAGGGTCTTCAGCTCGGCCTCGATGGCCACCATCTGGGGATGGTTCCTTCCATATTTTTTGGAGAGTTCGGACATCCGTTTGTAGAGGTCCACCTCCATCGCCTTGATCTCACGGATCAACTCGTTGTTGAGCACCTCGGGGATCGAGTCGAGCATGTCGGGCGAGCCCTTCAGCCGGAGTGCCTGCTGGTATCGGGTCTCCGCCTCGACCCGGATGGCCTCCGCATCCACGACCTGGGCGTTCAACTGCGCGAGCTTCTGGGCCGTCACATGCTCGGTGTCGCTGGTGAAATCGGTGATGATATCGTGTTCCTCTTTATATCTAAGGAGCGCCTGCTCGGCCTGCTCGACCTTTTTGCGCTCGACTTCGATCCGTTCGTGGAGCCACTTGACCGCATCCTGGGCGGCCCTGAGCTTGATCTCCAGGTTCTGGTCGATGTAGGCCTTTGCAAGGGTGTTGACGATCCGGGTGGCGAGCAGGGGGTCCTTGGCCTCGAAGCCTACGTCGACCAGGCGGCTGCTACGGATGGGAGAGACCTCAATCCGGCCGATGAAGGCGGAGACCAGCGCGGAGTCGGGATCCAGTTCAACGGTCGATGCATCGGCCTTGTCCTCGCCGCTTTTGAGGAGGGACTGGATGCCCTCTTTCCAGGAATGAATGGTCTCCCGGACGGAGCGCTTCAGGTTGGAGAGGATGTCGTCCTTGGGCTCGGGGAAGAACTCCTCGCTCTCGTTCAGATCGAGGCGGCTGATGACCTCGCGGGCGACGGACCGGCTTTCGATGATCTTGTACTGGGTCTGGTAGTAGTCCGTGCCGGAGGAGTCCACCGCCATGACCTCCTCGATGGACACGACGTTCGGATTCTCTTTCTCGATGACCAGGCGGGTGGTGGCCGTGTAGATCGGCGTGGCCGTGTAGGTATAGATGCCCACGCTGATGAAGATGACCGCAAAGACGGTGATGATGGTCCACCGGCGTTTGAGAATCACGCGAAGGTAGTCGCGAAGGTCGAGCTGTTCTTCGCCTTGGGGGTCGTCAGGCATAGGGTATCTCGAAAGTCCTAGAAAAAGCTTTCCGGCACAACGATGATGTCGCCGGGCTTGATGACCACGTCATGGATCTTTTTGCCGGCGTCGGTGATGGCATCCACTTTTACCTGGATGATCTTTTCGACGCCGTCTTCGACGCGGATGATGCGGGTATTGTTGCGGGAGGCGATCCGGCTGAAGCCGCCGGCCATGCCGATGGCCTCGACCAGGGTGATCCCGTTTTCGGGTATGTTGTAGGAGCCGGGCGTATTCACCTGTCCGATGATGTAGTAGTGCTCCACCGGCGACACATAGAGGACGTCACGGTCGGCGAGATAGATGTTGGAGGCCTGGTCCCCGCGGTTCAGAAGGTCCCTCAGGTTGATGTCGATGACGAGTTTCTGCTCTTTTCCGGTGTCGGGGTTGAGGGTCCGGATGAGCATCAATTTGCTGCTGGCCTTCTCATGCTCCAGGCCCTTCACCTTGGAGATGGCGTCCAGAACCCGCTCCCGTGCCTGGAGGGGATAGGCCCCGGGACTGTCTACGGCCCCGAGGACAAAAAACTGCTGGCTGTTGTATTCGGTGACCATGACCGACACGTGGGCATCCAGGAGGTATTGCTGCTCGGCCAGCTTGTCGGAGATCAGCCTTTCGATTTCCGTGGTGGTCAAACCCGCAACCTTGAGCTGGCCCACGAGGGGGAAGGAGATGTACCCTTTGCCCGAGACGCGGACCGCCTCCCGGGAAAGGTCCTTTTCTTCGTAAACCGTGATGTTCAGGACGTCGTTTCCGCCGACGCGGTAGTCGGCCACCATCGCCCTGGCCTCAGGGTACCTGGCGAGGTATTCGGAGACGGTGAAGTGCGGCGTTTCTTCGATGATGCTGCTGATGCCTTCATCCGCCGCCGGCTTGACGACGGTCTTTTTGATCTCGTCGAGCATCGCCCGGTCTTCCGCCTTGAGCCCACCGAGATCGCCGGTGGCGACGGCGGTCTCCTTGACAATCTCGCCGCCATAACCGCAGCCGAAGACCGCAAGGAGCATCGCAAAGAGCAAAGCGCACAGCGTATGGGATGGAGAAAGAGAACAGCGGGTATCGAACGAACGGGCCATGGATGACATAGCGTTTTTTCCTTCTCTCGGGCCTTTTGAGGGCCGGGTTGGCGATGCGGCCGAAGGGGCTGGATCCTCTATCTTCGCCTCAGGCTGCATTCGGCGTGACCCGGGAGAGGAGGAATAAACGGACGATCGAACTAATAGGAGGCCCCTACGGCAAGGATCACCTGGTTGTCGGTGAAGGACTGGAGCACATCGTTCGAATCCTTCTTGAGGTACCGGTATCCCAGCGAGGCGTCCAGCCAGGGGCGGATCTTGTATTTGAGGTTGACCGCTGCCAGATAGTTGTCGTCCTCTCTTTTATCCGTGCTCAGGGAAACAGCGCTTACGGCGGTGTTGTAGTCGTTTCTGCTGTAAATGAAACCGGCGTTCAGGCTCAGTTTATAGGGCAGATCCTGGGCGATGTTGAGGCCGACCTGGGTGTCATCGTAGTATTCCTGCTTATCCGCACCTGTCGGCCTTATAGCCCTGGCGATATTGAAAGTCAACCGCGTTCTGGCCAGGACCCTGTAGCTCAAGGATGTCGCCGCGACCCACGTATTGTAGTTTTCGTAGGCCCTGCCGTTTCGATCGACGGAATTGTCGTAGTCGAGCCATCCCCAGCCGAAATTGACCTCCCCTTCCAATTTTCCGCCCCCATCCCACAGGAGACCGCTGCTGATGCTGTTCTGCTTGTTGTCGGCGTTGTTGGAGTCGGTGGTGCCGAAGAGGTTGGTGTCGAAGTTCTGATCGTAGAGGTGGTACCTGAGAAAGGCCCAGGTCCTGGGAAGGACGCGCATCTCCACGCCGATGCCGAAGCCGTTGGTGGTCCAGTTCTGGGTGTAGTCCCGGTCGTCATCGTATTTTTGTTTGTAGAAGTCGTAATAGCCCAGAACCCTCAAGCGGTTATGAAAATCCCAGCCGACCTTGGTGTTGAGGTCGTTGTTCCAGCGCTTCTTGCTGTAACCGAGGGCATACTGGGTGGCGTCCCCGTAAGGGTCTTCGGCGCTGGTGAAGACATTGTCAATCCCCAGCAGGAGGCCGGCCGGCGCCTTGTAATCGGCGTTGAAGATCCCGCGCTGGTTGTTCCAGTTCTGGACGGTCATGCTCTCGTAGAACGCCCAATCGCCTTCGTAGCCCAGGTTGACGTTCCCCCGCCCGCCTGGGATGGCGTAATTGGCGAGGAGCCCCGGCATGAGATGGAGGATATAGTCGGATTTGAGGGGCTTGGTCAACTGCCCGTTCACCGTTGTGCCGGGGTTGTTGGGGTTGTTCGTATAGTCGTTGCCGAGGAAGATGTTGTCGTCATAAACGCCGCCTACCTTCATGGTCGGGATAACCTTGAGCTTCCCTACGGTGATCCTGCCCCTGTCTTCCGCCATTTCATCCTCGACCTTTATGGGGCCGCTCTGCCAGATGACCTCGGCCAAGGTCTGCGAAAAGGTGAAGGCAACCAGCGTCATCGCCAAACATCCGTGAAAAAGCCATCGTTTTGTCATCAGTCGTTCCCTCGAATTTCTGCTGTCACATGCGATCAAATAGCTCAACTGGCCGGACTGACCGTCGTTTCCACGCTGGTGGTCGTGGTTGTGGTGGTCGTGGTCGTCGTCTCGACCGTGGTGGTCTCGACGCTGGTGGTCTCGGCCGTGGTCTCTTCGGTGGTCTCTTCAGTGGTTTCCGACGTGGTCTCGGTGGTGGTCTCAGTCACCGGGGGCCTGACCGCATCCACGGCGGCCTGGATCCTCTCTGCCTCGGCGGGGACAACGGCGATGACGGCGGCGACGATCGCATCGGCCTGCTCCGGGGCGGCCAAGACGGCTGCGACCGTGATATCCGCGGCCTTTTCGGGCGGGGCCTTCTTTACAGCGGCCTCTGCGATCAGGGGCGCTTTTTCCGGGACCACTTTGGCTATAACCCCTACGATGGTCGGAGCCTGATCCGGAGCCGCCTCGACGAGAAGGCCGGTAAATGCCACCGGATCGGCAATAACACCCGATTCAACGTCGGCAGCCAGCTTTTCCTCGTTGATGGTTCCATCCGGATTGATGTAATCGGCTGGTTCTTGCGCATAAGCCGCAGAGAGCCACAGGCAGACACCCATCAGCAAAATCAAGTGAACCCATCTTCGTATCATCGCTCCTCCTCCCTCATACGGTTTCATCACCACAGCCAGACGTACAACCAGGTTTGTAATAGCATTTTCCTATAAATTCTGATGACGCAAAGGATTGCCTAAACTCATTTACAGCAAAAAATAGTGGTACTTTATAAGTGACGAAGTCATCAAACAAGATACTTCGTTTCGCACATTCTATCATGGCGTTTTTGCAATCGCATTGGATTGAATGCAAATACAATACGTCCTTTAGCTTATTTGAATCACCACATTTTGCAGCTAAAAATTTATTTGGTGTTATGAGTGGTTTTACTTGATTTTATCAAACATTTACGCTAGTGAAGGAATTGGATTCGGGTGTTGTCATCGGTGCATCGAATTCTATCGCTCAAAAAACCGGAACACTGCCACTGCACAGCCTGCAACCCGGAATCACTCACCGCCTGCTCGTATAACCTGTGTTGCGGGGAAAAGTCAAGGGAGACGGGTAAGAAACCATGACGAACACTGGAACGCTCATCCCGGAGATCAGCATCGCCATTCCGGCGCTCGATGAAGCGGCCACCCTTGCCGAGATCATCCACGGATGCAGGGTGTATTCCGATGACATCCTGGTCATCGACGGGCATTCGCGGGACGAGACCCCGGCCATCGCCCGGGGCTGCGGGGCGAGGGTCATCTTCGACCACCGAAAAGGCAAAGGCGAGGCCATCCGGACCCTCATTCCCCATCTGCGGCGGGAGATCGTGGTGTTCGTGGATGCTGACGGCTCGCATGACCCGGACGACATCCCTGCGCTGGTCGCACCCATTTTGGACGGGAAGGCGGATCATGTCTCGGGTTCGCGGCTGCTCGGGGGGTCCAGCGAACTGCACGGGGGCTTCGATGAGTGTTTCAGGCTCATGGGAAGTTCGTTTATCACGGCGTGCATCAATCACCGCTTCGGGGTCCGTCTCTCGGAGAGCCAGAACGGGTTTCGAGCCATTCGGACCGATGTTTTGAGGGCGCTCGGGCTGCGGGAAAACATCACCACCATCGAGCAGGAGATGATCATCAAGACCCTGAAAAATAAGTATCGCATGGCCGAGGTTCCGACGCACGAGCAGCGGCGCAAGGCCGGGTATTCCAAGATCAGCGTCAAGAAGGTGGCGTTCAGGTATGTGTGGAGCGCGTTCAAGTATCTGTATCTCTGAGGTCGACGCTCGAAGCTCAAAGGCCAAGGGGCACGCTTGGAAGGCCCTGTGGTTATGTTTATGAGGTTTGAGCCTGGGGCTTCGAGCCCTTTTGGAGACGGCAAGTGGCACGAGTCTTTTTATTGAACCCCCCCCATCCGGAGGGCAAGGGGTTTACCCGCGAAGGGCGCTGCACTCAGGAAGCAGGCGTCTGGGGCACCCAGTGGCCCCCGGTGTCCCTGGCTACGACGGCTGCGGCGCTGGAAAGAGACGGTCATTGCCTGAAGGTGGCCGACTGTCCGGCTGTGCGGATGGATCGGACGCGGCTTGCCGGAGCGTTGGCGGCTTTTCGACCGGATTTCGTCTTCTGGACAACCGGGACCCCTACCCTGACTTACGATTTGAATCTCTCCACCCTCGTGAAGCAGGCGGCACCGCGATGCGTTACAGGTGTTTTCGGGACGCATGTGACGGCGCTGCCTGAGGCGGCCCTGCGGCATCCATTGATCGATCTGGTGATCCGGCGGGAACCGGAAGAGACCATCCGGGAGGTCTGCCAAAAGGAAGGGGAAGGATTCGAGGGGATCGCGGGCGTCTCCTTCCGGTATGGCCGAGGGGGAGAGATCCGCCACAACCCGGACCGGCCCCTGATCGAGGCAGAAGACATCCCGGCGCCTGCCTGGCATCACCTGGATCTTTCCCCTTACCGGCTTCCGCTGAGGGGCGAGCCTTTTCTCATCGTGGCGCCCATCCGGGGCTGCCCCTACCGGTGCAGCTTCTGCACGGCGCCCCTCTACTACGGAAAACGACTGAGAAAGAGGCCCGTGGGACAGGTCGTCGATGAGATGGCCGAGGATATGAGGCGCTTTCATGTCCGTGATTTTTTCATCTGGGCCGATACGTTTACCGCCGACAAGGCCTACGTGGCGGGGTTTTGCCGTGGAGTCATCGAGCGGGGACTTCGGATCCAGTGGGCCTGCAACAGCCGGGTGGACACGGTGGACCGGGAGACCCTGTCGTTGATGAAGGCGGCGGGCCTCTGGATGATCAGTTTCGGGCTGGAATCCGGGAGCGCGCATGTCCTCGAACAGGCGGAAAAAGGGATTACCTTGGAGCAGTCGCGAAGGGCCGTATGCATGGCGCATGACCTCGGGATCAAGACATCCGGTCATTTCATCCTGGGGCTGTCGGGTGAAACGGAGGCGAGCATGCATGCCACGTTGGCCCTGGCACTCGAACTGCCCCTGGATATCGCACAGTTCTATGCTGCAGCGCCCTTTCCGGGGACGCGGCTCTACGAACTGGCCTCGAGGAGGGGGTGGCTCCGGGGGGGCGGCCTTTACGGGCAGGACCACGCGGGAATGGAACTGCCGGGTCTTCCCGGGCAAAAGGTGGACCGATTCCGCCGACATGCCTACCGGAGGTTCTACGGGCGGCCGGCAGCGATCCTGCGGCTCTTGAAGCTGAGCAGATTGGGCGCGGCACGGGAGGTCCTGCAACAGATGGCACGGTTCCTCGGGTGGGCAACGAAGGCTCGAAGCTGAAAGCCCAAAGGGGGATACACGTGGAGCTCCGAGCCGCTTCCTGCAGGGTGTTACGATAAGGATATCATCGAAACAAACGGAGAAGCACGGCCAATGACTTACACACTGGGCATCTGGGACGGACACGATGCGGGCGCAGCCCTTGTCGAGGGCGACCGGATCGTTTTTGCCGTCAACGAAGAACGATTGAGCCGCCGGAAGCTGGAGGTTGGATTTCCGTTTCGCTCCATCCGGGCCTGTCTCCAATACGAAGGCATCGAGGCCTCCGCGCTTGGGGAGATCGCCGTCTCCACCTCCGACCCGGCCAAGACGCTGACCCGGCTGGTGCCCGGGTTGAAAGAGGAGTACTACCTCATCCGCCGGAGAAAGATGCGGCCCCGGGGCTCGGACCCCTTCAAGAAGGGCTTCAAATACCGGTTCACCGAACTGGGGCCGAACCTCATCAGCCGCCGGCTCAGCCGCATCCATCTCAGAAGGCGGCTCGAGGCCGAGGGCTTTGCCGGCTTCCGCCTGTCCCTGCTGGATCACCACCGGTGCCACGCCGAGGCGGCGGCGCGGACCAGCGGGTTTGAACGGTGTCTGGTGCTCACACTCGACGGTGTCGGGGACGGCCTTTCCGGATCCCTGTGGCGGTTCGACGGGGACGGCCTTCATATGTTGCAGGCTTTGCCTTCGTCCGTCTCGCTCGGGATCTTTTTCGAACATGTGACCAACCTCATGAACATGCGGGAGTTGGAGGACGAAGGGAAGGTCATGGCCTTGGCCAACTACGCCTATCCGATCCCCGATGCCGAGAACCCGCTCATGCAGTTGATCCAAGTGCGGGGTCTGAGGCTCCTCTCCCCTTTTAGCTCGATGGGTATGCACCGCGAGCTGAAAAAGATCCTCTGGCGCTTTCCGTCCGAACAGTTCGCCTATATGGCCCAGCGGGTCCTCGAAGGAAGGGCCTTGATGCTCATCCAAAACGCGATGCGTCTGACAGGCGAGCGCTCTTTGGCGTGTGCGGGCGGCGTATTTTCCAACGTCAAGCTGAACATGAAGATCGCCCGGCTGCCCGAGGTGGAGGAGGTCTTTGTTTTTCCCCACATGGGGGACGGCGGGCTCGCCCTGGGGGCAGCCATCGGAACCAACTACGAGCGGCATGGGGTCCGGAGCTGCAGGCTGAGGGACTTGTATCTGGGCCCTGCGTTCACGGACGGCGAGATCCTGCGCGCCATCGAGCGTTGCGGATTTCCCTATGTGAAGCTGGACGATGCCCCCGGCCGCGCCGCGCGGCTGGTGCTCGACGGCGAGATCATCTTCTGGTTTCAGGGGCGGATGGAGATCGGCCCGAGGGCCCTCGGGAACCGGAGCATCGTCGCGAGGCCCGACCGGAAGGAGACCAAGGACCGGCTCAACCTGGTGCTCAAAAAGCGGGTATGGTACCAGCCGTTCTGCCCGTCTATTCTGGAAAGCGATGCGGAGGCGCTTCTCTGCGTGGATGGACAGGACCCCGCGCGGAACCGCTTCATGACGACGGCCTTCAGGGTGCGCGAGGCCCACAGGGCGCTCATGGAGGGGGTCAGCAATATCGACGGGACGTGCCGGCCGCATATTGTGGGCGATGAGAACCCCCGTTACCGGGACCTGCTGATCCGGGTCAAAGAGGAACTCGGCATGGGCGTGGTGCTCAACACCAGTTTGAACATCCATGGCGAGCCGATGGTCTGCTCCCCGGATGACGCTTTGGATATGTTTCGAAGAACCGATGTCAGGCATTTGTTTATAGAGAATTTGCTTGTAACGAAAGAGAAAGGATAAGTATTTCCATATCGAAGCTCAAAGCCGGAGGGTAAGGGATGACAAAAACGGACTGCTTGACGGTTTGATCCTTATGCTTTATGCTTCGCGCTTCAATTCCCGGTCTTTTCGCTCTGTGCTTTCAACTTTGAGCTTCGCGCTTTTACCTTCGAGCTTCTATCATGAACATACTGAAGAAAATCTATGACCACAGGCTCTACCCTGTTTTGCTTGCAGCCGGCTATTTGTGTCTGCTGGGAATCGATGTCTGGTTCCTGGATCATGGGTCCAAGGACGAGATCACGGGTCTCCTCAAGATATGGGTGCCCTGGGTCCTGAGAATCCATTTCTTTCTGCTGCTCGTTGCGACGGCCCTCTGTTGGAAAGATTTCTTCCGTGCGGCAAAAGGATTTTTCAACCAGAAGGGGGTTCTGCTCGTCCTTCTCTTCGTCTTTGCCTTCGGCATGAGCGCTCTTTACACCCCCCGGACCCACCGCATCTTCTATGACGAGGACATCTACGGGAATGTGGGGCAGAATATCGCGCTGGCCAACCAGACCGGGTACTGCAACTACGGGACCTTCGAGTACGGGACGTATTTTCCCCATTGGATCACCTACAACAAGGAGCCGAACGGCTGGCCGTTTCTCATCAGCCTGGTCTTTCAGGTGTTCGGGGTCGATGAACACTACGCCTTTCTGCTGAACAACCTGATATTCGCCTTCGGGGCCGTGACGGCCTTCTTCATCGGCTGGCACCTCAGCGGACGCTTTTTCGGCGCCTTTTTGGGGGGGCTTGCCTATGCCCTCATCCCGCATAACATCGTCTGGTCCAACACGGCAGCCGCGGAGCCGTCGGCCGCCCTCTTCACAGGGCTTGCAGTCCTTGCGCTGATGGTCTTTCTCAAGACGCGGCAGGGCAGGCACCTGCTGGTCGCGTCTCTGCTCATCCCCTTTGCCTGCCAGATGCGGCCGGAATCGGTCTTTGTGGCGGTCTTGGCCGTCTTCGTTCTGCTGGTGGTCTCGCCGGGGGTATTCGCCGAGAAGAGGGTGTGGACCTCGGGGCTTTTGACCACCCTCTTTCTTCTCCCCCACCTGCTGCACGTCTATGCGGTCAGCGGCCATTCGTGGGGGGCGGAGGGCAGCACGTTTTCCTTGGCCTTCCTGGGGCACAATCTGTCGACCAACGGGCTCTATTATCTCGACGGCCGGCATTTCCCCGTGGTGCTGACCGTGCTGGCGGGGCTGGGGCTTTTCTGCTCCAGGGGCCTTGGAAAGTGGCGGATGATCCTTCCAGTGTGGTTTCTTCTCTTCTGGGGGATCTTCCTCTTCTTTTACGCGGGGAGCTATCAGTACGGCGCGGATGTCCGCTTTGCTCTCGTATCGTTCATGCCCCTCGCGGTCCTGGCGGGGATGGGAGGAGCATGGCTGAGGGAGCGGCTGGCCGCCCTGCGATGGGCGGTTGAACCAAACCAGGGCGGATGCGAGATCGAGGCCGCTACGAATCAGCATGGACAACGGGGAGTTGCCTCCGCCCTGGTGATCATGCTGGTCGCCTTTACGTTCATCCGGTTCATGCCCCTGGTCGGCAGGGTCGGACAGGAGGCCTGGGGAGCGCGGTACGACCATCTGCATGCGCGGGAGTTCGTGTCGAAGATCCCGGAGCGCTCGATCGTCCTGACCCAGAACCCCACCATGTTCCTGCTGTGGGGCCAGAGCGCCATTCAAACCTACGCGGGGATCGACAACCCCGGGCTGATCGAGGATCTGTTCAAAAGATATCAGGGGCATGTCTATTTTCACTACAACTACTGGTGCAACACCCAAAACGAGCGCAACCGCCGGTTGTGCCAGGGAATCAAGGACAGGTACCATTTGGAGGAAGTGGCAGCGGCGACCGAGCGGGACTTTTCATACGGGCTCTACAGGATGCGGCTCAAGGCCGCGCAGGAAGCGGACGAAGACAAAAGCTGAAGGCTCAGACCTTCACACTCAAACGGCTGGTGATGGACGCCTTTCGGCTGCGGAGTTGAAGCGCAGCGAAAAGACCGAGCAGCACGAGCACCGACGAGGCGAGGTAGACCCTGAAGTAAACAGGCCGGTCCTCCACCCGAACCTGGCCTGCAAGGTCCCACGAGTGATGGGCGCCGTTGTGGTTCGCCCAGACGATCAGATGGTACGGGCTCGAATCTTTCCCGTCCGGTCCCAGATGCAGGGGGATCCGGGCGGTTTTGCTTTCTCCCGGGTCCAGACGGAACGTCAGGTCCTCGACTGGAGACGTGAAGCCCTGGGGTAGATGGAGCCGGGTCTGCAGGCCAATCTCCATTTGGGCGTCGTTCTCGAGCGTTAGAGCGATGTGGCTCTCCTTGCCCCGGAAGGCCTTCCGGTTGAAGCAGGGCGGTGTCGCCTCTATCTTGACCGGCAGGTTTGGGGCGGGTATTTCTTTCACGCGATACGGAACCTGGAAAAGATGATAGGCATGGTGGCGTTTTCCTGCCTGCTCTTCGAAGTCTACGCGGATGACGGCAGTATAGAGACCAGGATTGAGGCCGGGCGGCTCCAGCCTCTTTTCGAGCCGGATCTCTCCGCCTGGCGGATTGTCGCCCAGCGGGTCGAATTTTCTGACTATGCCGCCCATCATCAGGGTCGCAGAGAGCTTGTGCGCGGTCGCATCGCCGCTGTTCCGTATCCTGCAATCGAGGTCAATGATGCCCTCTTCCGTGATGGTGCGGGTGGTGGTGATGGATGTGCGGATGGTGCCTGCGGCAGTCTGGAGCGGAAGAAGCAGCGTCAACAGGGCGACGGGCCATGTGCGCCTCAATCCGGCCAACTGGAAGCCTTCGTCGCCGGGATCTGGGGGATCTGGGGGCTCATTTGGCCGAAACCGCAATGCAATAGATCCCTTCCGCCTCGTAATAGAGGGGGTCTACCGCGTAATGCAGGTTCGGCACCAGATCCAGGACGATCCGGAGCCTTTTCTCATCCCGGTGGAGATAGCTGCGCACCTGCCTGACCGCAACACCATCGACAGGGATGCTCCGTTTCCCATTCCACGAGACCACGTTCGGGACGTCGACCACAATCTTAGGGTCGTCTCCCTGGATGGGAAACACCTTCGGATTGGAAAAGGGCTCGAGATGGAAACAGACTTTGGCAGCCGCTTTATCGTCGCTTAGGATCTGCAGGCCTTCGACGTGAACCTCCTGGGCCAAAGAGGTGCGCGGCGATCCTGTCATCGTCAGCGCCAGGCAGCCTATGGCCAGAATGATCTGCAGGATGATCGATGCCGTTGGCGATGCCCCTTCCGCAAGGCCCCGAAGCTGATTCGGCTGGCCGATAACTCTTTCCAGGCCTTTGTCTATTATCATTCAGCGCGACCAGTGCTAGCCGCCCAGGGCCTCTGCGATCCGTGTCTGGTCTTCGGGGGCCAGGTAAGGGTGCATGGGCAGGCTGAGGCAGTGGGAGGCAACCCGTTCGGCCACAGGGAAGTCCCCGGGTTGGTGCGCCAGGTTGGCGAATGCGCCTTGGAGGTGGAGCGGCACGGCGTAGTAGGCGACCGAAGGGATGCCTTGGGCCTTCAGGTTGGCTTCGACCTTGCTGCGGTCCTCCGCCAAAAGGGTGTACTGGGCATAGACCGAGGTGTTTCCCTCGGCTACGACCGGGGGGGCGATCCCCGGAATGGCGGAGAGAAGGGTGTTGTAGCGTTCACCGACCTCTTGGCGCAGGCGGCATTCCTCGGGGAAGATCTCGAGCTTTTCAAGGACGATGGCGGCCTGAAGGGTGTCGAGACGGCCATTGATGCCCACGAGGGGATGCTGATGCTTGACCCTCTGGCCATGGACGCGGATCTGCCGCATTTTGTCCGCCAGGGCGTCCTCCTGGGTAAAGAGTGCGCCGCCATCCCCATAGCAGCCCAAGGGTTTGGAGGGGAAGAACGACGTGCACCCGATGGCGGAGAGGGCGCAGGACGGTTTTCCATGATGGGTGGCGCCGAAGCTCTGGGCCCCATCCTCGATGACCGGGATCCGGTATTTTTGGGCGACGGCCTCGATGCGGGTCATGTCCGCGCATTGGCCGTAAATGGAGACCGGCACGATGGCCCGTGTCCCGGGGGTGATGGCGGCCTCGAGCTTCTCCGGATCCATATTGAAGGTGTCCGGCTGGATGTCGACGAAGACAGGTTCAGCCCCGAGGAGCGCGATCACCTCGGCGGTCGAGATCCAGGTGTAGGGGACCGTGATCACCTCGTCGCCCGGACCGATGTCGAATGCCATGAGCGCGATCAAGAGGGCGTCCGTGCCGCTCGAGCAGGTGATGGCGTGCTTGACGCCGACGTAGGCGGCGAGCTTCTCTTCGAGTTCCCTGACCTCCGGGCCCATGATGTACTGGCCGTGGTCGAGAACCTTTTTGATCCTCTCTTCGATGTTGGTGCGGATGCGCTGTTGCTGCGCCGCAAGGTCGATGAATTGCATGGGTTCTCCGGTTGACTGCCGTCAGTTCTGTTTTTCCTGCAGGCCGTTGTCATCTTTGAAGTAGGTTTTGCCGCAGACCAGGCACTCGAGATCATCGGTCAGCCGCTCGCCGCACTGGCACATCCAGCCGATCTGCCGCGCAGGGTTCCCGACCATGAGGGCATGGTCCGGGACGTTGCGGGTCACCACGGCGCCGGCGCCGATGAAGGCGTAGCGGCCGACGGTGTTGCCGCACACGATGGTGGAGTTGGCGCCGAGGGTGGCGCCGTGCTTGACGAGGGTCGGCCGCACCTGGTCCATCTTGCGGATCTCGGCCCGGGGGTTGTAGATGTTGGTGAAAACCATCGAGGGGCCGCAGAAGACGCCGTCCTCGAGGGTGATGCCCTTGTAAAGGGCGACGTTGTTCTGAATCTTGCAGCCTTTGCCGATGGCCACATCGGGGCCGATCATCACATTCTGGCCGATGTTGCAGTTGGGGCCGATCCGGGAACCCGAGAGCACGTGGCAGAAGTGCCAGATCTTGGTACCGGCGCCGATCTCGCAGTTGTCGTCGATCAGGGACGATTCGTGCACAAAATAGGGTTGGGCGGGTTTCGATTCGGGCCGGGCGGAGGCGGTGGCGCCCTTGCCTTTCAGGGGAACTTTGGCCCCGTTGTCATCCAGGGATTCCTGGGCGGCGTTGAGGATGCGCAGGACCCTGAGGCCCTCGCTGCCGTCGGTCGCCGGCCGGTGGCCGTTGCCGAGGCAGGCCAGAAAGTGCAGGCACTCGCGCTTGAGGGGTTCGTCCTGGGGGATGTCCAGACGTTCGCGCTCGGCCTTGACCGGAACGGGGAAGTTGTTGTGCCAGTTGATCTCGTGCGGGTAGAGGAGGAGCTTGTCTTCCCAGGTCTTCGTGTCATCGAAGACCGCCATCTTCCGCTCCCCCACGACCACCAACTGCTGCACCTTGAAGGGGTGCAGCCACGAAACGAATATGTGGGCGCGCAGACCGGACGAAAACTCCAAATGGGTGGTGGTGACATCGGCGATCTTCTGATGAAGGTAACAGCCGCCCGTGGCCGAGACCGTCTCGGGCATCTCGTCGGCAAGCGAAAGGATCATGGAGATATCGTGCGGGGCGAAGGACCAGAGGATGTTCTCCTCGCGGCGGATCTTGCCGAGGTTCAGCCGGTGCGAGTAGATGTAGTTGATGCGGCCGAGTTCGCCGTTTTGGACCATCTCCTTCAAGCGGACGAAGCAGGGGTGGTACTGGAGGAGGTGCCCAACCATAAGGGTGAGGTTTTTCTTGGCGGCGAGGTCGATCAGCTCCTGCCCTTCCCGTTCATCCAGGACGAGAGGTTTTTCCACGTAGACGTGTTTGCCGGCCATGAGGGCCTCACGAGCCAGGGAAAAATGGGTTTCGGCCGGGGTCGCAATCACCACGCCTTTGATGTCGTTGCGGCCGATGACTTCGGCCAGGGCGCAACACGATGGGACATCGGGGTATTGCTGCCTGAAAGAGGCAAGGGTCGTCTCGCTGCTGTCGCAGATGAGACTCAAAGCACCGAGCTGGTGATAGTTACGGACGAGGTTTTTGCCCCAATAACCGGAACCGATCACAGCGATGCAAGGATTGGACGTCTGAGCAGCATGGGCATCTCGATCCACCGCGTCCGCCAACACAGAAGAATCCAGCCTATTGCTTTTGGTCAACATAGCTCCGCTCCTTCGGTTCCATAGCCGATTATCAGATAACTTTCCGATTTTACAGCAGATTGCTAATTTTTTCAGAGCATCTGTTTGATCAATGACGGCTTGGTGCTCTCTTCCGTATCCTGGTCCCCAGGAACTCCTTGGCCGAGATTGATCAGACGGAAATAATCGTCGATCTTCCTGCACAACTCCGGCACGGAGTCCCGGACGGTCAAGGTCTGCTTCGTCGTGAAGGTGATGACCGTGTCGGGCTTGGACCTGATGGAGAATATGTGCAGGGGGTTCAGCCACATCTTCGAATTGTCGAGGAGCACCACCTCGATCATTTCGGACCTTCTTTCTCCCGGAATCCATGACCCGGGTGGCAGGGTCATGGATCGCAGGACTTCCCGGGTATGCCTTGGCAATGATCTTCAGCCGGGTGTAACGGATGGCGGTTTTTCAGCCGCCCATTTTGGCCGGTTCTCTACCGGCTATATCTGTCCATTTTTTGACCGGCGTTAATATCTCGTTCGCCGCATATCCTCACATCTGGGTGCGATCCCGCCTGGGTGCAGGCCCCTCGGTCCGCGGGCCCTCCCCCATCCCTATCAAAATGATAGACACCGGCCGGCCCTGTCTGCCGCCGTATGCGACGCCGCGGAATCAGAGCTGCGACTGATCCGCGGAGGCCGGGGATGGAGCGCCTCGAAGATCGAAAACCGCCGAATGACCCTAAAACGAACGGCTTCAGGGTCATTCCGGGGCTGTCGATCCAAATGGTGTCACGTTTTATGGAATCGAGGTGGGCGCCGGTGAAGAACCTGCTCCGGCGCATGGTCGCAGTACTATATGCGAAAGGCGTGCCATAAATATAAGATGCTGATATCATGATTGATTCATATTGTGAAATAATTATGTTCAGATTTAAAACTATTATATTGATCGGCTTGAACAAACCGGTCTATCAAATTGATAGACCGGGAGTCGTACTGGCATGCGGGAAGAGAGGGGCCAGATCCGGGGCGCGGTTCTTGCCGTTGGTTTTATGCATGTATTTACAAGAGGCTAGGCGTGTGGTCGTTGTGGAGGAGAGGAAGCGACTCCCCGCCTGGGGGAGTTGCTCGCGGAAGGGTGTGCGGAGGACGAATGGATGACGAGAATGCGCCAAACAGGCCGCATTAGAGGAAAACTGTTATGGATATCAGGTTGTTGATTTGCGTCTATCATTTTGATAGACCCGCCTTCGGAAGACAGGATCCATGGTTCAATATGGGCACGGTGGGAAGGCAGCCCGGGTCGGCTTTCAGCTCCGGCGACGTTAGACGGAATTCCACGCGATTTTGCACCAGGCGGTGAAGTCCGAGAGGTTCTTCCACCATCAACGCCGGTCGAAAAACAGGGCCCTATTGCCGGAAAACAGGCAGCCAAGACGGACGGGCCTCCCCTTCAAGATTGGAGCCGCCGCAAGACCATGAGTTCTCAGAGGGGTGAGTTCCGACCCTCCCGGAGCATGCAGCCGCCCCCCTGCCCCGTTTGAAGCTTGACGAGACGAGGGAGCACGTTTAACATGACCTCAGATAAGGTAAACAGTCCACATGACAGGTACTTCAAGCAAACCCTGTCGCACGCGGATCAGGCCAGGGACTTCGTGCTCCACTACCTGCCGGCGGAGATCACGCTCCTGCTGCTGAAGCATATCTTCTCAAAGGATCTGACGGCGCGGCTGCCGGACTTCCTCAAGCTCCTCAGGTCCCTGGCGGACAACGAGAGCGCCCTCGAAGCGCTGGAGGCCGCGTTGCGCTACGTGGCCTCCGCGAACGATCAGGTGAAGGCCGAGGATCTGATTAGAAACGCCAAAGCTGTTTTTCACGAGAAGGGAGGTGACATTATGCCTACTCTGGCAGAGCAGTGGATCGAGCAAGGGATGCAACAAGGCATGGAGCAAGGTATGCAACAAGGTATGCAAAAGGGCATGGAGCAAGGCAGAAAGCAGGGCTTACACCAAGGCATAGAACAGGGCAAAAAGCAAGGTCTACATCAAGGGATACAAGAGGGAACACTGAAAGGGGCGCGCGCGATGGTGGCGGAGGCCCTGAAAACGAAATTCGACACCCTTCCTGCAGAGATCGTCGAGAAGATCGAGGAAACCGACGATGTAGATGTCCTGACAAAACTCTTGAGAGAAGCGATCAACGCCCGCGACATGGAGGAATTCAAGACGGTCCTCG
>Ga0209164_1002416_pt1 | contig 20037 bp, 17 predicted proteins | sample MTBNYHSulfiMetaG_FD_187458 | JGI IMG/M metagenome (GOLD analysis project Ga0209164, IMG submission 187458) | Enrichment culture microbial communities from rom New York Harbor, USA that are MTBE-degrading - MTBE-NYH (New York Harbor Sulfidogenic)... | ecosystem: Environmental > Aquatic > Marine >...
CCAAAGAGAATTTACCATCAGCTGTTATGCCTCCAGGCTCAAGACCAATTTCTCTTTTCAGGGCACCGACGAGTTTGTCACCACCTTTGACATAGCAGCTTGTACCCATACAAACCTGGATGACATGCCTGCCTTTGGGTACCATGGTGAAGAAGTGATAGAAGCTGACTATCCCGTATACTTCGCTCAGCGGGATTCTTAAATCCCGGGAGATGGTTTTCAACACCGGTGGAGGTAGATAGCCAATCAAGCCCTGTGCTTGCTGCAGGACTCTAATCAGGGCGCCGGACTGACCACCGGTATCATCAATTACTTCCTGAATTCGCCCGAAGATTCTCCCTGCATACCCAACCCCTGTTTCTACACGAGGCTCTATCTCCGTCTCGACTTTTTCCAACTTCTACCTCCTGGACCGGTGCAGTATACATTTCCTGAGTACAACATCAGGTATAATTTTAAGAACTTCAACCATCACGCGCTATACCCCATCTCCATATTTTAGCTTACTATTTCACTTTCGTGAATTACATCCGCAGCAATACCTAAAATCCTTCTGCACACTAGGCAATTCCACCTAGGCTGGTTAAGCAAGCCTGGCCTGTCCAATACACCACCTTCGACATCTATAAATAGCAGTTACCAGTAAGACCAAAGACTGCTATTTAGTGACTTCCACCTCTTCCTGACGGGCCATCTTCCCTATCGATTTAATGAGCGTATTTATGCCTCTGCCAAGGAGTTTCATCTCTATTGGCTTGCCAGTCCCCCACCTTTTATAGACACGGCACACTTCGCAAATGCTGGTATCGTCGCCTCTATTTCCATAGTCATCCAGCTTGCAGTAGGTCCCTTCAATCTCCCAGCAGGGTAGAGACTGGTACTTGAGTGCCGGGCACTCTTTCCTGATAGTTTCCGGACACTGGCACATCTCCCAGCATGGCCTCTTGCCTACCCAAAAACCACTAACCGGCTCAACAGGCACTTTCACCTTAACTTCTGTGATGACTTTCTCTATCTCGGCTATCTCGTCTGCATCCGTAACTCCCTTTAGCATCTCCTCTATTTGTGCAACTACTTTGGACTTCATAACATTACCTCCTTTTAAAATAACTTAACTCTGTGAATCTATGTTACCTGTGATAACCTTCTTTTTTTACTTCTCTCACCTCCTATCTTTTTATTTCTATTCTTATTTAACAATAAAGAATTCGTCATGACATCCCGCTACGCGCCTATTTCTGCCTTTGCTTAAACGCAATGGCTCTCACGCTGGTTATGCGCTGGTAACTAGGCATATTGACCTACGCCTTTTAAACTGCAGGTTGAAGACAAGAGCCATATGGAGGTAAAATGATATCGGGAGGTTTAATTGGACACGATTAAAATCCTGCTTGCCGAAGACCACGTGGTAGTACGTGAAGGTACCCGAGAACTGCTAGAACGGGAAGAAGACCTGGAGGTTATTGGTGAGGCCGGCAATGGTGAAGAAGCCATCCGCCTGGCTACTGAGCTTGAGCCTGACGTCATCATTATGGATATTGCTATGCCTAAGATAAACGGCATCGAAGCTACCAAGCAAATCAAGACGGCCAAGCCGTCGGTGGCGGTACTTATCCTCACCAGTTACGATTATGATGAGTACATCTTTGGCCTGCTGGAAGCAGGTGCCGCTGGCTATCTATTGAAGAGCGTGAGCGGTGAAGAGCTAATTAGTGCCATCCGGGCAGTACACACTGGTGAGCCTGTGCTTCACCCCGTGGTCATCAGTAAGCTGGTGAGCTACCTGAAACCTGTAGCCACCAGGCCGGCAGGGGGTCGACTGTCAGAACTCTTGAGTGAACGTGAAGTAGAAGTGCTCAGGATGGCAGCCAAAGGTAAGAGTAACAAGGAGATAGGTGAGGGACTTTTTATCAGTGTCCGCACTGTTCAGGCTCACCTGAGAAGTATCTTCAATAAACTGGGGGTCGGCTCTCGCTCCGAGGCGATATTATGCGGCCTTAAAATGGGCTGGTTTAACCTGGACGACCTGTCGTAAGCAAGCGGCTGTCTTATTTTATTTTGATGAAGATTCAACGAAATTGGCATTTCTGGATAATACTGGTTATATTTATACTTTGCAGCTTACTTCACTATGTTGAGCAACTAGGGGTTGGGACAACAACAGCCCCTAATTTGCACTTCGGCCTCACACGACACGCCCTGGACCGCATTCTCTTTCTATTACCGATAATCTATTCCAGCTTCATCTTTGGACTAATCGGAGGACTGGCTACCTGTTTTGCCGCTCTACTGGTCATGTTACCCAGGGCTACTTTTATCTCGTCTGTTCCCCCGGATGCCATCCTTGAGGTTGCCGGTGTCACCATAGTTGGCATACTGGCCTCCGTATGGCTGTGGAAGCGAGGCAAGGAGAGAGAGGCATACCGGGCATCGTTACTGGCACTGGAATCAGCGCACGCTTTACTTCAAAAGTACGTTCGCACGGCGCGTAACACGGAAAAGCGGCTGACTACAGTTAACGCTTTGTTTACCGTGCTTAACGAATCACTGGAGCTTCAAAGCGTGCTGCGTAGAGCCGTTCACATGATAATGGAACTGATGGATGTTGAGATTGTCCTGATATTCTCCCTGGATGAGAAGACTCAGGAGCTGCAACTCATTGCTTATGATGGTGTCTCCGAAGAGTTCGCCCGGGCTGTGGACGGGATTAAGGTCGGTGAGGGATTTAATGGTGAAGTAGCCAGGACAGCTCAACCCATGGTTGTGGATAATACATCATTAGACCCCAGGCTATCCAGACCTGAAGTTAAGAAAATGAGAATAGAAAGCCAGCTCATCGTACCGTTGATTCTCAGGGAACACGTCAGGGGAACTATTTGCGTTGGCATGCGCCGTCCCAAGCAATTTCTTGCTGAAGAAATCGAGCTACTTGGTGCCGTCGGTGGCCAGATAGCTGCAGCTATGGAAAATTCGCATCTCTATGAGAAAGAGCGCCTTACGGCTGAAAAGCTGGCTATATCCGAGAAAAACTATCGGGAGCTATTTGAGAATGCCAGCGATGCCATCTGGGTCCACGACTTAGCCGGCAATATGGTCATCGCCAATAAAGCCTGCAAACAACTCACCGGATACGACGTGCCGGAACTCATCGGCACAAACGTAAGAACCTTTCTATCCTCGGAAAGCCGTAATCTAGCCGGGGAAATCAGACACAAACTCATCAACGGGGAACCTGTAGTGCAACCCTATGAGCAACATCTTATCAGGAAGGATGGAACGGAAGCCATCCTTATGTTGACGACCAGTTTAGTCGCGGAGGATGAAAATCCTGTAGCCTTCCAGCATATTGCCAGGGATGTCACCGAGGAAAAGAGGATGCAGGAGAATCTGCACTATTATCTCAACCAGATTACCAAAGCTCAAGAGGAGGAGAGAAAGCGCATTGCTCGTGAGCTTCATGATGACACAAGTCAGATTCTCCATGCCCTTTCTCGGCAGGCCGACAACTTTCTCCGCGGCAGTACTCACCTGGGGCCAGAGGATGTTGCCTTCCTTAATGAGCTGCGTCAGAAATTGAATGAAGCACTGGAGGGGGTACGCCGTTTCAGCCAGGCCCTGCGACCGCCCATGCTGGATGACCTGGGCTTGATTCCAGCCGTCCGCTGGCTAATCAGTGAGATGGAGATGTTTATGAAGGCAGCAATCGAACTCAAAGTTAACGGTGATGAGCGTCGCCTTTCTTCAGACGCAGAGCTGACACTCTTCCGTACTATCCAGGAAGCATTAAGGAATATATGGAGACACGCTGAAGCATCAAGGGCTGAAGTTAATATCGATTTTTTGGAAAGAAGAATCAGGATATCTGTCAATGACAATGGTAAAGGATTTGGACCTCCGGAGAGGATTGAGGACCTGCCCAGTGAAGGCAAGCTGGGTCTGACGGGCATAGAAGAAAGAATGCGCCTGTTAGGTGGCAGTATGAAAGTGGAATCGGAGCCAGGTAGAGGCACTACGTTGATTGCCGAAGCACCGATATAGCCGATTATTTCGTCTTCCTCCGATGGTATTGACAAAGCCACGAATGTATCGTATGGTGGTGAAACAAACAAGAGGTTGGCCATTATCTCAGAGGGTCTGGCCTCAGAATATTCTGTAACCAGGAGGTTGACATGGCGGAAGAAAGGGCAGAACAGAAAGCTATCGCACTGGTACCTGGTGTGGGCTCATCCTACGGGAACGGGTGGCGGCAACTGTGGAAATATTTTCTGGAACTGTTCCTGATATTTATCATAGTCTTAGTAATTAGTATCCCTTCGGGGATGAGCTGGTGTTGGAAGGCCACCGCTGCGGCTCCTTTCTTAAGCGTTCTTGTTTTTGCTTACAGCGTTTTGATTACCAACCCGGTTAGTTACGGCGTCTCATTTGCCAATCTCAAGGCAGCCAGGGGTGACAAGCTAATCATCAAGGACATGTTCGAAGCCTTCCGGAACTACTGGAATGCTGTACTGGCCAGTTTACTCGTAGGTATAATCGTCGTTATCGGGTTCATTCTCCTGATAGTACCGGGCATTATCTTTGCCTGCAAGCTGGCCTTTACGCCCTACCTGGTGGTAGACCGCAAAATGGAAGTAATCGAGGCGGTTAAGGAAAGCTGGCGCATGACTAATGGACATGCCTGGAAAGTGTTCCTTATCGGGCTACTAGCGATTCCCATCAATATTGCCGGGCTGATATGCTTCGGTGTGGGAGTAATTATAACAGGAATGTGGACAAATCTGGCTCTTGCTTCGCTCTACCATGCCGTCGATTCGTCAGGCAGGACATCCACTCAGCAGATTTGACTTAAGGAGGTAATACAAAATAGAAGACTTTAAGTGGGATAAGGAAAGGCTCTACCATCTGGTGCAGGGGAAACTGGGCGACCACTTATTTCTGGTGGTATCCAATCGCGAACCTTATATTCATACCATACGTGATAATGAAATCGTGTGTAACCGCCCGGTCAGCGGGCTTACTGAGGCGCTCGACCCAGTAGTGCGTGCCTCAAAAGGGACCTGGGTAGCCTGGGGCAGTGGTGACGCTGATAAAAAAGCTGTCGATGCCCACGACCGTGTGGCCGTGCCGCCAGAAAAGCCGGAATACAACTTACGCCGGGTGTGGCTCACTGATGAGGAGGTCGAGGGCTTTTATCTTGGCTTTGCCAATCAGGCACTGTGGCCGTTATGCCACGTTACCTTTACCCCCCCTGTCTTTCAGGGGTCTGACTGGAACACCTATAAGAAGGTGAACCAGATTTTTGCTGATGCCGTTGTCCAGGAAACAGCCGGGCGCAAGGCTGTAGTACTGGTGCAGGACTACCACTTCGCCCTGCTTCCCCGCTTCATTAAAGAGCGGAATCCCGAATTAACGGTAGGCCAGTTCTGGCACATTCCCTGGCCAACTTATGAGATATTCCGTACCTGCCCCTGGGCTGAAGAGATACTGGACGGCATGCTGGGCAACGACCTTATGGGCTTTCATATCCAGGCCTTCTGCAATAACTTCCTGGAGACCATAGAGCGGACTCTGGAAGCCAGGGTAGACCGCAATGAGTTTACGGTAACCTATCGAGGCAAGACGACCGTGGTGCAGCCGTTTCCCATCAGCGTGGATTTTGATAGCCTGACGCAGGCCGCAGAAACCAAAGCAGTGGAACAGGAAATAAAAAGCCTTCGCCGTGAGCTTGATTTAGAGGGGAAGTATGTTGGCATTGGCATGGACAGGATGGACTATACTAAAGGCATACCGGAGAGGTTACAGGCACTGGAAAAGTTCTTTGAAGATAATCCCTCCTATCGGGGAAAGGTGGTCTTTATTCAGGCAGGTATGCCCAGCCGGACCCAGATTGACACCTACCAGGATATTGGACGGAGGATTGACGACCTGGCGGCACGCGTAAATGAAAAATACGGTACCGACTCCTGGAAGCCGGTGGTGATGATGACCAGGCAGCTAACTCCGGTGATGCTGACTGCCCTGAGGCGACTGGCCAACTTCTGTGTGGTCAGCTCTCTCCACGACGGTATGAACCTGGTGGCTAAAGAGTACGCCTCGGCGAGGGCCGATGGAGATGGCGTTTTAATCCTGAGCCAGTTCACCGGAGCAGCGGTAGAACTGAAGGATGCACTCCTGATTAACCCCTATGATATTGTTGGCTTCGCCCGTAGTATAAAAGAAGCGATAGAAATGCCTGAGGCAGAAAGGCGGCGGCGGATGAAGAACATGCGGGAAATCGTGGCCAGCAATAATATTTACCGGTGGGGAGGGGCCCATGTCTCCAGGCTCATCTCAATGGCGGGTATTTAGTGCAGTACCTTTTTCAATCATGGGAAGATATTTCATCTGACCTCAGCGCTGCTGCCCATGTTTTACTGCTTTCCGACTATGATGGCACACTGACTCCCATCGTCGGCCGACCGCAGGACGCGGTACTATCGCCCGAAGTCAGGGAGGCACTCGGTGCCCTGGCCGCAAAAGCAACCTTCAGTGTGGGTATTATCAGCGGGCGCTCGCTCCCGGAAGTCAAGGCTCTGGTGGGGCTGGAGGAAATATACTACGCCGGTAATCACGGGCTGGAAATAGAAGGCCCTGACCTCAGCTTCACCAGCCCGGCAGCACAATCAGCCCAGGCGGAAATAAAATACCTTGTCCAGAAGTTATCCACTAAACTGGCAGACATTGAGGGAGTTATTATCGAGGACAAAGGACTGAGCTTAAGCGTCCACTACCGCCTGGTTAAGTCTGACGGGGAAAAGCTGGTGGCTGATATTTTTCAGCAGGTTATTTCACCCGCTCTGAGTGAGGGTAGAATAAGGGTTACCACCGGGAAAAAGGTACTGGAGGTCAGACCACCCTTTGACTGGCATAAGGGGAAAGCAGTAGAGGCGATTATTAAAGAAATAATGGCCGTGCGTAAGTTTGAGAAACTGCTGACCATCTATCTGGGTGATGATACCACTGATGAAGATGCCTTCAGGGTTCTTCACCATCCCGGGGGCTGGAGCATTTTTGTCGGCGAGGAGCATCCGTCATCAAACGCCGACTATTTCCTCAAGTCCACCGCGGAAGTCATGACTTTTCTGTCCCGGCTGCTGGCGCTGAAATAGCCAGGCTTCATTGCCTGAGACTGAGGCATTCACCTTCGGCACAGGAGATGGCCACCTGTTTCATCAGCCTGGCTGTATCTTCCGGCAGGGCGCTAGTGATATAAATACCCGAGCCGATTTCAAAGCCGGCGATGGTGGATAGCCTGGGTACTATCCTGATATGCCAGTGGTAATAGGGGTCTTCTTCATCCTGGGTAATGGTGGTATCAATCATAAGATTGAAGGCGGGGTCATCCAGCCCCCAGTACAGGCAAAATAGGGTATCCTTGAGCACCATGGCCAGTTCGGCAAGGCTCGTTTGTGGAAACAGGCCGAAGGAGGCACAATGCTTTTTGGGAATAATCCAGGTCTCCCAGGGTACACGCGAAGCATAAGGGTGAAGGATGAGAAACTCCCTGGTCTCGGCGACAATTCTCTCGCCCTTCTTCAGTTCCTCGGCGAGTAAGTCACAGTAAAGGCAGCTACCGAAATCAGCGTAATAGTCGACGGCAACATCGAGTCTCCGGTGATAATAGGGAGTGGTAATAGGTGTGGCCACCAGCTGGGAATGAGGGTGTACCAGGGACGTTCCTGACGCCCAGCCATGGTTCTTGAAAATAGTCACGAACTTGAGTCTCTTGTCTTTTTTTAAAGCGTTATACCTCTGCTGGTAGGCAATCAGTACCTTTTCCAGTTGTTCGTATTCCATGAGTGCCATGAAGGCATTATGGGACGGGCTTTCAATGATGACCTCGTGCACGCCAAAGCCTGGCCTTTTGCGGAAAAAGGGCTCCGTTTCTATGGAAGCAGTGCCCTCTTCAGGGATCAGGGCAGCGAATCGATTAGGAACTACTCTTACTGCCCAGGCCGAGTCCTGGCCTGCTGGAGGCAGCCGGAATACTTCACCAGGAGTTTGCTCTTCGTTGCCCGGGCAGAAGGGGCAGGACGCATCCCACTCAGGTATCTCATCGGCAGCCTTTTTCCTGGGAGCTTGCTGAGGGCGCTTGGCCCTCTCTGGAGCCATGATGACCCATTCTCTGGTTGTCGGATCCTGTCTCAGTTCTGACATGATATCTATCTTTGTCTGGCTTACCTTAAATTGTCGACAGAGTAGCTATTACTGTCAGGCAGCACGCCTTCGCTTTGGTCTGACTGTTTGCCCGCTCTCAATTTCAGAACCGGGGAAGTCTTCTTCTGCCACGCCACAGCCAATGATGCAATTACGACCAATCCTGACACCCGGCGGCAGCTTAGCCCTCTTGCCAAGGACGGTAAGACCGGTATTGAGCAGTTTTGGTTGTTTACGATTGGCCTGGAAATTGTCGCTAAAACCGACATGACTACCAGTTTCCACCACCACATCTTTGTCCACAATGGAGTACTCGACCACACTATGTGGCCCGATAATGCTGTCAGACATGACGATGGAATCCCTGACTATGGCACCTTCAGCCACCATGACCCCGGGTGATAACACGGAGTGCTCCACTCGACCTTCGATGACACAGCCGTTAGATATCATACTGTTAATAACATCACCTGAGGGAGAAACGATGACCGGCGGCCTCAATTCTTCTTTGGTACGAATAGGCCAATCAGCACTGAACAGCGGGCATGGAGACATCTCGAGTAGCTCCATGTTAGCCTGCCAGTAGGTATCCAGGGTTCCTACATCACGCCAGTAACCGCCAAAACCGTAAGCAAAGGTTTTTCCGCTACTGGCTGCGATGCGAGGAAGTATATTCCGGCCAAAATCATGCCGTGATGACGCACGGCGGGCATCCTCCTCCAGCCAGTGCCGGAGAGCGTCCTTCCGGAAAACGTATATGCCCATGGAAACAAGATTGCTCTCTGGTTCCTTAACCTTTTCCTGAAAGCCGGTTACTTCTCCTTCTTCGCCTATCATTACGGTGCCAAACCTCTCCAGTTCTTCTTCCGGGAACGGAGTGACAGCCAGGGTAACATCAGCCTCGACACTCCGGTGGTATCCAATCATCTCGGAGTAGTCCATGCTGTAGATGTGGTCGCCGCTCAGAATAAGCACCAGGTCAGCATCCTGTTCATCAATGTAATGCAGGTTCTGGTATACGGCATCGGCAGTCCCCTTATACCAACTGCGGCCTTCATCAGGGGCTAGATAGGGCTGCAGTATCCGTATGCCACCGCCATCAACACGTACCAAACCCCAGGAAGCTCCAATGCCCAAATGGTCAGCGAGGGACAGGGGTTGGTACTGGGTGAGGACAGCTACATTGAAGATTCCCGAATTGACGCAGTTACTCAGCGTAAAGTCGATGATGCGGTACTTAGCAGCAAAAGGAATGGCAGGCTTGGTCCGCTCTTCGGCCAAGACACTCAGACGCTCTCCTCGGCCTCCAGCCAGTATAATAGCTAGAACCCTGTCCATGGTACCTTACCATCTACTTGCGGCTCTTCTCAATGGCGCCTGATTGTATTCTGTGGCAACACAGCGCCAGAACTCATTCTGTGTCTGCGTTGTGCTTGTTGAAGGATTTAACGCTGCATTTTTATGTTACATCTATTCCTTTACATCTGTCAAATAAACTTGCAGTTGACGGTTTTCTCTAAATGGAGTAATATATAGCAGGCTAGTCATCAAAGTATTCTAGTGCTGTCAGGTTTGATAGCGGGGAATCTGAGCAAGCAGGGAGGCAGTTATGTTTGGTCGCTTCGGACCTTGGGAGATTGCTCTAATAGTACTGGTCATCTTGATTGTCTTTGGTGTCGGTAAACTGCCTCAAGTTGGCGGAGCTATTGGCAAGGGACTTCGGTCCTTCCGCAAAGCACAGAGCGGTGAAGAGGAAGACGAGGAACAGAAACCAAAGCGGAAGGCGGCCAAGAAGTTAGAAAAGAGCAGCACGAAAAGCTGAGACGTGTTGCCATAGTAGTGTTACTTGAGCAGATTGTTTGCAGTGGGTCTGATAAGGAAGCTCTACGGAGCTTTTTAAGGTGGTGTGAAAAGTAAGTGTAAATAGAAAGTAAGTGTAAATAGCAGCAAGATGAGCAGCTCCAAAGATAGAAAAGTCTGGCGCCTAGGTATGAGCCGGAGAACATTTATTAAGGCGTCCGCTTTTACGGGAGCCGCCGTTGTTGCCAGCCGTATTATCAAGTTTCCTCAAAATCTTGCCCTGGCCGCTCCCCCCAGCGAGACCAAGGGCGTCATCACGGAAAAGTGGGTTACTACCTCCTGTCTTAATTGTTCTACACGCTGTGCCACCCATGTCAGAGTAGTTAATGGTAGAGCGGTAAGAATAGCCGGCAACCCATTATCCAGGGTTTCAGAGGGAGAAATCTGTCCCCGCGGGCATATTGGCCTTCAGGTGCTCTATGACCCCAACCGGCTCAGCAGGCCGCTGAAGAGGACCAACCCGGCCAAGGGGAGAGGGGTAGACCCCCAGTGGATGGATATTTCCTGGAGTCAGGCACTGGGTGAGGTCAGTAGTCAGTTGAAGTCACTCAGGGCTAAGGGTGAACCACACAGACTGTTACTACTCCATGGCCTGAATATCACCAGCGATGAGGATATGATTCATCGTTTTGCCGATGCCTATGGAACCCCCAATGTTGTTTCCGCACAGGCTTTTGAGAAAGAGGCGGAAAAGCTGGGCAGGTGGATGGCGGATGGCAATTACAGCCACATTGCTTATGACTTTGATAAGGCCAATTACATACTGGCCTTTGGTGCCAGCATCGTGGAATCGGAAAAACCACTGGCCCGGAACCTGAGGATGTGGGGCAAGATACGGCGCGAAAGGCCGGTCAGGGCCAAGGTGGTGGTGATTGACCCGCGCTATTCCGTTACCGCCGCCAGGTCTGACCAGTGGCTACCCATAGTCCCCGGCACTGACGGCGCTCTGGCCATGGCTATGGCCAACGTAATAATCAGTGAAGAGCTATACGATGCCGACTTCATCGGAAGATGGACGGCTGGTTTCGATAAGTATAAGGAGCTGGTGTTGAGTTCCTACAGGCCAGAGAGAGTGGCGGGAATAACCGGCATCAGTGCCGATACGATTCGGCGCATAGCCAGGGAATTTGCCCAGACCAGGCCAGCCATTGCCTGGATAGGCAGAGGGGTGGCCGGGTGGCCTAACGGCTCCTACAGCAGCTACGCCATATTCTGCCTGAACGCCCTGGTGGGCAGTATCGATGTTCCCGGCGGTGTGATGTACCAGGAAGACCCTGAGTACCGGGAAATGCCGGGGGTCACTGAGGATGACATTTCCCGGGCAGGTAAAGCCAGGCTAAGGCTGGATTTGAGCAAAACGAGCCTCTTCCCGGTAGCCGAAGGAGTGGCCAATCAGGTTGCCGACTCAATACTGGAGGGAAGGCCGTATCCGGTGGAGGTTGCCATCGGGTTTAATACTAATTTCAATATGTCGGCACCGGGGTCTCAACGCTGGGACGAGGCACTGCAGAAAGTACCTTATTATATCCACGTATCACCCTTCATCAGCGAAATGGCCGAGTATGCTGACATACTGCTACCAGCGCCTACCTTTTTAGAGGCCTGGGGCTATGACCACAGCCCACCGGGTTCGGGCTTTGCTGAATTGAAGATAAAGCAACCAGTGGTCGAGCCTTTGTACGATACCAGGGGCATAACGGACATAATTCTGGAACTGGCTGGCAGGCTTGAGGGTACGGTAGCACGCTCTTTTGACCGCGTTGGCGGTGATATTCAGGACTTTGTTAGATACCGAACCGAAGACATTATCCCCTGGTCAGAGTTCCAGGAGAAGGGTGTCTGGGTAGGCCCGGCCTATCAATACCGCAAGTATGATAGCGTTTTCAAGACACCCTCAAAGAAATTTGAATTCTATTCCGCCAACCTGGAAGCCGTGCTGAAAGAGTCCGGCAGGGCAGTTGACAGTCGGCTGGCTTACCTGCCCCATTATGAGGAGGTTGAATTCCTCGGTGACGAGGCCGAGTATCCTCTGATGCTATCGACCTACCAGCCGCTGTTAAACATTGAAAACGGAAACCAGAATTATCCCTGGGCCCAGGAGATATATCTGGTCATGCACGGCACCGGCTGGACTAATTTTGTGGAGATGAACAGCGAGACAGCTCATAAGCTGGGAATTAGAGATAAGGACATGGTGTGGGTAGAATCTCCCGTTAGCCGTATCAAGGTGAGGGCCAGAGTAACTAAGGGGATTTATCCCGGAGTGGTTACTATCGCTTCCGGGCAGGGACACTACGCGGCCGGGGAATGGCAACAGGGAATAGGCGTAAACCCGAATGAAATTATCGGTGTGGACTATGACCACCTGAGTGGTCAGTCATCCTTTTTCAATACCAGGGTGAAAGTTTACAGGGCATGAGGTAACAGATGGCCAGATGGGGAATGGTAATCGACCTGGATAAGTGTGTTGGCTGCCAGGCCTGCACCATCGCCTGCAAAGAGGAAAATAATATTCCGCACGGCTCGCCTCAAGAGCAGAGCCGGAGAAGAGAAATTTACTGGAACAGGGTACTGGCCATCACCGAGGAAGGCGAATACCCCACACAAAGGGTTCAGGTTCTATCGATGCCCTGCATGCAATGTGACCAGGCTCCGTGTGTAACCGTGTGCCCGGCCAAGGCGACCTACCGTCGTGAAGACGGTATCATCATGCAGGACTTCCGGCGCTGTATTGGCTGCCGGTATTGTATTGTTGCCTGTCCTTACGGGGTGAGGAATTTCAACTTCAAAGACCAGTTACAGGAAGAATACCACCGCCCTGACCTGCCCCCGGACCGTGCTTCCCGGGGGCCCTGGCCGTTTCCGCAACGGGTACGGGGTGTGGTTGAGAAATGCACCTTTAACTTTCATCGAATTGACCAGGCATTAAGGGAGGGAAAGAAGGTAGGTGTGGATGTGGTGCCGGCCTGTGTCGAGGCCTGTCCTACCAAAGCCAGGGCCTTTGGCGACCTGGATGACCCTGAAAGCGAGGTATCCCGCCTACTGGCGACCAGAGGGAACTTCAGGCTACGTGAGAACCTGGGTACAGAACCTAAAGTATACTATCTCCAGGGTTAAAGAGAATGGCAGGGGATTTAACTTATACGCCGATTGAAGGTAAGACCAGGGGCTTCCGCATCATGGTGGCCATCCTCGGCTTTATGGTAGCCGTCCTCATTGCCAGCTTTCTGGTAATGTATCTCAGTGGTCAGCAGGTATGGGGTATCAGTAACGCCGTACCCTGGGGGCAGCTTATTACCTTTGATATTTACTTTATCGGACTCAGCGCCGGGGCGATTGTTGTTTCCGGTCTGAGCTACGTCTTACGTCGGGAGGAATACAAGCCCATTGGACGGGTGGCCGTCTTACTGGGGCTGATAATCTTTACCGGTGCCATGGTGTGCGTCCTGGTTGACCTGGGCAGGCCGGAGAAGTTCTGGCGTCTTTTCATGTACGGCTACCTGAACAACATGACCTCCATGTTTGCTCTCAACAGTATCTGGTATGGCGGCTATCTTCTGCTCATGGTCGTGTATCTCTGGCTGGCCATAGAAAATAAGACCAGGTTAGCCATGATCATAGGCACGATAGACGTTCTCTGGGCGGTCGGCGTACACAGTTTTACCGGCGCGATATTTGGTCTTATCGGCACCAGGGAGATTATGTTCTCGCCGATAAAACCCTTCGAGTTTATTGCCGCGGCGCTGACATCAGGAACGGCCTTACTGACGGTGGTGGTGGCGGCGGCCTTTAAATTTACCAACCGTAGCCTGGATAAGAAGGTAATCACTTCCCTGGGGAGGCTACTATCGTTTATTATCATTGTCCTCTTTGTCATGGTCTTCTTCGATAAGCTGACCCATATCTACTTCCCGCACCGGGAAGGCGCCATCTTTCTCTTTACCGGACCTTACTGGTGGCTCTTCTGGATATTCCAGATAGGCATGGGGATAGTGATACCTCTGATAATTCTGTTCCACCCCAGGGCTGGAAAGACGGTCAGGGGTGTAATTATCGCCTGCATCTCGGTGGTCATCGGTGTGCTGGGAGAGCGGGCCGCTCTGGTAATCCCGGGGACAGCACAGGTGCAGCAGCTTTACCCCGGACATATTGAAGGTATGTGGGGGGCAGCCGGCGTCTTCCCGATAACACTCTGGGAGACAACTCTGACCCTGGGTATAGTGTGCCTGGTGGCGCTTCTCTTTGTACTCGGCCTGAGGTTTCTGCCACTATTACCCGCTACCGAAGCCGTGAAGGTGCCGGCGGCGAGTGAGGGCGGAGAAGAAGCATTACCGGAAGAGAAGAGTGTTACCGAGGCTGAGGGATAGCTTAGAATACAGGGAATGAAATGACAGAAATCAGGCAGGACAGACTCAAGGTTCGCTTCATAAAGCCCCAGGGTGAGATTAGTCGGCGCGAGCTGTTTCAGCTGGCGATACCCCGCTATGAGGTCGTGCCTTTCGTGCAACCAAGACTCTGTCGCGGAGGTCAGGAATGCGGACTCTGTCTGGCTTCCTGCCCGCTTGAGGCGATAAAAATTGAGGACAACGATGTTACCATTGATACCAGCTTGTGCAGCGGGTGCGGTGCCTGTGTCGCTGACTGCCCGCATCAGGCCATAGACTATCCCGGCTTTTCGCTTGAGCAGTTGAACAGGAAAATGGAGGGACTACTCCTTCCCGAAGGTCACCTGGCCGAGCCCAGGATAGTGGCTCTCACCTGCCGGAATTGCTGGCCAGCATCTCGTAAGGATAAGACCGTCCAGCTTGATTGGCCGTCCGATGTGGTAAGTCTGGAGATTCCCTGCCTGGCCATGGCTACCCCCTGGCTGATGCTGCGCGCTTTTGACCTGGGGGTACAGGGACTGGCACTTCTTTTCAGTCCGGCAAGGTGCTCTGCCGGTCTGGATTCGTGTCAATGGGAGGAGGACATCGCTCTTGTACAGGAGCTACTAGAGCGCTGGCACATTGAACCAGAGCGTATCAGGCTCTTTGAATTCGCTGGTGACGATTTTCAGAACCTGCCCCGGGAACTGGACCAGTTTGCCCGGGAAATAGCCGGGCTGGTGCCGACACCGCTGAAGGGAACAGCACCGACGCTGATTTCTAGGCAGGGTTTAATGCTACCAGCACTTCTCAAAGGCCTTGATAAGAAGCTAGGTGGTTCACCAAAGGTTGTCATCACAGCCGAGAAGATGCCTTTCGGGAAACTGGAACTGGATAAATCGCGATGTACCGGTTGCGGCCTTTGCGCTGTTGATTGTCCTACCGACGCACTGACTATCGCTGCGGTAAACGAAAGCAGCTATCAACTACAGTTCCGGCATGACCTGTGTGTGGCCTGTCGACGATGTGTCGAGGGCTGTCCTGAGCAGTGCCTCGAGTTAAAACGCATCCTTGAGCTGGAAAAGGTAGGTACTCCGCCAGCGGTGCTTCTTGACGATGGCATGGCCAGGTGTCGGGAATGCGGTGGTATTATTGGCCCCAGTGCCATGATTGAGAGGTTGCAGTCCAAGTTACAGGCAGCGGGCTCCCCTGCTTTGCAGCTTGAACTGTGTACCATTTGCAAAAAGAAAAAGTTGAACCTGCCGGGAGGTAACCTGAAGCAGGTAGTCAGGTGAAATATATTCTGGAAAAGGAACGATGGACATATTCCTCAGGGTCATAGCTATTTTTATCGAGGTGGTCATACTGGCCGCAATTATCTATGTCCTGCTGGCCGGGGTGAGGCTCATCCTTTTTGACCTGGGGCTGGGGGCAAAATATCAGAGGGTGGTGGCTATGGCACTGATACTGGCCAGCTGTATGGCGGTGTTCTTCTTCATCGCTCATCTGACGGCCTTTTATCCCCTGATAGGGGGTTAAGTTTAGGAGGATAGCTTGGAGTCATTGCGCGAACTTTTCTGGGCGGGCCAGGAGGCCTACATAACCGAAGTTTTTATGCCCATCATAATCGGTGTGGCCATATTCTTCCCTGTTCTCATTGCCCTTTTCCTGCTTGGCTTCGGGCGGCGCTACCGATTGTGGAAGGTGGGGCAGACTGATAACCGCTCGGATAACTGGTTTAACCGCCTGATGACCACCCTGGCGGTAGGCATAGCTAATATCAGAATCATGAGGGTAAGGGAACTCTACCCCGGCCTGATGCACACCTTTATTTTTGCTGGAACTGCCCTCCTCGTGGTGGGTAAGATAATGAGACTGTTTTCCTTCGGTGGAATAACCATCCCCCCCCAGAGTGTTTACCTTATTGCCTCGCTCATCGCTGAAATTGGTGCCGTCTTGATTTTCATTGGTGGTGCCATGGCGATATATCGCCGCTACATCAAGAAACCGGCCCGTCTGGACACCGTGCCTGAGGATACCCTGGTCTTTGTCTGGGCCTTTATACTGGTACTTACCGGCTTCATGATAAAGGGCTACCGTATTGCCAGCAGTGATGTCATTCCCACCGACTGGGCAATGTGGTCGCCGGTGGGCTATCTCTTCTCTAAAGCCTTCCCTACCTTCCTCACGGAGATTAAAAATGAAATCCTGATATGGCACCGGGTACTCTTTCACACCATACCCGCCTTCGTCTTCCTGGGCTACATCTGGGTGAACCGCTCCCGCCTCCAGCACGTGCTCCTTTCCCCGCTCAACGTATTTTTCCGCTCGCTGAAGCCGAAAGGGGCTTTGACACCCATTGACCTTGAGGCCGTGGAGAACTTTGGCGTCTCTGAGATACAGCACTTTACCTGGAAGCAGCTCCTTGACCTGGATGCCTGCACTCGCTGCGGGCGCTGTCAGGATGCCTGCCCGGCCTACTTCAGCGGTAAAGCGCTCAACCCGAAGAAGGTGATACAGGACTTAAAGGCACACCTTTATCAGGTTTACCCCGTACCTCTGGTGGCCAGGCCCATAGAGGACCGGCCCGATATGGCCACCGAGGTAATTACCGAGGAGGTAATCTGGGACTGCACTACCTGTCGCGCCTGCCAGCAGGCCTGCCCCATTTACATTGAGCATATTGACAAGATAGTGGACATGCGGCGCAGCCTGACCATGGAGAGGAGCCAGATGCCCGATTCAGCCCAGCAGGCACTTCAGTGTCTCGGAGCCAGAGAGCATCCGTGGCGGGGGACTACCGCCACCAGAACCGAGTGGACGGAAGGGCTGGAGATAAAGATGCTTTCGGATGACAGCAATGTCGATATTCTGTACTGGGTAGGCTGTACCGCGGCGCTGGAAGAAAGAAACATGAAGGTGAGTGCGGCTACGGCCAGGATTTTACAGGCGGCGGGCATCAATTTTGGCATACTCGGTGTTGAAGAGAGTTGCTGTGGTGACCCCGCTCGCCGGATGGGTGACGAATATCTGTTCCAGACCCTCTGTCAAAAGAATATCGAGATTCTAAAATCGTACAATGTGAAAAAGATTGTGACCACCTGTCCTCACTGCTTCAATACCCTGAAGTATGAGTATCCACAGTTTGGTGGGGACTTTGAGGTTATCCATCACACACAGTTCCTCATCGATTTGATTCGAGAGGGCAAGATAAAGATTGGGAGCCTGGATGGTAACAGAGTGGTGGCTTACCACGATTCCTGCTATCTGGGGCGTTACAACGATATTTATCAGCAACCCAGGGATATCCTTGGCGTCATTGGCGGTTTGAGTAGAGTGGAGCTAACCCGCTCCTTCTCGAACAGCTTCTGCTGTGGCGGCGGGGGGGGGCACATGTGGATGGAGGAGGAGCCCGAAAAGCGACTCAATGTTAAGCGCACCGAGCAGTTCATCGAGGCTAAAGCTGAACTGATAGCTACCGCCTGTCCCTACTGCCTGGCCATGTTCGAAGACGGGCTGAAGACCAAAGGGGTGGAGGAGACGGTATCTGCCAGAGACCTCAGCGAACTGCTTCTTCAGGCAATGGTTACAAAAGAGCCCGAGAAGAAGAAGGCTGAGAAGTCTGAGGACTAGGGCTTCAACTCTGCTTGTATTCAACTGATTCCCAGGACAACACATTCTTTTCCTCATCTTTAATCCTTAATCTTGCTAAGCACTGTGTTTACCGCTGCCTGTCATCTTGAAGAGGTTGTTTAGCAACTCCCTATTTGTCATTGCGAGCGCAGCGAAGCAATCTCAAACCATGTATGGGATTGCTTCGTTTATTAACAATTTCTCCTGAGCTTTTTGAACCCATTTCACCCCAATGGTATAATTTAATTGTGGGTATCAAGACGATTAGTACCAACCGTAAGGCTTACCGTAACTATCACGTCCAGGATAGTCTGGAAGCCGGGATTGCACTCACCGGTACGGAGATAAAGTCAATCCGTGATGGCCGGGTAAATCTGGCTGATGCTTATGTCAGGCCTGAGAGCGGTGAATTGTGGCTGCTTAATACTCATATTGCCCGCTATGACGCCGGTAGCTACATGAGCCATGAGCCAACACGGCCACGCAAGCTCCTGCTGCACCGTAAAGAGATTGACACTCTCAGCAGCCAGGTGGCGGAGAAGGGCTTAACCCTGGTTCCTCTCAGAATATATCTTAAAGATGACCTGGCTAAGGTTGAGGTGGCACTGGCCAAGGGTAAAAAGTTATATGACAAGCGTGAGACGATAATGCGTCGTGAAGTAGAAAGGGAGATGGGACGGGCCATGAAAAAGCGGAAATAAAGGGAGGTGTTTCGTAAATAGGCTACAGCGTAGCTGGGGGCGTGCGGATTCGACAGGGGAAGTAGGCTACAGGATTGCAGGCTGAGGTGCCACTACCCTCAGAAAACAAGTGGCAAAAAATAACTGGCAAAGAACCAGTACTCGTTGCTGCCTAACTAGAAAGGTGGCACATCCATCCTGACCTCTCCTCAATGGGTCAGGAATGGGTGACGGTGAATTGAGGTGCCACTGCCTGCATGTCGATAAGGGCAGTGAAAGAAATCATCGACTGGCCTGACCAGACTAGGTCAGCAGAGGCTGGCCAGGTGAGACAAAAGAGCTGACTAAGCTTGTAGTAGATTCTGGGCAGCTTCTCTTGGACGGGGAGTTCGACTCTCCCCCGCCTCCACCAGAAACACAGCCGGGTTCGGAGACCTGTCTTCGAGCCCGTTTATTATGTGTATCACCGACTTTTCACGCTTAGCTGCCACAGTCCTCCGGAGGGCAAGCTCTGGACCCGGCAATGCAGGCTATCTTTTCTCCCGGCTCTTCTTCTGCTGTGCCCAGCAGTGTGATATCGTGCCTCCAGCTGTCACCCAGATCGTACTCGTACAGAAAGGATGTCCTTCCTTCCGTGAATATCTTACCAAGCCTTACGCCTCGGTAATCCTGAACATCGAAGTCCCACTCGAAATCACCCTCACCGTATGGCTCACCATCTATTTCGAACAGGTGGAGATGGGAATTGGTCCATCCCATGGCTTTCTGTAGTATCTTGTGAAGCCTCGATAAGCTCGTTTGTGGACGTACCCGGAGTATCCGCCAAATAGGCGGCTTGATATCCCGAAGCTGGACTTTGATCTCGTAAAGCAATTTGACTACCTCAACTATCCCGGTTTATTGTCATTCTACAATACCAATCAGCTTCAGGGAAAGGCGGGTGTATTTTCAACCATCACAGTGGGTGCATTTTCGCTTGACATTCACAGCCAAGCTTATGGGAACTCCATGGAGCAAGCTCGTGTCACATCATGGTGCCCCAGCCCTCCTGGCCAAACCCGGATGATGTATGATGGGACTCCGCCACTAGCGGATGAGCCCGCATCTGGGCTGCTATTTTGGGGACCAGGAAAATCGAGGCTTGGGGCTGCCCGCCGCTGAAGTCAAGAAAATACAGCTGGAGTTATTGACAAAAAACTAAGGAAACTCTGAATAAGCTTTCAAAAATCCCCCCTTAGATTATTAGGGCATTAAAAAGAAATCGTAGGAAGGCTTTTCAGTTACTCACGGTATGCTCTCCTTGTTTT
>Ga0209164_1002419_pt1 | contig 20023 bp, 15 predicted proteins | sample MTBNYHSulfiMetaG_FD_187458 | JGI IMG/M metagenome (GOLD analysis project Ga0209164, IMG submission 187458) | Enrichment culture microbial communities from rom New York Harbor, USA that are MTBE-degrading - MTBE-NYH (New York Harbor Sulfidogenic)... | ecosystem: Environmental > Aquatic > Marine >...
CGTTGGGTTGGCAGCTCCGCATGCAGTGCAGAAAGTCGAGTCTGTCTCCACGTTGCCCTCCGAAGCATTACAGGCTGTATAGATTATAGCGAATCCATTGCGGCGGTCAAGATACAAGTTCTCGAAGACCAGCAACGGATGAGCCGCTGGCTTATCGCTTGGCTATTATTCGATCTGTTCCTGTTGGGCCTTCTTTTTAATCGAGTGGCGCTACTTGGGGGAGCCAATTATCGTCCCTCGCGCCTCGACGCCTCGCTGCTCAATCTTCCAACCAGACTTCCACGCGATGTTCGGCGCCGGGTAAGTCGGCTGGGATTAGATTGCCGGGTACAGTTTCCCCGTCGAGGCTTATCTTGCCTACACCCTTGCAGACGTGCCCGGGGTTGTGCACGGTGATGTGAAAGGTTTGCCCCCTGAATCGGCGCGTGGCTGTAAAGCCATCCCAGGCAGACGGGATGCACGGGTCGATGCGCAGCCCGGCGTACTCGGGGCGCATGCCGAGGATCCATTGGGTGGCGGCCTGGTAGCACCACGAGGCCGTGCCGGAGAGCCAGGAGTTGCGCCCCAGTCCGAACTGCGGGTGTTCGTCTCCCAGGATGTTTTGCGCATAGACATACGGCTCGCACTCGTAGATTTCGGCTATGTCATTCTTGGCGACCGGGTTGATCTGGACGTAATACTCGTAGGCGCGGTCGCCGTTGCCCAGGATCGTTTCGGCGATCATCGCCCAGGGGTTGGGGTGCAGGAAGATGCCGCTGTTCTCCTTGGTGCCGGGTGGGTAGGTGGTCACGCCGCCGTATTTTGGATCGTAGCCGTCGAAACCGGGCGTAGAGACCTTAATGCCGAACTTGGTGTTGAGCTTCCCGTAAACCGCCTCCATTGCCTGGCGAGCGCGGTCGGGGGATGCGAAGCCCGAGATCACCGGCCAGGTTTGCCCGTTGAGCGAGATCTGATTGTAGGTGTTCTTGGCGGAGCCGACCGGGTTGCCATCCTCGTCGAAATAGCGCACGTACCATTCGCCATCCCAGGCGCTGGCCTCCACCCGTGCCTTCATCTCTTCGTAGGCCGTACGGTACTCCTCTACCCCAGGTTCGTCCCCTAGATGCTCCATCAGGGCGATTATCTCGAGCAAGGCTTTGCCGTATAGGTTGGCCGTGAACAGCGATTCGGCTCCCGTGGGCAGGTTGACGGTATCGTTCCAATCTGCGAAGCCGAGCAGAGGCAAGCCGTGCTGGCCCACGCTGTCGCGCGTGAAAGCCAGGCCGCGTTTCAAGTGCTCGAGCACGGTGCCACTCTCGAGCGGAGCGCCCTGTTTGTCCTTATTGTAGAACGGAATGGTCTCCTTCAGGAAAGCCAGGTCACCGGTCTCTTTCAGGTAGGCGGTGGTTGCCAGGATAGTCCACAGGTGGTCGTCGCTGTAATAGTGGGGGCGGTCCTCCATCTCCAGCGAGTCGCCCTCGCTGCCCTCCAGCGTCAGCGGGTTGAACTGGTGCATGGCGGAGCCATCGCGCTTCTGGAAGGAGAGCAAGGTTTGCAGAAATTCCTTGCCCTCTTCGGGCACAGAGGCCATCACAGCTAGCAGGTCCTGCGATGAATCGCGCATGCCAATGCCCCGCGAACCTAGCCCGAGCTGGTAGTAAGACAGGTAGCGCGACCAGGTCTTGGTCACGTAGCACTGGTGCGGGTTGTGGACGTTGAGCATCTGGTTCATGTCCTCGTCGGGGGTCTCGACCTGCAGCGCGGCGAGGTAATCGCTCCAGAAGGCTTCAATCTTGGTCAGCTCTTCTTCGAGCGCCTCGGGCTGCCGGAAGCGCCGGATTTCATCGTGGGCGGCATCCAGGTCGTGTGCCTGGCCCAACTGGGTGATCAGGCGGTGGGTCTCACCGGGCTGGAGCGTTCCCAGGTGGTGTAGCAGTGCGGCGATGTTGTCCCCACGTAAGGCCTCGGTATTGCTCAGTTCGGCCTCCTGCAAGCTGTGCGGCATCCGAAAAGTGCCGTATTCGTTTTCGCCCAGGAAGCGTTTGCGGTCGGTCTCGAAGGATGAGGCCGGCAGGTTGGAGGTGAAATAATTGATTTTGGTATCCCGAAACATGAACGGATATTGGATTAGGATAGTGTAGTCTTCATCCTGCACAGCTTTGCTCTGCATTGTCTGGGGTGCCCAATCGGCATTGGTGAACTGCAAGAGGGCGTTGGGGTGGGTGTATTCGATCACCGGGACGGCATCCACGGTGAGGGGTGCTTCGGTCAGGTTGGTGATCCTGATATCGCGCAATTCGCAGGTCCCGTCGCGCGGCACGAAGATGGTCGCCTCGGTGCGCAGCCCGTAGAACTCGGAGACGATGCGGGTGTAGCCCAGCCCGACGTGGCATTCGAAGCGCTGGAAAGGGTCAAGCGTGGGAACGAAGAAGGGCGAGAACACTCGCAGGCCTTTCTCCTCGTGGATGCGCAGAAACAGTGTCTCTCCCTTGAAATCCGAGGACGGCATCTGTTGGAGGTATTTGGTGATGCGGTTGAAGGTTGGGTCGTCTTTGCAGATCAGCGCTCCGCCGGTATGATCCACGAAACCGCCGAAATCGCGTGTGCCGATGTAGTTGATCCATTTGACTGGCGCGCGCGGGTTGGTGATCACGTACTCCCGGTTGTCTTTGTCAAAATATCCGTATTGCATCGTTCTCCTTACCTCTGGGAAATTACCTCGATTAGCTCTCGGCTGACCACGTTCCCATCCTTATCTACCAGGCCGAAATCCATCGCTTTGTAGGTCCAATAAGCGCGGCCAATTCCGAATTCATTTAGCAGGGAGATCAGATCGCGCAGCCAGTTCAGGCGCGTGGACATGGCGGCACGCTCGTAAACCCCGAATTCACCACAGTAGACCATCTGGCCAGTTTGCTGCGAGAAATCAAGCGCAGGCTGGAGGACGGCGTGAAGGTAGTTCTTGTCAAAGTGTGCCCCGATCTCCCTTTCCAGCATGTGCTTGCGGTCAGGATGCTGCTCTAAGAAGGCGCCTAGGCTGGGGGCTTCTCCGGGATACTCGACCGATTGGTCGTATTTGACGAGAACTGGAACCCAGGGCGCTTTTTGGTGCGTGACCGTCATGGGTGAGTAGAAGTGGAAGGTGTACAGGATGTTGGGGTCGTCCAGGATCTTGAGATTCGACAATTCATCTGGCGCATTGTAGCGGTTGCCGCCGACGAGGATAAGTCGTTGTGAGTCGAGCGCACGGATGCGGGCCATGGTTTGCGCGACGAGCGCGTTCCACGGGCCGCTGTCAGGCAGCACGATCTCGTTGAGTAGCTCGAAGGCCAGCGTATCCTCCATTTGTCCGGCGAAGTGCTGCGCTATGGTTTGCCACAGTCCTACAAAGCGTTCCTGCAAGGAGGCATCCTGGAAGAGCGAAGCCTCCTTAAGGGCGTCGAAACTGTAGCCGGGTGCTTTGTGCAAGTCGATGATGACGCGCAGCCCGTTTTGCTCGCACCAGTCCAGGCAGGTCTCGACGTAGCTAAATCCATCCTTGAGCACGGGGTGATCTACGGGTAAGCGGACGTGGTCCATCCCCCAATCTGCGATGCGTTTTATGTCGTCTGCGGAAATGAAGGTCTTGAAGTGTTGACGGTCGTAAGCAGGGTATTGCGAGAGCCAGCCCCCTAGGTTGATGCCGATTTGTAGTGCATTTTTGTTCATTAGGCTACCTGGAAATGGGAGAACCACTCGTGGTTTTCGAATGTCGTCATGAAGCGCAAGGCTTTGATCGCGCGGAAGGTCCAGTTTGCCAAGAGCGGTCTTTCCGAAAGCTATTTGGGTATCTGGGGCGGAGTGAAGAGCACGCAGGCATTGCGCTTCTTCTTGGCCTTATACATGGCATGGTCGGCAGCTTTCATGAGCGGGGAGATGCTCAGGCCGTGTTTGGGGTATATGCTGATGCCAATCGAAGCAGTGATCCTCGTTCGCGGGGCAAGCATCTCGAATTCTTCCGAGATTTTCTCCCGTATCTTCTGGGCGACGAACATCGAGTCTTCGGGAGCGGTGATTGTATCGAGGATGACTGCGAACTCGTCGCCGCCCATGCGCGCCACGGTGTCGGAATCGCGTACGCTGGCATTCAAACGCGCGGCAACCTGCTTTAACACCTGATCGCCGGCATCGTGCCCGTAATGGTCGTTGATCATCTTGAAGTCGTCCAGATCGACGTATAGCACAGCGAATAGGGCGTCGTTGCGCCTCGCTCTCCGGATGGTTTGCTCCATGCGATCGAGCAGCAAGAAACGATTGGGCAGCGATGTGAGGATGTCGTGTGTGGCATGGTATTGCAGGTCTTGTTCTGCGCGTTTGAGCTCGTTGATCTCGCGGGTGATCCCCAGCAGTCCGATTACGGCGCCACTCTCATCGTGGATCGGAAGTTTGGTTGTGGAGGTCCAGTTGATCTGGCCGTTGGGCAAGGCGCGGCTTTCCACTAGACCGATGATCGGTTGCTCGGTCTCCATCACGCCGAGGTCATCGATCATCGTCTTTTGCCCGAATTCATCCCCAAATAGTTCACGATCGGTCTTGCCAATGACCTCGTCTGGATCCTCGTATCCTAAAGTCAAGGCCATCTTGCGACTTGCCCACAATAGACGACAGTGGCGATCCTTGAAATAGATGCTGTCTGCAATGTTGTCCCTCAAGGCATTCAATACCAGCGATTCGTCCATTTGCCATGAATCGTCAGCCATTGAAACGACTCCTTGCAGAAAAACTGAATTTTGAAAGAGCTAAATCAGGAGATCGTAGCTAGGACCTTCACCTCGGTTTTTCTCTGATCGTCGGTCGGGATGACCATTCCATCCACCGGTGTGCCGTCAACGACCAGAGAGACTTGATTGCCCGGACCTTTGCGTTCGACCTTGATTTCGTACCGCACCCCACGGAATTTGCGGACGGCTTCGAAGCCATTCCAGGAAGCCGGGATGATAGGGGACACCTGCAGGCCATCGAATGTCGGGCGAATACCCAGGATCCACTGCGTGATGGCGACGTAATTCCAGGCCGCTGTGCCCGTCAGCCAGGAGTTCTTGGCCTCGCCGCTCTTGTGTGCATCGCGCCCCGATATCATCTGCGCATAGACGTAGGGCTCGCATTTGTGTACTTCGCTGAGGTGCTCGCGCGCTGAGGGGTTGATGCGCAGGTAATAATCGTGTGCCAGGTTGCCACGCCCGATTTTGGCCTCAGCGATCATGACCCACGGGTTGGTGTGGCAGAAGATGCCGGCGTTTTCCTTGTATCCCGGAGGGTAGGTTGAGATTTCGCCCAGGTGAAGGTAATACTGAGTGAAGGCCGGTTGATGCAGAATGATGCCGTGCGGTGTTGCCAGTTGTTCTGCGACCGAATCGAGCGCTTGCTTGGCGCGGCCATCCTCTATGCCCAGCCCAGCCATCACGCAAATCCCCTGTGGCTCGATAAAGATTTGTCCTTCCTCGCATTCCTTTGAGCCGACCGGTCTGCCGAAATCATCGTAAGCCCGGCGGAACCACTCACCATCCCAGCCCGCCGACCAGACGGCTTCTTCCAGGTCTTTGGCGGCTTTTTGGAAGGCAGCCGCTTCTTTCTCGTTCTGGCGATGTTTGGCGATCTCGGCCATCTCGTTGGCGGCCAATATGAACAATCCCGCGATGAATATGCTCTCGGCGGTTTTTCCATTTTTATTCGTTGTCGTCTGGAAGGGTTGGCCAGATGTGCTCGAGAAGCAATTCAAGTTGAGGCAATCGTTCCAATCAGCGCGCCCGATCAATGGCAGGCTGTGGGGACCGAGGCGGTCGAGGGTGTACTGGATGGCGCGTTGCAGATGGTCGTAGAGCGCTGTTTCCGTGCTGGGCTGGTTGTCATAGGGCGCAGGCTCGTCGAGAATCTCCCAATCGCCCGTCTCTTTGATGTAGGCAGCCACGGATAATATCAGCCACAGCGGATCATCGTTGAAATCTGTGCCGACCGCGTTGTTGCCGCGTTTGGTCAGTGGTTGGTATTGGTGGTAGGTGCCGCCGCTGGGGAACTGGGTTGCTGCTAGATCGAGGATGCGCTGGCGCGCCCGCTCAGGGATCAGGTGCACGAATCCCAGCAAGTCTTGATTTGAATCGCGGAAACCCACGCCGCGCCCGATGCCGCTCTCGAAGTAAGATGCCGAACGCGAGAGATTGAACGCGGTCATCACCTGATAGGCGTTCCAGATATTCACCATGCGGTCGGTGTGCTCGTTGGGTGTGTTGACCTGGAGTTTGTTCAGCAGGCCGTCCCACCAGGCGCGCAGCGCTTGGAAGGCCTGCTCCACTTGCTCGGCATCCAGATAGCGGGCGATGACCGGCTTCGCAGTGCGCTTGTTGATCGTTTGCGAGCCAGGCGGATCGAACTTTTCGTCAACCGGGTTTTCGTGATAGCCAAGCACGAAGATAATCTTCTTCCGCTCCCCGGCTTTGAGCTTGATCTTGATGTGCTGTGCACCAATGGGATACCAGCCGCAAGCGATCGAGCCTGACATCTTTCCGATCTGCACGGCCTTGGGGGCATCCCAACCTCTGTACGGCCCCAAGAAGTCCTCGCGCTGAGTGTCGAACCCGGCCATCTTCTCCGAGCTGGCAAAAAAGGCGAAATGGTCGCGTCGCTCGCGGTACTCGGTCTTGTGATAGATAACCTCGTCTGCAATCTCAGCTTCTCCCACTGAAAGGTTGCGCTGGAAGTTGGTGGCGTCGTCCTGGGCGTCCCACAAACAAAACTCCACTGACGCGAAGACGGAGAGCTTTGCTGTCTTATCGCGATGGTTGGTGAGCGTAAGCTCCCAGACCTCCAAGGTCTCGCCGAGAGGAACGAAGTAACGGGTTTGGGACTCGATGTCAGCCAGTTTGGATCGGATGGTCGTGTACCCTAATCCATGGCGGCATTCGTATTCGTCAAGCGGTGTGCGAGTTGGCTGCCAGGTCGGCGACCAGAACGATGGGCCGGGTCGGCCTTCTTTTACATCATCGTCGCGCAGGTAGATGTAGCGCCCCCCCGTGTCCAGAGGGACGTTGTTGTAGCGATAGCGCGTGAGGCGACGCAGGCGGGCATCCTTGTAGAACGAGTAACCTCCGGCCGTATTGGAAATTATTCCGAAGTATTGCTCACATCCTAGGTAGTTGATCCAGGGAAGGGGGGTGTCTGGGCGAGTGATGACGTATTCGCGTTGGTCATCGTCAAAGTAACCGTAACGCATGGGTGCCTCGTAGAAGATTCGTCAAGGATGGTTGATTGTCGTTTTCACAAAGAATGCCAGCAATAGTTTGGGGCGATTGCGTTCATGTTTGCGCCTGCGAGTGGTAAACGCACCTGCCCGGAGCGTGCTCCACAGGGTGGAAGAGCGCGCCAAAGCGATAGTAGGCTACAGTTTGCAGCATGCTACAAAATGGTCAGGTTCCACCTCTAGCAGGGCAGGCCTTTCGCTGGTACAGGCTTCATCTTTTTCAGCGATTGAGCACCTGTCGTAGTACACGCAGCCTTTAGTGATTTCCGTGTATTTTTCTTTCAGGTCCACCTTGACCTCTTCCCATTTCTTATCCAGGCGCGGAACGGATGCCATCAGCATTTGAGTGTAGGGGTGGAGTGGATTATGGTAGACCTTCTCGGTGGCGCCCATCTCCACAATACAGCCTCTATAAAGGATCACTGCTCTTTCGCTTATGTAGTAAGCGAGCGAGAGGTCATGCGTTATGAAGAGGATGGAAAGGCCGCGTGATTTCAGGTCAGCCAGCAGGTTGAGCACATCGATCCTGGTGGAGGCATCCAGCATGCTGATGATCTCATCTGCCACCAGGAATTGGATGTCAAGCAGTAGCGCGCGGGCGATGAGCAGGCGTTGAAGCTGTCCACCGCTGAGCTGGTGGGGGTATTTGTTCAGGATGTGCTTGGGGTTCAGCCCGACGTCCTCTAGCGCCTTGTGGAGTTTGACTGTCCACTCTGCATCACCTACTTGTGGAAAGAATTCCTCCCTGACGATCCTGAAAATGCGGTCGGCCTTGAAGATCGGATTATAGGAGCTAAAGGGGTCTTGAAAGACTCCCTGTACGTTTCGGTAGTAATCTTTTAGCTTGGCCCCTTCCAGAGTGGAGATGTCAACCCCATCGGCTGTGATCACCCCCGCGGTCTCCGGGAGGAGACGCAGGATCATCTTCCCGATTGTGCTCTTTCCACTGCCGCTCTCACCGATCAGCGAAACGACCTCCCCATTGCCGATCTCGAAACTGACGTCATTGACGGCGCACAGCTCCTTCCCCCCGAAAGTTCCAACCTTGTAGACCTTTGAGACGTTCTCGAGTTTAAGCATGCTTTTCGAATACCTCCCAGCAGGCTACGTAGTGATCTTCTTCGACTTCAAGAAACGGGGGGTCTTGCACGCATTTCTCAAACGCCAGGGCACAACGCTCCCTGAAGCGGCATCCGGTTGGAGGGTCCAGGAGCAGGGGGGGCTTCCCGGGAATGCCAGCTAGTTTTTGCTCAGCGTATTTCACGCCGATTTTCGGTAGGGATGAGATCAGCAGCTTTGTATACGGATGCTTGGGTGAACTCATGATTACATCCGTAGAAGCCTTTTCGGCCAATTGGCCGGCGTACATCACCATGATGCTGTCTGCAATTTGGTAGAGTATCGAGATGTCGTGAGTGATGACGATCATGCTCTTCACAAATTCCCGATCTCGGAATTCGACCAGCATCTCTGCGACGGCTTTTTGGGTGGAAACATCGAGTGCCGAGGTGATTTCGTCGGCGATGAGCAGGGAGGGGTCTAGCAGGGTTGATAAGACCATCACCATCCTCTGCTTCATGCCGCCTGAGAGCTCTATGGGATACAAGCCTAGAACTTCTCGGGATAATTCAACCAGGTCGAGTCTCCTCTTCAGTTCGGGCATGATGGTTTTGGTTTCGACCTTTCTGGATTCGAGCAATTCCGAGACCATCTTCCCTATTTTCCTTGTGGGGTTCAGGGCGCTCATGGCGTATTGCGGGATGATGGAAATTTCCTTGTACCTGAAGGCGTTCATCTTTTCCATATCCCAGATGGGAAGCTTTTCGCCATCGAGCTCCACCTTGCCTTGGATGTATTTCATGGGAGGGGTCAAGCGAATCAGGCTGTTTCCGAGGGTGGTCTTCCCGCAGCCCGATTCGCCGGCTAGCCCCATGATTTCACCATCTTCGATGGCGAAGTCGGCGCTCTCAAGTGCTCGAACGTCCCCATGCAGGGTTTGGTAGTAAACGGTAAGGTTTTCGACTCGTAAGCTCACAGTTTTACATCTCCCTAAGCTTGGGGTTGAAGATTTCGTCTAGGCCGACATTCATGATGTATAGGGAGCCGACAATCGCGGTGATCGCCAGGCCAGGTGGAATGAACCACCACCACGAACCAAACTGGAGAGCACCCCAAAGGATTGAAATCTGCATCATCAGGCCGAGCGAAATCGCATTTGTTGGGCCAAGTCCGATGAAATCTAGGGTGGCGGCGTTCAGGATCGCCCCCCCAAACTGGAGAATAAAGGCCATGACTAGGTAGGACATCATGTTTGGCGCAATTTCCCCAAAGATGATCTTCCTTGATTTCATGCCGCTCATCTTGGCAAGATCTACGAATTCTCTCGTTCGTAGAGAGAAAGTTTGGGCCCGGATGGCTCTTGCCGTCCAGGGCCAGGCTGTGAGCGCGATGAAGATCGACTCGGTGAACACGCTCCGGACTTCGAGGTAAGCCGCGATAATGAGAAGCACAGCTAGGGTGGGAATGACTACAACGATGTTCGTGAGCACGTTGAGCGCCTCATCCACAATGCCGCCGCGATAGCCGGCAGTGAAACCAACCAGTATTCCGATGAATGTGCCAATCCCTCCACCCAGAACCCCCACCAGGAATGTTGCTCTCAGACCATGCACGAACTGCGAAAAGACATCCTGGCCAAAGAAGGTGGTTCCAAGCCAATATTCAGACGAGGGGGGTTGAGCGCCCTGGGGATTTGCGTAAGCAAAAGGTTCGTTCTTCGCTAACACCGGGCCAATCAATGCCAGCAAGAGAAAGAGGAGCACTATGACTAGTCCAATTTGTAGTTTCTTATTTCTCAGGGCGAAGTAAAGGAATTCGTTCTTCTTTTTCGGTGCCTTTTCGGTTTGTGGTTTCAAATTGTGAGTCGCCATATCATTCACCTGTCATTCCCCTGCGGGTTCTCGGGTCGATAATAACGTAGACAATATCGATGATGAAATTGGCGATCAATACGCCGATGATGATGAAAAGGAAGCATCCCTGGATCAGGAAGTAATCCTGATTTTGAATGGCAGCCAGCAGCAGGTAGCCGATTCCGGGATATGAGAAGACCACCTCAGTAACCAGTGCGCCAGCTACAATCACACCCAGCGATAGCGCTAGGCCGGTGACCTGGGGAAGGATGGCGTTTCTGAAGGCATACTTCCTGATAAGACTTCGCGGCGCTCCCAGGGCTTCTAGATAGTGCGAGTAATCCGCCTCGAGTTCGTAGATGATCATATTACGCATGCCGATTGCCTGGCCGCCGACTCCTACCAGGAACAGCGATGCGAAAGGCAAGAACCAATGCTTCAAGACGCTCCCGATGAAAGGTAGTGAGAGCGTGGGGCGCATTGTGAAGCTATAGGCACCGGCGATTGGGAAGATCCTCAGCACAATTCCGAAGAACCACGCCAGCAAGATGCCCAGCCACATATAAGGAGTCGCCGTCAGGACGTAGCTGAGCGGCGATATGGTATTGTCGAGCCATTTTGAGCGGGCTGCGAAGGCGCCGAATTTGTTCCCCACGTACCAGCTCAGCAATATCGAGGGAACCAGAAGAAAAATATCGTAAGGCACGGCTCGCTTGAGCACGTTGACCACGGGGGTTGGAAACAGGTATGCGCTTATCCCCAAGTCGCCATGGAAAAGAGACCCCCAGAAGTTCAAGTATTGTTGCCAGATGGGTAAATCCAATCCGAAGACGTGCGAGTAATACTCGTACATCACTTGGGCCGCGTTGGAGTTCACCGATGTCCTTGCCAGCATGTTGGCGATCGGATCGCCTGGCATGAAGCGTGGGATCAACCAGTCGATAGTCACTGCTAGAAAGAACGTGAGCAGGTAGATGAGCAGCTTTCTCAGGAAGTATCGTTTCATACCAGTCTCTCTCTAAGCAAGGTTTAAAATACCGCCCCTCCCAACCTAAAGTGGAGGGGCGGTATAGTCTAGCTCAAGATGCTGAGCTTACTCCGCAACGACTGGTTCCAGATTGATGAGGTTCATCAATCCGCCCAGTTGCCAGTATCCAGACCAGGTGGTCGGGAGAGTGGGGTTGTCTGCATTGCCTTCGGCTGGCCAGTTCGTCCAGTGAGCGGTGCTGAACTGAGCCCACAGACCGTTATACCACAGCGGAATCATGGGCATTTCTGTCAGCATGAGCTCCTGGATCTGGGAGGTAACTGCCTGCATCCCCGCGATGTCGGTCATGGGCACTCGGGCCAGTTCGTCTACCAGATCGAATATGGTCTGGTTGTCGTATCTGCCGAAGTTGCCGCTCTGCATCTGCTCCTGGATCGGGTGACGGAACAACAGGTTGTACAGCGTCCATGGGGTGTTGCTCATGGCTGCCCAGTTGTTCAGGGTCATGTTGAAGGTGCCACTTTGCAGTTCGGTGTTCCAGGCGCCGTAGTCTGGGTAAGTGGATTGGACATTGATCCCAGCGGCCTGTGCACTGCTGGCGATGATGTCGATAGCGGCCATCCAGTCAGTCCACCCACTCGGGCAGGTTACCTGCAGTTCGATGGGGTCACCATCTGGGGTTTCAACGAAGCCGTCGTCATCGATGTCCACGTATCCGGCATCCGCAAGTATTTGCTGGGCCTGTGCAGTGTCGAAGCTGTAGCCCAGTTCAGCGATCACATCTGCGTCTTCAAAGGTGCTCAGGGATGGGAGCAAGCCGGATGGACTGGCAGCAGCAACCAGTTGGGCGTAGGCAACGTTCACGATGGAGGGGACGTCGATGGCAAACGCCAGCGCCCTTCTGAAGGCTGCGTCATCCAGTGGTTTGAGCGTGGTGTTAAGGAACAACACTGCCGTGTTGGCGGAGAGCATGTAGGGCGGGCCCTCAAAGTAGGTGTCGACGTAGCCCTGCTTGGATAGCTCTGCAATGCCGGGCAGGAAGTTGTTGCTCAGGTCGATGTCGCCCATCGTGACCATGCCGAGCGCCACGTTGTTGCTGGAGGTGCGAATGTCAACGATCCGCTTGGGGGCGGGAGTGCCGAACACATCGATGCCCCACCAGTTCTCGTTTCTCACCCAGATGTTGCGATCTTCTGCGTGAGTATCGTACAGGTAGGCGCCCGAGCCGATTGGGTTTTCATTCGCGCCGACAATGATTTCCTCTTCGGTCTTGCTGCTCCACAGGTGCTCGGGAACGATTGGGATGTTGTAGAGGTTGTTCGACCATTCCTGGTAGAGTATGTCGTCGCCGAAGGCGAAAGTCACCTGGGTGGCGCTGTCGGCTGTGACGCTGGACAGGTAGTTCCACATCGGGGAGAACCAAAGTGCGGCGTATTGCTGACCAAGATCGAATGTGAACTTCACATCGTCAGCCGTCAGTGCTTCGCCGTCACTCCAGGTCAGACCATCTCGTAGCGTGACCACATAGGTTGCATCATCGACCCATTCGCCGCTTTCCGCCAACCAGGGGATCATTTCGCCGGTCATCGGGTCATATGCAAAGAGTGTCTCGTAGACATACCCGAGGGTTCCGGTTGTGTTGGCTAGGCTTCCGGGCTGGAAGGGGTTCCAGGTCGATGCCGGGCCCCAAGCCGCACCGCTGACGTAGAGCGTCTCGCTGCGATCGTAGACCACGGTCTCCTCTGGAGCTTCAACGACCGGTTCCTCTACGGGTTCTGTCTCCTGCTCATCCACCGGCTCCGCTACCTCGGTTGGCTCGGCTGCCGTTTGGCAGGCCGACAATAACAGGCTCAGGGCCAGAAGGATTGACAAGAAAAATGTTGCGCGTTTCATCCTCATACTCCTTTTGATTTGTTGAGTGGTGAGAGGAAAGAGTTAAGCGTTTGGTTATTTCTTACAGTTCTTCACCTCCTCTGTGAACGAGCTCGATTGGTTCGCTCTTTGGGAGCGCTTCCAGCTCTAGAGAAAAAAACGAAAGATGAGTGCATGTTGGAAGCTTGCACAAGTCGCGCCTGGGAGCGCTTCCAATACCTGGGAAAAAAACAAAAGGTGAAGGCGTGCTTCATGTCCTGCGCTTTGCTCCACAAGAATCGCGAACGATCAATTCTGTTTCCATGATGATGCGCCGCGCCGGCCCCAGACCATTTTCGATCATTTCGATCAGGGTTTCAACCGCTGTGATACCAAATTGGTGGACGGGCTGACGGATTGTGGTTAGCTTGATCCCGGCATAGGTGGCATTGGGCAGGTCGTCGAAGCCGACGAAAGCGACGTCGTCGGGGATACGCAGGCCGGCCTCGCGAACGGCGCGCATGGCGCCAATCGCCATGATATCGGAGGCCGCGAAGACCGCATCTGGCTTGGCGGCCAGAAGTTGCTGCATGGCGCGATGCCCCCCAGCCTCGGTGAAATCGCCCTCACTGATCAGGCATTCGTCTACCGCCCGGCCTCGCTCCTTCAGAGCTTTCAAGTAGCCTTCCTTACGGTCGATGCCCACCGTGCTGTTTGCCGGCCCGGCAATAGTTCCAATGCGCTCGTACCCGAGCTGAATAAGGTGGTTTACGGCGTTGTATGAGGCCGCCACGTTGTCGATATCGATATAGCTGAGGCCGTTGGCGTGGAATGGGCGGCCGGCGATAACTAGCGGGATGTTGGAGTTGGCCAGCCGGTCGATTGATTGGTCGCCATGATGGCCAGACTGAACGATCACGCCATCGAGCAGCCCCTTGCGTGACATTCGGGGATAGATCTTTTCCTCATCTTCCTTGGTTCCTACCAGGAAGAGCGCCAGGGTATAGTCATGTTGATTACATGCCTGGGCTATACCTTGGGTGAGGTGGGGATAGTAGGGGTCTGTGAAGAAGAAGCTTACGCTGTGGGGAAGGACTAGGCCGATCATCCAGGAGCGCTGTGAGGCGAGGGTGCGTGCGGCAGCATTAGGATGATAACCGGTGCTCTTTACAACTTTGAGCACCCGCCTCCGAACATCCTCGCGCACGTTAGGGTGACCGTTGATCACTCGGGAGACCGTTGAACGTGAAACGCCAGTCTTCTTGGCGATGTCCTCTAGTGTTAGATTAGTCACACGGTTGTTCCGGTTGTAATGACATCACCTTTGTAGTATGATACTGCCATGTCCTAAATATTGGGAGCGCTCTCAAAGCTCTAACTAATTATAGCAGAATTTTGACCCTCGAGTCAACTATTCTGTGTAACATGGTGCAAAGGCGATGAGCGTAGCACGAAGTTCTTTCTCGCAAAGCGTGTTGTGCTATAGATTACAAAAGAAGCTAGATGCCCACGCGCAAGCGACCTTGTGCAAATAAGGAGATCCACGTATGACCTCTTTATCCTTGCCTCACATTCCCTGGGAAGAGCGACCTGCAGATTGCTCTGACGTGGTATGGCGCTACAGTGGCAATCCGATCATTCCCCGGGATCTGATTCCTTCCTCAAACAGCATTTTCAACAGCGCCGTTGTGCCCTTTGGGGATGGCTTCGCTGGCGTCTTTCGCTGTGATAACAAGAAGCGCGAGATGACCTTGCACCGAGGCTTCAGCGAGAACGGCATCGCTTGGAAAATGGATAATGACCCAATCGAGTGGCAGTGTGATGACTCCGACATTGCCTGGGCCTATTACCGTTACGACCCGCGCGTGGTCTGGCTAGAAGATCGCTATTACGTGACCTGGTGCAACGGCTACCACGGCCCGACCATCGGGGTGGGCTACACCTTCGATTTTGAGGAGTTCACTTTCCTTGAAAACGCACTGTTGCCCTTCAACCGCAACGGCGTGCTCTTCCCGCGCAAGATCGATGGCAAGTACTTCATGCTCAGCCGTCCCAGCGATAATGGGCATACACCCTTTGGTGATATTTACCTCAGCCAGAGCCCCGACATGATCCATTGGGGGGTGCATCGTTTCGTGATGGGCGTTAAGCCTGGCTGGCAGGCCACCAAGATCGGCGCTGGCCCGATACCCATCGAAACCCCTGAAGGCTGGCTGCTTTTCTATCATGGTGTGCTCACTTCTTGCAACGGCTTCGTTTATAGTTTCGGCGCCGCCTTGCTCGATCTGGACCAGCCCTGGAAAGTGATCCATCGCGGCGAATCCTATTTGCTCTCTCCGCAGACTTATTACGAGTGTGTGGGCGACGTGCCCAACGTGGCTTTCCCCTGCGCCGCGCTGCACGATCAAGACACCGGCCGAATCGCCATCTATTACGGCGGAGCCGATACGGTCGTTGCTCTGGCATTCGCCAGGCTTGACGAGGTCCTAGATTTCGTAAAGACATCCTAACAACGCCAAGATCCGCGAAGCGTGAACGCCGCGGTCATGCTCTTTGCCTCAGCGCGCCCTCACGCGTTCCGACCCTTACCTTAGGAGCCTTTTCATCATGACAGTTTCATTCCCCCCAGGTTTCGTCTGGGGCGCGGCGACCGCCGCCTATCAAATCGAAGGGGCCTGGAACGAAGACGGCAAAGGCGAGAGCATCTGGGATCGCTTTTGTCATCTGCCCGGCAACGTGGCCAATGGCGACACCGGTGATGTGGCCTGCGACCACTATCACCGGTGGCCTCAGGACCTGGATTTAATGAAGGAGATCGGCTTGCAAGCCTATCGCTTTTCGATCTCCTGGGCACGCCTGCTTCCCGAAGGCCGAGGGCGCGCTAATCCCGAGGGCATCGCTTTCTACAGCTGTTTGGTGGATGGTCTCTTGGAAGCTGGCATCGAGCCCTTCGTTACCCTATATCATTGGGACCTGCCTCAAGCCCTGGAAGATCATGGGGGCTGGCCGGCCCGCGCCACGGCGGAGGCCTTTGCGGAATACGCCGATCTTATCTCGCGCGAATTGGGGGATCGCGTGAAACATTGGATCACCTTCAACGAGCCTTTCGTGAGCGCCTTCGTCGGTTATCTCGAGGGTCGCCATGCGCCGGGCTACTCAGACCTCGGCAAGGCGGTACCGACCTCCCATCACCTGCTGCTGGCCCATGGCTGGGCCGTTCCCCTCATCCGCCGCAACAGCCCGGGCGCACAGGTGGGTATTACCTTGAATTTGGGCGGGCAAACCCCCGCATCTTCGAGCGCTGCTGACCGCCGCGCCGCTTGGCAAAGCGATGGGATCCTCAACCGCTGGTTCCTCGACCCGCTTTCTGCCCGCGGTTATCCGCTCGATGTCGTGGCGCATTACGAGACTGAAATGGATTTCGTCCACTCCGGTGACCTGGATGCGATCGCCGTCCCCCTCGATTTCCTGGGCGTGAATTACTACAAGCGCAGCATCATTCGCAGCGATGCGATCAGCGAGGCTGAGAATTCCCCGCCCGCCGTCGTGCCCAACCCCGAGCACACCGAAATGGGTTGGGAGATCTACCCCGAGGGTCTTTACGAGCTGTTGGGGCGCTTGCACTTCGATTATCACTTCCCGGCATTCTACGTCACCGAGAACGGCGCGGCTTTCCCGGATCAGGTCAGCCCGGGCGGCGGCGTGCACGACCCGCGCCGGATCGCTTTTCTGAAGGCTCACTTCACCGCGGCGGCGCGAGCGATTGCGAGGGGTGTGCCCTTGCGCGGATATTTCGTGTGGTCCCTGATGGATAACTTTGAGTGGTCCTTCGGTTACGCCAAGCGCTTCGGCTTGGTCTACGTTGATTACCCCACTCAGCAGCGCACGCTTAAAGACAGCGCCCATTGGTATCGCCGCGTGATTGGCGCCAACGCGATTGAAGAAGATTGACGAGCCAGCCGGCTTGAAGACGGCGACTGGGCCGCTGCACTGCTAGCTTATTGAGTTTACTGAGTGGGGGTGTTGTAATAATTGTACACTGCCCGGGAGATGTCGCCGAACAGGGTTGATACTGGCTCCCACTGCACCTGCACGGGATGGTAGACGTAGATCACTAGCACGTAGTCCCCGCTGGGGGTGAACACGATCGCCGCGTTGCCCATCGTTGAGATCACGTCGCTGCTGTTGGTCACCCAGCCATGCTTGTGGGCAATCAGCGTGCCGTCTGGCAGCCCGGCGGGGATCAGGAAAGGCATTTCGTTTAGAGTGAGAGTGTTGACCATGTCCTGACATTCGGCCTGGGTGATCTCACCTGGGAAGACGGCTGCCAGCGTGCCGCCCCCTGTCTGGGCGCATTGGTAGATATCGGAGAGCAGCATCCCGATATCGCTGAGTGTGGTCTGATTGTAGGGGTCGGGCTCGGTGCTCACATCCGTGCGGCTGTTGGCGGGTGTCTCGTAAACTGCCAGCAGGGGCGAGCCCAGTCTGAAATGCCCTGCCAGGAAAGTGTTCTCCAGCCCCAGTGCGCGCATATCGGCAGTGACCTCCAGCGGGCCGCGGTCGGGATCGATGTATTGCTCCATCAGCCAATCGGCCGGGTCGTTGCCGGATTCTTCAATCATGTCTGCCAATAACTTCTCAGCCTCTTGTGGCAGGGGGCTACCCAGCCGGCGGTAGGCCGATACCATGATCGGGATCTTGATGATACTGGCCGCGGTGAAGGCCACGTCTGGCTGGGTGGGGATGGCTTCCCCCAGCCTCGATATGAAGTGCAGTTCCTGGCCTGTTTGCAGGTCTCGCAGGTAGACCCCGGCTATGCCATCGAATCCAGCCAGGTCGATGGTTTGTTGCAGCAGGATGCGCAGGTTTTCCAGGGAAGGACGCGATGGCTGGGCGCGCTTTAAAGGAAGCTCGACCGTTCGATCCGTGGGGGAGCGCAGCGCTCGCTCGATCTGCAGGACGGCGCTGTCGATGTCCATCGTGGTGCCCGGTATGCCTGGCTCGAACTGCACCGTTCCGGCCAGTGGCTTGGCCGGCGTGGCCGGCTGGTCATAGCGCACGGCAATTTCGTTCGTCAGATAGCTGCGCAGCAGGGCTTCGGAATAGGTTGCGTCTAGGGGCACGGCTTGAGGTGCGGAGAGGTTGCTCCACAGGTAATCCCAGAATCCCACCCAGAAAGAGCCGCTAGTGCGTTCCAGGTCCGCCGCTGCCAGCATGCTCTCCAGATTAAGTTGAAAATCGATCACTGCGGGGTCGAGCTGGAAGGCCGCCTGGTCGTAGTGCAGTTCGATGGGCTGGGAGTAGACCTCCAGCAGGCGCTCGGCGGCTTCCTGGCGGTCGAGGCCGCCAACCGGCACGTTGGCGATCTCCATACCGGGGGGGTAGTTTGCTCGCATCCGGCTGAAAGCGATCAGCTGGAAGGTCAGCAAGATCACGGCTGCCAATATCAGCGCTATGGAGATCCATCTCAGGGTCGAGTATGCTCTTCGGTCTCTCAAGGTGCCTCCTGCCCGGTGCGCAAGTATAACATAGCCGCGATTCTATGCTAGAATCGGTGGCGCTTGCACGTTCAACTGCCATTCTCAAGGCTAGATACAACCAATTCCATGCTACGTTCCATCATAATCTACCTCTCCAAAGCCGACTGGGCGCGCCGCCTGGTGATGGGCTGGGGTATCGCGCGCCGCACTGCCCTGCGTTTTGTGGCTGGTGAAACCATTCAGGATGCCATCCGCACAGTGCAGGAGCTCAATGCCCAGGGATTGATCGCCACCCTTGATCACCTTGGCGAGGACACCGGCACGCCTGAAGAGGCCCGCCAGGCCACCGAGGACATCATTGGGATGCTGGACAGCGTCCAAAACTCGGGTGTGTGTGCCAATGTTTCCATCAAGCTGACCCAGATAGGTCTGAACTTGGATGAAAAGCTGTGCGCCGAGAACTTGATCCATATCTTGGAGCGCGCCCGCCAGCAGAAGAACTTCGTGCGCATCGATATGGAAGACTCTAACTGTGTCGATGTCACCTTGCGCCTCTACCATCGCGTGCGCCACGAGCTGGGCTTCGACAATGTTGGCCTGGTCATCCAGTCCTACCTGTACCGCAGCGAGGACGACACCCGCCAACTAATGACCGACAAAACCTGCATTCGTCTGGTGAAAGGCGCTTACGACGAGCCTCCCGAGGTGGCTTTCCCCAAGAAGGCTGATACCGACGCTTGCTTCGATCGCTTGACCGCGATTTTGCTCGATACTGCTCTGGAGGCCGATGCTCCCGCCCTCAGCGCGGATGGCAAATGGCCGCCCTTGCCTGCCATCGGTACCCACGACGAGAAGCGCATCGAGTTTGCCAAGCAGCACGCCGCCCAAATCGGTTTGCCCAAGCAGAAGCTGGAATTCCAGCTTCTCTTTGGTATCCGCCGCGAGTTGCAAACCCAGTTGAGCGCCGAGGGTTACCCGGTGCGCATTTACGTACCCTTCGGCACCGAGTGGTACCCCTACTTCATGCGCCGGCTGGCCGAGCGCCCGGCCAACATCTGGTTCTTCATCGCCAACTTTTTACGACATTAAACTATTCGATATTGACATACAGGGGGCTTTCCATTATAATGATATACAAATATATGAGCAGATATTCATATATAAGTGGTGTGCTATGAACTTGTCTACCTTAGATGTTGAAGTCCTGGATGAAACCCGGGCAGCCGATCTGGCGGAGTTGTTCCGCGCTTTCAGCGATACCAGCCGCTTGCGCATCATCTCAGCGCTCACGGCCTGCGAGCTGAACGTGAGCGCGCTGGCGGAGGCGGTTGGCCTCAGCGAGTCGGCGACCTCTCATCACCTGCGCGGGCTGCGCCAGATGCGATTGGTGCGCGCCCGTAAGGAGGGTCGCCAGGTTTTCTATTGCCTCGACGACGAGCACGTCGAGCAGCTTTACAAGATGGGCCTCGATCACGTGACCCACGGCTGAGCGCTGCGCTTCCAGGCGTTGAAATATTGTTGTTGAATGGTGAGTGGTAAT
>Ga0209164_1002420_pt1 | contig 20020 bp, 14 predicted proteins | sample MTBNYHSulfiMetaG_FD_187458 | JGI IMG/M metagenome (GOLD analysis project Ga0209164, IMG submission 187458) | Enrichment culture microbial communities from rom New York Harbor, USA that are MTBE-degrading - MTBE-NYH (New York Harbor Sulfidogenic)... | ecosystem: Environmental > Aquatic > Marine >...
CGCATTACCATCTCACGAATCATATTATCTTCCAAACCTGATAATGCTGGAATGCTTGTCAAATGCATTAACTCTTCAGTAATACTTTTCATTTCTAACTCCTTGATAGAATATTCTTAGCCAACATGCATGCGGCCACCATCTGCAACGATGATTTCTCCGCAAATGAAACTGGATAATTCCGAACATAGAAATAAGATGATATTGGCGATATCTTTTGGGTAACCAATTCGACGTACAGGCATCTGAGGGATGTAGTGCGCGATCATCTCTTCTTCGCTGGCATAGCGCGTCATGATCATATCACTCATGATAACAGCCGGCATTACCGCATTCACCAATATACCCAAGGGTGCGTATGTTTTAGCCAGATAACGGGTTAATGAGAAAGAACCGGCTTTCGTCGCGACATATTGAGGAATACCTGTACCACCGGTCAGAACACAGGTTGAAGTGATGTTTACTATCCGGCCGTTTCCTCTTTCTGCCATGTGCGGTTTTACCGCTTCAGAGCAGTAATGCACTGCCTTGACATGCACCGCAAAGCTCTTATCCCAGTCTGCCACCACGCCAGCATTATTAATCAGAAAATCAATCCGCCCGAATTGATCAAGAATTTCTCGAACCATTCCTTTGCAGTTTTCCTCGATTGAAATATCCTTTTGAACATAGTAAGGACGCGCACCGGTTTTTCCAATTTCATCAAGGACAGGTTGGATGCTTGCTTGGGGCAGGACATCGTCGATGACGACTTGTGCACCTGCTTCGGTGAGCAAGTGGGCGGTAGCTTTACCGATACCTTTAGCAGCTCCGGTTACAATAGCTACTTTACCCGATAGGTCAATGGTATACGACATAAATTTCCTCGATGATTATTCTTCGAAATTCACAACGCATTTGAGGCTTTCGTGCCGGCTGGCAGTCTGCAGAATAGCTTCCGACAACCTTTCAATTGGAAAACGATGACTGATTAATTTTTCGGCTGTTACATCATTGCTAGAGATCAAATCAAGTGCCATGCGCGTATCCAAGTGGTTCGCAGAGTACGTTGATGTCAGTGTAATTTCATTGAAGAAGAGATGGGACGGGAAGATGTCGATAGACTCTTCTGGTTTGGGTGTGGCGAAAAAAATTACTGTGCCGCCTTTATTGACCAGCTGTATTCCCAATTTCATGGCACTGATATCTTTAGCGGCTATGAATACTTTATCTGCTCCATCAGAAGCGAATAATTCCTTGATTTTTATCAAATCACCTCGTGGTTCTTTTGACGGAATAAAAACATGCTCTGCCCCAAATTCACGAGCTTTCTTTATTCTCCAATCCAACATCTCGTAGATTGCTAATTTTCTCACGCCCCAGTAATGCAGGCATTGGATAAACATCAGCCCCATTGTTCCAGTACCGATTAATACTACAGACTCTCCAGCTTTGACCTTTGCTTTCTGAATGGCGTGGATCACACAAGCCAAAGGTTCGACCAGAGTGCCTGCTTCAAAACTAACGTGAGGTGGTAGAACCAAAGTATCTCGTTCAGCGTGAATTGTTGAAGCGATGAAGTATTCAGAAAAACCTCCAGGTTGGATATGAGTTTTTCGAAAGGTTTCACACATTGTAAAATTTCCACGCCGGCAGTGTTCGCAAATCAGGCAAGGGATATGATGATGTACAGCTACTCTGTCTCCTGCTTTCAGGTTTTCAATATTCTTTCCCGTCTCCACGATTTCACCTGAAGGCTCATGACCAAGTGTCAAGGGCGCACGTGGTGTGAGATACCATTCCATCGTGTCTGCAACACAAACACCGCAGGATTTTGTTTTTACCAAGATCTCATCCACTCCCGGTTTGGGGATGGGGCGGTCTTCTATTCTGACATCATGGTTGTTGTAATAAACCGCAACTTTCATCGAAATCCTTCTTTGAAAAAAGCCGCCGCGCATGTAAATTCACACGGCGGCTTTTTGCGTTGGATGCAGCAAATACCTGCATCAAAATTCAATATGTTTTATCCGCCAAACAAGCGGCCGATCTGGAACAGAACTGCGGATAACCAGTTGCCTGCTGATAGACCAGTGATTTCCACAGCACCTTCGGGCATGGCATAACCAATGGAGGTTGCCATCTCTGTCAGCGAGGAACCAAAGGACGTGCAGGCGTACAGCACTACAACGAAAATCACTGTGCCGCACACGATTGAACGGAAGAGGTTGCCTTTAGACATGAAAGGTACCATTGCCACAAAGTAGAAGGTGGCTGCCAAATCGCCAAAGGGCAGAACGCGGTTACCGGGCAGGATCAATGCTAGACCGAGCACGATCGGGATCATGATGATACCTGCAGCAACTGTGATGGGGTGACCGATCAACACTGCAGAATCTAAACCGATGTAGAATTCACGACCGCCAAATTTCTTTTCCATGAAGGTCTTGGCAGATTGCGCGATGGGGGTTAGGGCTTCCATGAAGAAACCGATGATCTTGGGGATCAAGATCATGGCTGTACCGATGGTTATACCCAATGTGAGCAGTTTAACCGGGTCTTTCCACAAACCGCCAAAAAGACCAACACCCACACCCAGCAGAACACCCAGGAATAACGGCTCGCCGAAGATGCCCCATTTCTCGCGAATGTTGCTCTCATCCCAGTGAATATCCTTCACACCAGGAATGCGATCCAGGACCCAATTGACAGCCGCAATGATTGGAACACTGGTGACAGCCCAACCATGTGGAATGCTGATGCCGGGCAGATTGTAGAACTCCTGAACATCTTTGGCTGTGATGTCCGCAATCCATAGTTCATAGACTGTATGAATGGCTGCGGCAATTAAACCCCAGATCAAGCTGCCTGAGGCGATGTAGCATACTGAGGCGGTGAAAGCTTGATTCCAGAAATTCCAAATGTCGACATTGAGGGTTTTGGTCAGCTTGAGAGCAAGCATGATAATATTGGTGCCCAAACAAACCAAGATCACCAGAGAACCTGCAGCGGTGCCAAAAGCAATGGCAGCCGCCACACCCCAGCCTACGTCAAAAATATCCAAATTGGCACCCGTGTTTTTGACCATCACATCCACAACCGGCACCATTTCACCGATTAGCAGACTGATGACCAGATTCAGTGCAATAAAACCAGCACCCAGGGTCAAGCCTGCCCGCAGAGCTGTGCGCAATTTTTGACCGAAGATTAAACCTAGAATGGTAATGATGATTGGCAAAAGCAGTGAGACACCCAGTCCGGTCAGGAAATTCGCAACATTTTCAACAGCAGTTACAAAATCCATTTTTACTCTCCTTTTTTTAAATTATTAAACAAGATCTATGCGTTGATGAATGAACTTTTCTTTTTCGAACACCTCCTTCCTCACATACTGTTAAGCAAAAATCAAACAGCCAATATGTTGACATGATGTTCTTCGCAATAGTGAATAAAGCTTTGTGGGATGCCATCATCAGTGATCAGATAATCTACCTCAGAAATATCACACACCTTAGCAAAGCCAGTGACCCCGAATTTTGAAGAATCCGTCAAGAGAATCACTTGGTTGGCAGCCCGGATCAGTGCTTGTTTTATAGGAACTTCCTCGATATTGACATTGCTAATTGTCCCGTCAGCATGAATAGCATCTGCGCCAATGATTGATTTGTCCACGCGCAAATCGCGAACAAAATCCGCTACCTGAGGACCCTGTAACGTAAACACATTCGCGCGCGCAATTCCCCCGGTGCAGATTAGGTTGATATTCGGATTTGCTGCTAATTTGACTGCAATATTCAGATCGTGCGTAACAACGGTCAAGCGATCTTTGTGATGCAACAGATTCGCCAAGGCATATGTTGTTGAGCCGGCGTCAAGTAAAACCGTATCGCCATTTTCAATAAGGTTCAGCGCCTCATGGGCAATACGATTCTTGGCTTCTATGTTGCGGTGTTTTTTTATGTCATAAGGGACTTCCATGGTAACCCCCTGCGTTGAACGAACCGCGCCGCCGCGTTTTCGGATGCAGCCGCCTTCCTTTTCAAGCAGGATCAAGTCGCGCCGAATGGTTGCAGAGGAAATCCGCAGTTCATTAGCCAGATCGGTTACCTGAATGTACCCATCTTCTCGTAATTTCCGAATTAATAACGCTTTACGCTCTTCTGCCAACATATTCGTAAGTATGCAATAATGAACAAAAAAATGAAACGAAATGCAACCTTAAGAACATTATAGCGAGTTAATAAATTACTGTCAATTGTCTGGACGAATCTTTAAGAAAACTAATTCAGACCAATAAAGAGGATAGCTAAAGAGATTTCTGGAACAAGAAGAAAGAAACAGCAAAAAGCTATTGATACTGTTCGTAAAACGTAAGAATCCGATCGGCATAGGTAAATTCGACATTGATCGGACCATAATGAAGAAGAGCATCTTGAAGATTTCCATATTGGTTGAGGAGATCAATCAGAAGTCCTATTCCGTAGTCCAAATTGAACTCTGGTTCAAGTAATTCCTTTTTCGTAGGCCGATTGTAGAAACAGGGTTTATTCATGCAAAGAAAGGATGCGGCAATGCCATCGCGGGGCATTACCTGAAGCAAACCAACCGCTCCATTGGAAGAAATGGCTTGAGGATTGCCAGCACTTTCCACCATCATAATCGAAGCGATCAGATTTGGATCGAGGTTATATTTCTTCGCGGTTGCTTCAATGAGAGTTTTCCATCGTTGAATCGATGTGGGGAATTTTGTGCTTATGGTGTTTTGTTGCGATAACGAAACTTCAATTTCTGAATCAATACGGTGGGCGTTAGCGGAAGCAGTGAAAAATGATAAATGGCTGGTTATTATACCCACCAATAAAATACCCATAAACAACCCGAAATGGATTTTTGTCATCATCACAGGCTATTATAGTACAAAAATTCTATATTACAAATTACTATGGAAATTTTTGTGATAATTTGGAGATTATGAAAAAACCTTTTTCTAGATCTGCAAGAATTTTTGCCAAGATAATTTGATAAGACTCAAAGGACAAACCAACCGGATCTTCAATATCTTCCTCGGTACTTGTCATTTCACTCAATAAATAAAATATTGTGCATGTTCAGGATATGCACACCATAAAGCTTGTTTGTGGTCTTGTTCCATGCAGAGCACAAGATTGAATTGATTGAGCAGGGGGATTGTTACTGGCTGTGAACGATGTTGTATCAGGTTTAGCCCGCGTGCTCTCATCCTTTCTTGTGTATTAATCATTGCTTGATAATCATCCATCGCCCACACTCCGGCAGATTCAATACGCCAGCATTTCATACTCCCCGTCATTCTAATAACCCAATCTTTGAATAGTGCCATAGCCATTGGAGAGCGGCATTGATTCGCGCTGCAAATAAAAAGGACTGAGCACCAGGTTGAAATTTGGCTGCTACACTTACCTACTGACCCATGCTGACCACTTGTCGATCCCAACGATGCCAATCTCCAAAGCGTTCTTCTACAATTCTTCTCCCTTCACCAGGATTATCAATACCCTGCAATTCCAGGTCAGCATCCATCATGATGCGCACCAGTTCGTTAAAGTGTACCTTGGGTTTCCAATCCAGTTGACGGATGGCTTTGGAAGGATCTGATAACAATAAATCCACTTCCGTTGGGCGGAAGTACCTTTCATCAATACGAACATAATCTTGCCATTTTAGACCGACATATCCGAAAGCCTCATCTAAAAATTCTCGAACGGAGTGGGTTTCACCCGTTCCGATTACATAATCATCGGGTGTATCCTGCTGCAGCATAAGCCACATGGCTTCAACGTACTCAGGAGCGTAGCCCCAATCACGTTTGGAATCCAGATTCCCAAGATACAGGTGATTTTGCTTCTTGGATAGGATGGATGCTACAGCGCGAGTGATCTTGCGCGTTACAAATGTCTCACCTCGTCGAGGAGATTCATGATTAAATAAAATACCATTGCAGGCGAAGATGCCATAGGCTTCACGGTAGTTTCGGGTTACCCAGTAGGAATATACTTTGGCTGCTGCATAAGGGCTGCGAGGTTCAAAGGGAGTAGTCTCACATTGAGGGGGTTTGGAACTGCCGAACATTTCACTTGAGGAAGCCTGATAAAAGCGTGCTTGAACTCCGCTTTTGCGAATAGCTTCCAAGATGCGGGTAGTCCCCAAACCGGTCACGTCCCCGGTATATTCCGGCATATCAAAACTCACGCGCACATGACTTTGAGCTGCGAGGTGGTAGATTTCATCTGGTTTAATGTTGTAAATCATGTGCTGGAGGGTTTCACCAACAGCAATATCCCCATAATGCAGGTGCATATTAACCTTTTCCCCATTATTATGCGGATCGTGGTAGATATGGTCAATGCGGTGCGTGTTGAAGGTGCTGGCGCGGCGGATGATGCCGTGCACTTCATAACCTTCGTGCAATAGAAGTTCTGCTAAATACGAACCATCCTGTCCGGTGATGCCGGTGATCAATGCTTTTTTCACAAATGACGCCTCCGCAGTGTCCTGAAATATGAATCTATGAAGTTAGTATAACCACCTACAATTTGCGTGTCAAATTGATCCGAAATTATTGATAAAGAATACATTTGATTTAATACTTGGAGTGATTTGCATGCTGATTTATAACAGATGCGAAGGAATCAATGAATTCTTATTTTGTCTGAACCCTTGGATTGAAGATCTATTTCTTGGCGAATTCCAACGCTTCAGCTTTTTCGTCAAGATCAACCAAAACTTTGTCTCCTTCTGTAAAATCACCAGACAGCAGTTTGACGGAGAGAGGACTTTCAACGAATTTTTGAAGAGTTCGTTTTAACGGGCGGGCGCCAAAACTGGGATCATACCCTTCATTCGCCAACCATTTTCTGGCTTTAGCGCTCAATTCCACTTTTAAACCATGTTCTGCTAATCTCTGGCGAATTTCATTCATTTGAAGATCTACGATCTCATACATCTGATCTAATGACAAAGGAGAAAAGATGATGACCTCATCAATACGATTGAGAAATTCTGGTCGGAAGGTTTCTTTTAATGATTTCTCAATTTTTTGTTGGGCTTCTTGATCTTCCTGATTCCCTTCGCTTTGTAAGAAACCCAATGTTCCGCCACGGCGGATAAATTCCGTTCCCAGGTTGCTGGTCATGACAAGTACTGTGTTACGGAAGTCGACCACACGGCCTTGTCCGTCGGTAAGGCGCCCATCATCCAGGATTTGTAACAAGGAGTTCCACACTTCTGGATGAGCTTTTTCGATCTCATCAAATAAGATCACGCGATAAGGGCGCCGTCTGACAGCTTCTGTCAATTGACCACCTTCTTCAAAACCCACATATCCTGGTGGTGCGCCGAAAAGTCTTGAGGCGGTGTGCTGTTCGCGATATTCGCTCATATCCAGGCGCACCAGCGCGTCTTCATTGTCGAATAAAAATTCTGCTAAGGCTTTTGCCAATTCAGTTTTGCCAACTCCTGAAGGACCAATAAAAATGAAGGAACCAATCGGGCGATGAGGATCTTTTAGGCCTGAGCGCGCTCGTCGGATGGCATCTGCCACAGCGTGAATGGCTTCTTCCTGTCCTATGATGCGTTCGTGCAGTTTTGCTTCCATGCCTAATAAACGGTCAGCTTCGGATTGCAGCATCTGATTTACCGGAATGCCAGTCCATTGGGAGATTACTTCTGCGATATCAGATTCGTCAACCACCTCATCTAATTTATGTTCGGCTTCCCACTTATCACGATTTGCGTTGAAATCAGATTCCAATCGCAGTCTTTCCGCTTTCTTGCGGGCTGCCTGTTCATAATCTCTTTCCATACCTGCCTGTTCTTCTTCTGCCAACAGGCGATCTATTTCGCTCTTCATTTTTTTCAGATCGGCTGGCATGGAGTACAATGCAACCCTCAATTTTGCGGCGGCTTCATCCATTAAATCAATCGCTTTATCAGGCAGGTGTCGATCAGTAACATAGCGAGCTGACAACTTAGCGGCAGCTTGAATAGCGCTATCTGTAAAGTGAACTTTATGGTGAGCTTCATAACGATCGCGCAGTCCCTGCAGCATTTGAATTGTCTCATCAATGCCAGGTTCATCCACAAAGACCGGAGCAAATCTTCTTTCCAGAGCTGAATCTTTTTCGATATGTTTCTGATACTCATCTAGAGTTGTCGCGCCTACGCACTGCAGCTCACCACGAGCTAGAGCGGGTTTAAGCATATTCGAAGCATCCATTGCACCCTGAGCAGCTCCTGCACCTACCACAGTATGCAGCTCATCTATGAAAAGGATGATTTCACCAGAGGATCGCTGGATTTCTTCTATAGCGGTTTTTAAGCGTTCTTCAAATTCACCCCGAAATCGGGAACCGGCAATCATAGCTCCCAAATCCAATGAGATAACTTTTTTGCCCATGAGAATTTCTGGCACATCGTTATTGGCGATTTTTTGGGCAAGCCCTTCCACGATGGCAGTCTTGCCGACACCAGCCTCTCCAATCAGAACAGGATTGTTTTTTGTCCGCCGGGAGAGGATTTGGATGACGCGCAAAATTTCATCATCCCGACCAATAACCGGATCCAATTTTGATTCGTGCGCCAACTGTGTCAGATCGCGGGAATATTTCTCCAGAGTTCGGTATCGAGATTCCGCTTTGCGATCTGTAACGCGTTGACCGCCGCGCAGCTGCATAATGGCTTCAAGAATACGTTTTCTTTCCACTCCACTTTCCTGCAAAATACGTGATGCGGGGGTGTTGCGTTCACTTAATATTGCTAGGAATAAATGCTCGGTAGAGATGAATTCATCTTTCAATTTTGAAGCTTCTTCATTGGCAATTTCCATCACTCGTTTAACTCGCGGTGTTATGAAAATCTGCCCCGCTCCTCCACCGAAAATATTGGCTTTAGGGCTGCTGCGCAGGACCTCATCTAATTTATTCTGCAAGATAGCTGGGTCAATTGCCATTATCTCTAGAATCTGAGAAACGACTCCCTGAGGTTGTTCAATGAGGGCCATAAGGATATGTTCGGTATCAATCTGATTATGGCCATAACGCTGGATGATCTCTGCAGCCCGTTGGGCAGCTTCTTGAGCGCGTTCGGTGAACCGGTCAAATCGCATCATAATTATTTTTCCATTCGGTATAAACCGATTGTATCATTCTGAGGCATGATCTTTATTTGGGCTGCATTAATTCTATATTAATAAAATGTAAGCACAAATGATGAGAAAAAGAATCTAGTTCCCTAGACCGCGATAAAAATATGCAAGAAGATTCGCAGAGCCATCGCTGACCCATAAGTTCCCTTGCTCATCGAAATCCAACCCAAATGGTTTCGTAAAAACATCTGATGATGTGCTGAGTCCTTCCCAGCCGTTTAAAAATTCACCTTGCTGATTAAATTCCAGGATTCGCCCGCTATCTGGATCTGATATTACGATGGTACTTTCAGGACTGATAGCGATGTAAGGTTTGTTGTCAATTCCAGTCCCATACCAGGCATCCACATCAAACGCTCCTATGGGGGAATATACTGTCCCGCTTTCATCAGCTACAAAAATCTGCACTCTGCGATTCCAAGTATCTGCCACAGCGATCCAACCCTGCGGGCTGACAGCGATGCCGACTGGTTCGTCGAACTGACCAGCTTCAAACCCAGCACTGCCAAATTGTGTGATGAAATTCAGGTCTTTGTCAAATACGACCACGCGTTTGTTACCAGTATCTGTAACCAAGACATGTCCATTTACGTCAATCGCAATCCCCCTGGGCCCCCACATGCTTTCAGGATCATTCCCTTGACGGAATATACCCCACATCTTTTCAAATTGCCCATCTGGGGTTAGTTTTTGGATGCGATGATTGAATGTATCTGCGATATAAATTGTCCCATCCTTTGCTACAGCAATATCCCAGGGCGAACTCAGGCTGCCAGCACCAGCTTCTCCTTCTAGAATGCTTGCATAAACACCCCAGCTATCCAGTAAAGTCCCATCCCGAGAGAATCTCTGTATTCGATGGTTACCACTATCAGCAATGTAGATTGATCCATCTGGGGCAACATCGATACCGCGAGGTGCATTCAGTTCTCCCGGTGCTGAACCACTTCTCCCAATGAAGAAATCGGGTTGTTTAGCAATAGTATTCTGTGCATAAGGATCAATAGTTAATTCCTGCTGAAGGGATATCTCAGTATTTAATTGCCACATTTTCGCAGCAATGTCCTTGCGGACATAGAACCGCATGCGTTCGCTGGGCAGCCAATTATCAAGAGTGAGGAATTGATTGTTTGTGACTTTCGCGTACAGCGAGAAATCCCGATTCAACCAGATATCAAAGAGAGCTGTCCGCATTTCGGGGTTGGATAAAGCACTTGAGATGCGTTCCCAGTTTAGGTTCCAATAATCTTGCATTGGCCACCATAAACGCATGTATTCATACATATAGTAATTGTCTCGAACGATGGCATCAATCTGGTTGTATTTGTCTGTTCCGGCAATAATCAACTCCGCTTCATCTAAGGTACGCGTGGGGTTTTCCAGATAAACGATTTTATTAGGATAATTACGCAGATACCACCAGTAGGGATATAGGCCATGATTGTCATAGGCTACTTTGATGTCCAAACCTCCTGTTAACCGCCGTGAAATTTCTTCTATCTGTTCAAGAACGATTTTTGGCCCATCTGCTGCATGAGCATAAACCAGATACTCATAAGGGTAGTCGTAATTTATGAAAGCTGCCCGATAGGAACTCCGTAAGGTCACTAAAGACATCAAAACGAAAAGTGCCAAGCAAATATTAACAAACAATCTTCGGTAGTTAATTGGCTTTTCTATTTTGAAAAGCAAGTAAACGCTGATACATGACAGAGTCAATAACAACAAAAAATGATTGGTGTCCGCGAGTTGCTGTTGGGTTTTTCCTTGGAAGGGGGCTTGATTCCCAAAAAGCTGAATAAGTAAAAGACATGCGAGCAATACGCTCAAAATTATAAGGATGAAATATGTGATCTGATTTACACGCATTTTTGGCAGAGATTCATGCTTTGAAAGAATCCAGTTTACTGCCCAACCAGCGCACAATAGCATTGGAAACGCAATATGCACAGTCAACCAGGGCATTTTTTCACCCGCCAAAGAAAAAGCGATTAGGGATAGGATTGACCAAAAAACAAAAAGTGCTGGTACAGGCAGAAGCGTGGTATTTTTTTTGCTACCATCATCTTTTCTGCCATCGAGTTGTTCGCCTTGGTTGCTTGGAAAACTGCCCCAAAAGGATTTCTGCATGAATCCAATGAATAGAGCTAAGAACACTCCAAAAGCACCTAGGAATTCATAAATAGGTATCTGCAACAGCGCAAAATAATAAATTGGCTGTCCACCCCGTCCTACGTCCTGTTGCGCGATCCAATGCCCCAAGGAACCGACCAAACCAGTTAACATCCCCATAGAATTTGTAAAAAAGGTAGTAAATAGAATAAAGTAGATTCCAAAAAAAGGTAAGGCGTACTTCCACCATTCGCGCATCTTCCAAATGTATCCTAAGGTAAGGGATAGACCGAAAGAAAAACAAATGAAAATATAATCTGAAAGAATTGACAGTGGATTTGTATACGCAATCGGATCAATACCTGAAAAAATTACCGGAAATGCCGAGAGTAGCGGCAATACCAGCGTTCCACACAAAATTAGTAAATCAAATGCTCTGACACCGCTCAAAACTTGCCAATGTAGTTTTTCCTTAATGAGCATTAGAAAAATTAAAGAAGAAAATAATACTAAACCGATCGGCAAAACGGTTTTAAGAATTGGCCATGATTGGATAAAAAGAGCATGCAAATCAGTCTGTTGGGCAGGATCGAAAAGGGTTGGCAAAGTAATTGTGCCAGCTTGCACGGCTTGCTGTGTATTCCACAGCATCAATACTGAAACAGCTAGAGGAACCAGCACTCCTATTATTGCGGCGATATTAAAGAGGAAAAATTCCTTTTTAATCCGTAAATCTTTCCATTGGATCCTTGCAATATCTTTGAAACTCAGCACAGTTAGGAAAATTAGAAGCTGGGCTGTAAAAATATATGCGGTTTCCTTTGAACTGAAATTTAACGCTAACGAAATGATAAAAATCATCAGGTGAGAGGCATATCCATTCTCCAGATACCTTATTAAGTAAAACAAACCAATTACCCCAAAAAATGCACAGATCGCTTCATTGCGGGCGTAGCGTCCATAGAAGAGCATAAATGGAGAAATTACGAAGAAAATACCGGCGGCAATAGAACCGGTTTTTCCCAAATATCGTCGAAATTTAATCATGACAAACGCAACGGTAGCAATACTGAAAATTGCATGGGGCAAGCGCGAGGAGAAATCGTTGTCTCCAAAAATGAAGTAAGACAAAGCCATTAAATGAAACTGTAAAGGTCCATGCGTTATGGGGTCCTGACGGTATCCTCGACCCGCATATAAATCGAAGGCAGGCACTACATGGTTTACTTCGTCATGGCTCATGACACGCGTGTCTAAACCAACCAACCGTGAGAGGATGGTTAATATCAGGATAATCGCAATTACCACATGCCAGAGTGTGACTTTTTCTAAAAGGATATGTATAGAAGTATTCAATTTACTTTGCACAGTTTTTCCTCAAAGAGAGATGAAATGGTTATAATCAGGGTTGAAATAATTATATGAGAAGGGGTAATTATCAACCAAATTTTTTCATTTTCCTTTGTTTAAAAAAAACTTGACCAGAATATGTATAATTGTTACAATGATAGTTTGCCGATACTACGGCTGATTATATATTAAGATAGTGGACCAGGAGATTTAAATGAACTCTGTTTTACCGGAGAAATCTTACGCGCGCATTCATTCCATCCTAAAGATCCCGAATTTAATTGAAGTACAAAAAGAATCCTTTGAACGGTTGAAGACAACTGGATTGGCAGATTTGTTCACAGAGATTTCACCGATTGAATCCTATAACAAAGGAATAAAATTATACTTTCCCAGCAACTCTTCGGAAGTAAAAGATTTTGATTTAAAGTACTGGTTTGAAGAACCGAAGAATACTATTGAAGAATGTCTGGAACGCGATTTAACTTATGCCTCTCCATTATATGTTTCAGTACTTTTAGCAGGACCAGAAGTACCGGAACCAATAAAGCAGGACATCTTTCTGGGCGATTTTCCAGAAATGACAGATAAGGGGACATTTATCATCAATGGGACTGAACGCGTGGTTGTGTCGCAATTAATCCGTTCTCCAGGTGTGTATTTTGATGCCCCAATCAACCGCTCTACTGGACGAAAGTTGGCTGCGGCGAAATTGATTCCTGATCGCGGCGCTTGGATGGAATTTGAAACTCGCAAAAATGATTATTTGATTTTAAAATTCAATCGCAAGCGATCTGTCCCGATTACCATTTTCCTGCGTGCTCTTTGCGCTGTTCAAGATGGTCTAGAAGATTCACCTTTAAAAACCGGCACCGATGACGAATTAATCGAATTCTTCAAAGAAGTTGATAAGGACACTGACCGATTATTTATTGTGAATACCATCCGGCAGGAACCAGAATGGGATCTCTCGGATGGCAAATCTATCGCCGAAGCAGCATTGCTGGAATTTTTCCGCAAGATGCGCCCAGGAGATCCCGCAACGTTGGAAAACGCCAGAGAATTTTTAGAACAGCAACTCTTTGATCAGAGGCATTATGACCTAGAACGCGTTGGTCGATACAAGCTTAATCAGAAACTAGACCTTACATCACGAATACCTGTATCTCATCGAACGATTACGAAATGGGATATTGTATTTTTGGTTCGACGAATGATAATGATCAACAATGAGCTTGAAGAAAAGGATGATATTGATCATCTTGGAAACCGTAGAGTAAAGACAGTTGGAGAATTGGTTCAGAATAAATTGCGCATTGGCATGAGACGCATGGAACGCGTCATTAAAGAACGCATGTCAATTCGCGAACAAGATCAGGTTTCACCTGTCAGTTTGATCAATATCCGCCCAATGATTGCTGCTCTGAGAGAATTTTTTGGTTCAAGCCAGTTATCACAATTCATGGACCAAACCAATCCCTTGGCAGAATTGCGAAACAAGCGCACCCTTTCCGCTTTAGGTCCGGGTGGTCTAAGGCGCGACCGTGCCGGTTTTGATGTGCGTGATGTGCATAATTCTCATTACGGCAGAATTTGTCCGATTGAAACTCCTGAGGGACCAAATATTGGTTTGATTGGCCGTTTGGCTTCTTTTGCAAAAGTGAATGAATATGGATTTATTGAAACTCCCTACCGCCGAGTATATAACACGCTTGAGATAAAAGATAAACGACTGGAAGGTCGCATTATGAGGGAAAATATCACAAGTGAAAGCGGCGAGGTCATTGCGAATGACGGGGAACAGATTACTGCAGAACTAATTAAGGATGTTAAGAAAAATGGCATTGATAAAATTGCCGTTCAACCTTTTGTATCAAATGAGATTGAGTACTTATCCGCAGATGCAGAGGATAAATTCAATATTGCTCAAGCAAATACTCCATTGACAGAGACAGGAGAATTTGCTACCAATCGCATCTCTTCTCGTTTTCATTCTGATTTTATAATGAGTCGCCCAGAGCGAATTGACTTTATGGATGTAGCACCGCATCAAATTGTGGGTATAAGCGCTTCTCTCATTCCATTCTTGGAGCATGATGATGCAAATCGTGCTTTGATGGGTTCAAATATGCAGGCACAAGCAGTACCTTTAATTTCACCTGATCTGCCATTGGTTTCTACTGGGATGGAAAGATATGCCGCATTAGATTCAGGTCAGGTTGTCATTGCTGATCAGGATGGTGAAGTGCTGTCTGTTACTGGAAGGGAAATTGTTGTAAGGACTTCGGAAGGTGTAAAGCATTTCCATCTCAGAAAATATCAACGCTCCAATCAGAGCACCTGTATTGACCAACGCCCCTTGGTTGTTAAAGGGCAGAGGTTCCACGCTGGGGATGTAATTGCTGATTCATCTTCTACTGTTAATGGGGATTTGGCCTTAGGGCAAAACGTTACTATCGCATTCCTTTCATGGGAAGGCGGTAACTTTGAAGATGCAATTCTAATATCCGAGCGATTAGTAGAGGAAGATCGTTTTACATCCGTTCACATAGAAAAATATGAAGTGGAAGCGCGTGACACAAAATTGGGACCCGAAGAAATTACACGCGATATTCCCAATGTAGGGGACGAAGCCATCAAGGATCTTGATGAAGAAGGAATCGTTCGCTTAGGCGCAGAGGTTGGACCAAATGACATCCTTGTCGGAAAGATCACACCCAAAGGAGAAAAAGAATTAACGCCTGAAGAGCGTTTGTTACGCGCGATTTTCGGTGAAAAGTCACGAGATGTTAAAGATACCTCCCTGCGTATGCCACATGGTGAAAGAGGCAAGGTTGTTGAGGTGAAGGTCTTTACGCGGGAGGATAACAGCGACCTCTCCGCTGGTGTGGAAAAGATGGTGCGGGTTTCGGTTGCCCAGCTGCGCAAACTAACTGCAGGTGACAAAATGGCAGGGCGTCATGGAAACAAAGGAGTGGTATCACGTGTTATCCCTGTTGAGGATATGCCAATGTTGGAAGATGGGACACCTGTTGATATCATCTTGAATCCTCTCGGCGTTCCGGGAAGAATGAACATTGGGCAAGTTTTGGAAACACACTTAGGATGGGCGGCGTCTCGGCTAGGATTCCGGGCGATAACCCCTGTTTTTGATGGAGCCAATGAAGAGGAAATCGAGGCTGAGCTTGGACGTGCATGGCTGATCGATACAGCATGGGATGAAATCGAGGATAGAGCTTGGAAATGGGTGGCTGAGCAGGGTTTTGAGCCTGAAATGATTAAAGATGATGAAGAAGTACGCCTGATGTATATGGAAAACTGGCTGAACGATAAAGATTATGATATATCACGATTTCCAACTGATCGTCTTTATGCGCGTCGTGCGACTTTGACTGAATGGCTTCGAGAGGAAGGGTATGAACCCGAAAGTTGTCTTTCCTTTGAAAGCATCTCGCCTGAAAACAATGAGGAAACGCGAAACAAAAAGGCTATTGAAATTTGCTTGCGGATCTGGCTGGAAATGAATGGCCAGAACGTCAGCCGGATAAAGGATGAAAATGTCCGCCAGAAAGCCGAAGCTTACATGACTGAGAAGCAAATCCCAATGCCGATTCTAGGAAAGCAAATCTTAAGGGATGGAAAGACTGGCATGCCATTTCATCAGGCGGTCACGGTTGGTATTATGACAATCCTTAAATTGCACCACCTTGTGGAAGACAAGGTCCATGCTCGCTCAACGGGTCCATATAGTTTGGTCACGCAGCAGCCACTCGGAGGTAAAGCCCAATTTGGCGGGCAGCGTTTTGGAGAAATGGAAGTCTGGGCATTAGAAGCTTATGGAGCAGCCTATACTCTTCAAGAAATGTTGACTGTAAAATCGGATGATGTGCAAGGACGGGTTTCCTCTTATGAAGCAATTGTAAAAGGTGAGCCAATCGAAGAACCCAGCCTGCCAGCTTCTTTCCGTGTGCTTGTAAAGGAATTACAAAGCCTTGGTTTGGCAGTTGAAGCTGAAATGGACTCTGGCGACATTATAAAGTTTGGTAAGGACGAGGAAAAGATCAAACCACCCAAGCTGGCGACAGGTTTGCTCGATTTAGGGAAAAACATTGATAATTTATTTACCTAAAAAGTTTGACGGTCAATATTGTGTATGATATACTCCAATTTCGTGCTTAGAGCATCGTTATTTATTTCTCTGGAGGCTGAAAGGTGCCAACTATAAATCAATTAATTCGAAAAGGTCGTACGAGTAAAAAAGTTAAAAGCAAAGCACCTGCCTTGCTTTATACATTCAATACAAATAAACAGCGGCGCGTGCGGCAACCGAAGGGTGCGCCACAAAAGCGTGGTGTTTGCACGGTGGTTAGAACAATGACTCCCAAGAAACCGAACTCTGCCCTCCGTAAGATTGCTCGTGTACGACTGACCAATTTGATAGAAGTGACTGCGTACATACCAGGTGAAGGTCACCAGCTGCAAGAGCATTCTGTAGTAATGGTGCGTGGAGGGCGTGTCAAGGACTTGCCAGGAGTTCGATACCATATTGTTCGTGGTACATTGGATACCTCTGGTGTTGCGGACAGAAATTCTAGCCGTTCGAAATATGGCTCAAAGATGCCGAAGTAAATGATGGAATTATCTTGATGGAGTTTATGCATGCGTAGGACAAAACCAGAAAAAAGAGTTGTGGAATCTGATATTCGCTTCAACAACCAGAATGTACAGGTTCTGATCAATCATGTACTGATGAAGGGAAAAAAGAGCACAGCAGCCAGAATCGTATATAACGCATTGGATATGATTGAGGATAAAATTAAAAAGAACCCGGTTGAAGTGCTTGAAACTGCTTTTAAAAACGTAGGACCCGTAATGGAGGTCAGACCAAGGCGAGTAGGTGGCGCAACCTACCAAGTGCCGATGGAAGTAGAACAGGATCGAAAATTGACTCTGGCAATTCGCTGGATCCTGGGGGCTACTCGCAGTCGAACAGGGAAATCATTTGCCGAGAAATTATCAGCTGAGATAATGGAAGCTGCGAATAATACTGGCTCAGCAATCAAGAAAAAAGAAGAAACTCACAAAATGGCGGAGGCAAATCGCGCCTTCTCTCATTTTAGGTTCTAATTCACATTAACAATTTACGTTCATTAGTTTAGGTGCCGGATATGGAGCAGGATTATTCTTTTGACCGAATGCGAAATATCGGAGTTATTGCACATATTGATGCAGGCAAAACCACAACTACTGAACGTATTCTTTTTTATACCGGAAAAACTTACAAAATGGGGTCTGTGGATGACGGCACAACGGTAACCGATTGGATGGAGCAGGAACGAGAACGTGGTATCACAATTGTCTCCGCTGCGATTACAACTGAATGGAAAGACTATCAAATTAACCTAATCGATACACCCGGACACATCGACTTTACCGCAGAAGTGCAGCGTTCATTGCGTGTTTTAGATGGCGGGATTGTGGTCTTTGATGGAGTACAAGGAGTTGAACCGCAAAGTGAAACTGTGTGGCGACAAGCGGATCGATACAATGTGCCAAGAATTTGTTTTATCAATAAACTTGATCGCCTTGGAGCTTCATATAGCTATTCGATTAAGACAATTCGAGAAAAATTAGGCGCCAATCCTCTTGCGGTTCAGATGCCAATAGGAAAGGAATCCGAATTCGAGGGAGTGATCGATCTCATCGAATTGAAGGCAATTTATTGGCAAGATGATCTCGGTTCGGCTCCTCTTATTAAAGAAATTCCTTCACACCTAAGAGAAAAGGCAGAACGTAGAAGAGCTGAATTGATTGAAAAAGTCGCAGAATTGGATGACGGATTGTTGGAAAAATTTCTTGAAAATCAGCCCATCGATGTGGATGAAATTAAAACCGCCATCCGCAAAGCAGTCATCGACAATAAAGCTGCACCTGTGTTCTGTGGTTCATCCTTGAAAAATAAAGGAGTGCAACCATTACTAGATGGTGTAATTGATTATTTACCATCACCGATCGAGGTGCCGCCTGTGAAGGGGATTGATCCAAGGACTGGCAAGGAAATCAATCGAACTACTTCTCTGGATGAACCACTGTGTGCATTGGTCTTCAAGATTGTTTCTGATCCTTATGCTGGACGGATGGCGTATTTCCGGGTTTACTCCGGAAAACTTGTACAGGGCGTGATGGCATTCAACTCATCCTCCGAAAAGAAAGAACGGGTTGGGCGTTTGTTACGAGTTTATGCAGATCACCGCGAAGATGTAACCGAGATTGGCGCGGGAGATATTGGCGCGGTATTAGGATTGAAAAATGCGATCACTGGCGATACGATCTGTGCGGCGCATAATCCTATTGTTTTAGAACGCATTGCTTTTCCGGAACCAGTAATATTTGTGGCAATCGAACCGAAAACAGTTGCCGATCAGGATAAACTGGATAAAGCCTTGCAAAAGTTATCTGAAGAGGATCCTACCTTTAAGGTACGCGTTGATGAAAATACTGGCCAGACACTGATCTCTGGAATGGGAGAACTGCATCTGGAAATCTTAGTGGATCGTATGCTGCGCGAATTCAATGTGCAAGCCAATGTTGGAAAACCACGTGTCTCATTTCGCGAGACGATTACGAAAACTATCCCGAAAATTGAATATAAATATGTGAAACAAACTGGAGGCAGGGGACAATATGGTCATGTTGTTTTTTCCATTGAACCATTGGAGCAGGGTAGTGGCGTTCAATTTTTTAACAAAATAACAGGTGGTTCGGTGCCTTCAGAATATTTTCGCGCAGTCGAAAATGGTGTGATGGAAGCTGCAGAATCCGGTGTGTTAGGGGGGTATCCGGTTACTGACCTAAAAGTCACTTTCATTGACGGTTCATTTCATGAGGTTGATTCAAGTGAAATGGCGTTTAAAATGGCGGCGAATTTTGCTTTTCGAGAAGGGATCGAAAAAGCTGCGCCAGTATTGCTTCAACCGATCATGCGTGTAGAAGTATTGATTCCAGAAGATTACTTGGGAGACGTGTTAGGCCAGCTTAATGCACGCAAAGCGGATATTAAGGGTATGGAACCAAAGCCGGGCAATGCTCAGGCTGTACATGCCGATGTGCCATTGGCTGAGATGTTTGGTTATGCTACCGATCTTCGATCTGCTACTCAGGGGCGTGGGGTTTTCACGATGGAATTCTCTCATTATGCACCAGTGTCTGATGAAATGCGGGATAAGTATTTATAATTAGAGTGATATTATTCATTTAGGAGAAAAGAAAAAATGGCAAAGGAAACATACGAACGAACGAAGCCGCACATGAACGTGGGCACCATGGGTCACATTGACCATGGCAAGACCACGCTCACCGCGGCTATCACCAAGTACAACAACATTCGGGGCTTTGGGG
>Ga0209164_1002422_pt1 | contig 20012 bp, 17 predicted proteins | sample MTBNYHSulfiMetaG_FD_187458 | JGI IMG/M metagenome (GOLD analysis project Ga0209164, IMG submission 187458) | Enrichment culture microbial communities from rom New York Harbor, USA that are MTBE-degrading - MTBE-NYH (New York Harbor Sulfidogenic)... | ecosystem: Environmental > Aquatic > Marine >...
GTGGAGCGTACCTTGACCCGCCTGATGCAGTCCAGCGGGGAGACCCGGGCCTTCGTCCAGGGACTCAAGGGCTTCGCGGGCTACAACTGGCGGCCCATCGCCGGGACCCGTTCCCGCAGCTACCACAGCTACGGGATCGCCATCGACCTGGCGCCGAAGAGCTTCCGTGGGCTGCACGCCTACTGGCGCTGGGCGCTGCCCCACGAGAGGCAGTGGTACTCCCTGCCGTACGAGAAGCGCTGGATGGTCCCCCAGGCGATCGTCCGGGCTTTCGAGGAACAGGGCTTTGTCTGGGGGGGCAAGTGGTTGTTCTTCGACACCATGCATTTCGAATACCGCCCGGAGATCCTGATCCTGGCCCGTCAGCCCGGGAGCACCGGCCCGGCCGTTGAGCCCTGAAGGTCGGCGCCCTGCGGCCGCGCCCGCCTCGGATTCCCTAAGTCCGACGATATTGGTAATATTTAGTCTATGAATGCTACACGATTTCCCGAGCACGTCTCCGAGGCAACGGTTCGGGTCGCGGCGGCGGAGGTCTTCGTCTTGACCCTGGTCTCCCTGGTGCTGCGCTCCCCCTGGCCTTCACTCCTTCTGGTGGCGGACTTCGCCCTCCGCGTGTTCGCCGGCCCGCGCTGGAGCTTCCTCGCGGCGCTGGCCCGGGGGGTGTTCGTCCCCCTTCTCCGAGGCGACGACCGGCAGATCCCCTATCCTCCCAAGCGATTCGCGGCCGCTGTCGGGCTCACCCTCGCCGGCACGGCTTTCGTGCTGGGCGTCCTGGGCGTGCCTTGGGGTCTGTATCTCGCGCTGGGCGTCCTGGGGCTGTTCTCGGCCCTGGAGTCCTTCGTGGGCTTCTGTGCCGGATGTGCCGTCTACGGGCTGCTGATGCGCTGGGGAATAGTGCCCGAGCACAGCTGTCCCCAGTGCCGCCTGTCGTAGTGCGCCGGGCCGCACGCGGGTCCGGGGCCCGCCAGCGGCCGGTGCCGCCTTATCCCCTCCGTGCCGGCAGGGTGGCTCAGGCAAAGTAGCCGCTGTAGCGCTCCATGGCATCCATCACGGCCCCGGCATTCGCCACGGGAACGCCGGGATACAGCCCGTAGATCATCATCAGCCCTCCTTCCCGGCTGCCCAGGGACTGGACCTCGCTTCGGATCAGGGCGTCGATCTGCTCGGGGGTGCCCGCGAAGGTGACCCTCTGCCGGTCGATGTCCAGCTCGATGCACACCCGGCCTTGGAGATGGGTGCGGATCCACTCCACGCCGTTGACCAGGTCCTGGAGATTCAGCACGTCCACCCCGCACTCCAGCAGATCGTCGGCCAGGGTGCGGATGTCCCCGTCGGCGTGGACGTGGACGATGCAGCCGGCGTCCTGGGCCCGGCCGAACAGGCGCCGGTAGCCGGGTTTGATGTAGCGGCGAAAGTGCTCCGGGGACAGCATGGGCCCGACCTGCATGCCCAGATCCTCGGCGAAATCCATCCATTGGACACCGACCCTGTCGATCCAGTTGTCCAGGAGCCCGGCATTGAACTCCTCGAGCATCTTCAGGAGCCGCAGCAGGCGCGGCTCGCCGTCGGTCATGTCGTAGAGCACGTTGGCGTAGCCGCGGATGTCCACCAGGCGCAGCCAGGTGTGGTTGTGCCCGACCTCCCCGTTCGGGATGCACGACTGGGAGATGGACGGTCCCATCCCGCCCTTCTGGGCCTCCCAGTCGATGGGCCCCCAGTGGGTCACCTCGCCGGGGTCCGGCGGAACGTAGCCCTCGAGGTCTTCCCAGCGTTCCAGGGGATGACGCACCACCGCCCCGATGATGCCGTCGTCGGTGGTCTCCCAGACGCAGCCCCAGGGGTCGGTGAAGGGCTTCCCAGCCCGCACGTGAGGGGCGAGCTCCACCTCCACCGGCCCGGGTGAGGCTTCGAAGCCGGGGAACAGCAGCGGGTGAGCTGCCATGAGCTCCTGGAGCGCATCCTGGGGGTAGTGATGCCAGCAGGAGGCGTTGATATGGAAGCTCATGGGGATTCGTTCCGGCCTTTCGAACCGCACGGCGCGCTCCAGGTTCTCCCTGTCGGTCATGGCTGCCACCCCTTTCTTGCCAGCGGCGGGCTCGCGCAACACCGGGGATTCTACGATGCCCGCCGCGCCGGGGGCAAGGGTGCCCGCGGCGGGTCGTGTGCCCGGGCCGTGTGCCCGCCGTGTCGTTGACCGGCCCCGCGGCGGGGGTCTATAGTTTCTACCGTCCCCTGAGGGCGCCACCCCTGTGCGGAAGGGAGGTGAGTGCGGATGAACAGCGGCGCGGCCCCGGAGCTGCCGGTGCTCCTGGTCGACGACGAGGAGGCGGTTCTCTCCGGGATGGCGAAAGTGCTCACCGCGGCCGGGATGGGGAACCTGCTGACCTGCCAGGATCCCCGCCGGGTCCTTGCCCTGCTCGAGACCCGGGAGGTGGAGGCCGTCCTCCTGGACCTGGCCATGCCGCACCTGAGCGGCGACGCCCTTCTGGAGCGGATCCACGAGCTCTATCCCCAGATCCCGGTGATCATCGTCACCGCTTCCGACGACATCGACACGGCCGTGCGCTGCATGAAGCAGGGCGCCTTCGACTACATGGTCAAGGCGGTGGAGCCGAGCCGGCTGATCAGCGGCGTGCAGCGGGCCGTTGAGATGCGCCGCCTCTCACGCAGGTATTCCTCCCTGCGGGACAGCATGCTGGCGGGGGGTCTTTCCCGCCCCGAGCCCTTCAGCCGGATCATCACCCGAGACCGGCACATGCAGACCATCTTCCAGTTCATCGAGTCCCTCGCCCCTACCGCGGAAACCCTGCTCCTGACCGGTGAAACCGGGACCGGCAAGGAGCTGTTTGCCGAGGCGATCCATGCGGCCAGCGGCCGCCGCGGGCCGCTGGTCAAGGTGAACACCGCCGGGGTCGACGACAACGTGTTCGCCGACACCCTCTTCGGTCACGCAAGGGGGGCTTTCACCGGGGCGGAGGCGGTGCGCAAAGGGCTGGCGCAGCAGGCGGACACGGGGACCCTGTTCCTGGACGAGATCGGGGACCTGGCTCCGCCCAGCCAGATCAAGCTCCTGCGCCTGGTCGAATCCCGGGAGTACTATCCCCTGGGCTCCGACCTGGCGCGCTCCACCGGTGCGCGCTTCGTCATAGCCACACACCGTGATCTGCCCGAGCTGGTCGCCTCCGGGGAGTTCCGCCGGGACCTGTATTTCCGTCTCCAGACCTACGAGGTCCGCATACCGCCCCTGCGGGAGCGCAAGGAGGACCTGCCGCTGCTCCTCGATCACTTCCTCGGCCAGGCGGCGGAGCAGCTGGGGAAAAAGAGGCTGGCCGTCCCCCCGGAGCTCCTCGTGCTGCTGCAGACCTACGACTTTCCCGGGAACGTCCGGGAGCTTCGCTCCATGATCTTCAACGCCGTGAGCAGGCAGCGGGAGAAGATGCTCTCTCTCCAGCCCTTCCGGGAAGCCATGGGGCACACCGGGGCGGCGCCCCACCTGTCGGCCTGCTCCGAAGAGCTCGTCTTCCCCGATAAGCTTCCCACCCTCAAGGACTGCACCCGGCGGCTCGTGGAGGAGGCCCTGGCGCGCGCCAAGGGCAATCAGGCGATCGCGGCCGGGCTCCTGGGGATCACGCCGCAGGCCCTGAGCAAGCGTTTGGCCCGCCGCAAGGCCCGGGACGACTGAGCGCCCCTTGCCGGGGGGCGTGAGCCACACAGGAGGTGCCTTGGTGTTCTGTCTGAGCACGTTCTCCGTCGGCTCCCTGGCCACGACCGTGCTTCTGGGAGTGATCACGGGGTATCTGCTGTCTCTGAAGAAGAAGCCCCGTGAGACCTGGTATCTGACCGGATACATCGGGATACTGTTCTTGCTCCTGCTCTCGTACACGGCCCGCTACTCCATCTTCAGCGATCGAGCGGTGGCCACAGGCCAGGTGTCGAATCTCATCGTCTTCGGCGTGGTCTGCCTCGTCCAGTTTGCCTACTGGTACGGCGAGAACTACCAGCCGGTGGAGTCCCGGGTCGTTCTGTTCCTGTCCCTGGGGGCGGCGATCGTGGTTTGGGTGTCCCTGTTTCTGGAGCCGGAGCTGCCCCGGGTGTACGACTTCCGGGCCGAGTACTTCACCCGGGAGTTCGGGCCTCGAATCAGCATCATGACCCTCTGCGGTTTCGTCTGGGCCACCGTGGTGTTCGTGCGCAAGGCGATTCGCAGCCGGCGGGCGGCGCGTTCCGAGCGGGAGGCGCAGTCCCTGCAACCGCCGGCGGGCGCGCAGGCGCCCCGAACGCCCCGAATCGCCCAATCCGCCCGCAGCTTCGCCTGGTTGTGCCTGGGGACCACCGTGGTCGCCGTCCTGTACGTGCTGTTCCAGACCGGGGTGATCAGCCGGGGAGCCTACAGCGTCTTGTTCAACACCGGCTCGCTGCTCATAACCCTCGGGATCTTCATCGTGTACGTCAACAACGCCCCCCAGCCGGTGAGCTTCGTGACCAAGCTCGTCGGCGTGCCCCTGGCGGTGGTCATGGTCTCCTTCGGCATCGCCGCCAGCGCCCTCATGCCGGTGGTGCACGGGACCCTGGCGGAGCGTTACCGCAGCGAGGTCGACCAGGCGATCGCCGTGATGGACAGCGGCAACCTGAGCCGGCTGTCCCCGGACATCGCCTTTCTGCTGCCGGCGGAGGGATCGTCGCCCCTCCTGGAGCTGGAGTCCCGCTTGCGGGGCGTTCGCCGCGAAGAGATCCCGGTACTGGCCCGGGTCCCCGGATCCAGGGGCCTGCTGCCTGAGCGCCGAGCCATGGAGCCCCGGTTCATGTACCTCGATCTCAAGGACACCCACAGCTTCTACTTCTACTATCCCTTCAGGCACGAAGGCTCATCCTACCGGGTGGGCTTCCGCTACGAGGCGTACCGCCTTGCGGTGCACCGCTATGCCTCCAAGCTCGCCCTGCTCGTGCTCCTGGCCTCCGGGCTGGTGGTTCTGGGCTTTCCGGTTGTCTTCCGCCGGGGGCTGCTGCGGCCGCTGGAGTCCCTGCTGGAGGCGGTCCGGGAGGTTACGGCTGGGAACTACCGGATGAGCCTGCCGGTGCTTTCCGAGGACGAGGTCGGGCAGCTGGCCCGGGGCTACAACCACATGGTCGAGTCCCTGCGGGACGCGGAAGGCAACTTCAAGGCCCTGGCGGAAAACGCCAACGACGCCATCCTGATCCTGTCGGAGGAGGGCCGGGTCCAGTACGCCAACGTCCACGCCGTGGAGCTGTCGGGGTGGAGCCTGGTCCAGTTGCGGCGCAGGCACTTCGGAGAAATGGTCCACCCGGAGGACCTGGCCGGGGTGAGCGCCCGCTTCGCCGACCGGATGTCGGGACGCGCGGTCTCGAGGAGCTACGAGACCCGCATCCTGCGCCGGGACGGGGCCGTCGTGCCGGTGGAGCTCACCGGGGCGCGGACCACCTGGCATGGAAGGCCCGCAGACGTGGTCGTGATCCGGGACGTCTCCGAGCGCAAGGAGGCGGCGGAGCTCCTGCGGGCACAGCAGGAGCAGCTTCTGCAGGCGGACAAGCTGACCTCCCTCGGCGCCCTGGTGGCCGGGGTGGCCCACGAGGTCAACAATCCCAACCAGGTGGTGGCCATGAACGCCCGATTCCTGGCCGACGGGCTGCCCCCGGTGTTCAGCCTGGCCGACACGAGCGAGCAGCTCGACGAAACCCTTCGCGTGGGGGGGTTGCCGTTCGACGAGTTCAAGCAGGCGGCCGTAAGCGCGGTGACGGAAATCGGGGAGAGCACCGCCCGGATCGACCACATCGTCAGAGAGCTCAAGGGCTTCGTGAAGGGCGGGGTGCGGGGCGAGCACCTTCCCACGGCGGTCAATGCCGTGATCCGGACCGTGGTGGGGCTGTCGCGACACCTGATCGAGCGATCCACCGACAGCTTCGCCATGGACCTCCAGGAAGGAATCCCGGAGATCCCGGCAGACCGGGTCGCCCTGGAGCAGGTGATCCTCAACCTGCTGCAGAACGCCTGCCAGGCCCTGCCGGAGCGCAGCCGGGGGGTGCGGGTCCGCACGTTTGCCGAGCGCGGCGGCCGGGAGCTCTGCATCGAGGTGGCTGACGAGGGGGTCGGGATTCCCGGGGAGAACCTCCAGCGCCTCACGGAGCCCTTCTTCACCACCCGGGGCGAACAGGGAGGAACCGGCCTGGGGCTGTTCGTCTCCCGCAGGATCCTCCGGGACCACGGCGGAAGCCTGGTGATCGACTCGCAGGCCGGCAAGGGCACCACGGTCACCCTCCGCCTGCCCGTGGGTTGAGGAGGCAGGCTCTCCCGGTGCGCCTGCCCGTGGAGTGACTATCACCGACGGGTGGGGTATACTGGCCGGGCCACCCGAAGAAAGGAGTCTATAGCATGGCAAACACGCATCCGAAACTGCACAACGCCGGCTGGCCCGGAGTGGTCGGCAAGGGAGAGGGGTCCGAGCCCGTCATCGATCTCGACACCATGATCGAGCTGACCGCCGGGGCCAGGGCCGGCGGGGCCCGCTTCGACGGCATGGACCTGTTTCTGGCGGCCCCGCACGTGGACATCGATTCCAGCGACGACGAGCTCAAGAAGCTGGCCGACAAGTTCCGGCAGAAGGGCCTGGTGATCGGGTCGCTGGTGGCCCCGGTCTGGCCCCCCAGCGGCGGGCCCGCCTTCGGAACCGCCGAAGAGCGCAAGCGCTTCCTTCTCATGGTGGAGAAGGCCTGCCGCATCGCCGGCAAGCTCAAGGAGCTGGGGGTTCGGCCCTACGGCGTGGTCAGGATCGACACCGCCGGAGGCCCCGAGGCCTGGCTCGAGGACCCCGCCGGAAATCAGAAGAAGAACGCCGAGACCTTCATGGAGGCCTGCAGGATCGCCGAGGGCGCCGGGGAGAAGCTCGCGGCGGAAGGCGAGATCTGCTGGGGAGGCATGCACGGCTGGAAGCCCATGATCGAGCTCCTCGAGATGGTAGGTCGCCCGGAGATTCTCGGTTTCCAGGCCGACATGGCCCACACGCTCCTGTACATGCTCGGCTACAATGACGAGGCAAACGCCCTGGTCGGCAAGGGCTTCAACTGGGAAAAGGGCGAGTTCGATGCCGCCTACAAAGCCCTGACGGACAAGCTCAGGCCTTGGACCATCGATTTTCACGTGGCCCAGAACGATGCCACGGTCTTCGGTTCCGGGTCCCACGACAAGACCGGCCGGCACTGCCGGATCGACGACACCGCCGGGAAGCTGGACGTGCCCTACCACGCCGGGTTCTGGCTCCGGGACGAGAAGGGCAACCTGACCAGGAGGATCGCTCACCTGTGCTGGGACGGCTGCATGTTCCCGAACCAGGTCATGACGCAGCAGGAGACCTGGAACAAGATCCTCGGGGCCATGGTCGAGGTCCGCAACCGCCACGGCTGGAGTTGAGGGCCGGAGGGGCTGCCTCCTCACACGGACAGAGGTGAACCCACGATGGCCGAAGCGACCCACGCCCGCCAGGACCTGGAGGCCATCTTCCGCGCCGGTCTCCGGAGGGTCGACCCGCGGGAGCTGGTCACCGCAGGCCTGAAGCTGGAGGGCGGGCGGCTGACCGCGCGATCGGAAACCGGCTCCATCACCCTCGACCTGGGGGAGTTCCGGCGCATCGTCGTGCTCGGAGCCGGCAAGGCCTCCGCCTCCATGGCCGCCGGGCTGGAGGAGGTGCTGGGGGAGCGCATCAGCGAAGGGGTCGTGGTGGTCAAGTACGGTCACACCGAGGCCCTGCGGCACGTTCGCCTGATCGAGGCCGGGCACCCCATCCCGGACGAGCGGGGGGTGGGGGGCGCGGAGGCCGTGGCCGAGCTGGCCCGCCGGGCGGACGAGCGGACCCTGGTGGTGAACCTGATCTCCGGCGGCGGCTCGGCGCTCCTGCCCGCCCCCTTTCGGGGCGAGGGGCCCGAAGGGCCGCCGGGCATTTCGCTGGAGGACAAGCAGGCGACCACCCGGGCCCTGCTTGCCTGCGGGGCCACGATCCAGGAGATCAACGGTATCCGCAAGCACATCTCCGGCCTCAAGGGCGGGCGGCTGGCGGAGCTCCTGTACCCGGCCCGCTCCCTCAACCTGATCCTGTCCGACGTGGTGGGTGACCCCCTGGACGCCATCGCCTCCGGCCTCACGGTGGCGGACGAGAGCACCTTCGCCCAGGCCTGGGCCACGGTCCAGAGGTACGGAATCGAGGACCGGCTGCCGGCCGGGGTGGTGGAAATCTTGCGCCGCGGCGCGGCCGGGGAGCTTCCCGAGACCCCCAAGCCGGGAGCTCCGGTCTTCGAGAGGGTGACCAACCTCCTCCTGGGCACCAACTTCACGGCCCTGGGCGCCGCGGCCCGGAAGGCGGAAGAGATAGGCTACACCCCGGTCGTGCTGTCCTCCCGCCTGGTGGGGGAGGCCCGGGAGGTGGCCAAGGTGCTGGCGGCGGTCGCCATCGACCTGCGGGCCCTCGGGCTGCTCGCCCGGAGGCCTGCCTGCCTGCTGGCCGGGGGCGAGACCACCGTGACCCTCAGAGGCAAGGGACTGGGGGGGCGCAACCAGGAGCTGGCCCTGTCCTTCCTGCAGCAGCTCGCCGAGGCGGGCGGCGCGGCGGCGGGGATCTTCTTCCTGTCGGCGGCCACCGACGGGAACGACGGCCCCACGGACGCGGCCGGGGCCTTCGCCTCCGGGGAGGTCCTGCGGCGCTCCAGGGCTTCCGGCCTGTCGATCGAGGGCAGCCTGGCGGCAAACGACTCCTATCACTTCCACGAGGCCGCCGGCTCCCTGCTGAAGACCGGGCCGACCAACACCAACGTCTGCGACCTGCAGCTGTGCCTGGTGTTCTAGGCCATGGACGGCGCGCGATCACGGGCAACGGGGGTGCCGGGGTGACTGAACGGCTGAGCCGAAAGCGGGCAGGAGAGATCCTGAGGCAGTGGAAGACCCGGGTGGCCCGCATCGCCGGGGCGCTGGAGGACCGGTTCCCCCACATCTACGATCCGAAGCGGGGGGAGTGGATCACCGACGGCGGGTGGACCGAGGGCTTCTGGACCGGCATCCTGTGGTGGCTTGCCCTTTTTACCGGCGACGGGGAAATCGAAGGGCGGGCCCGGTACTACACCCGGCTTCTGGCCCGCCGCAAGGCGGACTTTTCGGATCACGACCTGGGTTTTCTCTTCGACCATTCCTGTGTCCTGGAGAACGTGGTCACGGGGGGCGAAGAGATGACCGGGGCAGCCCTGGCCGCTGCCGAGCGGCTGTCTGAGCGCTTCAATCCGAAGGGACGCTACATCCGGGCTCACGGAGCGCTGTCCGACCCGGAGCGCGCCGGGTATGCGATCATCGACACGATCATGAACCTCCGGCTGCTCTTCTGGGCGCATCGCGCCAGCGGGGAAGGGAGGTACTACGAGGTCGCCCGGGAAACGGCCCTGACCATCGCCCGGGAGTACATTCGGGATGACGGCTCGTCCTGGCAGGTGGTCTGGTTCGACCCCGCCACGGGCAAGGTGGACCGGAAGGGCACGCTGCAGGGGTACGGCGACGACTCCTGCTGGTCCCGGGGCCAGGCCTGGGGCATCTACGGATTCACCCAGGTCTACAGGTACACGGGGGAGGTCCAGTTCAAGGAGGAGGCTCTCCGCCTGGCCGGGCACTTCCTCGGCCATCTGCCCGCCGACGGGGTGGCGTTCTATGATTTCGACGACCCGGAGCGTCCCGCGGTGCCCAGGGACACCTCGGCCCAGGCCATCGCCGCAGCCGGCCTGCTGGCCCTGGCCGAGCTCTCCGTGGGCGGAGAACGGCAGGATGTCCACGCCCAGGCTGTCCGGCTGCTGAGTCCCCTGACGGCGCGGTACGTGGTGGCTGCAGAGGCCTCGCACCAACCCCGAGGACTGCTGCGGGAAGCCTGCCACTTCAAGGCACGGGGCGAGGGGGTGGCCTCCGAGATCGTGTACGGGGACTACTACCTGACCGAAGCCCTGATGCGGTACCTCTCAGCGGCCGGCTGGTAGGGCGCGGCGGGTCATCTCCCCGCCAGGTGGATGATTTGCTGGCTCTTCAGAGCTTCCGACAGCGGGCAGCTCACCGGCGTTCCGGAGACCACGGCCTCCAGGAACTCCCGGTCCTCCCGGCGGAACATCTCGTCCCTCTCGGTCTTCAGCTCCTGGTGCGTCCAGGTGCCGGCCTCCTGCCGGTAGAGCGACACGGTGCACGCGTCCCAGCCGGCGAACTCGACGATGATCGTGCCTGCGGTGCCCATCAGCTCGGTCACCCGGCTCCGGGGCAGGCTGAAGAGGTCCAGATGCACGCTGGCGATGCAGCGCTCGCCGAAACGGATCAGCAGCTCCACCAGGTCGGGAGCCGTGAAGCCGAGGTCGCTGCAGGCTCCGTGGAGGGATTGGACCTCGGTGAAGGGCCGTTGGGCAAACCAGCAGGCCAGGTCGATCTCGTGGGTCAGGTCGAAGGCACCCCCCCGGGTCAGGGTGAACAGGTTCCTGTAGTCCGGCCTCACCTCCGGAAGGTGCTCGCCGACGCGCAGGCGCAGCGACACGACGCGTCCGATGGCACCCTCCTGAAGGTACCCCCTGGCCAGGGTCAGCCCCTCGTGGTGGCGAAAGCAGAAGGCCACGGCGAACACCTTGCCGCTGCGCTCTACGGCCGCCTCGAGCTCCCGCACCCGCTCGATGGAATCGGAGAGCGGTTTTTCGCTGAGCACGTGCGCCCCGGACTCCAGGGCCCGGATGGCCATGGGGATGTGCAGCTCCGGGGGAGTGCAGATCAGGACCGTGTCGGGGCCGTCCCGCAGAGCCGCCTCGAAGTCCTCGTACACGGCGCTCACCGGGCCCTCGGCCAGCAGGGCCTCCCGCTGCCCCGGGTCGGGATCGCAGATCCTGAGCTCGCGCATCCCGAGGGAGCGCAGCACCCGGACGTGCCGCCTGCCGATGGAGCCGCAGCCGGCGACCAGCACGCTGAGTGCTTCTATTTCCACAGGCTGAAGCCGCCGTCCACCACCAGATTGTGTCCGGTCACGTAGTCGGATGCCGCCGAGGCGAGGAAGAGGGCGGGACCCTTGATGTCCGCCCCCATGCGGCCCCAGCGGCCCAGCATGGCCCGGTCGGCGTACTCCCGGGTGAACCCCTCGGGCAGGTCCCCCTTGGCGAACCCTCCCGGGGAGATCGCGTTGACGTGCACGCCGAGGGGAGAGAGGGTTCCCGCCAGGTCCCGGGTCAGGCCGATCACACCCGCCTTGGCGGCGGCGTAGTCCACCGGCTGGCCGTTCATGCCGCTGCGCTCGTAGAGCCTGCGGTCCCTGCCGATCAGGCCGGCCATGGAGGCGATGTTGATGATCTTGCCCGAGCCCTGCTCGGCCATGAACCGGGCAACCTCCTTGCAGCAGAACAGCACGCCGGTGAGGTTGACGGCGATCATCTGGGCTTCGTCCTCCGGGTCCCGCTCGAGGACGTGACCCGGCGAGCTGCCGGAGCCCCCTCCGGCGTTGTTGACCAGGATGTCGATGTGGCCCTTCCAGGCGTGGGCCTGCTCGGCCATGGCTCTGGCCTGCTCGTGGTAACGCTGGTCCATGGTCAGGCCCAGGGTGTCCACCCCGTACCGCCGGCCGATCGCTTCCGCGGTGTCCCGGGCGCGGCCGGCATCTCTGGAGGTGACCACCAGGTCGCAGCCGGCCTCGGCCAGGATGCAGGCGATGTCGTACCCCAGCCAGGCGTGGGCGCCGGTCACGACGGCCACCTTGCCCGTCAGGTCGAACAGCTCGGCCAGGGTCATTTCTCTGCGCCGTCCGCCTTGAGGATGGCAGCGCACAGCTCCACCGCCTCGTCGGCCTTCTCGAGGAGCCAGGGAGGGCACGGGCCCTCGTGCTCCAGGAGGATATTCGCACAGACCTTTCGCCGGATCAGGGCGGCATTCAGGATGTGGAACAGGGTGGAGGTTTCCGGCCGCCGCTGGAAACACGCCTCGATCAGGCCGAGCAGGCGGGTGATTCCCTGCTGGATTCTCCCGGCCCTGTCTGCCTGCCCGGCTCGCGCCGCCGCGTCCAGCAGCACGAAGGGGCGCGAGTCGATGTGCAGGAGGCTTACCACGAACCCGGAAGCCCCCGCGATGATCGAGTCCGCCAGCAGGTGCTCCTTGCCCTGGAACAGGTAGAAGTCCGAGGCGTTTTCGAGCGTACCGATGAGCTGCCGGAACTGGTCCATGTCGGCGCTGGAATCCTTGAGCCCGGCGACATTCTCGTGCCGGGACAGGTCCTGGACGACCCGGCTCTTGAGCTTGATCCCGGCGAACCCGGGGATGTCGTAGATCAGCACGGGGAGCGGGCTGGAGTCGGCGAACTCCATGAAGATGCGCAGCACCTCCTCCTGGTTGTAGTGAAAATACCCCGGAGCGGTCACCACCGCCATCTGCGCCCCCGCATCCGCCACGGCCCGGGCGTTTTCCACCATGGCTTCCAGGCCGGTGGCCATGCATCCGGCCAGAACCGGGATCTCCCCGCGGCAGTAGTCGGCGACCGTCCGGCAGGCCTCGCTCTGCTGGCGCCGGGAGAACCAGGGTCCCCGGCCGGTGCTGCCCATGAGGAAGATCCCGTTGCACCCCGCCTCGACCATGTCGGCGCAGACGCTGAGCAGGCCGCCGGTGTCGATCTCCCCTCGGCGGCTGCAGGGTGTCACGATCGGCACCAGGATCCCGAAGGACTTCAGATTCTCTCCCATGACTTTCCCTCGATGAGAAACAGGTCCCGGAGCACGGCGGGCTTGCCGCTTCTCAGATGCTCTCGAATCAGTCGTTCGGCCTTCCCGGGGCTGTTGACCGCCAGTCTCTCGGTCAGCTCGACGTGGCTCTTCCTGTCCGCGCCTTCCTGCAGGTAGAGGTTGAGGCTCAGGAACAGGCTCAGACGGATGTTGTTCTTGAAGCCCCGGATCAGGCTCGAACACCCCGACAGGGACACCAGCAGCGAGTGGTACTCGATCTCGTGCTTCCAGTGCTCCATGTAGGAAGCCGGGGTCCTTTCGAGCTTCTCGGCGATCCGCATCAGCTTCTCTTTGTTTTCCTCGACCGGCGCGCCGCAGTAGATCCGAGCCGCCTGGCACTCGATGGCTTCTCTCAGCATCATCTGGTCCATCAGGGAGGAGGGGTTGGAGTTCTCTACGAACGAACCCTTGCGCGGTATGATCTTGACGAAACCCTCGTGGGCCAGCCGCTGAAGGGCCTTGTGCACGGGGGAGATGCTGATGTCCAGCTGCCCGGCGATGTCGCGCGGCTCGATGAGGTTTCCCGGTTCCAGTTTCTTTTCCATCAACTGATCGACGAGATAGCTGTACGCGGTTTGTGACAGGTCTTTTCTTGGGGCCATGGCCTTTGGTTCATCTCTTTATACCGCAAGAAAGGGGAGGAGGTCAATTATAAAATATCTTTTGAAATTTTAGCAGTAATTATTGACCGCGTTTCAACTGGTATGATAATATCGCTCAGGCTTGTCGTGCTGCGCTCGCCCGGCGAGCCGGGCATCGCGAGCTGTCGTGACGGACGCGCAAGGGAGGACGGGGGAACTGTTGGACGACAGGGCCGTTCAGCTTGGCATCGTAGGTCTCGGAAACTGGAGCAGGCAGGTCTTCTACGCGGCCGGCCAGGTCCCCGAGGCGGCGATCACCGGATGCTACTCCCGCCACCCCAGCACCCGGCAGGCCTTTGCCTCGGAGTTCGGCTGCCGGCCCTATGAGAGCTACGAACAGATGGCCGATGACCCGCAGATCGAGGGGATCATCGTCATGAGCGCCAACTCGGCTCATGAGCAGGACGTGAGCATTGCCGCCTCGCATGGGAAACACGTCCTGGTGACCAAGCCGATCGCCGCCACCATCGCCGCCGGAAAGAGGATGATCGAGACCTGCCGGGAGAACCGGGTGACCCTGGCGGTGGGGCATCAGACCCGCCGGGAGCCTGCGCTCCGGAAACTGAGAGGCGTCCTGGATTCCGGTGCGCTGGGGGACCTGCGCCTGGTCGAGGCCAACTACTCCACCCCCAACGGGATCAAGATCAGGTCGGGAGACTGGCGCTGGTCCGAACAGGAGTGCCCCGGAGGACCGTTGATCCAGATCGGGATCCACGTCATCGACACCCTGTTGTGCCTGCTGGGCCCGATCCGCCGGGTCTACAGCTGGCAGGAGCGGGGCGGCATCGAGGCCGAGATCGCCGGGGTCACGGCCACGCTGCTGGAGTTCGAGTCGGGACTGCGGGGCTACCTGGGGTCTTCGTACGTCACCCGCTTTGCCCACTGGATCACCATCTATGGAACCAGGAAGAACGCGCTCTTCAGCGAGCTGGGGGGCCTGAGGCTCACCGACGACTCCTGGGAAGACGGGGAGGTGTGGGATCAGCTGGCCCCCCCGGCGGAGCTCGGCGCCCCGATGCCGACGATCGTCGAGGAGCTCCGGGAGTTCGCCCGCTGCATCCGCACGGGGGAGGAGCCGGAAATCGGAGGCGAGGCCGGGCTGCACAACCTGGCCGTCGTGCTCGCCGCCGTCGAATCGAATCGAACGGGTCAACCGGTGGAGGTCGCATCGGTGCTCGAGAGCTCGGAGGCCTGACGGCATGGAAAACGGCGGCTTTCTGTCGGTTGCGCACCTGAGCAAGACCTTCGAGACGGACAAGGGCAACGTCCATGCCCTCGATAACGTGCACCTGTCCATGGCCGACGGGGAGTTCCTGGCCGTGGTCGGACCCAGCGGATGCGGCAAGAGCACGCTGATGATGATCGTGGCCGGCCTGCTCGGGGCCACGGCCGGGGAGGTCCGGATCAGGGACCGGAGGGTGGAAGGGCCGGTCACCGACGTCGGGATCGTGTTCCAGAACCACGTGCTTCTCGACTGGCTGACCACCAAGGGCAACATCCTCTTCCAGACCGACATGCGCCGCCTGCCCCGGGAGCAGTACGAAGCCCGGGCCCGGGAGCTGATCTCCATGGTGTCCCTGGAAGGCTTCGAGGACGTGTACCCGTACGAGCTCTCCGGCGGGATGAAGCAGCGCTGCTCCATCTGCCGGGCCCTGCTTCACGATCCGCCGCTGCTTCTGATGGACGAGCCCTTCGGAGCCCTCGACGCCCTGACCCGGGATCAGTTGTGCATCGACCTGGAGAAGATATGGCTGCAGACCAAGAAGACGGTTCTGTTCATTACCCACAGCGTGCCCGAGGCGGTGCAGCTGGCCGACCGCATCATCGTGATGACCCCCCGTCCGGGACGCATCTACAAGGAAATACGAGTCGACCTGCCGCGTCCCCGGTACGAGGAGGGGATCGAGAGCGAGGAGTTCTTCCACCTGGTGGAACAGATCAAGCGATCGTTTCTCGAGCAGGGAGTGCTGAGAAAATGAACGCCAACCGGGGATGGGCGTCGTGACGGATCTCGTACGCAAGAGGCAGCCTCTGCTGGCGCGCCTGCTCTGGAACAAGCGAACCCAGACGGCGCTGTCGTTCCTGGTGTTCTTCGCCCTCTGGGAGCTGGCCGTCATCGTCCTGGAGATCAGGTCCTACATTCTGCCCAGGCCGACGGAAATCGTGCAGGCCCTGATCAAGTATCACAGCCAGCTGTTCTTCGGCCTGCTGTTCACCGTCCGCAGCCTGCTGCTCGGCTACGTCGTCGCGGTGGCCTCGGGCATCCTGCTGTCCCTTCCGGTGGCGTTTTCCAAGTTCATCCAGAGGGCGGTGTACCCGCTGATCCTGTTCTTCCAGGTGATTCCCAAGGTGGCCCTGGCCCCGATTTTCGTGATCTGGTTCGGCTTCGGCCTGCCGCCCAAGATCATGATCGTGTTCCTCCTGTCCTTTTTCCCGGTGCTTGTCAACGGGATCGTGGGGCTGCGCTCCATGGACCAGGAGGTGATCAACCTGACCCGCTCCACCGGCGCCAGGGCGGTCGACGTGTTCTTCAAGGTACGCCTGCCCAGCGCGCTGCCGACCTTCTTCGCCGGGTTCAAGCTGGCGGCCATCTCCGCCACCATCGGGGCGATCATCGGCGAGTTCATCGGTTCGGACTCCGGCCTGGGGTACATCATCCTCACGGCCAACGGTGACCTGCAGACCGACTATTCCTTCGCCGCCATCACCGTTTTGACGGTCCTGGGGCTCAGCCTGTACTATTTGGTGGAGGGCATGGAGCGCGTGCTCCTGCCCTGGCACATATCCCAGCGGGTGAAGGACAAGGGTTGAACCGGTCCCTCGCCCGCTTGAGAGATGAGATCATTTTTGGGGGCACGGGATGCCCCCACGGAAAAAAAACAGGAGGCGTAACATGAAGAAGACGGTGGTCTTGCTGGTGATGCTCTCGCTGCTGCTGCCGGCGGTGCAGCTCTTGGGAGCGGGTCAGGAGGAGAGTGCCGGGCAAGGGCTCACGAAAGTGACGTTCCGGATGAACTGGAAGTTCACCGGCCCGCATGCCGTGTATCTCCTCGGCAAGGAGCTGGGTTTCTACGAGGAAGAAGGCATCGACCTGCAGGTCATGGAGGGCAATGGGTCGGTCACGACGGCGCAGCTGGTGGGCAACAAGTCGGATGATTTCGGGCTGGCCGATGCTACGGCGCTGATTCCGATCATGGCCAAGGGACTGCCCATCAAGTCCGTGGCGATGATCACGCCGACCTCCGCCCTGGCAGTGGTCGCGCGAGCGGACCGGGGCATCCGCACGATGAAGGACCTCGAGGGCAAGAAGCTCGCGGTTACCGCCGGTGACTCCCTGACCCAGATCTGGCCGGCGGTCGTGGGTGCCAACAATCTCGACGCATCCAAGATCGAGTTGATCTACGTGGACGCTGCGGCCAAGATTCCGACCGTTCTGGAGGGCAAGTGCGACGCCCTGCTGGGCTCGGCCGGGGACCAGAGCGCCGTGATGGAAGATCAGGGCCTGAAGGTGGTGGACCTCAAGTTCGCCGACTACGGAGTGAACATCCTCAACCTCGGCGTGTTCGTTCACGAGGACATGATCAAGAACAATCCCGACCTGATCCGGCGCTTCCTCCGGGCCACCAAGAAGAGCCACGAGGCCCTGGATGCCAACTACGAGAGGGCGATGCAGCTGCTCGTGCAGACCAAGCCGGAGCTCAAGATCGAGGTTGCCACGGTGCAGGGCAACGCCTACTACAATCGCACGCAGTCGCCGAACTGCAAGAGCGCGGACATCCTCTACAACTGCCCCGGCGACTGGGAAATGACGGTCGACATCATGAAGAAGTACCGGGACCTGGAGGGCGCAATCGACCCGGCGGTGTTCTACACCAACGAGTTTCTTCCCTAACGAGCGCGATGGGCAATTCCGGCCGGCCGGCGGGGTTCGGCCGGCCGGGGTTGCCTTCTATCTCCAGAGCCCATTCGAACGAGCCCGGGAAGACCCATCGTGGAACCAGGGCAGGATAGACTGAAGGGGCTTCTCGACCGCCTGGAAGAGGGCCTGCGCCCGGAGGAGCTGGAAGAGTCGGAGACCCTCAGCCGCCGGGCCCTGGAGTGGGAAGCCGTACCGCGGCTTCCCCTGGTGCTGTGCTATCCGTTCCCGGAGCGCTCTCGGCTCCAGCCCTTTCCGCACGGGAGCACCTTCGGCGACCCGGCGAAACACCTGCACAACGAGCTGCTCTACGCCTTCGAGACGAGCGCCGCGCTGAACCTCGAGCTGGGCTGTGATCTGGCGCTCAGCATCCGTCCGAACTTCGGGATCGGGCTCGTCCCCAGCATCCTCGGCGCCCGGGTCGAGCAGATCGACGACAATCCCCCCTGGGTGCGGCCGCTTGAGTCACGGTCGGAGCTGATGAGGATGTTCGACCGCGACCCGGCGCAGGCCGCGGCCGGCGGCTGGCTGCCCCGGGTCGTGGAGACCTACCAGTACTTCGACGAGGCGCTGAGCCCGTATCCCAGGCTCCGGGGGAGCGTGAGGCGGGTCCTGCCCGATCTCCAGGGACCCTTCGACAACTACGAGCTCCTGCGCGGGTCGGAAGCCTTCAGCGATTTCTACACGGATCCCGGGTTGCTGCGGGACGGGCTGGCCCTGACCGCGCGGGCGCAGATCGCCGCCGCCCAGGCGCTGCTTCCCTGGACCACCGACCATCGGGACGGCTATTCCCTGCAGCACGGCGTGGTGATCAAGGGGAGCATACTGATCCGAAACGACTCTCCGGTCATGGTGTCGCCGGAGAGCTACCGGGAGGTGATCGCGCCGCACGACGGGGCCGTGCTGAGCGCCCTGGGTGGGGGGGGCATCCATTCCTGCGGCAACATCGGGCACCAGATGCGCAACTACCTGGACGTGGAAGGACTGTCCTGCATCGATCTGGGACAGGGGTTGCTGAACGACCGGGCGGAGCTCTACCGCCTGGCCGCAGCCAAGCAGGCGGCCCTCGTGCGCATGGAGGTCACCGAGGATGAGCTCACCACAGGCAGGGTGCTGGAGATGTTTCCCACGGGAGTCAGCCTCGTGCACCGCTGCGGGAGCTTCGACAAGGCCCGGGAGGTTCTGGGCGCCTATCGTCGGGCAGCCGAGCGCCGGGGGCGAGCTTCGGAGGCGGGGGCCGGAGGTGCCCGGTGAGGGTCCTTGACCTCAGAAACCTCCTCGGGGAGGCTCGCAGGGTCGTTTCATCTCATGCCGGAGAGCGGCCCGGAGAGTACCACCGGGTTCTCATGGCGGGACCGGACAAGAGCATCAAGACCGGGGTCACGGCCTACGGGTGCGCGGACGCGGCCTGCATTCTCTACACCCTTGGGGAGCTGCCGTCCGGCGGGGCGGAACGAGAAGCCTGGATCCGGGCCATTCGCAGCTTCCAGAACCCGGAGACCGGGCTCTTCGAAGACGGCTCCCATCACGAGATCCACACCACCGCCTTTGCGCTTGCCGCGCTGGATCTCTTTGATGCCCGCGCCGCGCACCCCCTGAGGGCGCTCCATCCTCTGAGAGAAAGAAGGCAGCTGGAGGGCTTTCTGGAGTCCCTGCAGTGGCAGCGGGAGCCCTGGCTGGACTCCCATCTGGGCGCGGGCATCTACTCCGCCCTGGTGCTCAACCGGGAGGTCTCCCTGGAGTGGGAGGACTGGTACTTCGCCTGGCTGTGGGAAAACGAGGACCCCCAAACCGGGTTCTGGCGCAGGGGCGCCGTTGTCCCCCTGAGCGACCCCGGGTCGCCGGTTCCCCTGTTCCACTACCTGGGAGGTTCGTTCCACTACCTGTTCAACATCGTCCATGCCCGGAGGCGACAGCGCTACCCCGAGCGGGCCGTGGATACCTGCCTGGAGATCTGGGAGGGCGGGCACCAGCCTCTGTACGGAGAGCCCTTCTGCCGGGGCGTCAGCTATGCCGAGATCGACTGGGCGTTCTACCTGAACCGCAGCGTCCGGCAGTGCGGGTACCGCTTCGAGGAGAGCCGGGCGGCGATGGAGGCAGCGGCCCGGAGGTACGTCGGTGCCCTCGAGCGCATCGACTACCGCAGCGACCCCGCCTTCAACGACCTGCACAAGCTCTTCGGCATGGTCTGCGCGCTCTCGGAGCTCCAGCTGGCCCTGCCCGGACAGCTCGCCACCGAACGGCCGCTGCGCCAGGTTCTGGATCGCAGGCCCTACATATGACCCGCGGCACGATCCCGGGACTGTCCAGACCCCTGCCGCGGATCATCTTCGGAGCCATGTCCCTGAGCAGGCCGGACGCGGCGACCTTCTCTCTCCTGGATGCAGTAGCGGGCATGGGCTGCTGCGCCCTCGACACGGCCTGCGCCTACGGCGACGGGGCTTCGGAGCGGGTGATCGGCGCGTGGATGGCCAGCAGGGGCAACCGGGGTGAGATCATCATCATCGACAAGGGGGCTCATCCCGTCAGGGGCAGGAGCAGGGTCGACCCGGAGAGCATCAGGGCGGATCTTCGACAGTCCCTGCGCCGGCTGGAGACCGGCTGCATCGACGTGTATCTCCTGCATCGGGATGACCCCGGCGTGCCGGTAGGACCCATCATCGATGTCCTCAACGAGCTGAGAGCCGAGG
>Ga0209164_1002424_pt1 | contig 19991 bp, 19 predicted proteins | sample MTBNYHSulfiMetaG_FD_187458 | JGI IMG/M metagenome (GOLD analysis project Ga0209164, IMG submission 187458) | Enrichment culture microbial communities from rom New York Harbor, USA that are MTBE-degrading - MTBE-NYH (New York Harbor Sulfidogenic)... | ecosystem: Environmental > Aquatic > Marine >...
ATATCCGTTCATCGAGGATAACTTCCTGTAACTTTCTATTCCCTAATTTTTGAAAACATAGTATATTACCATCGCAAATGGTCGGGCTGCCCAATTAGCGGTCGCCTTCCGAAACGATTGAGCCGTATGACAGGGAACTATTGCCCCACCAAGTATGGTGGCTTGAAGGATTAATATGAATGCTTCGGAAGTCATGGAAATTATCAAATGCGAAATAGATGATAACTGGACACTTTCGAATGCGCACGGAGTTGATTTAAGAAAATGCTTACTTCCGCAACCTATGAAGAAAACTTACGAGGATAGCTTCAAAGAAGGAGAAACTATAGAGTTATGGCTTGTCTTAGAGGAGATTCCAGAAGACGAATCTGGGTATAAAATCGTTTTCGATGAAGAGTCACAAATGTTCGGACTTGCTGTCCCAGGTAGTCACGAGAATGATAATGATATATTTATTGGCTTTTATGGAACATTTCTTGAAACGCTCGAAGCTATGTAATTACCAGTTTGGTTCGGCCAAATGCATGGGCTTGACGGCTTACTGGGACTGCTGACTTTTCCCCTTATACTCCATTTTAATCGGAAATCTTCAGATTATGTGAATAGGGTATGCTGACTCTTTGTAGGTGCAATGTTGAATGGGTGAGAAGGGTTTTTTGTACTCACTCATTTGATAGTCCCTTATAGCAATCCTCCTAATTCTTCTTTTGATGCAGGAGTTTTCAAGTAAATTCTTAAATCCTGCCTTCTGCCATTTAATTAGCTTAATAGACTTATCTTTCAAAATCGGGACACCACTATTTTTCGAGGAGCATCTGCTGATTATCGGGAGAAGTCTTGAGACGGCATCTTCTGGGAAGAGTATCTATATAGGGCAGAAGACGATAGCTCCGATCCTTTGCAAGAGAAATCTTCGCTCTTTCGAACATTCCCCGTTAATCCATGGGGCGTCTGTCTGCCTATTTCTTAGGCAAACAGGGGGCAAGGGTGCAACATTGCTTCCTGTAGTCTTCGCTTCCCTAATTTTGAAAAAAAGTGTATATTACAACCACAAATGAACAATTCAAATATGTGTTGAAACAAAGGAGGACTTATGAGAGCACAGGTATTATTGGCTGTATTGGTTTTCTTTGCTTCGCTGAGCTGCGCAGTCGAAAGGATTGATGTGACAAAGACTACAAAAACACTTTATAGTCCCACCACTCCAAACGCCGTGGAAATTCTATTACATCGTCCCGAGAAGCCATTTATAGAACTTGCTACAGTGGGAGTAACGGGTGTCAACGTAAACGAGACCGCGAAGATGCATGATACTATTCGAGCGAAGGCAGCACTTTTGGGGGCTGACGCTATCGTAATAATGAATCAAGGTATATCAGGGAGATATATCTGGCTAACGGGCGTAGCAATTCGATACAAGACCGGCAAGGAAGCCGATTAGCAACGAGAGCACTGGGTCACAGCGAACGGCTTACAGCCAATGCTGACCTTGGGCATTATGCACCCTTTCATCCCACTATAATACGTAATATATCCTGTTTTCTCTTTCTTACGGTAATCCTCGGCCATCAGACGCTGTCGCAATTGAACATTAGTAGGTGGAACCTGCAACCCACTTTCCCGAGAACTTTCGGAAGTCAAGATTTGACATGTTCTGCCAGAAGATATAGACTTCAACCGATAATCGGCAAGAGGCATATTGGAAATTTTTTGGGTATAAAAGAGTTATGGGAAAACCACTCGGCAGGTATTAGTGGACACACCAAAATGTTCCTTTTTTTATAAATACTGTTCGACCTAAATGTTAACGGCAGGAGCTTCAATTTCAAGGGTGGGAGAGTGGTAGATAATCGGAGGAGCCTATCTCAAACCTTTGTCGGTAGAGGAAAACAAGACGCTTGACGACTTTATTCGCTAGTTTCCGAATTGCATTAAAGGCTCTCATAGTGAATAAGATGAGGTCTGCCTTAACGATGCTTGGGATCATCATTGGGGTAAGTGCTGTCATCGCCATGATCGCCGTGGGATCAGGGGCAAAAGCGCAAATTGTTGAGCATATTGCCAGCATGGGGTCAAACCTCCTGATCGTTCGCTCAGGGAGCTCGACAAGCGGGGGACTAAGAATGGGGTCGGGGACGGTTCCGACTCTAACAGTTGACGATGCAGAGGCAATTCTCAACGAAATTCCATCTGTCAAGTATGTGGCCCCGGACCTTTCCGGAGTTGCCCAGGTCGTTCATGGGAACCAGAACTGGTCTACTTCCATCAGGGGAACAATGCCAGAAATGATTGAGATCAGGAATTGGCCTGTCACATTAGGCCGTCCTTTTACCTGGCAGGAAGTCAACGGAGCGGCAAAGGTATGCCTTCTGGGATGGACGGTTATGGAATATCTCTTCGGGGGTACCGATCCGACCGGTCAGGTTGTTCGCATAAAAAATATTCCTTTTACAGTGGTCGGTGTGCTCAGTCACAAAGGCCAATCGGGTCCGGGGCATGATCATGATGATACCATAATGATCCCTTTGACGACCGCTCAAAAGAGGCTTTTTGGAATGCAGTTTCCAGGGATGGTTAGAGGCATTTCAATCCAGATTAGAGAGCTGGAACTGATGAAGGAGGCGGAACAACAGATCAAAGTCCTCCTCCGACAGAGACACCGGATTCCCCCGAACGAGGAGAATGATTTTACAGTCAGGAACCTTACCGAGGTGATGGTGGGTGCCGAAGAATCGGCAGATGTGATGTCTCTGCTTCTGGGAGCCATTGCTTCTATCTCTTTGACCGTCGGTGGGATCGGGATAATGAATATCATGCTTGTCTCGGTTACGGAGAGGACGAGGGAGATTGGTATTCGGATTGCCGTGGGAGCCAAGAGCAGAGACATTCTTCTACAATTTTTAATTGAATCGCTGATTCTCAGTCTAATCGGGGGAATGTTGGGAACTGCCATAGGCATTTCTGGAACCTATGTCCTATCGACCTTTGCAGAATGGCCTACCCTTCTATCGGTAAAAGCCATTCTCTTGGCTTTTACCTTTGCCGGTTTTGTAGGGGTCTTTTTCGGATTTTACCCAGCGAGAAAGGCCTCTCTGCTTAATCCTATTGAAGCACTGCGGTTCGAGTAGAAAAAGGGAGCCGGGAACATTTTTTATTCTCTCTTGGATTATTTCACCAGTGGTTGATCCTTCTACCAGCAACTATTGAATTTAAAACTGATTTCATTTTGTCTTCCCTGGCGATACTCGTGATGTGGCTCATTGTTCACTGCAATAAAAGGAGTCCACGTTATGAGCCGATCCTTGTGAAAAAAATTAAGTTTTATAAGTTTTAACGATGTTTTTACTAAAAGATATCTTATTTGACTTGGCTGTTACCGACTCTTTCCATTGGTAATCATCGACTCCGAGATCAACTCACTATTGCAGAGTAGTGAAAGCATCAAAATGGCCTTGTGATTGGCAGAATTTGGAAAAAAAAGGATAACTTCCTCTTCTAAGGAAATGTTGTTTTTACATTTTTGTTCATCCATACAACAGTACACATGGAAATCGAGAAAATAATTTATAACAAGATACCTTCTCAGGAGTTAAAAAGTTTACTTGCAGTACGCGAGGTGACCGAAGATGGAAGTACCTTCTGAGATGGTTGGCCCGTACTGTGAATTAAAGGAGTCAAAAACCATCAATCCCTTTATCATCTCAAAAAGATTTAAGATTCTCCCCAAGAGGAGGAATTTATGTTTTCCTTGACACTAACCTGATACCTTTGCTACATAGGGAAAAAGTAATCTTAACCCTTTAAAAGATAAAAATGTACCTGAATCTAAATTTATTATCAAATCTGTTTGAGGAAGACATCAATGGTGTTTGTCACAACGTCCCGAACATGACATATCAAAAATGGAAAATCAATTCCCTCGGCTTTCGAGGAAAAGAAATTGATTTTGAAAAAAAAGAAGGAGGAATCAGGATTGTATGTTTAGGAGGATCCGAAACCTTTGGATATTATGAAAGCGAAGGCAAGGAATGGCCCTCCCAGTTAGGAAAGATGTTGAGAGATAAATTCCAGACGGTAGAGGTCATCAATGCATCCGTAGCCGGTCTGAGGGTAACGAAGAGAAAAGACTATGTGGGGAAATACGTCTTGCCGTTGAAGCCCGATTTCATGATTATATTTCATCAAAGAATTTTGGAATATGTTAAGGAATCGATTCGGGGAGCAAAGGGAAGGGAGGGGATAAGCAGGAGGAGAGGAAAAAAGTTAAAAAATATCGAGAAAGAACCTTTCACCGTATCCGCAAAGAGAGCTTTCTCGAAAATTGAGGACGTGTTCATGAGGTGTTTCCCAGAGGGATTAACAACAAAATATCGTCTAAGAAAGCTTCGCAGGAGGATTAGACATAAAGAAAAGAAGCACCTCATCCATAAAGAACCTATGAACGAAGTCCCTGACAATATTGTTTTTGAATATGAGAGGGATCTCAAGGCATTTATTCAATATTTGAAAGAGAACCACATTGTTCCAATCTTATCCACGTTTCCTGCCCTCGTTACACCATTCAACAGAGATATTAATGAGGAAATATTGTTGGTGACCCGCCTTATATTCTGCATTGAGTTGTCCGAAAATGCTATCCTTCATGTATTAAGAGCATTGAATGATACGATTAGAAAAGTAGCCAAGGAAGAAAATTTGATTCTCATTGACAATGAGCATTTAATGCCAAAGACTCGAGAATATTTTGGAGACAACTTTCATTACACGGATAAAGGAGCAGAATTACTTGCAGGTAATATTTACGATATTTTAGACCATACCATTTTGATAAAATAGAGATTGAGTCGTCAGAGCCTTATGGACGGTTTCATATATCTCGAGCATTTCTCTCATGATACGTAACTTATTCTGAAGTGTAATATGGTTATAAGCACACCCGAAGTAACCGAATCAGGTGACATGATCTGTGTCTCGGCCCGCATCGAGATCCAGACTACTGGTAAAACATTTCCTGACACACTCTGGTTCAAATTTCCCAAGAGTTATGGCGACTATATTACGGATCGTGCTGACTGCTTTGCTGCATCCTTATTGCCCTTGGCAATGAGATGCGGGGAGAATTTAGAAATACACGGGCCCCTTTCTCCCCGCTTAGTCCACGGGATGCAAGAATATCAACGAATACAGCATCTTTGGAAACCCGACGAGTTTAAACTCATAGAAATAAATAGCACCAATCTAAAAATGGCTAACGCAATGAACGGAGCAGGCGGGGTTGGATGTGCCTTCTCAGGAGGGATTGATTCTTTCTACACTCTTTGGTCCCATCTTCCTCAAAATGAGAAGAATTTAGGGTACAGGATTTCGCATTGCCTAATGATTAACGGATTTGATGTAAACTCTATCCCGGAAGATGAGGAAACTTTTTCCAATCAAACCAGACAACTCTATGAATCAATGATGAACAGACTTGGTCTGCAATTACTGATATCCCATACAAATATATGGCAATTTATGGACAGAGGAAAATGGCAAGAATATATGTATACCTTTGGGTCAATCCTGTCTGCTTCCGCCCTAGCACTGGGTCATTTGTTCTCTCGTTTTTATATCGCCTCCTCTTTTCAATACACACAGCTTTTTCCTTGGGGATCACATCCTCTGCTTGACGATTTGTTAACCACAGAAGCTACAGAAATCATACACGATGGTGCTCATCTAAAAAGAATAGAAAAAATAGTTGTCCTATCAAAGTGGTCTGAAACATACTCAAGGCTACGGACATGTTTATTTGATAGGTCTTTTATTATCAAGGCAGCTTCCCTTGAAAATTGCTGCCGGTGTGAAAGATGCATTCAGATAATGAGTGTCCTCGATATGCTTGGAGTTCTTGATAAATATACGGTCTTCCCAAAGCCTTTGGAACGGAAATATATTCGAAGGGTCCGTTTTTTTGACATCCCCGAAAAAGGAAAAAATAGATTTCTCTATGCCCAAGAAACGATTGACTTTGCTCGTAAGATGGGGAGAAGAGATGTGGTTTTCGATCTCGGCTATGCAATTTTTCGAAATACTTGGTTTAAAGGAGGGATTAAAAGGGTTAGGCAATTGATTAAAAGAGCGCTCAAAAAGATGACGGATTGAAATGATTGAAGCAAAGAACGAGGAATTGCTAAAATCTTAGCTACTCGATTTCTGAAGTGTGATGTTATAAAGATTCTAACTAAAGTTTTATTAAACGTTTTTCCGAAAGAGATGGCCGATGAGTGATCCCGTATCGCAAATTGAGTCTATTCACACATCGAATGACGGGAGTTTAGTAGAAGCAGAATTGCAGATTGGGCTAACCAGCCATCACATCTATTTTCGAAGCAACGACATTATCCTGACTGGAAATATGGAGGCCTTCCTCGCATTAGCGCTCTTACCATCTATGATGAAGGGGGGAGCATTAGTGGCGGATGGGAAGGCTAGCCAACGGTTTCTTGATGCCCTTCGTACAATTCTCGACATCTACTGTGTTTGGGAACCATCACTCCATAGAGTAGAAATTAAAAATGTGATCCCTGTAGTCAGAGACTGCCCTAAGGAGGATCGGGTGGGCACGTTTTTCTCTGGCGGTGTAGACTCGTTCTACACGTTTTTGAAACATCGCGATGAGATCACGGACCTGATTTTTGTGAACGGTTTCGATATCCCCGTTGAAGACGATTCGCTCCGCAGAAGATCATCAGAAATGATTCGCAGAATTGGTTCAAGCTTTGGCAAGCGCGTTATAGAAGTGGAAACCAACCACCGCTCATTTTTATTTTCCTACCTCAGACGGCATTGGTTGAAACTGGCGCACGGAGTGGGACTAGTCAGCGTGGGGCACCTGCTATCCCTTTTTTTTAAACGTATCTATGTCCCAGGGGCCCATACATACGCGCATCTCATTCCTTTGGGGTCACACCCAATATTGGACCCTTTGTGGAGTACAGAATCACTTGAATTCGTCCATGATGGTTGCGAGGCTAACCGACTGGAAAAGGTTGCACTGTTATCACAATTTGACATAGCCCTGCAATGCCTTCGGGTATGCTTTTTCCCTCGATCTAACGGAGCTTATAACTGCGGCCAATGCGAGAAGTGTCTGAGAACAATGATTAATTTACATACGGTGGGTGCGCTGGATCGATGCAAGACCTTCGATACTCACCTCAATATTAAGGAGGTTTCGAGACTAATTGTCTCGGATGAGAGCACGCGCCTATTTGTCAGGGAGAATCTAAAGGCGCTGGAGAATAGACAAGGCGACCAGAAGCTTTACAGAAGCCTGCTTAAAATTTCGAATCGACCACAATGGCAGGCACGCATCACCAAAAAGTTTCGACATATAAAGGGTCGTTTGAAGAGATCAGCAAATAACTTTCTTCTTCTATCTAAGGTCTTTAAGAACAAATGACTGGGGGGCTATTCTTCTTCCAAGCCTTCCGGAATCCCAAGTTCATTAGGCCAAAAATCTGTAGCGATCGGTTCATCCTAAAAAGCCTTCGGAAGATGGAGCCCCAGAAAAGAGGAGTTGAGCCGTTCAAACTCCTCTGCTATCCTCACCTTCAACCCGTAATCACCATATCTTGATACCTCTTGTTTCTATTGATTTGTGTTATTCGCATCCCTTTTCCGAAGATAACGGTTCAAATGTCACGGGTAGTTAGGGAGAATGCGAATTTGTCATCTCCGGCCAGGTGCAAGACTGGTACAGGGCAGGCAGGTCACAAGCCTTCTCAGCCGGTCTGCCTGCTTGCTGGCCATTGAGGCCTCGCTGCAACTTCCCTAACGTCCGTACAGTCTTCATCAGGAAAAGAGAGCGGTCTAACTAATTTTTTCTTCCCTGGCTCTCGGAAACGATGTGTATTACAATTTGTTTTAAAATATTTTTTAGAGAGGGCTGATACTCGAGGGAGTTTCTGGGCGAAGGATGGCAAGTGAGAATGGGTGCCCTTAAATTTGCGGTTGATGTCTCAAGGGCTAAGTCTCAGCCCCTAACCATCCAAATGGGATTTGAGGGGAGGAGCCAATGCCTTTAACGGAATTACCATTTCATTTACGTGGTTCCATCTTCCGGAGCCCGATGCCTTTTTCGGTTTATGATCCTCAAGGGGAATCTCTTTTTCAATTCAAGAGAGAAAAGGGCTCCCTGATTGTTCTTCTTGCTGAAGAGGAAGAGTGTGTGATCAGGACTGGACTGAATTTGAAATCTCTCTATTTGAACCAGGGATTCCAGGTGCTTCATCTACCCATTCCCGATTTCAATGTTCCTTCAAAAGAAGATCTTGAAGAAGCCATTAAGAAAACGGTCGAGCATGCGCTAGTCGGAAATAATATTTTAATCCACTGCCATGCTGGATTAGGAAGGACGGGTCTGTTTGTGGCTTATCTTGCAAAGCGGGTTCTCGGTTTATCGAGCGAAGAAGCGATTCAATGGACGAGAAAATATATCCCTCACGCATTGGAAACGGATGAACAGAGCCAGATGGTTATCGATGATTTGGCATAAAGGGAAGGTGCTGGATATCATCCATGTCGAAATCAGATGACACTGTTACTTTGGAGAGTTTCGACAGCTTGACTTCCTGTTGGCTCAAATCCAAGTCTCTTATGATGTGGAACTGTATTTTTGTCTTGCCGCCGTGGCTTGAAGTCTGGTGGCATGATTTCGGATCCGAAGCCGAGCTATATTTGGGCACTTTCAGAAAAGGAGGGACGATCGCTGGCATCGCTCCACTTCTTTTACGGGGAACAGAGGCCTCTTTCATCGGCAGCACCGATCTTTGCGACTATCTAGACTTTGTTATTGTTCCGGGGAAAGAGGTTGATTTTTTCAATATTTTGCTTGATGACCTGCAGGGAAGGGGCATCAGGCGGTTGAACTTGAGGCCATTGAGGCCCAATTCAAGTGTGCTCACTTATCTTGTCGGTATTGCAAGGAATCGGAATTATGATGTCTCTCGTAAAATGGAAGATGTTTCTCTGGAACTGGATTTGCCTCCTACTTGGCAGGGATATTTAAATACATTGACGCAAAAACAGCGGCATGAAGTAAATCGCAAATTGAGACGATTGGGGGAAGCAGGTGATGTCAATTACCATGTGGTTGAAGATAGTGACTCTCTCTTAGATTCCATGGATCTCTTTCTGAGGTTGTTCCGGGAAAGTAGGGAGGACAAGGCGATTTTCTTAACGAATCGGATTGAATCCTTCTTTCGGTCGCTCGTAAAGGCTACAGCCCGGTCGGGGCTTTTGAGGTTCGGCATCCTGGAACTCAACGCATCACCTGTAGCTATGGTCATGTATTTTGATTACAACAACTCGGTTTTCCTTTACAATAATGGTTATGATCCTAAACATAGGTTCTTAAGCGTAGGGTTAATTTCGAAGGTCTTATGCCTTAAAGACAGTGTCGAAAGAGGAAGGAGTAAATTTGACTTCTTGAAGGGAGCTGAAGATTACAAATATCGCTTGGGAGGCAAGGAAATTACTCTCTACGGATGCGAGATATCTTTTAAATAAGCGGAAACTGGACTGTAGGACATGGTGTCGGACCGGTAAAAGTGGGGTTCGAATGGGAGCAGTGAATTGAAGATCGCGATGCTGAGCATTCACAGTTGTCCCTTGGGTAAGGTGGGCGGGGAAAATACAGGAGGGATGAGCGTCTATATCCGGGAGCTTGGCCGTGAACTCGGGAAACGGGGCCATCTCGTCGATGTGTATACGCGCATCCATGAGCCCATACACGATCAGGTGGTAGAATTAGGGGAAAATGTTCGACTGATCCATTTCAAGGCAGGAGAGGAAGAAACGCACAAGCTGGAACTCTATTCTCATCTCGCCGATTTCACCCGCAACCTCGAAAATTTCAGGAAAGAGAATGGGCTTCGGTATGATCTGATACATAGCCATTATTGGCTTTCGGGCTTGGTTGGAGAACAACTGCAGGAGTGGTGGGATATCCCGCACCTTATCGGGTTCCATACCCTGGGGGCGGTCAAGAAGGCAGTCGGAATCGGTGAGGGTGAACCCGAGCTTCGTATCAACGTCGAAAGGAAGCTGGTCAAGGATTGTCACCGCATTATTGCTTCTACGGAGAAAGGGAAAGAGGATCTTATCACCTATTACGATGCTGCCCCTGAGGCGATCAGCATTATTCCCTGCGGTGTGAATTTGGATCTGTTTCGACCCATCCAGAGAGAAGCTGCACGATGCCACCTTGGTTTGAATGGCGAAAGCATCATCGTCTTTGTAGGAAGGATTATTCCGCTCAAGGGCATCGACAACATGTTAAAGGTCATGGCCCATTTGGAAGGGAAGCAGGGAATCAAGCTTGTTGTGATCGGCGGCGACGATCATAGCCAGGCAGAAATGCAAAGGTTAAAGAATCTTTCACGGACATTGAGGATCGACGAGTCAGTCATTTTTCTCGGCTCGGTGAAGCAGGAAACGTTACCTTTCTTTTACAGTGCTGCCGATTTGTGTGTGGTCCCATCTTATTATGAAAGCTTTGGGCTGGTGGTTTTGGAATCCCTCGCCTGCGGGACACCCGTCGTAGCCACGAAGGTTGGATGTGCGGAAAGTGTCATCCGGTATGGTGAGACAGGATATGTCGTGCCAGACAATGACCCCGGTAGTCTTGCGGATAAGATATCACTGCTGCTTTCAACGCCAAATGGGAAACCAGATTTTGTCCACTCGGTCCGGGCGTCCGTAGCCAAGTACAGCTGGTCAAATATTTCCGAAGCCATCCTTGAAGAATACCGCAGCGTTCTAAAGGACTTATCTACTAAGGCATGCAAAGGAGCAGAAGAGTTCCGGGTTTGACAAGACTCATCGACAGACAAACCGTACAGGCTCAATCCAGTCTATTTTCGTACCACAGGCTGCTTTTCAAGAGTTCAAATCCAACCGACTTGTAAAGAACACGAGCTGCTTTATTCTCACTATCCACCGTCAACACAGCCACTCGAAGACTCTTGCTCTTCAAATAGGAGAGCCCAACAAGCAGAAGTTGCCTGCCCAAGCCTCTCCCTCGATAGTCTGGATCAACGCCCAACATATAGATTCGGCCAGTCCCTTCGCCCGGGGCTTTCTTCTTCAAAAACTCAATCCTTGTCCAACAATAACCAACGGGTTTATCTGAATCGAAGATCAAAAAAATGTCGTCCGGAGAGGAGTTGGGAAGATTGATTCGATAAATGATCTCTTCGATCGTGTTGGGATTGAACCCCCAAGTGCCGGCGAAGGAACGGTTTTGAAGTTGCGTCAGTCTTCCTTCTTCGCTGGGCTGTAAGGACCGACATCGAGGGGCAATCTTACTGATTTCGGGCAAAACCATCTCGGCGAGATCCAACCTAAGTTCAAGAAACCGGCGGACGAATGTAAAACCCATGCGGGTGAGAAACCGTTTAGCTGTGAGGCTATTATGAAAGATGTTTGCATGGAGGGTTATAATACCCAACTCTCTCGTACGGTCGACAGCGCGATCGACGAGCCTTACATTTAGCTCTCCTCTACGATGGCGAGGATGGACCAGCCACCTCAAAACAGCCCGCCCGATGTTTAACTCCGGCTTCACCTCTGCATAACCAGCAATTTCTCCTGCCCTCTCCGCGATAAACAGGTTATCCTTAGAAGAAGGGTCGGATTGACTCAGGCTTTCACATAAGTCTAACAGTGAAATTGAACAGTAGGGTCGCCCTAATTCCTGAACTTCAGTCACCAGTTGGACTAATTTCTCAAAATCCTTAGAATGATAATTTCGAATGGTATAAGTGGGATTCCTCATGTTCGACTGAAATATCCGGGAGTAATTGTAACAATCGTTTTGATATTATACAATTTCTAAAATTCCACACAAAGGAGATCGACTCATGAAAACGAAGCTAGCTCAGGTGATGGTGGTTACTCCTCATCCAGATGACGCAGAATATGGAGTTGCCGGAACTGTCGTTCGCTGGGTCAGTCAGGGGAAGGAGATTGTTTATGTGGTGTGTACCAATGGAGACAAAGGCACGAGTGATGCCAGGATAAAGCCCGAAGAGCTAGCCAAAACTCGGGAGGAGGAACAGATCGCTGCAGCCAACGTGCTGGGCGTGAGGGAGGTCATTTTCCTCCACCATCTCGACCAGGGCTTGGAAGATACCCCTGAGTTCCGTAAAGAGATCGTCCGCCTCATCAGGATGTATCGGCCTGAGACCGTTGTCACTGCTGACCCTTACCGACGCTATATTTGGCACCGGGATCATAGAATGGCCGGACAAGTTACCTTGGACGCTATCTTCCCCTATGCCCGGGATATCTTTTCCTACCCGGATTTGACGAAAGAAGGGCTTGATCCTCATAAGGTCAAAGAAGTATTGCTCTGGGGAACTGAGGATGTCAATTACCGTTCCGATATCACCGAAACCTTTGATATGAAGCTGAGCGCGCTGCAGTGTCATAAGAGTCAGGTGGGGCACATCCCGCTCCAGGAGCTGGAAGAACGGCTGAGGGAAAGGCATAGCTCATTCGCACAAGGAGAAGAGTATGAACTGGCAGAAGGCTTCCACCGGGTAGAGATATTATGGTAGCCCCTTCAACAAATGGTCAGGATGAAAGCCAAAGCACATCCCCGAACAGGTTAGGATCATGTGAGCGAGAGGAAAAGATAGCAAACTCTTCTTTTTCTTTTCTCAATATGGTGGAATCACCGTGACCAGGGTATATCGCAGTATCATCAGGCAGAACAAAGATCTTACTGGATATGGATTCGATGATTAGCTTTAGATCAGCCGGTGACCTTGTCTTCCCTGGACCCCCAGGAAAAATAGTGTCACCTGCAATAAGATATCTGCCTATTAGAAAAGAAAGACTGCCCGGGGTGTGACCTGGCGTATGAAGGATTTTCAGACTCATATATCCACAGTCCACCTTGCCACCATCTTTAAGGATCATATTTGCTTGTAGAGGCAGGCCCTTTGCGTCCAGGCGATGGACGCCAATGGGAACCCTGAGCTTAGACTTTAGCTCAGACAGTGCACCGATATGATCCATATGGTTATGAGTGATGAGTATGTATATAGGATGAGTGTCTTTTAGCGCCTTAAAAATTACGGAGGCTTCTGCAGGAGCGTCCACCAGCACACTGTCCCCCGTTCGGGGACAGGTGAGTATGTAGCTGTTCGTTTCGTAGGGTCCCAATTTAAGTCGATCGATATGAATGGTCTCATTTTTTGCTATACGGTCCACTGAATTCCCTCAGGAAGATGATAAATTCTCTTTTCCAGTCTATGTCCGGGGCAATTTAGTATATCGATATCACATTAGGGAGAAAGTGTCCAAGGCTATTTTAAAATACACAGGAAAATTTTATAGAAAATCGTTGGGTGAGTGAAGGTTCATTTCAACATAGAATTCTTTTTTGCATAACAGACAAGGTTCTCTTCCATTTTGCAATTGCTGCAAATGTTGCTGTTGAGGTATTGGACGCGGCGTTGCCGTATTATTGATGACTGTGAGTTACGACATCTTAGAATGCTCAATGTCTGCTATAGATGTGCTGTTTTCAGATCATCTAAAATGTTTGGATCTGATGTTCATATATGTATCTGGCCTGATGATATCGGAAATCTTGAACTCCTAAAACTTGCCTCGATTGCTGATCAGTATACTATTCGCACCCCTTTTTCTGAGGACTCCTTCAATTTTATTTTATTCAAACAATTTTATTCAAACACTTGACTTTTAGAAAATAAAGGGTGATAGTTAAATTTGTAGGTTGTAAGAAGTAATTGTTTGGATCGTAAAAGGTCACAAAAGTGCTTCCTAAACTTCTGTGGCCTTTTTTATTTAGGATCAAAGGCTATTACAACTTACTCAAAATTAGAAATGAAAGGAGGTGAGTTGTGATGGCCAAGGGTCATGTAAAATGGTTTAACGAGAGTAAGGGCTTCGGATTTATTTCGAGAGACGATGGAAACGATGTGTTCGTTCACTTCTCCGCTATTAAGAGAGATGGATTTAAAACCCTTAATGAAGGCGACGAGGTAGAGTTTGAGGTTTCCAAAGGGCCAAAGGGTCTACAGGCGACGGAAGTTGTCGTTTTGGGGTGAAATAGAAACACGTTAAGTTCAAGAGGGAAGAGACCTCAGTTTTTTCTTTTGGGGTCTCTTTTAAATTTTGTATTGAACTTTAGACCTACAATGGATTCAATAGACCGTATCACATTGGGAAAAGGAGACACATGCGCTGGGTCTATAAAAGAAGTCGAGCGACGATTGAATCAGATCTCAAGTCAGAAAAGTAATACTTAATACTAAAGATAGGAAAGATAGGGAGGAGAAAGATGGAAAAGAAATTATCCAAGGAAACCCAGCCTAAAACTAAGAAGGTTCGATTCAATTTGTTTGCCCCTGAAGCTGATAGGGTAATCTTGGCAGGGGATTTCAATAATTGGGATGTCGATAACCTGTTGATGAAGAGGGATAAGAAAGGAGCCTGGGAGCTTAGCTTCGCTCTACCACCTGGAAGATATGAATACCGTTTCAGAGTTGATGGAGTCTGGCACGATGACCCAAATGCCCATGAAATGGTCGAAAATCCTTTTGGAAGCCAAAATTGCCTCAGAATTGTGAGTTAAAGTAGGAGACATTCTCAATATTCCGAGGATGACTCTATAGGTCACATTGCTTCTTTCGCATTTGTGATGGCTGATTGGTATGAATGTTTTTCCCGGTCGCTACCTTTTTGATTCTGAGGGTTGCCATATTTAAATAAGGAGATGTTTCTGTGAAAATACTTATAATCATTTTGTTGGCAGTAATCCTAGGCTTGGTTTCATGGTCAGATTTTGCTGTTTCTTGGAACAAATCCGATCCTCTTTTCTTTATCGAACGCAACAAAAACAAGAACTACGTCCAGTATGATGTCCGTCTAACGAAAAACAATGATCTTCCTGCTTCGAATCCTGTTACCGCTTATTGGGTATTGGAAAATGGTGGACAGGAGGAACTTACCTTGATTGAGAGAAAGTATGCTTATGGAATTGATTCCCAAGAAAAGCTTGAGCAGAACAAGTTCAGGGTCCTTATGGTTGCTCTCAAAGATCGCGAGATCATTGTTGAAAAGATAAAGGGTTCTTTTAGGGCTGTGGCCTCTATCAATGGCAGGCAGAGTATTCTCGAAAAAGTCTACATAGAATCCAAAGAGAGATTAACGGGGCTTCCCAAGGTTTTTTTTATCGATCTTTTCGGCAGGACTAAGGGGAAAGGTTTCCCAGTGAGAGAACGGATTATACCTAAATGACACACATATCTTACTATCACGACAAAGCGTGAAAAGGTCTGGGTGGCTATCCCTCTTTATCATCTCTGGCGACTTCTGTAACCTTACAAACATCATGCATATTCCCGTAATCGTCAACCTTCAAAGTTAGATTGGACTGTGGACTGGTAGATACTATTTACACCCCCTTGGCTGAGAGCTATTCCCCGCAATCTCTAATTGGCTACATAATCTATTTGACAATCTGCTGATCGAAGGACCATAATTAACCATTATTGTGGAAATGACTGGGTTCCCTTGGGATGAAAAAGATCTAAACAATGGAGCCCCACGGGCAAGCCCGTGATCCCCCCATTTCTTCGGCGGAATCCGCCGAAGCATACCCTCCTGTGTTTAAGGCTTCGGAGGGTTATCTTTTTCGCCTTCATCCACTGTGAAATCCTTGATCTTCTGCGAAGGCGGATTGAGTGAGAAATAAGCTGGATCCTTAGTAACGATGAAAGGTTTTAGAAAGGTTTTTCTTGTTGTTGCCATTCTTCTGATTATAGTCAGTGTTGTTGGCTGCCACCCACCACTAAAAAAAGAGGCGCAACGGCCAGAGGAGGCTCTCAAACAGGTCCGCTTTTTCCCTCCTAAATTCCGCGACGACATGGATCGTGACTCCCTGACCCTTGCCGTCAGGAGAAACCTTGAGTACCTGGATCGCCTCCCACCTGAAACGGTATTTCACTATGGCCCCCACGATTTTACCTGCCAACAAGTGCGTGAGAGTCAAGAGGCTTTTTTAGATCTCCTGTCAAAAGGGCTCGACGCAGAACGGTTGAGCAAAGAGATCAGGAAGAAATTTCAGGTTTACCGGGCCACGAGCCAGAGTGGAAACAGGCGGGTCCTCTTCACGGGATATTATGAACCCATCTATGAAGGGAGGCTTGTTCCTGATGAATCCTTCAGGTATCCCCTGTACCGTCCGCCGGATGATCTGATAAGAATCGATCTATCCCTCTTCAGTGAGAAGTTTAAGGGAGAGAACATCGTCGCGAGAATCGAAGGCAAAAAGATTCTCCCCTACCACTCCAGGTACCAGATCGAAGCAGAAAGAGTTCTGAAAGGTAAGAACCTTGAAATCGCGTGGCTAAAAGACCCCCTTGACGTGACTTTTCTCCATATCCAGGGATCAGGCAGGCTGAGGCTCCCTGACGGGAAGGACTTATTGGTTCACTACCGGGCCTCCAATGGCCGACCCTACCGGAGCATTGGGCGTTACATGATTGAGAAGGGGTTTCTCACCCGTGAAGAGATGTCCATGCAGGCCATAAGGAAATATTTGACCGAAAATCCAGGAGTCCTCGAAGAAGTTCTCAATTACAACCCATCCTACATCTTCTTTCGACAGGTGGAAAATGGCCCTATAGGCAGTATTGACGTCCTCCTGACCCCGGGAAGGTCAATTGCCCTCGATTCCAGGATTTTTCCAAAAGGTGCCCTTGGATTCATTTCTTGCCAGAAACCCCTTGTCAACGACCGAGGGGATATCATAGGGTGGACCCAATTCTCTCGTTTTGTCTTAAACCAAGACTCAGGTGGGGCAATCAAGGGAGCCGGGAGGGCGGATATCTTCTGGGGAAGCGGCCCTTATGCCGAGTTGGCGGCAGGACACCTAAAACATGGTGGGGAACTATACATCTTGATCAAAAAGCCTTAAGTGGTTTAGGCCTTTTGGAAGGTAACGTTGACTCTCGGCAAACTTCTCATCAAAAAAGAGCCTCTTCGGGCCTATTTCTGAGGGGGATAAGGGTTTGCCACACTCCCCACGGAATGTGTCTTCAGAAAGGTCCTCAACGTGACAAATGGAGCAGAGCAATATAAGCTTTGTTCCACACTCCCTACAAAACTTTCCCGTTTCAGGATTTTCACTGAGGAAATCTAAAAATATTAACCCGTTTTTATAAAAAGCGAACTTTTTTGACGGCGGTGGAGACGGCATAGATTCGAATATTGTTGCTCTTGGGGTCTACAGGGAAGAGAAAAAAGCCCGGGCGGCTTGGGTCGTAGCCCAAAGTTGTTCCGACGAGAACTTCCCCGTCTTTAAACGTTACCTCTATTTTCCGACCTGAGGGTTTGTCTTCTGGGATATACTCTTTCCGCTCATTGTATAAGTAATTCCCCGTAAAATCCTGAACGAAGAAAACGGCCTTCAGATCTTTTATGAGAACCTCTACCGCCTCGGATGAGGGTTTAGCGGCTGAATAAATATGGAAACGATCTTTATTGGGAAAGAAATCCTGGCTGAAGCCCTTGACTCTTCTTCCATCGATATATCGCGCAACCACCTTTACGGGTTCCATTCAAGTGACCTTTCTTTTTTGACCTCTATATAGATGCCCCCAATTCTTATTTTCGGAGAGCACCCATTGGAGAAAACCTTAGTAAAAAAATTGCCGATCCTACTCTAAAATATTCATAGCCACCTCTTTTTCTTAAAGTAAATCAGCATGGAAACCCCAACCAAAACGACGACCAGCCAAACAGCTGGATAACCCCAATACCACTCCAGTTCTGGCATATATTTAAAATTCATGCCATAAATCCCCACGATAAAGGTAAGGGGCATAAAGATGGTGGCGATGATGGTCAATACCTTCATCACTGCATTCAGCCGATTGCTGATGCTTGAAAGATAGATGTCGAGCATCCCGGAAACCATGTCCCGGAAGGTCTCGATGGTATCGATCACCTGAATGGTGTGGTCGTAAACGTCTCGGAGATAGATCCGGGTGGACTCTTTCATCAGCGACGATTCTCCCCTCTCAAGACCGCTCACGACCTCCCTTAAAGGCCAAACCGCCCTCCGCAAGAATATCATCTCTCTTTTTAATTGATGAATGGTCTTTAAAGTCTCAGCGGTGGGTCGGGTGACCAATTCTTCCTCCAAAAATTCTATCTTCTCACCCAGTTTTTCCATGATGATAAAATAGTTATCAACGATTGAGTCCAACAAAGCATAGGCGAGATAATCGGCCATCATCTTCCTGATGCGACCCTTACCGTTTCTAATTCGATCTCTAATTGGATCAAAAATATCCCCTTCCGTCTCTTGAAAAGAGATAACAAAATTCGAGCCCATGATTAAACTAATCTGCTCCGTCATGATGCCATGATTTATATTATTCTGGCCGAGCATTTTCAGAACAATATAAATGTAATCGCCATAATCCTCCATCTTCGGCCGTTGATCCGTGTTAAGGATATCTTCCAGCATGAGTGGATGAAATCCATAACACTCCCCCAATTTTTCTAAAATCTCAACTTGATGGAGACCATCCACGTTGATCCATGTGACGGTCGGCTGATCTCTAAAAACAAAACATTCCTCAATGCTTTCTATTTCTCTTTCTTGAAAATGGACCTCATCGTAATCGATGAGAGTGATCTTGAGATCTTTCGCTTTCCTCTCTCCGATATGAACAAGGGTCCCAGGTGGAAGACCAGCCTTTTTGGACCTTTTTTTAATCAGTTTCGGCATTTTTCATGACCTTCTACACTGATCCTTATGACGTTCACCTCTTTCCCCTTTCGTTATTTGGCTCCAAAATATTAATCCTGAATAAACGGTGGGGGCAAGAGAATTTTAAAATCATAAAAAAACAAGTCCATTCCTATAGGAAGAATGGGCTTGAAAATGACCTTGTGTTTTTGTAATTTTTTGAGATTGGGGAAAAATTAAATTACCTTTTTACAACACTTTTGCTTCCCTGACCTACAATAACTTTGTGAACTCCTTTGGAATGGGGACTCGCTTTCCCGTTTTGGCGTCATAAAAGAAGATAACCTGGTGGCCTTGTGCCAACAATTGGCCACTTCCTTTGTTAATAAAACGGTAATCGAATTTAGCGTAACCCTTTCCGGCATTATGGTCACCCACCGTTACACGAATTTCGATCTTATCATTTAAATAGGCCGGGCTCATGTACCGTACATTTGTCTCCCCCACCAAAAACCAAGGAGAAGCCATTTCACTCACATCCATGTGATCGACGAACATCCGTTCCCTTGCCGTGCAGGCCCATTCAATATAACTCCCGTCATAAGCGATTCCTGAAGTGGTAGCGTCCCTCGGTGTCACGACATGTTCATAAGCATATTCCAGAGCCATCTTGAAACCCTCCTTTCTTGTTTACCTTTTTTAGAATTCCCAAAAGCCATCTTCTCCTATGAATGGATGAATTAAATTGTACAAATATCTTTACAAAAAAGTCAACGACAATTTCAGCTGACCGTCGATCACTTTTTTAAAACAGATGGACAGGTCGATAAAGCTTTAGAGCGGAACCCTTTAAATGATTGGCACCACAGGTTCAAAGCCCATTCAAGCCCTTTTTCCCTTGACGAGGAAGGTTTCCCATACCATCCATCGACCGCTTTCTAAAGCTTTGGAAACCTGTCCATCTGTTTCGATCGCTTCCTGAAACGCATGACCGGCCTATCTTGGCGATACGATGACCTATTTCAATGAAAGGGATAGACAGTCAGCAACTTCAGGAATCTCGTAATTCCTCAAAAGGTGCGAAAAAATTGGTTTCATTCACTTTGTCTTGAAAGGATGGGGGAGGCCGCCGTGATGGTTACCTATTACTTTCGAACGTTCACTTGATCAAGTTTTGGAAGCATTCCTGCCGGATCGACTGTTCGGCACC
>Ga0209164_1002426_pt1 | contig 19960 bp, 22 predicted proteins | sample MTBNYHSulfiMetaG_FD_187458 | JGI IMG/M metagenome (GOLD analysis project Ga0209164, IMG submission 187458) | Enrichment culture microbial communities from rom New York Harbor, USA that are MTBE-degrading - MTBE-NYH (New York Harbor Sulfidogenic)... | ecosystem: Environmental > Aquatic > Marine >...
CGAGTACTACGACCTCCGCGGCTGGGACGAAGAGGGCGTGCCCTCCGAGGCCAAGCTCACCGAGCTCGGCATCGACGTGCGCCTCTGACGCGGCCGGTCTTCCGAGAGAGACGAAGGGACTGAAGAATGCCTCACGTGATGATCAGCTCGAAGAAGTGCACCGGCTGCCACATGTGCGAGCTCGCCTGCTCGGCCGAGCACGAGGGCGCCTACCGCCCCTCGGTCGCCCGCCTCTACTCCGAGGTCAACCCGACGACCGGCAAGATCCGCGGCCACACCTGCCTGCAGACCGCCTGCGCCAAGTGCCAGGAGGCCTGCCCCGAGGACGCCATCGTGACGAAGGAGATCACGGTCACGGTCAAGGGCGACTACCCGGGCCGCGAGAAGAACGGCGAGGTCGTCAAGGGTTACGTCCTCACAGTCGACGAGGAGAAGTGCACGAACTGCGGCGAGTGCTACGGGGTCTGCCCCACGGGGGTGATCCACGAGCACCCCGACCGCCACGTCGCCTTCAAGTGCGACCTCTGCGGCGGCGAGCCCCAGTGCATCGCCTTCTGTCAGAACCCGCACGTGCTCGCCGTCGACCTGAAGGTCGACAAGATGGACAAGGAGCTCGCCCCGGCCTGAGGGCGGGGAGGGACGACGACATGGCGAAGGTCACGGTCAAGCTGCCGGCGGGGATGACGACGGAGGACGGTCGCCGCGAGGTCGAGTGCGACGCGGCGACCGTCGCCGAGGCGCTCGAGCAGGCGATCGCCGTCGAGCCGCGGCTGCGGCCGCGCATCTTCCGCGACGACGGCCGCATCTGGGCCGGCGTCTTCCTCAACGGGCGCAGCATCAACGCCCGCGAGGGCGTCGACACGGCGCTCGAGGACGGCGACTCGATGCGGGTGGTGCCGCCGATCTCGGGCGGCTGAGGCCGGCGGCGCCGGGCGAACGACGACGGGGCGGGCGGCCCGCCGGGCCGCCCGCCCCGTCGCACGACCGGCGCCGCGTGGCGTACACACGCCGCCGCCCGTCGCGTTCACGTCACCGGCCACGGCATCGGCTCAGCCCGTCGCCTTCCGGGGCGCGAAAGGGGCCGTCGGCCCTGTCGCCCCGTCACGCGGGTCCGGCCCGTCGCCGTCCGGCGCGCGAAGGGGCCGCGCCGCCGCGCCGCTCCCGGTCCGCCGCGCGTACGCGGACGTCCGCGCCCGGCCGTCGGCGACGGGTTCGCCTGGCGTCCGTTGGAGGGTCTGGTAGCATCCCGGTGATGGACGGGGCGGTCTGCGGGCACCAGCTCGAGGCTCTGAGCTTCTCGGCCGCGGTCGAGGGGCGCTGCAGCGTGCGCCGGTTCCTGCCCGACCCGGTGCCGCGCGACGACGTGCGCGCCATGGTGGCCTGCGCGACCCGGGCGGCGAACGCCGGCAACGCCCAGTGCTGGCGGTTCGTGGCGGTGGACGACGGACCGACCCGGCGCGCCATGGCCGCGGCCGTCGACGCCGCTCTCGACGCCGTCGCGTCGTGGCCCGAGTGCGCCGGGCGCGCGGCCGATATCAGGGCGATCAGGGCGTTCGCGACCTTCTTCGCCGACGCGCCGCTGGTGGTCGCCGTCTTCGTGCTCCCGTACGTCTCGAAGAGCGACGAGCTCCTGCAGGCGCACGGCCTCTCGCACGAGGAGCGCGACCGGCTGCGCCAGCGCCCCGACCTGCAGAGCGTGGGCGCGGCCGCGCAGCTGCTCTGCACGGCGGCGCACGTGATGGGCTACGGGAGCTGCTGGATGACGGCGCCGGTGATCGCGGCGCCGGCGATCGAGGAGCTGCTCGGGGTCGACGACGCGGCGCGGCTCGCGGCCGTGCTGCCCATCGGCCGCCCGGCCGCCCGGCCGCGCCGTTCCTCGCGGCACCCCGTGGACGACGTCCTCGAGTTCCGCTGAGGCGCGCTCGGGAGCGGAGGCCGGCCCGGCCCGCGCATCGGGCGCGGTGCGGACGACCCGCCCGGGCGCACGGCCGCGCTCGCGTGCCCTGCGCGAGCGCGGCGTCGCTCCATCGCGCCGTCTCGCGCGAGTCCGGATCGTCGAGGCCCTCCCGTCTTGCGTGGCCGCCGCGGGCGTCGGTACACTCGAACGGCGGCCGCGGCCGCGCCTCCACTCCGTAGCGGTGGCCGACAGTTGAACGAGGGAGGGCCGTGAGCACCCCAGTCGCCGAGATCCGCGAGCTGTGCGCACGGGCGCTCGAGGGCGGCGCCCTCGACGAGGCCGCCCTCGAGCGCCTCCTCGCCGCCGACGACGAGGGCGCCGAGGAGCTCTACGCCGCCGCGCGGGAGCAGCGCGTCCGGCGCTTCGGCGACGCCGTCTTCCTCTACGGGTTCGTCTACTTCTCGACCTTCTGCCGCAACGCCTGCGCGTTCTGCTACTACCGCATCGGCAATCGTGAGAGCCCGCGCTACCGCAAGAGTCCCGACGAGGTCGTCGCCATCTGCCGCGACCTCGCCGCGTCCGGCGTCGACCTTCTCGACCTGACGATGGGCGAAGACCCCGTGTTCCTCGACGACGGCGCGGCTCGTCTCGTCGAGCTGGTGGCCGACGTGCACGAGGCGACCGGACTTCCGGTGATGGTGTCGCCGGGCGTCGTCGACGACGCCGTGCTCGGCGAGCTCCGGCGGCACGGGGCGGACTGGTACGCGTTGTACCAGGAGACGCACACGCCGGAGCTGTACGGGCGCCTGCGCCTCGGGCAGCCGTTCGCGCGCCGCGCCGCCGCGCGCGCCGCCGCGCGCGCCGCCGGTCTGCTCGTCGAGGACGGCCTCCTCACCGGCATCGGCGACACGGCGGCCGATCGGGCGCGGTCGATCGTCGCGATGCGCGCCGGCGGCTGGCAGCAGGTGCGCGTGATGACGTTCGTCCCCCAGGCCGGGACGCCTCTCGGGGCGACACCGCCTCCAGACGACGGGGACGAGCTGCGGACCATCGCGGTCATGCGCCTGGCGATGCCCGACCGCCTGATCCCCGCCTCGCTCGACGTCGACGGCATCCGCGGCCTCGAGCGTCGCCTGCAGGCGGGGGCCAACGTGGTCACCTCGATCGTCCCACCGACGACGGGGCTGGCCGGCGTCTCCCAATCCGAGCTCGACATCGAGGAGGGCCACCGCACCGTGGCCGGGGTCCTCCCGCACCTGACCCGCCTCGGGCTGCGCCACGCCGGCGCCGAGGCCTGCGCGACCTGGATCGACGCGGCGCGCCGCCGCGGCGCGGCGGTCGCGACTCCGCAGGCGTCCTCGACCGCCGTGGCGCGCGCGACCGCCGAGGCGCCCGCGACCGCCGAAACCGGAGTGACTCCCGAGGAGGGCGCGGGTCCCCAGGGTGGCGCCGCGTGAGGCTCGCCGTCGTCGGCGGCAAGCTGCAGGGCACCGAGGCCGTCTACCTCGCGCGCACGGCCGGGTACGAGACCGTGCTCGTCGACCGTCGCGAGGGCCGGCCGGCGGCGGGACTCGCCGACCGCGTGGTCGTCCTCGACGTGACCGCCGACGAGGCGGCGAGCCGCGCCGTCCTGGGCGTCTGCGACGCGGTGCTGCCCGCCTGCGAGGACGACGCGACGCTGGCCTGGCTCGACGCGCACGTGCCGGCGTGGGGGGTGCCCCTGCTCTTCGACCTCGCTGCCTACCGCGTGACCTCGTCCAAGCTCGCCTCCAACCGCCTCGCCGCGGACCTCGGCGTGCAGGGGCCGCGGCCGTGGCCCGGGTGCGGCCTGCCGGCCGTGGTCAAGCCGTCGTCGGCGAGCGGGAGCGAGGGCGTCGCGGTCGTGCGCGACGAGGCCGGGCTGGCCGCGGCGCGAGAGCGCCTGGAGGCCGCCGGGCACGAGGTCGTTGTCGAGGAGTACGTGGCCGGGCCGTCGCTGTCGATCGAGGTGCTCGCCGCCGGGGGGAGGGCCGTGCCCCTGCAGACGACGGGGCTGGAGTTCGACGAGGGGTACGACTGCAAGCGCGTCGTGGCGCCGGTCGGCGAGGCGGCGGCGGGCGAGACGCCCGCCGCCGCCTCGCCGACCGGCTCGTCGGACTGGTCCCGCTCGGTCCCGGCCGGCACGCTCGCCGCCCTCGACGACATGGCGGTGCGGCTCGCCGAGGGCCTCGGCCTCGCGGGTCTCATGGACGTCGAGGTGATGGTGGCCGCCGACGGCCCGCGGCTGCTCGAGATCGACGCCCGCATCCCCAGCCAGACACCGACCGCCGTGCTCTGGTCGAGCGGCCTCAACCTGCTCGAGGGGCTCGTCTCCTGCGTCAAGCGCGGCGCGCCGCCGCCCGTCGACCGCGTGCCGCGCCGGGCCTGCGTCTACCAGCACGTACACGCCGAGAGTGGGGCTCTGAAGGTGCTCGGCGAGCACGTCATGGGGAGCGCCCGGCCGCTGCAGCTCGTGGAAGGCTTCCACGGAGCCGACGAGGCGCTCACCGACTACGTCGCCGGCGCGCCGCGGTGGTCGGCCACGCTGATCTGCACGGGAGCCACGGTCGCCGAGGCGCAGGAGCGCGCCGACGCCGCCGCACGCGACCTGGCGCGGCGAGAGGACCTGGTCACCGTGGACGGAGGCAGGGTGTGACCGGGCCGGCACCGAGCGACCGCGGCGAGCGGGCGGCCACGGCCGGCGAGGGGGCGAGATGACGCGTCTGACCGAGGACGACATCAGGGGTCTCACGGTAGGGCTGCGGCGCTTCGAGAGCGGTCTCGTCGAGATCTCCGGCCTCACGCTCCGCGCGCTGGCGGCCCGCACGGTGGCGGTCGACGCGGAGGCGTCGTCGGTGGCGGTCGATGCCGAGGCGTCGTCGGCGCCAGCCCCCGCGCTGCCGGGCGCCGCGTCGTTCGCCTGCGTGCCGGTCACGACCGGCGAGGGGCTCATCTCCGGCTTCAGCGAGTGCGTCGCCGTCATCCTCCGTCACATGGGCTGGAGCGCCCGCGTGACCGACGACCCCGACGTCCGCGGCGTGCAGGACGCGGTGGACGGCGGCGCCGAGGTGCTCTTCATCGCCGACGACCACCGCTTCGTGGCCCTCAACGTGCGCAAGGGGCGCTGCATCGACGACGACCCCGCCACGGCGCACGGCTATGCGACCGCGCTGGAGGCGGCCGCCGGCGGCCTCGAGGGCCGGCCCGTGCTGCTGCTCGGGCTCGGGCCGGTCGGCCGTGCCGCCGCCGCTCGCCTGCTCACCCGCGGCGCCCGCCTGTCGGTCGTCGAGCCCGACGACGAGCGCGTCGAGCTCGCCGCCGGGGAGGGGCTCGCCTTCGCCCGTGTCGGGCTCGACGAAGGGCTGCGCGGCGCCGACCTCGTCTTCGACGCCACGCCGGCGCCGGCCGTGATCGACGCGTCGCAGATCGGGCCGCGCACCGTCGCCGCGGTGCCGGGGGTGCCGTCCGCGTTCACGGCCGCCGCGCAGGCGAAGCTCGGCACGCGGCACATCCACGAGCCGCTGGCCATCGGCGTCGCCGTGATGGCGGCGCGGTCGGTGGTCTGAGCGGCGGCCGCGCACCGCGCGGCCGCCGCTCAGACGAATGTGTCGCTCAGGCGGCCTTCGGCCGGCGCGCGATGAGCACGATGCCGAGCAGCAGCAGCACGGCGCCGGCGACGATACCGGCGACGGGCAAGATCGTGCCGTACAGCTGCAGGGTGCCGGCGGCGTCCTCCGCGTCGGCCTTCGCCTCCTCGACCGAGGCGTCGGTCGCCGTGTAGGTGAAGTCCAGGACCGGCACGCGCAGGGCGGCCAGCTGGTCGGCCGGCAGCAGCTCGAGGGCCGTGCCGGCCGCGGCCTCCGGGGCGAGTGTGGCGCTGCGCGTCTCGCGCTTCTCGGTATCGACGATGATGCCGGTCTCCGGGTCGACCCAGTAGGTGCCCTCGTAGCCGTAGGTGTAGGCGAGCGGCACGGTCGTCGGCAGCTGCTCGAGGACGGTCGGCAGGAGCTGCTGCAGCACGGCGGCGAGGTCGGCGCCGCCGAGCAGCAGCGCGAGCCTCTCCTTCGGCAGCTCGGTGGGAAGGCCCATCCCCTGGACCATCTGGTCGGCGATCGGCTGGGGATCGCTCGCCGACGTGAACTTGTACAGCGTCATGCCGCTGCGCTCGTGCGTCGCCTCCTCGACGAAGGTGAGCGGCACGGTGCTCATGTAGTCGTCGCTCCAGCCCGTGTAGTCGCGCTGCTCGGTGCCCATCGGCCAGCCGATGACGTTGCCCTCACGCGGCCAGAAGCCCTCGTTGCCGGCCCACTCCTCCGGGTAGTCGTCACTCCACTCCATGGTCACGCGGTCCACGGAGTAGTGGTTCACCGCTTGCTGCAACGGCCGGCCGCCGCTCGTCATCGTACGCTCCTCCTTGACGAGGGCGAGGCCGTCGCTCGTGTCCACGACGGAGACGTGACGCTCCAGCTCGATCGGCACGTCGCGCACGAACGTGAACGTCGTCTGGTCGAGCAATGAGGCCATCGTGCCCTCGTAGGTGCGCGTGGTGTCGGCGTCGGCGGGGAGCTGCCTCATCCCCGGGACGACGACCAGCATGACGACCAGCCCGGCCGCCACCAGCAGGACGCCGACGATGGCCAGCAGCCATCCCAGTCCCTTGCCCATCACTACCCCCGTTCGCGTCGTGGGCGCCCCGGGCCCGGTGGAGCGCTACGTGCCGCGCAGGGCCGCGCGGGGCGATGCGCCACTCTACGCGGAGAGCGGCTCGGACCGCAATGGTCAGGCGCGCGGAGGCGCACGGCGGAGGGGCGCCGACGAAGCTCCGGCCGGCGGCGGGCCACGGGCGACGACGTGCGAGCCGGGCTCTCCGGCCGGCGCCGACACCCCGACCGGCGCCGGCGACGCTCCGGCGGGCAGAAGCGCCCCCGTCGCGATATCATCATCGCGATGCGGGGGCTCGATCGGAAGGATCAGCACGGGCTCTAAACCCGTGTAGAGGGGTGTGACTCCCCTAGTCCCCGCCAGTCCTTCCTTCCCGTTCGCCGCCGGTGCGCCGCCGGTCGGCAGGGGCACGACGCAGATCGCCGCGCGGGCGGACGCCATCCGGTCGGCGCCGGGCGGCGGCCGGGATGCCTTTCGTGCGGGGCGGCGGGAGCCGTCGGTCAGCCGGCGGACCGGGCGGCGAGCGCGAGCTCGACCGCCGCGGCGGGCGTGGACGCCCGCTCGACTCCGTCGAGCCGGTTCTCGCCCGACCCGCCCGGCGCCCCGGGCGTCGCACCGGGGACGCGGAGCTCCCAGCTGTCGAGCAGCACGACCCGGCGGCCGAGGTTGCGCGCCAGGGCGATCTCGCTGAGCGTGCCCCAGGCGCCGCCGACGGCGATCACGACGTCGCCACTGGCCACCACGCTGAGGTTGCGCGCGTAGCCCATCGCGCTGCAGACCGAGTAGGTGAGGTCGTCGTTCGCGCGGCTGCGGTCGGCCTCGGGCAGGATGCCGAGGCAGACTCCGCCGCCGGTCTTCACCCCGCGGGCGACGGCGGCCATGATGCCGTCGCGGCCGCCGCAGACGACGACGCAGCCGGCGGCGGCGAGCAGCCCGCCGAGCTCCTCGGCCTTGGCCGCCAGCTCGGGGCCGCAGCGGCTCGCGCCGATCACGCTGACGTACGTCTGGCGCGCTTGTCGTCGCCGCTCCACGCGACGATTCTACCGCCGCCGGGCGTCGGACGGCGCCGAGCAGAGCGGTCGATCGGCCTCCCGCAGGCGAGCCTGCGGCTCTGAAGATGAAAGGGGCGGGCGCGTTCGCGCCCGCCCCTCCGGCCATTGGTCTCCGTCTCCGCCCGGCGGGCCGCCGGCCCCTGACCGAGGGCGGCCGGCGTCCGCGGCGTCGAACGCCACGTGGTCGGTCACTTCTGCTTGATCTCGATGTCCACCCAGGACGCCGTGCCGTCGTTCATCTCGGACTTGTACAGCCACTCCGACTCGGTCGCGCCGTCGCGGATCGAATCGATCGGGTCGAGCCCGGTGATCTCGGTGTTGCGCGTGACGGTGACGTCGCCCCAGGTCGCCGTGTCGTCGAGGCTGAACATCACCCGGTAGAACCCTGCGGGGAGCTTCAGCGATTTGGCGTCGAGCGTGTAGCCGTAGATGGCATAGCCGCCGACGTTGACCTCGGCGCCGAATCCCACGGGACCGTCGGTGCCGTACTTCTCGGCCACCGGCATCGAGAAGACGGGCGTCACGCCGTTGTCGGGGTTGTCGTCGTAGTCGGTGACGGTGCCGCCCAGACCGGAGATGGAGTACAGGCTCAGCCGCGCACAGTTCGAGTAGACCGTCGTCTCGGCGGGCGTGACTTTGTACGGCTCGTAGGCCGGCTCGGTCGGCGGGTCCTCGAGGCCAGGGACGGGGGACTCGTCCGCGGCACCCCACACCTCGTCGATGCCCGACCCCGACAGGTGGTTCATGCCGTAGCCCTTGAGGCCAGCGGTGCCGTCACGGCTCGTGAGGTCGTTGTCGCGGTAGAGGCGGACCTCGAGGCGGATCTTGGAGCGTATGGTCCACGTCTTGCTCAGCAGGCTGTCGCCCCAGTCGAGCCTGGTGACGTTGACGGGGCCGGGGAGGGCGGTCGCCTCGTCGGTGGCGTCGGCCCACTCCGCCTGCCAGGCGGCTTCGGTCTTCTGCTCGTAGAACCAGTTGGAGAGCAAGAGGTTGCCGGCGAGATCGACGAACCCCCCCGTGTCCGTGACGAGACCCGCGAAGTACTCCGGCTCATACGCCTCCAGGCTGTCGAAGTTGTCGACCAGCGGGCTCGAGCGGAAGCCCGAGCCGACGAGGCTGACGTCGCCGCCGACGATGTTGTAGCCCTCGGCGAAGACGACCGGCACCGAGAGGTTGTTGCCGAAGTCGGTGGTCGGTGTCGGTTTCCCCTTTCCCGCGGCCGGCGCGGCGACGATCAACGCGGCGGCGAACACCGCAAGGAGCGCGCACGTGAGCGCGCGTGAGCGGATGGCCATGATGGACCCCTTTCAGTCCCCCGCCGTCCGCACCCGCCGTCGGCCAACGGCGGCCGCTCCTCGAGCGGTGCCCGGCGTGCGGACGGACTTCCCCTCGTCCGGTCGGCCCGCTGCCGATGACCGGACACTGAACGGTTCCATGACGCCTGACCCACCTCGCCCGGACCAGCCCGTGCGAGCCGGCACGAGCCGCGTCATGTCCTTAGTGATGCTCTATAACACGCGTGGCGAGCCGTCAAGGGTGGGCTTCGTTGGCGTCTGCGCGGCCGAGGTCGCGGATCGGGGCCGACGCGCAGCGGCTGCGCCGGCCGGCGACGCCGCGCCCTGCTCACTCGGAGGAGGCCTCGGGGGGGCCGGCCGGGTGCGCGAAGCGGCCGCGGCCGGCCTCGCGGTCGGCCGCCTCGCGGCGGAGGCACGCCCACGGCCGGCCGCCGGGCGAGCCGTAGAAGATGTGAAAGTCGTGGCGGTAGCCGCGGCGCTCGTAGAAGCGCACGGCATCGTGGTTGGCGGTGTCGACGCCGATCTCGACGTCCTCGATGCCGCGGCGCTCGAGCTCGGCGTCGACCGCGTCCATGAGCGCCGTGCCGACGCCGGCGCCGCGGAGACCGTCGGCGACGCTCAGGTGGATCAGCTCGGCGCGCACGTCGCCCGTGTACCAGACGGGGTCGGCGCCCTCGATGCCGACGAAGGCGTAGCCGACCACCTCGCTGCCGCGCCACGCCGCGAGGACGAAGGCCTCGCCCCCGAGCGCCTCCAGCATCTCGGCCCGCTCGATGGGCCACGACTGCTCGAAGGGGCGGATCGGGACGATGGCGTCGGGCAGCGCGGCGATGTGGTCGAGGAGCGCCCTCCAGAGGGGGGCCAGCCGCTCGATGTCGGCCGGCTCGAGCCGGGCGATCACGATGTCGTCGGGCATGCGTCTCCGTTCGGGCGGGTCATGCGCGTCGCGAGGCCGCGCCGCTCGAGCCCGCGGGCCGGCGGGGCGCGGGGCCCGGCGCCGCGTCCCGAGCGAGCACCGCGTCGAGCAGCCGCACGGCGCCGGCCTTGCTCAGCGGCTCGTTGAGGTTACCGCACTTGGGGCTCTGCACGCACGAGGGGCAGCCGCTGTCGCAGGGGCACTCGGCGACCAGCCGGCGCGCGTCGGCGGCGAGCTCCGGGAAGGCGTCGTGCGCGCGCCGCGAGAGGCCGATGCCGCCCGGGTACCCGTCGTAGACGAAGATCGTCGCCAGGTCGGTCTGCCAGTGCCACGGCGTCGAGAGCCCGCCGACGTCCCAGCGGTCGCACATCGCGTAGAGCGGGAGGAGGGCGATGAGGACGTGCTCGGCCGCGTGCAGGGCGCCGGGGATGTGGGCGGCGGGGTCGTCGCCGGGCGCGTCCGTCGCCGTCGCGCCGGCGCCGGCCGCCGCGCCCGCCGGGGGCGGGTCGGCCGGGGCCTGGTCCCGGGCCAGGCCGGCGAGGGCGTGCTCCAGGAGCCCGGGAGTGAGGGTCAGCCACAGCGCCTCGGTCGTGAAGAGCTGCTCGGGGAGGTCCAGGGTGGTCGTGTCGAGCACGCGGCCGTCGGTCACGTCGCGCTTCTGGAAGGCGACGACCTGCTCGGTCACCTCGAGCTCGCCGAAGAAGAGGGAGGCGCCCTCGGAGAGCGGCCGCGGCATGCCCGGCGCGGTGATGGCCACGTGCTTCTCGACCTTCGCCTGGGTGTAGTAGGCGCCGCTGAAGTCGTCCACGAGCACGAGGCGCTGCTCGAGGTCGAGACGCCGCACGAGGTAGCTCTCGCCCAGGTGGAGGTACACGGCGCCGGGGTGCGCGAAGCGGAAGACGCGCTCGTCCTCGAGCGTGCCCAGGATCGACCCGTCGCCGGACTCGACGACGGCGAAGCGCGCCGACGAGGCGCTGCGCAGGGAGGTCTCGGCGGCGGGCGAGTGCGGCCTGGCCCAGGCCAGGCCGTCACCCCGCCGCCGCAGCCGGCCGCCCTGCGCCAGCCGTTCGGCGAGCAGGAGGCCGCGCTCGCCGAAGTAGACCTCGTCGGCGGCGGTGAGGGGCTGCTCGTAGGCGGCCGCCTCGAGGTGCGGTCCGCTGATGTGCGGGTTGTGCAGGTCGACGATCGCCTCCTCGACGGTGCGGCTGAGGAGGCGCTCCGGCTCGCGCATGAAGTACTGGTCGAGGGCGTCCTGTCCGGCGACGAGGACGGCGTAGCCGTGGCCCCGCCGGCCCGCCCGCCCCCAGCGCTGCCGGAGGCTGGTCACGGTGCCGGGGAAGCCGGTCACGAGGGCGACGTCGAGCTCGCCGACGTCGATGCCGAGCTCGAGGGCGCTCGTCGCGACGACGGCGTCGAGCTCGTGCTCGAAGAGCCGGCGCTCGATCTCGCGGCGCTGCTGCGGGGTGTAGCCGGCACGGTAGGGCTGGACGCGGCCGGCGGCGCCGGGCCGGCGCTCGTCGAGGCGGCGGCGCACGGCGCCGAAGACGAGCTCCGCCGCTTTGCGCGTCGGCGCGAAGGCGATCACCCGCGCGCCGTCGAGCACCGCCTCGCTCGTCACGTAGGCGGCCTCGGCGAGCGCGCTGCGCCTGGTCCCCTGCGCGGGGTCCTCGAGCGGCGGGTCCCAGAAGACGACGGCGCGCTCGTGGCGCGGGGCGCCGTCGTCCTCGACGGCGGTGAACGGCAGCCCGACGAGGCGCTCGGCGAAGGCCCGGGGCGCCGCGATCGTCGCCGAGGCGAGCACGAACCGGGGGTCGGCGCCGTAGGCGGCGCAGAGCCGCCGCAGGCGCCGGACGACCTGGGCGACGTGCGAGCCGAAGACGCCCCGGTACACGTGCGCCTCGTCGAGCACGACGAAGCGCAGGTGGTGGAGGAACTCGGCCCAGCGCTCGTGCGACGGCAGCACGCCGACGTGGAGCATGTCGGGGTTCGAGAGGACGAGGTTGGCCGTGCGGCGGATCGCGGCGCGCTGGTCGGCCGGCGTGTCGCCGTCGTAGACGGCGGGCGACACGCCGGGCGCCCGCAGCGCGCCGAGCTTGCGCACCTGGTCCTGGGCGAGGGCCTTGGTGGGGTAGAGGTAGAGCGCCCGGGCCTGCGGGTCGCGGGCCACGGCGTGCAGGGTGGGCAGCGTGAAGGCCAGCGACTTCCCGCTCGCCGTGCCGGTCGCGAGGATGACGTCGGCGCCGCCGGCGAGAAGGTCCCACGCGGCGCGCTGGTGCGTGTAGAGCCGCGTCACGCCGGCGCGTCGCAGCGCGTCGCGCACGCCGGGATGCAGGTCCTCCGGCAGTCTGGCGAGTCGCGCGCGCCGGGCCGCCTCGTGGGCGACGGCGACGACCTGGTCGTGCCGGCCGGGGTCGAAGAGGTCGCGCAGGGCATCGACCGACGGGGGCATGCGGTGCTCCTCTGTCAGCGCGCCGGCGCCGGTGCCGGCCGCGTCGAAGGATCGACGCTGCAAGCATAGCCTGCCGGCGGACGGCACGCCGCGCCGGCGAGCGGCCATAGTGGGTTCTCCCGGGGCGCGGGGGAGGCGTTCAGGCCCGGCAGCGGCCGGTCACGGCCGGCTCTGTGCGGCGAAGGCGATGAGGGGCACGAGCAGCGCGGCGGCGAGCGCCGCGACGGCGATCACGAAGGCTGCTCGTGCTCTGACGGCTTTCATCATGACTCCTCGCGGGCGGGCGCCTGCGGCCGCGCCCGTCACAGCTCTCGTTCTCTCTATCGGCCAGAGCGGCGACCGGCTCAAGCGCGGTCCGCGACCGCGGGCGACGCGCGCCGTGCGCCGCGGTGTCGAGTTGCCCATCCGGGAGGCTCGCGCTAAGCTGCCCGACGTATGTACGGCGTGACGACTGACCGGCGGCGAGCCCGCGACGCCCGCCGCAAGCAGATCAGACGCCGGCGCTTCCTGGTGCTGGTCCTCGCCGTGACTCTCGTCTCCCTCGCGGTCTGGGCGGCGACCGCGCTGCCCACGGCGACGCCGGCCGACGTGCCGAAGACGGTCGTCGACCCGACCTTCGGTGCGTCGCCGGTGACCGACCAGATCGTGATCGCCCACGTCGGCGAGGTGCCGGTCGTGCTGCCGGTGCCGAGCGAGTCGACGACCGCCATCGCCTACCACCCCGTCGGCACGCCGGAGGCGGTCGCGTTCGCCCCGCAGGGCGAGTGCGTCAGCGGCGGGGGCCTCGGCCGGCGGCTCGCCGACATCTTCAAGAGCGGCGGCGAGGTGCAGTACTACCTGATCGACGGCGAGGGCGGCGACACCTCCGAGGCGACGTCGGGCCTCTCCGTGGGCGCCGTCCCGGGCTCGAGCGTCGTCAGCCCGGTGGACGGCGTCGTCACCGCGGTCAAGGAGTACGACCTGCTCGGGCGCCACCCCGACGTGGAGGTCGACATCAGGCTGAGCGCCGACCCCACGCTGATGCTTGTGCTCACCCACGTGACCGACGTCCAGGTGAAGCCGGGCGAGCAGCTCGTCGCCGGCGAGACGGCGATCGGCGAGGTGCGGGCGTTCGCCCGCCAGTTCGACCAGGCGCTCAGCCGGTTCACCTCCGACAACGGCGATCATGCGCAGCTCATGGTGCTGCGCGTCGCCTCCGAGTTGGGGGAGTTCTGAGGTGACCGCCGCCGTCCCCGAGGCCGGGTTCGCGGTCGTCGGCGGCTCGGGCTCGTACGCGGCGTCGTTCCCCGAAGGTCTCGACCCGGCGGCGCGGGTGCTCGAGCGCGACGTGGTCGCCGAGACCCCCTGGGGGGAGAGCCCGCCGTTCACGCTCTTCGAGCTCGACGGCCGCCGCGTCCTCCACGTGCGCCTGCACGGCTGGCGCGCCGGTGTCTCGCGGGGGCGCGCCTCGCGCCAGGTCTTCAGCGTGCTCCACAGGGCCGGCGTGCGCCGCGTCCTGTCGGACGCCGGCGTCGGCAGCCTCAACCACCTGCTCGACCCCGGCGACTTCGTCGTGCCCGACGACTTCGTCGACACGACGACCGACCGCGACCGTCTCGGCGCGGTCGTCGGCGACCACCTGCTCATCATGCGCGAGGCGGTGTGCGCGACCGGGCGCGAGGCGCTCCTCGCCGCGGCGCGGCGCCTCGCGCCGGAGCGCCGCCTCTTCTCGCGAGGCGTCTACGTGGTCACCGAAGGCCCGCGCTTCGAGTCGCCGGCCGAGGTCCGCCACCTGCAGACCCTGGGTGACATCGTTGGGCAGAGCTTCTCGCCCGAGGTCTGGCTGGCGCGCGACATCGGCGCCTGCTACGCCGGGCTCTACGTGGTCGTGAACTACGGCGAGGGCGTCGTGCGCGACTGGGAGCACGCCGAGCTCGCGCGCATCTTCACCGACGACGCGCCGCTGATCGGCCGCATCCTCCTCGAGGCGCTGCGCGCGCTGCCCGAGGACGACGACTGCCGCTGCCGCGCCTTGCGGCGCCCCACGCTGCTGCGCTGAGGCTCGCGCCCGCGGCGAGCGCCGGGCGCGTCCGCGCCGCCCCCACCCGTCCGCGCCGCCGCCCACCCGTGCGCGCCGTCAGCGCGTGCGCGCCGCCGCCCGCCCGTCCGCGGCGCCGCCGCGATCCGCGCGCTCTCAGGCGGCCCCGAGCGCCCAGGCGAGCACGGCGAGGCCGTTGAAGACGGCGTGCATCGCGATGCTCGTCCAGAGGGAGCCGGTGCGTTCGTACACCCAGGCGAGGCCCACGCCGAGGGCGAAGATCGGCACGAAGACCGTGAGCTGGAGGTGGGCGAGGCTGAAGATCGTCGCCGAGGCGAGCGCCGCCGGCCACCACCCCCACGAGTTCCTGAGGCCCCGGTGGACGAACCCGCGGAAGAAGATCTCCTCGAAGAGAGGGGCGAAGACCACGGCGATGAGGACGAACAGGATGCCGCCGGCGACCGAGCGCGGGAACTGCTCGACGATGTCCTGCGGCGGCGGGTCGACGAGCGACTGGTGGACGGCCGAGATCGCGTAGCTCGCGACGAGGGCGACGGGGATGGTCCAGAAGAAGGCGACGGTGGGCCGCCTGAACCCCCACGCGGCGAGGCCGGCACGGCTGACGCGCAGCGAGAAGAGCCAGGCGGCCGCCGTCTGCCAGCCGTAGAGGAAGAGCGTCGAGACGATGACGGCGGCCGCGCCGAAGACCGTGACCTCCTCCATCGTCGTGTCGGTCTCGAGGGCGCCGGAGGCGGCGGCCGCGACGTACAGGAGGACCTGAGGCGCGAAGCCGACGACGAGACCGAGCAGCACGTCGGGCCAGCACCACAGCCGCGCTCCCGGGTGGAGACCGGCGCCCGCGCCGGCCGCCTGCGCCGGGGACAGTGGAGGCGCGCCGACGAGCGGCGCCGGGCGCGGAGGTGCGGCGCCGGCGGGCGGCGCCTGCCCGGCGCCCGGCGTCGCGGGCGGCGGCGCCGGCGTCGCGGGCGGGCGTACGGGCGGCGGGGGCGGCAGGCGCGATCCCGGCTCGTGCGGGGGCCGCGACGGGCTCTCACGCGGTCCCGGCCCCGTCGGCCCCTCCTGCGGCCGCGTCGGCCGAGGAGGCGGCGGCGCGGGCGGGCGCACGGGCGGCGGGGGCGGCAGGCGCGATCCCGGCTCGTGCGGCCGCCGCTCTCGCGACCCCTCGTGCGGCCGGGCGGGCTCGCCGGCGCGGCCGGCACCGGCGCCCTCGCCGGCGCCGGCCGCGCCGGCGGACCCGCCGGGTCCCGCGCCGCGGCCGGCGTCCGCCGCCCCGGCGGCGCCGTCGCGCCCGTGAGTGTCGTCGTGCTCGTGCATGCTCGTGCGCACACGATACCCCATCCCGGGCGGCGGCCCCGGTTCGCGCGGCGGACCCTCTCTGCTATACTGGCGCGCCGTGCGCCGTCCCCGCCGCGCTCGCGTTGACCGGTCTCTCGGGGTCGGGGTATCCTTACGTGCTTTCTGAGAAAGGGTAAGACGTGCGCCAGATGGTCACGCTCGCTTGCCAGGAGTGCAAGCGCCGCAACTACCACACCAACAAGAACAAGAAGAACGACCCGGACCGCATCGAGCTCAAGAAGTACTGCCGCTGGTGCGGGACGCACACCGTCCACAAGGAGACGCGCTAGCGCCTCCCTGGGCTACTAGGGCTGTAGCTCAATTGGTAGAGCACCGGTCTCCAAAACCGGGGGTCGGGGGTTCGAGTCCCTCCAGCCCTGCCAGCTATCATCGGAGCGGTTGAGTGGCGAAGGCCGTGAGGAACAACAAGGGCAAGACCCGCCCCGCGAAGGGCGCCGACAAGGGCGCCCGCGCGAGCGAGGGCAAGGGCGCGGCGAAGGGCGCCGGCAAGGGCGCCAAGTCGACGCGGTCGCGCGCTGCGGCGCGCCAGCAGGCGAAGAGCCCGGCGCGCCCGGGGCGCGAGAAGCGCAGCCTGCGCAAATTCATACGCGAGGTACGCGTCGAGCTGGGCAAGGTCTCCTGGCCCGACCGGCGCGACCTCATGCAGTCGACGCTGGTCGTGCTGGTCGCCGTCCTCATCGCGACCCTGTACGTCGGCGGGCTCGACGCGGCCTTCTCCGAGGTCGTCGACCAGATCCTCAACCTGATCACCTGAGGCGCGCATGTTCCAGTGGTACGTCGTCAACACCTACTCCGGGCACGAGAACAAGGTCAAGGCCAATCTCGAGCACCGGCGCCAGTCGATGAAGCAGGAGGAGCGCATCCTCCAGATCGTCGTGCCGACGGAGCAGGTCGTCGAGACGAAGGACGGTCAGAAGGTCACCCAGGAGCGCCGCGTGTTCCCGGGGTACGTCCTCGTGCAGATGGAGCTCACCGACGACACGTGGTCCGTGGTCAAGAACACGCCCGGCGTGACCGGCTTCGTGGGCGCCAACAACAAGCCCGTCCCGCTGTCGCGGGCCGAGGTCGACCGCATCCTGCACACGGCCACCGTCGAGCGGCCCAAGCAGAAGGCCGAGTTCTCGGTGGGCGAGGTCGTGCGCGTGACCTCGGGGCCGCTCTCCGACTTCTCCGGCGAGGTGGTCGAGGTCAACCTCGACCAGAGCCGGCTCAAGGTGATGGTCTCGATCTTCGGCCGCGAGACCCCTGTCGAGCTCGGGTTCGACCAGGTCAAGAAGACGTCCTGACGACGCACGACGAAGCGAGGAACCAGTGGCCAAGAAGGTCCTGACCGTCATCAAGCTGCAGATCCCGGCCGGGCAGGCCAACCCCGCGCCGCCGGTCGGGCCCGCCCTCGGCCAGCACGCCGTCAACATCATGGAGTTCTGCAAGGCCTTCAACGCCCAGACGCAGGGCCAGGACGGCACCATCATCCCGGTCGAGATCACGGTCTTCGAGGACCGCAGCTTCACCTTCATCACCAAGACGCCGCCCGCCGCCGTGCTGCTGCGCGAGGCGCTCGGCATCGACAAGGGCTCCGGCGAGCCCAACCGCACCAAGGTCGGCACGGTCTCGCGCGAGAAGGTCCGCGAGATCGCCGAGCTCAAGATGCCCGACCTCAACGCCAACGACGTCGACGCGGCGATGAAGATCATCGAGGGCACGGCGCGCAGCATGGGCGTCGAGGTGGCCGACTAGGCCGCAGGCGGGCACTCGTCGCCGCCGGCGCAGCCGCGCGCGCGACACTGACGTACGTCGACAGAGCCGCGGCTCGCCCCGCGGCGCAGAGTGGGAGGCGACCCTGGGTCGCCGCTCGGACCACAGGAGGTCCCGCACCATGGCCAGAGGCCGCACGTACACCACCGCCCGGCGCGCCATCGACGGCACGCGCCTCTACACCCCCGTCGAGGGCATCCGCCTGCTCAAGTCGCTCGAGGGCGCCAAGTTCGACGAGACCGTCGAGGCGCACTTCCGTCTCGGCGTCGACGTGCGCCACGCCGACCAGATCGTGCGCGGCACGACCGTGCTCCCGCACGGCACCGGCAAGGAGATGCGCGTCGCCGTGTTCGCCGAGGGCGACAAGGCGCGCGAGGCCGAGGAGGCCGGCGCCGACGTCATCGGCTCCGACGACCTCGCCAAGCAGGTCCAGGAGGGCAAGCTCGACTTCGACGTCGCCATCGCGACCCCCGACATGATGGGCACGGTCGGCAAGCTGGGCCGCATCCTCGGCCCGCGCGGCCTCATGCCCAACCCGAAGTCGGGCACCGTGACCTTCGACGTCGCCAAGGCCGTGACCGACGCCAAGGGCGGCAAGGTCGAGTACCGCACCGACCGCTCGGGCATCATCCACCTCTCGATCGGGCGCAAGTCCTTCACCGAGACGCAGCTGCTCGAGAACTACGGCGCCGTGCTCGACGAGATCGTGCGCGCCAAGCCGGCGGCGGCCAAGGGCAAGTACCTCAAGAGCGTCCACGTCGCCACGACGATGGGTCCGAGCATCGCCCTCGACCCCGCGCGCACGCGCGACCTGGCCGAGGACTGAGGCCCGCGGAGAGGCCGCGTCCCGGCGTCGGTCGCCGCCGGCGCGGAGCGCACGTCGCCGCGGGCGGCGGCGGCCCGAGGGGTTGCCGCCGCCGCCCGCGGCGTTCTATACTGCCCCCTCGCGGCGCCGGCCGGCGCCGCGGCCGATGAAGGTCGGCGCTCCCTCCGTGGAGCTTAATGGGCCGAAGGGCCCGCCACCCGAGGCGATGAGCGTGTCGCACCCGCCGCCGTGCCCGCTCCCGTCCCCGGGAGCGGGTTTTCTTGTCGGACAGCGAGGTCGAGATGCTGAGAAGAGAGAAAGAGGCCGTGATCACCGAGGTGGCCGGGCTGCTGCAGGACACCGAGACGGTGTTCGTGAGCGACTACCGCGGCCTCACGGTAGCCCAGCTGTCGGAGCTGCGCGGCACCCTCCGGCAGAGCGGGGCCCGGTTCCGGATCGTCAAGAACACGCTGGGCACCCTGGCCGCGGAGCGCGCCGGGCGCGACACCCTGAAGGAGCTGCTCAGCGGCCCGACCGCGGTGACGTTCTGCGGCGACGACCCCGTGGCGGCCGCCAAGGCGATCGCCGACTTCGCGCGCACGCACCCGCAGCTCGAGATGCGCGGCGGCCTCATGGCCGGCGACCTCCTCGACGCCGCGCAGCTGCGCGCGCTCGCCAGCCTGCCGCCGCGCGACACCCTGGTCGCCCAGGTGGTCGGCACCCTCGCGGCGCCGATGACGGGTCTGGTCACGGTGCTGCAGGGCACCATCGGCGGGTTCGTGCGGGCGCTGAACCAGGTGGCCGAGCAGAAGGCGGCGGCCGGCGAGGCCTGAGGCCCGGCGCCCCTTCACGACAACGACAAGCCAGGACGACGAGGTGAAGTGACGATGGCAGGCAAGACCCTGACGAAGGACGAGCTCATCGAGGCCATCAAGGGCATGAGCGTGATCGAGCTCTCCGAGCTCGTGAAGGCCCTCGAGGAGGAATTCGGCGTGAGCGCCGCGGCCCCGATGGCCGTGGCCGCCGCCCCCGCCGGCGCGGCGCCGGCCGAGGCCGAGGCCGAGGAGAAGACCGCGTTCGACGTGGTCCTCACCGCCTTCGGCGACCAGAAGATCCAGGTCATCAAGGTGGTCCGCGCGCTGACCGGTCTCGGTCTCAAGGAGGCCAAGGACGTGGTCGAGGGCGCGCCCAAGCCCATCAAGGAAGGCGTCACCAAGGACGAGGCCGAGGACGCCAAGAAGCAGCTCGAGGACGCCGGCGCCACCGTCGAGCTCAAGTAGCCCGAGGGCGCACGCCCCGCGTGAGGCGAGGGGCCCGGACCGGCACGCCGGTCCGGGCCCCTCGCGCGTCCACGACCCCGCCGCGCCCGCCGGCCTCCTGGCGCCCGCGCCCCGGCCGCGCCTGCGGGCCCTTCGCGCGCGCAGTTCACCGCCGGCAGGCCTTGCCTTCTGCAAGAGGGAGTGGTATTCTACGCCGCTGTGCGTCATCTGCGGCCGTGCCATGATCCCCCGTGGCGTGGTGAGCTTCTTTTCCCTGTTCCGCCGCAATCAGAGGAGACTCGCTTGAACGAGCCCCGGTCCCCGCGCGCGCGCACGTCCTTCGCCAAGCTCGATCAGCCGCTCTCGCTGCCCAACCTGATCGACATCCAGAAGGCGTCGTGGGAGTGGTTCCTGCGCGACGGTCTCAAGGAGACCATCGCCGACATCAACCCGATCAA
>Ga0209164_1002427_pt1 | contig 19957 bp, 21 predicted proteins | sample MTBNYHSulfiMetaG_FD_187458 | JGI IMG/M metagenome (GOLD analysis project Ga0209164, IMG submission 187458) | Enrichment culture microbial communities from rom New York Harbor, USA that are MTBE-degrading - MTBE-NYH (New York Harbor Sulfidogenic)... | ecosystem: Environmental > Aquatic > Marine >...
GCATTCGGGACCGGTGGACACACGACCACGCGGATGTGCTTAAAGGCCGTCGAAGAATGCAAGGTCCGCCTGCCGTGGAAGATGCTGGACGTAGGCACGGGAAGCGGGATTCTTGCCGTTTATGGCGCAAAGCTTGGCGCGGAGAGAGTTCTCGCCATAGACAACGATCCGGAGGCGCTTCGCTGGGCCGGAAGAAACATTGCACTCAACAAAGTCTCGAATTCCGTTCAACTCTCTTCCCTCTCGCTGAAAGACATTGGCGAGCAGTTCACGGTTGTGGCCGCCAATCTTATACTTCACACGATCCTGGAACTTCTCCCTTTCTTTTCGAGGACTGTTGAGCCGAAAGGATGGCTGATTCTGTCGGGCCTTCTCAGGGAGCAGTCTGTAGAGGTCAATAATGCTCTCGGCCGGGTTGGCTTTCGTGGAACGGGGGTTCTGGAGGAGCAGGAGTGGGCGTGCATCACGGCGAGAAGAATGGAGTAGCGGAGGAGGAAGCATTCAGAATACAGGAGACAGAATGAAAACGATGGGCCGGAAGAGCCTGCTTAAAGGTCTTTCGGCATTCTTCTGTCTTCTGACTCCTGTATTCTGTATTCGTTTTGCCGGTACTCCATGGACTTACTTATGCGCAGGTTCTTCGTAGAAGAAATACCCTCCCGAGGGGAAACCCTCCTCATCACGGGATCGGAGGCGAGACACATGATCCGGGTCCTGAGGATGAGAGCCGGAGACAGGCTGGTCCTCGTCGACCGGAAAGGAGTCCGTTTTCAGTCGCGCATCGAGGCGGTGAGGGGTCATGAAGTCACGCTTCTTCTGGAAGAACCAATGCCCGCCCCCCCTGAGTCACCGGTGGAGATCACTCTCTGTCAGGCAATGCTCAAATCGAGGGCAATGGATCTGGTGATTCAGAAGGCGTCGGAACTGGGCGTCCGCCGGATTGCTCCCTTTGCCTCCGAGAGAACTGTCGTCACGGGGAACCTTGACAGGCCATCCGCCAGGCTCAGGCGGTGGCGTGAGATCGCCGTAAACGCATCCAAGCAGTCTAACCGGGCCATGCCCCCCCACGTGGCGCCTCCCTGTAAGCTGCCTGAGTTGATCGAGCAATGGCAGAACAAATCCGGTCTCAAAGTCATTCTCTGGGAAGACGAAAAGTCACAGGACCTGAAGACGCTACTGAGAGAGTCGGTCCCGTCGCCTGCAATCGGCGGGATCGTCGGACCCGAAGGCGGGTTCACCCCTCAGGAGGTTGAATCGGTCCGCCGGGCAGGGTTCAATTCCGTCTCTCTTGGCCGCCGTGTCTTACGGTCCGAAACAGCCGCCCTCACCCTGCTCGCTATCCTTCAGTATGAATGGGGAGACCTGAGCACCACGGCGTAAGGCCTTATTTTTCCCATCCGAACTCCGCCGATTCCCCCAGTTCTTCCTCGATTCGCAGAAGCTGGTTATACTTACACACCCTCTCGGAGCGGCAAAGAGATCCGGTTTTGATCTGGCCGGTTCCCCTCGCAACAGCCAGGTCGGCAATAAACGTGTCTTCCGTCTCGCCCGACCTATGGGATACGACCGCCTTCCAGCCGGCCTTGTGAGCCATTTGAATAGCGTCCAGGGTCTCTGTGAGGGTGCCGATCTGGTTGAGCTTGATCAGAACGGCGTTCGCAGACTTCTCCTCGATTCCTCTGGCAATCCTCCTGGTATTGGTCACAAAAATGTCGTCCCCCACGATCTGGATCCGGTCTCCCATTTTCTCCGTCATGTCGTGCCAGGCCTCCCAGTCGTCCTCGGCCAGCCCGTCTTCTATCGAATAGATAGGGTAGCGTTTCACCCAGTCTGCCCAGAATGCAATCATATCCTGAGGGCTCTTTTCCGACCCGTCGGATTTGAAAAACACATACTTGCCTTTCTTAAAAAGAGAGGAACACGCAGGATCGAGAGCAAGAACCACATCCTTGCCCGCCTTGTATCCAGCCTTCTTGATCGCTGCCAAAAGCATTTCGACGGCCTGTTCGTTTGATTTCAAATCAGGAGCGAATCCGCCTTCGTCACCCACCGCTGTCGACAATCCCTTGTCCTTCAGTACTCCTGCAAGCGCGTGAAAGACCTCCACTCCGATTCGGAGAGCCTCCTTGAAGGTCTTGCCTCCCACCGGCATGATCATGAACTCCTGAAAGTCTACATTGTTGGCTGCATGGAGGCCCCCGTTCAGGATGTTCATCATGGGCATGGGAAGGCGACAAGCATTGACTCCGCCCAGATATCGATACAGAGGCACGCACAAGGAATCGGCCGCCGCTCTGGCCACTGCCAGAGATACGCCGAGAATGGCATTGGCCCCAAGTTTTCCCTTGTTGGACGTTCCGTCCAGTTCGATCATGATCTTATCGATCAACCTCTGTTCCGAAGCGTCCATCTCCAGGATGGCGGGCGCGATGAGTTCGTTGACGTTCTTCACCGCCCCTTCGACGCCCTTGCCCATGTATCGTTTCTTTTTCTTGTCCCGCAGTTCCAACGCCTCGAACTCCCCTGTGGAGGCGCCGGACGGGACGACTGCCCGGCCGTGCGCTCCGTCGCCGAGGCCCACTTCAACCTCGACGGTGGGATTGCCTCTTGAGTCAAGAATTTCCCTGGCCACAACCATTTCTATTTCCATCGCGTACCTCCCGTTCACTTAATAAAATTGCCATAGCGATTTTATAGAACGCGGCTTTGCCGCTCCAAAAAGAATTTCCACAATATCCAGTCTAAATAAATAGCCATAATGAACCGCCCGACTATATTATATTTTGGGGGTTGCTTACAAGGCGAAAGCCTGCTAATACTGACGCCGTTTTTTCTGATGCGGCTCGTTCCGCATCTATGAAATCTGTCAAGGCAAAATTCTGGATTACCGAGTCGCTGCGCTCCTCACAATAAAGGTGCGAGGCCTTTCGCGATTACTTTAGATTTCATACAATGCGCTTTTGAGGCTCCGCTCCCGCCAAAGGCGGGAGATATCTGAAATCCGGCACAGTCGGATTTCAGGAAGGGATCGATGATGGCCACCTCACGCTTCTTCGAAAACCTGGATGCTCTCTTCAATCCCGAAACGGTGGCAGTGATCGGGGCTTCCGATAACCCGGCCAAGCTGGGGTATCACGTCATGAAAAGCCTGACCGAAGGCGGTTTCAGGGGAACGATCGTACCCGTCAATCCAGGAGCCGCCACCGTCATGGGCATAGAAAGCTACCCCGCAATCGAAGGATACGGGGGCTCTGTGGAACTGGCTGTAATGGTGTTGCCTTCCAAAGCGGTGCCCGGCGTTATGGATGAGTGTATCCGCAAGGGAGTCAGGGGGGTCGTTCTCATCACCGCAGGATTCAAGGAGATAGACGACCCCAGGGGAGGAGAGCTCCAGGCGGACCTGTCCCGAGTCGCAACCCGGGCGGAACTGCCGGTGATCGGGCCGAACACGTTCGGGGTCGTCAATCTTAATCTTTCCCTCAACGCCTCTTTCACTCCGGAGTTTTCCCTCCTTCGGAAAGGCGGCGTTTCCCTGGTAAGTCAGAGCGGCGGGATATCCCATCTCATGGGCTTCATGGCCATGGAGCGGGAGGTCGGCATGAGTAAGATCGTGGGTCTCGGGAACCGCCTGAATGTAGACTTCGCCGACATGTACTCCTACCTGATGAGCGACCCTGACACGACCGTGATCGCTCTTTACCTGGAAGGTCTCGATGACCCGCGAAAACTAATGGAGGCTGCGAAAGAGCACCGGGGGAGAAAACCTGTCGTAGCTTATAAAACCGGTAGAGCCGGGAGCGGGGACAGGGCTAGCCTCTCCCACACCGGTTCCATGGCCGGAAGGCACGAGATTTACGAAGGAGCCCTGAAGCAGGCAGGCATCCTACCTCTGGAGAGCGCCGAATCGCTTCTTGATACGGCCCGGGCCCTTGCCATGTGCCCGTTGCCAAAGGGATCGAGGGTTGCGATCCTTTCCGGACAGGCAGGACCCGGCATGGCTGCGTGCGATCTCTGCGAGGCACATGGACTCGAGGTTGCGGTATTTCAACCCGGCACTCAGAGGGTTATCAACGACCTCCTTCCTCCGCTGGCCCTGAGAACGAACCCTGTAGACATGGGGCCTGCCTGGTACAATGCTCTAGCCATAGAAGGCATCATCCGTGCGGTCATGGCGGACGAACATGTGGACGGTCTGATCATTCTTATGATGTATGCTTCCGCCAACCGGGGAGCCCCGGCCGGGATCGCTCCACTGCTTCTGGAGTGGAAACAGAGAAAACCGGTGGTTTCCTGTTTTGTTTCTCCTCAGGGGATTTGGGACCAGGATATCCGGATCATGGAAGGAGGGCAAGCCCTTGTGAACTGCCCCTCGCCGGAAAGAGCAGCCCTTGTCATGGCCTCCCTCTGGGAATGCAGCAAGATGATGAGGTATTGGACGGAAGAAGACAGAAAATAGAATACAGGAGACAGAAGACAGGATATGGATGAGGAACTTTCATTCTGTATTCTGACTACTGTCTTCTTTGTTCTTCTCCCTAGACTAGAAGAGGACGTAAACATGAAAGAAGCGCAGGACGTTATTGAAAAGGCACTGAAGGAAGGGCGCGCAAGCCTTTCCGAATATGAGTCCAAGAACCTGCTCCGTCTCTACGGGATTCCCGTCACCAGGGAGAAGCTCGTAAACGACCGCGGGCAACTCCTGGAGGCTGCCGCTGAAATCGGCTACCCCGTTGTCATTAAGGGATGTTCCTCGCGCCTCACGCACAAAACGGAGCGGAATCTTGTCAGAGTGGACGTTCGGAACAGGGAAGAAGCCGTTGCCGCTTTCGAGGATCTAATGTCCCGCATGGAAGGAGAAGGCGCAGACCTGCTCGTCCAGGAGATGATAAAAGGAAGCAGGGAACTGGTCGTGGGCATGACCCGCGATCCCCAGTTCGGTCCCTGCGTCATGTTCGGCTTGGGGGGGATTTACACAGAGATACTGAGAGACGTCTCCTTCCGCGTCGCTCCCCTGGAAAAAAGAGACGCCCTTCAAATGGCACAGGAAATCAGGGGACGCAAGATTCTGGAAGAGCTTCGCGGGATGCCGGCTGCGGATATGGAGACTCTTTGCAGGATTCTCATAAAGACGGGTGAGATAGGATTGGACAACGGAGCCGTCAAGGAAATAGACATAAATCCCCTGATCCTCTCCGGCAGCAAACCCGTGGCGGTGGACGCCCTTGTCGTTCTCGGCGATGCATCTGCATCGTCATAACAGCCGACGCTACCAGTTGGGGGAGGCCACAACGAGAACCAGGCAATCGCCCTTTCCCGAATTTGTCAGACTGTGAGAGGAACCGGCAGGAATCCAGACGGCATCTCCCGATTTGACAGGCTCTGTTTCCGAGTCAACGGACATCTTGCCCTGCCCCGTAAGGATGAAATATATCTCCTCCATTGGATCAACGTGGGCTTCAATGGTCTTGCCCGGTTCCAATCTGGCAATTGCCAGAAATCCGATCTCCTTCAACGTCCTTTGATCCAGGACCATTTGCGCCACAGCCCCTCCGTGAGCCAGGTAGGTGGTCTCCAGGACTTCTCTATCATTCACGTTTCTTACGATCATCTACGGATCTCCTATCTTTCCGCCCCATTCAGCAGGGGTGGACATGCTTGTCTTCTCGTTCTTGTTTGATTTTCTTTCTATTGGACGGTAAAGTATAGGACAATTTTTTGTTAAGGAAGAGGGACTTATCGGACAGCCCTGAAGGGGCGTTATATGAAATCCGGCACAGCGGATTTCATTTTGGAGGAAATTCCATGGAAACAGTCAGACCCGATCCTCGCTTGCGATTGTTTCAGCGAGCCGACATGAAAGGAAAGGCGGTGCTCGTCCGTGTCGACCATAACGTGGTCAAGAAAGGGAAGATTAACGATCCTTACCGGATCGACGTCACATTCCCCACCCTTTACGCAATTGCGGAAAGGGGAGGACGTCCCATTCTCATGACCCACGTCGGCCGGCCCAAGGACAAAAAGACGGGCAAGATACAGTGCAGCGATCAGGAATCCGTGATGCCGATTGTGCGGTACCTGGAAGCGAAACTGGGCATCAAAATCCTGGTTCCTGGTTTCCGGATCGATCCGGACAACGGCATTGTCGATCTCCCCGACCTCAAGTCCGAGTTGAATGATCTGAAGCAGGGAAAGACAGGAATGATCTATCTCCCCAATACCCGCTGGTTTCAGGGAGAACAGGCCAAGGGCGCTGAAAGGGAGATTTTTACCCGCTGGCTTGCCGGTTTGGCCGAAATTTTCGTCAACGACGCCTTCGGATCCTGGCAGGCCCATGCCTCGACCTTCGACATAGCCAAAGCGCTGCCTGCCTACGCAGGCGCACTCATGGTGAAGGAAATCGCTCACCTCAAGGACGTGCTCGAACCGGACAGGCCCTTCTTGGCCGTCATTGCGGGGGCGAAGTACGATACGAAAATAGGCCCGCTCAAGGCTCTGTACGAAAAAGCCGACCATCTGATTCTCGGCGGCCTCCTTTACAATACATATCTCGCTGCAAGACACGGCGTGAGCATCCAAGGGGTAACCGAGGAAGACAGGAAACTGGCCGCGGACCTGGTGCGCATGGACGGAAAAGAAAACAAGATCATCCGAATGCCGTACATAGTGGAATCAGAGGTGCTGGAAGGAAAATCGGAAGGCAAGTACCGGAGAATAAGCGTAGAATATCTTAAGAAGGGAAAGAAGGCCGGTTACGTCTTGGACGTCGACCCCCAGTCACTCAAAGAGAAAGATGTCGAAGAAGCCATCCTTTCGGCCGGGACGATCTTCGTAAACGCTGTTATGGGGCTCATGCCCCATTTTTTTGAAGGTTCTCAGGCCCTTTACCGCCTGATAGCGTCTAACGGGAAAGCAAAGAAGCTTTTCGGCGGCGGAGATACGCTCCAGGAGTTCAGAAATCTCTGCCCCGGTGAATACCTCGCGGGGTTGGACGACCCGCAAACTTACTATTTTACGGGCGGGGGCAGCGTTCTTACGGCTATTGAGCAGGGCAGCCCTTACGGCCTCGAGCCGGTTGCGGTGTTGATGGAGTGAAAGAAGGTGCATGGCGCAAGGCACACGGCGCAGGGCTTTTTCGCTCCCAATAGGGGAGTCGAAATCGGATGAAGCTTACTCCTCTTTTTGATCCGAAAAAGAAAAGCAGACCCATGAGGGTCGCCGGTTTCCTGTCAGGTTCGGGCACGAATATCGTCAGGCTTATTGAAAGGGAAAAAACTCTCAGGGCGAAAGAAGGCACTCCCCCCTTTGAGATAATCTTCATCTTCAGTGACAGGTCGGACGGTTCATGCTTCGGTGAAAGCATCGCTTGCGACACGGGGATTCCGTACATAAGCTACGACATCCGAACCTTCCACAGGTTGCGGGGTCTGGAGCGCACGGTGAGCACACCTGAAGGACTTGCGGCCAGAGAAGAGTTCGACAAAGTGGCCGGTACCCTGGTCCGCGCTATGGATGTGGACGTGATCGCCCTGGGCGGCTACATGAGTTATCTGACCCTTGACCGGTGCATCAATGTGCATCCTGCCGATCTATCCATACTTGACTCCAAGGGAAAGAGAATGTTCATAGGTGACAACGCCGTGGTCGACGCCATATTGGCAGGCGAAGGATTTCTTCGCTCCTCCACCATCTGGACTGATCGGGGAGTCGACACGGGACCTCTGCTGATGGTATCAGCTCCCGTGAAGGTGGAACTTCCCGAACCCGTCCACTCCCTTGCCGCCGACCGAGGAAAGCTCCTCAAGGTGGCTGAAGAGCATCAGCAGAGGCTCAAAGAGGTGGGTGACTGGAGAATTTTCCCTGAAACAGTGGAAATGATAGCCCGGGGCCGCTTCGCCCTCGACGAACAGGGCCGGGTTTACGTGGACGGCGAGCCTGTGCCCAAGGGCTATCGCAGGGACTGAGAGAGCCTTCACCCCTTTCACTGTCGGTCGAATAAACAATAAAGAGGAGGATCACAAGATGGCAAAGGCCAGCAAATTGAAACAACTGACTTTCTCGTTGCCTAACAGAATCGGCCTGCTCTCGGAGCTCACATCTTTTCTGACTGCCGCAGGGATCAACATCGAAGCAATAAACGCTTACGGTGTGGGTGACGAAGGCCGCTTCATGCTCGTCACCGACAACAATGGGAAGGCTAAGAAGGTTATTTCCCATATGGGCGCCGAGGTGCAGACAGAGGAGATCATAGCAGTAGAGGTGCCTAACAAAGTGGGGCGGTTGCAGCAGGTGACAAAGAAGATCTCCGACGCCGGAATAGACATTTCATATGTGTACGGAAGCCCGGTTAAGACCAGAATGACAATCGTTCTGAAAACTGCCGACAACAGGAAAGCTCTTAAAGTCTTGAACAAATAACAAAAGGGCGAAAGTGAATAAATCCGAGGAAATTTTGACGAAGGATAAGCTGATCGAAATCACCGCAGGCCTTCTGCAGACCAACGTTGATCTTGGATTCCTGCTGAAAATGGAGCAACCTGAATTGGAGACTCTGGTTGTCTGCATCAGGGACCGCGTTGACAAGGCAGGGAAATAGGGGCGCGATCTCTGCCCCTGACGGTCTCGAAACGTGCCCGACATCTTGTCAGTTTCCGTGGTCCACTCCCCTCCCCGCCTCCGCCTAAAACACCAATGGCAGGACCATCCGGGCCAAGGGCACAGATCGTATTTTCATATCGATTGCTGAAAATGGTGTATCTACCCCATAAGGTCCATCATCAACCAGCATTATTTCTGGAAAGGCATTTCTTATTTCTTTGCTATGCACTAAGCTCATTCTTCGGTAAAGGGTACTTCAGAAGAAGACAGAGGCTGGAAGCCAATATAGGCATGACGAAAATTGCCTTTATGGCCATCGGCACACCCCAAGTGTCGGCGATCATTCCTAAGAGGGTGACCCCGATACCTCCTGCGCTAATCGTAAAGCCTACCATCATGCCAGAGGCCATGCCGAGATGTTGAGGAAGAACTGCCTGAGCCATGACCGTCGTTAGGGCAAAGGAAGAGATCAGCACCATCCCGGCAATCCCGAGGGAAAGGAAGGTCATTAATCCGCTGCTATTGTAAAAAAGAAGGAGTAGAGGGAATGACAGCAGCAAAGTTGAGGTAAGGAATTTCTTGTGACCCCAACGGTCTGCGAACGGAGCGCCCAGAAGAGTTCCCAGGGCGCCGGCCATTAGAAATGTGGAGACAAGTTTTCCCGCATACAAGGGATTCCCCTGCAAATGATCTATGTAATAAAAAGGAATGTAGGCGAGCAACCCGAATTGAGTCCACGATCTCATGGTGGCAATGGCAATGAGAAGGAGAAAGGAGGTCTTCTGAGCCCTCGAAAGGGGTGCTCTCTCCTTCGCCTCTTTGTGAGCCAGCTCAACAGGAGTGGCAAACATTGACAAGTGGAAGAACAATAATATGGCAATTAGAAGTCCCGGCATGACCATGGCAAGGGTTCCCTTTAGGCCAAAATAGGTGACCAGCGTAACAGCTAAGACGGGACCAAGGGCAATCCCTAAGTTGCCGCCTACTGCAAAAATAGCCATGCCTGTCGCCCTCCTATCGCCAGTGAAAAAGTAGGCCGTCTTGAACCCTTCGGGATGGAAGCTTGCAACTCCAAAACCGGATAAGATGACACACAGGATAAGGAGAGAGTACCTGGGAACAAGCCCGGTAAGGGATAACCCCAAGCAAGCGATCAGCGGTGCCATGGGGAGAAACCAACCTATTGGGCGTCTATCGGAAAGGTATCCAAATAAGGGTTGGATAATTGAAGAGGTTAAATTGGCCGACAGGACGATAGCCCCTGCCGTTGTATAAGTCAGGCTTAAGGCGTCTTTGAAAAAAGGCAAGAGAGCAGGAAGGGCTCCCTGATTGACATCAGTAACAAGATGGCCGGCGCTTAGGATGGCGAGTGCTTTCTTATGTATCTTCATCGCAATGTTTTTCAGGCGTATGATTATCAAAGATATGAAACGGGTCATCAAATGCTTGGCAAGTTCTTTAGCTTCTCGTCCCAGAATTTCTTATTCTGCTCTCTCCAATTAGGCCCGCTGAAATCCCTGCTGTGGTCAAAAAAACTCCCAAGCCTTTCAAACCACCTTACCCACGGGTTCTTCTTATTCTCTCTTGCCTCTATCACGTCCGCCACAAAAACATCGATCTTGTGTATTTCATCTTTAGGAACGTAGTATGAAGCTCCCTCTTCAGCGGATTTCTTCAAGGCCTCCTTGTTTAAGGCATGGGCGGTGAGCATAAGAGCAGGAATGCCTTTTTGTTTTGCAATTTGGAGTAGTTCGAATCCATTGACGCCCATAATGTCAAGAACCGCAACGTCATAATAATCGGTTTCAAGAAACTCCTTTGCCGCCTCGAAGGTGGATGCACGATCAATCTTACAGGCACTGAGAAGGTCAGTTAAAAGCTCAAGAATGTCGGGCTCGTCATCCACTATAAGCACCCTTTTCCCTTGAAGCAGTTTTGTTCTTTCCATTTTCAGATGTCCTCCTGACAAGCTGCACAAGTCCCGCCGATATCAGGCGGTTCATAATGTCTACTCAACTACCACTGTCTTTTGGGCACTTATAAAATGTGCAGAATTGTCACTTTGTCAATGGAATAACATGGGCGGCAAGACTTTCAAAGTGTCATGGTTGGCAAAGAAAGCACGCTGGGAAAACTGACGAGCACCATAAACAGCACAGAGGGAAGAATGGGCGTTCTACAACCGGGAACAGGATTTCGTCAAGCTGCATGAGTAAAGTCAGAAGGGATCATTCGCTCGGTGGAGGTTCCACGGGCTCGATTTCGGGCACAATCGTGAATCTAAACGAAAGAAGGGGTGACAAGTGATTTGCCAACCCTTCTTAATTCCAGCCTTTTCCAGGTGCCGAGACACAGAATCGAACTGTGGACACGGGGATTTTCAGTCCCCTGCTCTACCGACTGAGCTATCTCGGCATGGAGGGCAGAGTATATCGCTGAATTCGGGATGTCAAGATGAAATGATCACTGGGGCTTGCTGTCCTCCAGGTCAAGCTCCAGGTCAAGCTCTCCCAGGTCCAGAGAGAGCTCGTTTTCCGGGGGCTGAACCGCTCTGCCGCTCTTTTTCACTTCCGGCGCCGGCTTAGTTTCAAGGGACAATTCCTCCAATTTAATCTCGTCCATTTCGAGAAGCTTGTCCAGTTCCGAAGTGGATTCTTTGTCGAGACGCAATTCCCTCGTCACGGTCTCTGCTCCTGTCGCCGAACGCTTCGGTCCTCCTTCAATATCCAGGGACTCCAGATCGAGAGTTCCCTCGTCCCCTGAAATCTCTCCCAAGTCCAAGGCGAGTTCGCCTTCGGTGTCGGCTTCACCAAAGGAGCTTTCAAGACTCAACTTCCGGTCCCCCGGTCGCGGTTCAATGTCTCCGAGACCTTCCAGATTTAAGTCTGCTATCGCATCTTCGGTGTCAAGATCAATGCCAAGGGATTCATCAGTTTCGCGCTTTCCACTGGGAGACGCATTTCCGGAGTCCAGACTGAGCCCATCAGTGTCATCGAGGGATATCTCTTTCGAACCCAGATCGAAATCACCCGAATCCTGAATCGATATCTCACCGGAATCGAAACGGTTTGATTCGTCGTCAAAGCTGATCTCGTCTCCTTGGTCCAAAGCGATCCCGGCAGCACCTCTTGCCCCTCCGGTGTGGGACTCCTCCACTTCTCCTGTGAGGGCGCCCAGCAAGAAGGGAGAATCCGGTCTAAAAGCGGGAAGATGCAGCTTTTCCTGCTCCGCGGAGATGTCTTTGTCGCATTTCGGACAGGTCAGGTTATAGTCAAAGCTGACATAGCTGCACTTGGGGCATTTCATTTTGAACTCCTATACCTAACTTAGTTCGCTTCGCTTACAATTGGGTCAGTGTGCACGGCGCACGAACCGTGGTGCATAAAGAATCAGACAATCAATTCCGTGCTCCGTGCGCCTTAAGCCTTGCACCGTAAATATCCTTATTATGTTAAATTGGTGCATAAATAAATATCATAGTTTTTTATATCGGTCAAGCATTTAGAAAAACCTGGAGTACCGGCGTGGCGGAGTATTGGAGTGATGATATGTTACGAGGAGATTGGAACACCGGGATTTTGGAATGCTGGTTTGAAACCAGAAGACCCTTATCCTACTATCATTATTCCGTCATCATTCCACTACTCCATTCTCCCTTCACCTCTCCCCCTCCCCTAGCCCTCCCACCGGGAGAGGGGAAGTAAGGTATTTTTTCACCTCTCTCCAGTGTACACCCCTTCGTAGTCCAGCGTGCTGAGGGGAACCCCTCGGGAAACAATCCCTCCGTCTACAATCTCACCGATGAAGACGGTATGGTTTCCAGGACTCAAAGTCATCTTCACCCTGCAGTCGACAAAGGCGAGGCAATCGGTCAGCAAAGGCGATCCTGTTTTTCCTTTGGACCAGCGGAGCGATACGAATTTAGCGGCAGGATCCGGTCCCTTGAAGATCTTGAGAAGGTCTTTCCGGTCCTTTGAAATGGCGTGGAGGGCAAAGGCCTTGCTCTTTTCGATCAAACGATGCGAATACCGGTCGGGATGCACGGCAACTGCAACCAGAGGCGGGTCAAAGGAAATCTGCGTGACCCATGAGGCGATCATGCCGTTGACCTCATCTCGGTAAGCGGTCGTCAACACGTAAATGCCGTGGACCATGATGCCCAGCGCCTCGACCCACTTCCTATCCACGTCGGTCCATGCCTCCTCTTTTTCTGTTCTCACACTCCCTGATGGCGGATCTGGCAAGTTCATCGCAGCGCTCGTTTTCTTTGTGACCACAGTGCCCTCGAACCCACTGCCAGTCGATCCGGTGCTTCTTGCTCAGGCTCAGAAGCTCCTCCCACAGGTCTCTGTTAAGAACCGGTTTTTTCTCGCTGTTGACCCAGTTCCTCGCAATCCATCCCTTTATCCACTGCGTCATGCCCTTGACCACGTAGTTGGAGTCCGTGACCACCCTGACGCGGCAGGATCGTTTCAGGAGCTTCAGTCCTTCGATGATTCCCCTCAATTCCATCCGGTTGTTGGTGGTTCTTTTTTCACACCCGGAAATCTCCCTTGTTGTTTCTCCGTACCGCAGAATCGTTCCATAGCCGCCGGGGCCTGGATTGCCGCTGCATGCCCCGTCTGAAAAAATCTCCACGATTTGCTCTTTTTTCTGATCCGTCATGACTAATTGAGAAAACGCCCTCTCACGAATATCAGGAGGTTAGGTTTCTCGGTATAATTGGTTCTCAGTCGAAGCGCTCCGTGGTAATAGTTTGACACGTTCGGAATGCTCGTGAAACTAACCCGGTAATGATTGCCCGGCGAAATCTCCTCAATCGCATATTTGACTCTGTTCTCAAGAGAAAAGTCCAGGGGCTCGATCTTGAGGCTTTTGGCAGGATCTCCCTTTATGTCAACCGTTCTGGTCACCGCTTCGCTCGCCTTTCCACTGAGGAAGACGGCTTTCGGAGAGACTTTGATGGGTGTTTTGATAAAGGCTTCGACGATGATAGTTTCCGTCGGCCTGGCCGGATCATTAGTGTATACCCTGGCTGCCTTGCGAATCCTGCCTTCATACCCTCTAGTCTTGAGTTGAAGGGTGATTTTTCCCTCCCCCCCGGGAGGAACGGCCCGGTCGAAGTAGGCCACGGCGCACCCTCAGCCGGGTCTGACTCTTTTTATATCGAGGATCTGGCCGCCCCTATTCTTGACCTTAAAGGTGTGTTCGAGGACCGAACCCTCATCCACTACTTTGAAGTCATGAAACGCCTCCGGTATAATTATCTGCGGCGCCGCCACATTTTCTCCAGGCGCAGCAGGGCTGAAAAAAAGAAACATCAAGAGGCAGAAAAATGTTAGGATGACGGTACTTTTCATGGTAGCTCCTGGGGCTGTGGGTCACTCCCATGATCTCGAAATCTCTCGCCACTTCGACTCCCGCCTGTCGCAGATGCCGCTTGCGGTGAGCGAGGATGGACTTCGGCGGGAGTCCGGAAGAACTTGCATTTATCAAAGAATATCACGAGCATCGGAAAAGGGGCAAGTGATTTGTTATGACGGGTCCAGGGTGTTCAGGATCAGAGGGATGCCAAGAGCAGAAGTGAGGGGATTCATGGACACGAAGGGAAGGAAGACCAGAGCGGTGGTGAAGGAAAAATCGAAGGGTCCGGGCAAGAGCAAGTCCAGTGTTAAGATAGATACTTTTTCGGAGGACGGTTGCGCCTATGAGGCCAGCCGTCTGGCTGAAAAACAGTACAAGACACTCCTTGACTTTATTCCCTACCCAATCGTGGTGTTCACCCTCGAAGGCAAAGCGAGTTACCTGAATCCTGCTTTCACGGAGACTTTCGGGTGGTCTCTCGACGAGTTGAAGGGAAAACACATCCCCTACGTTCCCCCCGACTTGAAAGAAGAGGTGCAAGACAGCATAAGGGAGCTCCTTGAAAAAAAGGTGATTCACAGGCATTTGAGCCGGAGAATGACCAAGGACGGGAGGGTGCTCGATGTGGTGATGAGCGGAGCGGTCTTTACGGAGTCGGAAACCCAGGCTGCCGGTGAAGTGGTGCTCCTGCGCGACATCACCCAGGAAAAAAGGCTGGAAGCGATCAAGGAGACCCTCTTCCGTATCAGCACGGCCCTGCCTTCATACCCTCGTTTAGAGGACCTGCTGGACTATGTGAGCGGTGAAATCAAGAAACTGCTTAACGTAGAGGGCGCCCTGGTCATCCTGCTGGATGAGGAAAAGCAGGAGCTTTTCTTCATGGGCGCAGCCTACGATGACCGGGATACGCAGAGGCGGGCCAAAGAGGTGCGCTATCCTGCGGACAAGGGTGTTTCCGGAAGGGCAATCAAGACAGGCCGGCCCGTGATCTCCCATGATACGTCCAAGGATCCTTATTTTTACGGGGCCGTGGATCAGGAGATGCGCTTCAATTCCCGCAACATACTGGACGTGCCGCTCAGGAGCGGGGAGCGCATCATAGGTGTACTTTGCGCCATCAACAAGCGAGAAGGGATTTTCGATGAGACGGACGTGGAGCTTCTCAACATGATCGGAGGGACTGTCGCCCTGTCCATCGAGAATGCGAGATATGCCAAAGAAGTTACCGACGCCTACAACGAACTGGCCAGCCTGAACCGCGCAAAGGATCGAGTTATCAACCGTCTTTCTCACGAGCTCAAAACACCCGTATCCGTGCTCCTGGCGAGTCACAAAATTCTCGAAAAGAGGCTCTCGGACCAGCCTGAAGAAACATGGAGACCCACATTCGACAGGATAAAGAGAAACCTCGACCGCATCCTGGAAATTCAGTACCAGGTGGAAGACATCATGGAGGCCAAACACTACAAGACCCATGAACTCCTCAACATCCTTCTGGACCAGTGCGCCGACGAGCTTGAATCCATGGTAGCTCAGGAGGTGGGCGAAGGGCCGCTTGTGCGGAAGATCCGGAAGAAGATCGACGACCTTTACGGCCCTCGGGAACCCAGAATCTCGGAATTCTCTCTGGATCGATTCGTTGAATGGAGACTGGGAGAATTGAAGTCCGGCTTCGCTCACCGGGAGGTGGAAATCATCACCCGGCTCGAACCCGTTCCCCACATATGCGTTCCGGACGATGTGCTGGCGAAGGTGGTTGACGGCCTGGTAAAGAACGCCATTGAGGCCACGCCGGATGAGGGAAGGATTCAGGTGACGGTGCAGAAGAAAGGGGAAGGAGGGGAGCTGATCGTGCATGACTGCGGGGTCGGGATTACCGATGAAAACCAGCGCCGCATCTTTGAAGGCTTTTTCATGACCCAGGATACGATGGCTTACTCGTCGAAGCGTCCCTTTGACTTCAATGCCGGAGGAAAGGGCGCGGACCTTCTGAGGATGAAGATCTTTGCGGAAAGGTTCAACTTCAAGATCGAGGTCAACTCATCCAGGTGTCGTCATATCCCCCTGGACACCGACCAGTGTCCGGGGCGGATCAGCAAATGTATTTTCTGCACGGAAAGGGAAGACTGCTTTGACTCCGGCGGCACGGTGTTCAACGTTTATTTCCCTCCCGCCCCCGAGGGAAGCTGCGCCATGCCTCAAAAACCGGAATAGAGAAAGGTTCACCAGACCCCGTCGGAAAGAAGAAGAGAAAAATCACGATAGAGGCCGGGAGGTGGGGCAGGGAGAGAGCTGGAAGGCTCCTTTATGGTAACGCCGAAATCGTGAAAATAGCCAAGTTGCCCAGCACGTGGATAATTATCGGGACGAGCAGTTTCCCCTCCACCTCATAGGCCAAAGCAAAAACCAATCCACCCACGATCTGTATCAGAGGGATGCCTCGCAAAGGGTGGACCGAGGCGAAAAGAGCCGTGGTGACGATCACTGCAAGCGGGGCGCCGTATCGCCTTAAAAAGCCGTAAAGCAGGCCCCTGAAAAAAATCTCTTCGGCTACGGGAGCCACGATTCCGCCCACCAGGAAATAAAGGGTCATGGTGCGGATATCGTGTGGCAGGGGCGTTCGGATCATGAAGAGGACATCCATGCCGGCCAGGGAGAGGAGGGCGGCGGCGCAAAGGGCGACAATGCCAAAGGCCGCCGACCAGATGAGGCCCTTTCTGAATCCCGGGGCCCAACTCGACCGCTCCAAACCAATGGATGCCGTGGCGTCTCCCATCGCCCGGACAATCCATACCATAAGAAGGACCTGAATCGATCTCGTGATCCCGAGACCTAGAAGGGAGGAGGCGAGGAAGGTCATTCTCATGAGCGTCTCGACGATCAAAACAGCCGAGACGGATGCGGCCAGGGTTTTTACTTTGATCCGCTTTGCTTCCACCCGAGGGACCTCAACGCTCTGTAAGCATTCCACTGGGTGTACCAGTGTGTTGACATTTCGATTCTACTGAGGATATGGGGAATCGCACCAGGATTCCTTCTCTTTTCCAGGGCCTGGTAGGTTGCGTAAACGACGGTGGGATGCGCATCGTCCAGGAAAGACAGAAGGTCCTCGAAGCTCGTGCCGCCCTTGCTCCTTGCAAGGTTTTTGACCAGCCAGTATTTTTCAGGGATGGAAGGACTGTCCATGATATCCCTGTAATCCGGATAGCGGGTTATTTCGATTCCCCTGCTCTCGATGAACTTGAGGGCCGCCACCCGCTTCATCGAGTCTTCTGACCGCAGTGCCCGTTGCACCTGATCTTCGCTGCGGACCGCACCTCTCCACAGGAGAAAAAAAAGAAAAAGCACAATGCCTGCCGACAGGCAGAGAGAAGTCGCAACGGAGGAGCGTATCCTCGGGGCCAGCAGCGGACTCGGGAGAAGCACGAAAATGCCCCAGAGGAGAAGGTAAATAAGCAGGGGGAAGCCTATGAGAAGAGAAACAAACGTGATTTTGCGAAAAAAGCGATTCCCGTCGGTCCTAGCTGAAAAATCCGCAAGCCACCGAGCCGGTGAGGACAGAAAATCCTGAAGCTTTGCGCTCAGAACACTCGCCCCCTGGTCTCGAAGATGAAGTTCGTGATCATTTTGCCTGATAATCAGTTCGGCAACCTTACCGTTCTGCACAGTGAGGTAGTCTAGTTCGATAAGGCTTTTCGCGAGAGCCCTTGCCAGCGGCTTGTTCCGGATATCTTCGAGAAAGACGGTTTTCATCGATTTCTGGTCGAGGGATTTGAATGCCTCGGCAGGATAGAGGGTGTAGCGGTAGTAAAAGTCATTCACCTTTGTCCCCGTTGAATGGGAGAGAAGCAAGTAATCCCTCACATCGGTAAAAAAGGCATCGTCCATCTGGCTTGACCAGAGGAACGCAAGGAGCAGGGGAACTGCCGCGTGGAACAGGGCCGTACGGCTGGGAGTTCCATGGCTCTTCTTGAATAGGCACCGGGAGGCGGACGAAAAGACCAGCGGTGGAATAACCAGAAAATAAAGAGTCCCCATGGCTGTGAAGCGGGGGATATTGAGCGCAATAAGCAGAGCGAGCCATGGAATGAGGAAGAGAAAGGAGAAAGCCATTCTCTCCGGCAGTACGCGATGCCTGATCCAGGCTGCAGCGATGGAAAGAAGAGTCAAAAATGCGCCTATGGTCAAGGTGTAGAAGATGCCGCCGAGAAAAGCCTGGTTCCACTCCAGGAGCCGGGGCAGGACATGCGAATTGGGGATAATCAGGTAGCCGGAATGCCTTAGTGCATCCATTTTATCATAGAGTGCCAGGTTGGAGGAGTGAATGTGAACAGCGGCAATGGACTGGGCTGCCGCAAGCCCGGCGGCAACGACCAAGGCGAAACGGAGGCGAATAAAATGTCCCGTTCCAGGCCGGAGCGATTCGACTCGATTGATCGAATTTGAAGAGGACAAGGTCAATGCGACTCCTGCTCGGTGTATCATTCCGAGGGGATAAGGAGTGTAGCAGAGAAAAAGGAAAACACAATCATTTTCATGTCTTCCTCCTCTTCCCGTCTTGTGATAAAGAAACTCTGGAATTTAGTGAATCAGAGAGGATCCGACATGGAAGATAGTGTCATTTCCGCCATCAAGAGACAGGTGGAGCGGGAGAGCTATGCAAGGAAGATGGGGCTTAGGCTCGTGGAACTTGGACCCGGCCACGCGCTCGTAGAGATGACCCCTCAACAGGACAATGAAAATATCTTCGGCATGACTCATGGGGGCGCGATCTTCTCCCTCATCGATGAAGCGTTTCAGGTGTCGTGCAACGCCTACGGCACCGTGGCAGTTGCTCTGAACATGACGATCACCTACCACAGGGCCCCCGGAAGAAACAGCATCCTCCGTGCCATGTCCGTAGAAATACACCGCTCACGAAAGACCGCCACATACGATATCAAGGTCAAGGACGATCAGGACGCATTAATCGCCTCATGCATGGCGGTTGCCTATAGGAAAAACGACAAACTGCCCTTTCTGGAATAGCCCAGCCGCAGAGCTGCAGGAAGTGAAGAGAACATCAGTCACGTCCCGCCACAAGCACGGCGGGCAAGTCGGCACGGACAGAGACTGATCTCATGCAGAGCCCACAATGACCACACAGAGAGAAAAAGAGAAGGGGGATTTCTTGGTAAGCTTAAGAAAAGCTTTTGCTCTTAAGCTAGATTGGTGATAATAATAGCTCATTTGAATTAGTTATCATCATCGCCCTTTCCGGACACGTGACGTGACGGCGCCGCTTGGACCCAGGACGGCGAACAGGTACGAAGGGAGCCACCCATGGTGAGGAGAGTTCTGATATCCCATGAAACGATCATGGAAAGGGTTCGAGACCTGAGCCGGGAGATATCGGAGGATTACAGGGGAAAGGACCCCATTTTCATCGGCATATTGAACGGAGTGGTTTTCTTCTTCGCCGATCTCGTGATGACTCTATCTATTCCGGTGCGAATAGATTTCGTCAAGGCTTCCAGCTACGGTTCCGCCATGACTTCGAGCGGGCAAATCAAAATGAGCAAAGACGTAGACCTGCCCGTGGAGAATCAGGATATCGTTATAGTTGAAGACATAGTGGATACAGGCCTGACCCTGAAGAACATCGTCGAGAATTTCCGATCGCGCCAAACGGCTAGCGTGAGCGTTTGCGCGCTGATCGACAAGCAGGAGCGCAGGAAGGAGCATGTGGTCATCGACTACTGCGGTTTCAAGGTTGAAAGCGGTTTCCTGGTCGGGTACGGCTTGGACTTCAACGAGAGGTTCAGGTACCTGCGTGACATCTGCGTGATTGAAGAATGAAAAAAATGGAACGCGGGAGTGCCGAAGCGAGCGCCTGATCTCAATAGGAGGCAGAAATGATCATAGAGTGCAAGAAATGCAGATCCATGTTCAGACTGGATGAAGGTCTCTTGAGAGAAGAAGGCTCCAAGGTCAGGTGCAGCGTCTGCAAACATGTTTT
>Ga0209164_1002428_pt1 | contig 19950 bp, 12 predicted proteins | sample MTBNYHSulfiMetaG_FD_187458 | JGI IMG/M metagenome (GOLD analysis project Ga0209164, IMG submission 187458) | Enrichment culture microbial communities from rom New York Harbor, USA that are MTBE-degrading - MTBE-NYH (New York Harbor Sulfidogenic)... | ecosystem: Environmental > Aquatic > Marine >...
GTCGCGTCTTTGCGCACCGGGTGCCGCTCGACGCGCACGCCCGCCGCTTCGGCCGCCGCGACGTCGGCCGCGCCGAGTGAGTCGAAGTCGCCGACCAGCGCGTCGACGCGCACGCCGTGCGCGAGCGCGAAGCGCAGCCCCCCGTCGGCGGCCACGACGAAGCGCGCCTCGGCACACCGGCTCCGGTAGTAGCCGGCGTCCTCGTAGTCGCCGCCGAGCAAGACGAGAGCGGCGAAGGAACCCCGGGGCGGGACTCTGGCGGGGCACCCGGCGGGCGCACCCGGTGGGCGGGGCCTGCCGCCGGCGGGCATCACCGGCGACCCCCGGCGCGGGCCGGGTACGCGGCGTCGTAGGCGCGCAGCAGCGGCCAGAGCAGGATCGCCGAGAGGACGACCTCGGGGACCAGGTAGAGCAGGTTGTACGTGAGTGCGTAGAGCCAGGGCGCCTCCCAGTGCGGCGCGTACTCGGCGAAGAAGACAAGCCCGGACAGGAAGTGGAAGACGAGGCGCCCTGCGCCGGCGACGGCCACGGCCGCCAGGAGTCGGAGCGCTCCGTGCCGGCCGGCGACGGCGCCCACGCGCACCAGGCCGGCGAGCGCGACGGCCATGAAGGCCAGCGGGTAGTCGAGCAGCGCCTGGGCGGGGTGGAGGACGTACGCCCCCGGCAGACCGAGCTGGAGGACGCCATAGAGGAGGCCCGCGGTCAGCCCGGGGACGACCCCGCGCCGCACGGCGACGAAGACCAACGGGAGCAGTTCGAGGCTCACGGAGCCTCCCTGCGGCATCACGAAGAGACGCACTTGCCCGAGCACGGCGGCGAGCGCGACCGCCACCGCGATCTCGGCGACCGCAGCGACACCCCACTGGGTCGGGTCGGCGTTGAGGCGCTCGCGCGGCCCCGTCGCGGGGCCGTCCGTCACCCGGGGATGGGTGGGGCTGGACATCGACGATCACTCCCTTCGCTGGCATTACCCAGCAACGCCCCGGAGGGCGCCGCCACCTCGCGGTGGTCAGGTTCGACGCGTCGGCGCTAGGAAGCGCCTTCTCAGCTCCTCGTCCAGGAGCTCCGCAGGACACCTTGATGATACCCCCTGGCGCCTGGTCGCGCCGTCGGCGCCCTCGCGGGACCGTGGGTGTGCCCACCGCCGTCCGCGCCTTCGGCGGCTCAGTGGGGCGTTCCGCGCCGTCCGCATCCTTCCGCGTCCACCTGTGGAGAGTGTGGAGAAGTCGGGTTTCACGCGCACACAGGCTCACGACCGTCGTGGAAAAGGGGTTCACGACCATGGATGCGCTTGACAGGGAGGGGCTCTCGTCGGGAGTGTCACAAGACTCCCTTTTGCAGGTATTTCCATGTGTCGCGCCCCGGCTCCCAAGCCATGTGCCGGCGTCGGGGCACGGACCCGCGCCGGCCGTGCGGGCGGACGACCGTCACCCTGTCGTGAAACGGGCTTATCCACAAGTCCCGCAAACTCCGTACGTTGGCGCGGTCTGCGAGGGACGCTTTCCACACATCCTGAACAGGCTGTGGACAACTCCGCAGTTTCGCCTGCAAAGAGCACTTCCGCGGGGTTCCACGAACGGCCGGGCGGCGGCCGCGGCTCTGCTATACTCACGCCCCCCATGGAGTCGTTCCTCGACAGGCTGCTGACCGACACGGCGACTCCGCCCGGGGCGGGCACGGCCACCGCGACGCCGGCCGAGGCGGTCGATCACCGCGAGGACGCGTCCGACGGCGGCGACCGAGGTCGCGCTGACGGACCGGGGCCCGAGGGCGGCGCCGGGCTTCCGGCGCCGCCCTCGGGCCCGGCTGCACCGCGGATCGCGATCTACGACACGCTGACCAGCCCGCCGCGGGTCGTCGCCGTCGAGGAGGAGGACCTCCCGGCCCTCATCGCCTCCCTGGCGGAGAAGACCTACCACCACTGCCGGGAACAGGGCGGGCAGGTCCCCTACACCGTCATCCAGGAGCTTATCGAGAACCTCCTCCACGCCTACTTCCGCGACGTCGTCGTGACCATCCTCGACAACGGGCAGACGATCCGCATCTCCGACCACGGCCCGGGGGTCGACGACAAGGAGCGCGCCTTCCAGCCCGGCTTCACCACCGCGACGTCGCTGCAGCGCCGGGTGATACGCGGCGTCGGCTCCGGGCTGCCGATCGCACGCGAGTCACTGCAGTTCCTGCGCGGGCTGCTGACCGTCGAGGACAACCTCGGCGGCGGCGCCGTCTTCACCATCCGGTTGCCGCAGCGCGAGGCAGCGGCGGCGCCCGAGCCTGCGGCGCCGCCGCTGCCTCGCCTCACCACGCGGCAGAAGAAGGTCCTCGTCCTCCTCATGGAGCTCGGGACGGCGGGCCCGACGCAGGTCGGCCGCGAGATCGGGATCGCCCCCTCCACCGCGTTCCGCGAACTCGGTTTACTGGAGGAGATGGGGTTGATACATTCGGTCGGCGACGGCAAGCGCGCCCTGCGCGAGGAGGGTCTCCGCCTCCTCGACACGCTCGTCTGACAGCACACCGCGACACGGGCTGAGCAGCGGCATCCCGGGAGACGACGGGGGCGGCGATCGACGACCAGCTGACACTGATCTGGGACGAGGCGAAGACCCACCTTCGCGCCCAGGTCAACGAGCCCACCTTCCGCCTCTGGTTCGACCGCACCGTGCCGGTCGCCCTCGACGACACCACTTTCGTGCTGGGCGTGGCCAACGACTTCGCCCGCGAGTGGGTCGAGAAGCGCTTCACCGGCAAAGTGAGCGAGGCGCTCGGCGCCGTGCTCGGTCTCGACGTCGGCGTGCGCGTCGTCGTCGACGAGCGGGCGGCCGCGCTGCCGGTGGCGCCGGCGAGCGGCGCGGCGGCCGACCCGGATGCGGCTGGAGCCGCCGCCGGGGCTGGGAACTCCCAGCCCGCCGCCCCCGCGGCGGGCGCCTCCGGGCCGCGACCCGCGGCACGCCACGAGCGTCGCACCCGACCCCGGGCGCGCCACCCCGAGCTCAACCCGCGCTACGTCTTCGAGCGCTTCGTGGTCGGCCCGCACAACGAGTACGCGACGGCCGTGGCACGCAGCGTGGCGGAGGCCCCGGCCACGGCCTACAACCCGGTCTTCATCTACGCCGACACGGGCCTCGGCAAGACCCATCTGATCCAGGCCATAGCCCACGGCGCCCTCGAACAGCATCCGGACCTCAAGATCCGCTACGTCACCGTCGAGCGTTTCACCGACGACTTCATCAACGCGGTCACCGACAAAGGCCGCATCGAGGGCTTCAAGCAGGCTTACCGGGAGAACGACATCCTCCTCGTCGACGACGTGCAATTCCTCGCCGAGAAGCAGCAGACCCAGGTCGAGTTCTTCCACACCTTCAACTCCCTGTACGAAGCCGGCCGGCAGATCGTGATCACCTCCGACCGGCCGCCGCGCTCACTCGAGGCGCTCGAGGAGCGGCTGCGCTCGCGCTTCGGGCAAGGGGTCGTCGTCGACGTCAGCCGGCCCGACCTCGAGACCCGCATCGCCATCCTGCGCAAGCAGGTCAAGTGGGACGGACTGCAGGTCGCCGACCCGGAGGTCCTCGCCTTCATCGCCGGCCGGGTCACGACCAACATCCGCGAGCTCTACGGCGCCCTCACCCGCGCCGTCGGTTACGCCTCGGTGCGCGGCGTCGACCTCGACGTCGAGGTGGCGCGCGAGGCCCTGGTCGACATCCTGCCCAAGGCCTACAGCCACCCCATCACCGTGGAGATGGTCCAGGCCGAGGTGGCACGCGAATTCGGCTGCCACGTCAACGACCTGCGCGGAGCCCGCCGCACCCAGGACATCGCCTTCGCCCGCCACATCGCCATGTACCTGGCGCGCGACCTGACCGAGGCCTCGCTGCCGCAGATCGGCGAGCGCTTCGGCGGCCGCGACCACAGCACCGTGCTCTACGCCGTGAACAAGATCGAGCGCCAGCTCGCCGACGGTCACGACCACCAACTGCGGGATCTCGTGGCGGTCGTCGGCGAGCGTCTTCGCGCCTCCCGCTGAGCACCTCCCGCGCCGCCGGTGTGTGTCACGTGGGGCGGGACGCCGTTCACCTGATCGGGCTGCCGCACCAGATGTCCTCCGGAGACTCCTCGCCACTCCCGTGCGCTCGTCCCCCAGCCCGCTCGCCGGCCGGCACGGCGCCCTGTGGAGAACCGGGCGGCGCGACGGGCACAGTGTTCACACGGCTGGTGGAAAAAGGCTATGCTTCGTCCGACCGCGAGCGCCGGCGCACGGGGAGCACCCGGTTCTGCACAGATCGTCCCCAGAGCCGTCCCCAGGGCGAGGAGGGCAAGACGCAGGGCCGAAGCCGATTCCTCACATCGTCCACAGGGGCTATGACGATGGTGAGGAGAGATTTATCTCTCTGAATTATCGTAAGGAGCAGGAGATGAGACTGACGTGCGATCGAACCGTCCTCGTGGACAAGCTCAACATCCTGGCGAGGGGCGTGTCCACGCGCAGCGCGCTGCCGGTGCTCTCCGGTGTGCTGCTGCAGGCGGTCGAAGGACGTCTCGACCTCTACTCCACCGACATGGAGCTCTCCATCAAGGCGAGCCTCACGACCGGCGTCACGATCGAGACCGACGGCGAGGTCGTCGTGCCGGCACGGCTGTTCAGCGACGTCGTCCGCAACCTCTCTGCCGCCGAGGTCGTGATCGACGCCGCCGAGAGTGCCGTCAAGGTCGCCGGGGGGCGGGCCGAGTTCGCGCTCAACGCGTGGTCGGCGGCCGACTTCCCACAGACCTCGACCTTCGACATGAGCGACGCCTTCACCGTCGGCCGGGACCCCTTCGCCCTGACCCTGGGCAAGGTCGGCCGCGCGGCCTCGCGTGACGAGACGCGGCCGATCCTTACCGGGGTCCTCGTCTCGATCGCCGGCGACACGCTGAAGATGGTCGCCACCGACAGCTACCGGCTGGCCGTGAAGGAGACCAGACTCGAGGCGGCGCCCGGCGCCGAGGTGCAGGCGATCGTCCCGGCGAAGGCCCTCACCGAGGTTGCCCGCCTGGCGGCGGCCTTGGGCGAGGGCGACATCGAGGTCGTCGTCACCGAGAACCAGGTCGTCTTCCACCTGCCCGACGCGAGCGGCGGGGTGTGGCTCGCCTCACGTCTCATCGACGGGCAGTTCCCGAACTACAGACAACTCCTCCCGGAGACCTTCGACCACCAGGTTCGGCTCGACCGCGACGGCTTCGCCGCCGCCGCCCGCCGGGTCAGCCTGCTGGCGCAGAAGAACGCCCCGTTGCGCTTGACGTTCTCGACGGGGCGCCTCCGGTTGCGCGCTCTCACCCAAGACGTCGGGCAAGCCGAAGAGGCGATCGATGTCGGCTTCGAGGGCGAAGAAGAGTTCGAGATCGGCTTCAACCCGGCCTACCTCGTCGACGGGGTCGACGCGTTCGACGAGGACGAGGTCGAGTTGAGCTTCACGACGCCCCTGAGGCCGGGTCTCGTGAGCGGGGGAGACGGCAGCTTCGTCTACCTCATCATGCCGATCCGTCTCAGCAGCTGAGCGTGTAGCCCCCTGGCCGACGTCGCCGTCAGCGGTCCCGTCGCCCTCGGCGCCTTCCTCAAGCTCGCCGGCGCCGCGGCTACCGGTGGGCAGGCCAAGCTCCTCATCCAGTCGGGTGAGGTCACGGTGAACGGCGTCCCCGAGCGCCGCCGCGGTCGCAAGGTCGCTCCCGGCGACGTGGTCGCGGCGGGCGCTGCGGAGTACAGAGTATGCGCGTCATCGGGCTGAGGCTCGTCAACTTCCGCTCCTACTGTGACACGGCGGTGGAGTTCGGCCCCGGCACGACCGTCGTCGTCGGCGCCAACGCCACGGGTAAGACGAACCTTCTGGAGGGCGCCTTCTTCGGCCTGCGCGGCTCGTCGCCGCGCACCCGGAGCGACGACAAGCTGATCACCTGGGGAGAGCCGTTCACGCGCGTCACCGTCGCTGTCGCGGACGACCAGGGCGAGCGCCATACCTGTGAGGTCGCCTACGCGCCGCGTCAGGGCCGGCGCGTGCGCTACGACGGGGTCGATGTCGCCGGCCTGGATGAACTGCGCCGCCGCAGCATGGTGTTCATCTTCGTGCCCGAGAGCCTGCTGCTGGTGAAGGGGAGCCCCGCCCGCCGCCGCGCGCATCTCGACGTCTTCGCGGCGGCGATCGACCCGGCGTACGCCGCCGCCCTGGCGCAGCTCACCCAGGCGCTGCGGCAGCGCAACGCGCAGCTGGTCGCCGTACGCGAGGGTGGCGACCCGGCGGCGCTGGCGCCGTGGGACGCGCAGTTCGCCGCTGCCGCGGCGGAGTTGGACCGCCGCCGCCGGTCGGTGGTCGCGCAGCTGGCGGGGCGTTTCGCCGCCGCCGCGGCGGCATTGGCGCCGGGCGACGGTCACTACACGATCGAGCTCGTCGCGCAGACGGACGCCGTGCTCGGGGCCGACGGCACCGCCGACGAGCAGGCCCTGCTCGAAGAGCTGCGTCGACGCCGGCCCGGTGAGGTGCAGAGGGGCCTCTCGCTCTTCGGTCCACAACGAGACGACCTGCGGTTCCTCGAGTTGCCCGAGGACGAGGGCACGGGGGCGACGCTCGCCGGGCCGGGGTGCGCGATCGACGCCGCGGCCGCGGTGCCGGCGGGGGGGCGCGACCTGCGCCTCTATGGTTCACAGGGGGAGCAGCGGGCCGCGGTGCTCGCGCTGCTGCTGGCTCAGAGGGACGTCGCGGCGGAGTGCGGGGCCGGCATGGGCACCCTCTTCCTCGACGACGTGATGAGCGAGCTCGATGACGCGCGCCGCCGCCGCCTCGTCGACCTGCTGGCGCGGGGCGGCCAGGCGATCCTCACCACCACCAATCGTCACTACTTCACGGAGGACGAGCTGGCGCGTGCGCTCGTGGTCGAGCTCCCGTTGGCCGGCGAGCGGCTCGGACCGCCGCCCGCCGCCGCCCCCGCGGAGCCGCCCGAGGACGAGGCGTGAGTGATCGCCGCCGCCGCGACCCCCGGCGCCTCGGCGAGATCCTCGCGCCGGCCGTGAGCCGGCTGACGTCCGGCGACAACGCGCGCGCCTACGCACTCTGGGCGCGAGCCGCCGGCGAGCAGGTCGCGCGTACGACCACCGTGCGGGCCTTCAGTCGCGGCGTGCTGACCGTCGAGTGCGAGTCGTCGGTGTGGGCGAACGAGCTCTCCTACCTCTCAAGGGAGATCCTCGCGCGCATGAGCGAGATGGACCCCGGGAGCCCGGTGCGAAATCTCCGCTTCCGTGTGCACCGGGGGGCCGCCGCGCAGGAAGAAACGCCTGCGGCGGCGAAGAAGTCGAAGCACGGAGAGAGCCTGCGACCCGAGGACGTCGCGGCGGCGCGGGAGGCGGCCGGAGGCGTGGCCGACGAGCGCCTTCGGACGGCCATCGAGGCCGCCCTCAGGGCCGCGTCGGGAGACACCGGCGGCGGACCTCCCGGCGAGCCTGATCGTCATCTCAAGAAGTAGACGATTTGCAGGTTCTTTTGTGAATCAGGGCGGTCGCGACGGGGACCGCCTTCTGATAGACTGACGAGGGCACGGCGGGCCGCCGTGCCCCCCTTGCGACAACCCGCCAGCGGTCCACTGCGAGGTCGCGTGAAACAGCCGCACTACGACGCTCAAGACATCCAGGTCCTCGAGGGCCTCGAGCCCGTCCGCGAACGCCCGGGCATGTACATCGGCTCTACCGGGCCGCGCGGCCTGCATCACCTCGTCTACGAGGTCGTCGACAACTCCGTCGACGAGGCCATCGCGGGCTACTGCTCGGCGATCACCGTCACCGTCAACCCCGACAACTCGATCACCGTCGCCGACGACGGCCGCGGCATCCCCGTCGGCATCATGAAGAAGTACGACAAGCCCGCCGCCGAGGTCGTCCTCACCATGCTGCACGCGGGCGGCAAGTTCGGCGGCAGCGGCTACAAGGTCTCCGGCGGCCTGCACGGCGTCGGCGTCTCGGTCGTCAACGCCCTCTCCGAGTGGCTCGAGCTCGATATCTTCGTGGACGGCTACCACTGGCACCAGCGCTACGAGCGCGGCACGCCGGTGACGAAGCTCGAGAAGCGCGAGAAGCTCGCGAAGGGCGCCGCCACCGGCACGACGGTGTCCTTCATGCCCGACGCCGACGTCTTCGAAGAGGTCGAGTTCGACTACCGTGTCCTCGCCCAGCGCCTGCGCGAGACGGCCTTCCTCACCAAAGACCTGCGCATCGTCCTCAACGACGAGCGCGCCGACGGCGAGTCGGTCACGTTCCAGTACGCCGGCGGCATCAAAGACTTCGTCGCCTACATCAACCGCGACAAGGACGCCCTGCACCGCAGCATCATCTTCCTCGAGAACGAGACCGACGACGGGCAGGTCGAGGTCGCGATGCAGTGGAACTCGTCGTACAACGAGTCGATCTTCACCTTCGCCAACAACATCAACACGACGGAGGGCGGGGCGCACCTCTCCGGCTTCCGCTCGGCGCTCACGCGCACCATCAACGAGTACGCGCGTCAGAAGAACCTCCTCAAAGAGAAGGAGGACAACCTCAGCGGCGAAGACGTGCGCGAGGGTCTCACGGCGCTCATCTCGGTCAAGCTGCGCAACCCGCAGTTCGAGGGCCAGACCAAGACGAAGCTCGGCAACACCGAGATCCAGACGCTCGTCCAGACCACGGTCAACGACAAGCTCGCGGAGTTCCTCGAGGAGAACCCGTCCGAGGCGCGGCAGATCGTCGACAAGTCGATCAACGCCGCCCGGGCGCGCAGCGCTGCGCGCAAGGCGCGCGACCTCACGCGCCGCAAGGGGCTCCTCGAGGGCAGCAACCTGCCCGGCAAGCTCGCCGACTGCTCCATCAAGGACCCCTCGTTGAGCGAGCTCTACCTCGTCGAGGGCGACTCGGCGGGGGGCTCGGCCAAGCAGGCGCGCGACCGCTCGTTCCAGGCGATCCTCCCGCTGCGCGGCAAGATCATCAACGTCGAGAAGGCGCGCATCGACAAGATGCTCGCCAACAACGAGATCCTCACGATGATCAGCGCCATCGGCGCCGGCATCGGCGACGACTTCGCCGTCGACCAGGCGCGCTACCACAAGATCATCATCATGACCGACGCCGACGTCGACGGGTCGCACATCCGCACCCTCATCCTCACCTTCCTCTTCCGCCACATGAAGCCGCTCGTCGAGGCCGGCTACGTGTACATCGCGCAACCTCCGCTGTACCGGCTCAAGCAAGGCAACCAGGAGCAGTACATCCACAAGGAGGCGCAGCTCGAGGAGATCCTGCTGCGCGGCCGACTCGAGCAGATCAAGGTCGACAACACCGACACCGGGTTCACCTTCAGCGAGACCAGGTACCAGCGCTTCCTCAAGCTCTACGGCGAGTACGAGGGCTGGGTGAAGAAGCTCAAGAGCCAGTGGGGCGGCGAGCTCATCGACTGGCTCAAGAACGGGCCCGTGATCGAGGCCGACATCGCCGCCTTCCCGGCGCTGCTCGACGCGCTGCGCACCGACATCGACAAGCGCTACGTCATCGACGTCCTCGCCGTCGACGACGAGGAGCAGGTCGCCGACACGCGCCTGGTCGAGCGGCGCACGGGTCTGGCCGCGAACCTGCGCATCCCCTTCGCGGCCCTCTCCGGGCGCGAGTTCCAGGCGCTGCGGCGCGTGCACGCGCGCATCCGCGAGATGGTCGGGCGCCCGCCGTTCACCCTCCGTCTCGGCAACCGCAAGGCCGAGGCGACGAGCTACGAGGAGCTGCGCGTGCAGATCGTCGAGCTCACCAAGGAGGGCATCCAACTGCAGCGCTTCAAGGGTCTCGGCGAGATGAACCCGGACCAGCTCTGGGAGACGACGATGAACCCGATGACCCGCACCCTCATGCTGGTGTCGATGGAGGACGGCCAGGCGGCCGACGAGGTCTTCACCATGCTGATGGGCGACAAGGTCGAGCCGCGTCGCCAGTTCATCGAGAAGAACGCGAAGGAGGTGCGCTTCCTCGATGTCTGACAACCTCCAGACACTCGAGGGCAAGATCGAGCCGATCGAGCTCGAAGACGAGATGCGCTCCTCGTTCATCGACTACGCGATGAGCGTGCTCACCGACCGTGCCCTCCCCGACGTGCGCGACGGTCTCAAGCCCAGCCAGCGCCGCATCCTCGTGGCGATGAACGACCTCGGCCTGGCGCCGAACAAGGCGCACCGCAAGTGCGCCAAGATCGCCGGCGACACCTCCGGTAACTACCACCCCCACGGCGAGGCCGTGATCTACCCGACCCTCGTGCGCATGGCGCAAGATTTCAACATGCGCTACACGCTGGTCGACGGCCAGGGCAACTTCGGCTCGGTCGAGGGCGACTCGCCGGCGGCGATGCGCTACACCGAGGCCCGGTTCAGCCGCATCGCCGTCGAGATGCTGCGCGACATCGACGCCAACACCGTCGACTGGGTGCCCAACTACGACGAGACGCGGCGCGAGCCGACGGTGCTGCCCAGCCGCATGCCCAACCTCATGGTCAACGGCGCCTCGGGCATCGCCGTGGGCATGGCGACGAACATCCCGCCGCACAACCTCGGCGAGGTCGTCGACGCCACCCTGGAGCTGATCGACCACCCCGAGGCCACGGCCGACGAGCTCATGGAGCACATCAAGGGCCCCGACTTCCCGACCGGCGGCGTCATCCTCGGCAGTGCGGGGTTCAAGGAGGCCTATCGCACAGGGCGCGGGCGCGTCCGCGTCCGCGCCAAGGCGCACACCGAGCAACTCAAGGGCAACAAGAGCGCCATCGTCGTCACCGAGCTGCCCTACCAGGTCAATCGCGCGACCCTCATCGACGACATCGTCAGTCTCGTCAAGACCAAGAAGATCACCGAGATCAGCGACCTCCGCAACGAGTCCGACCGCGCCGGCATGCGGCTGGTCATCGAGCTCAAGCGTGAGGCGATCCCTATGGTGGTGCTCAACAAGCTCTACAAGCACACCCAGATGCAGACGACCTTCGGCATCATCAACATCGCGCTCGTGGGCGGGGTGCCCCGCACCCTCACGCTCCCCGAGATGATCAAGGCCTACATCGCCTTCCAAAAAGAGATCGTCATCCGGCGCACCAAGTTCGAGCTCGACAAGGCCGAGACACGGGCGCACATCCTCGAGGGCCTGCTGGTCGCCCTCGACAACCTCGACGCGATCATCACCATCATCCGCCGGGCGGCCGACGTCGAGTCGGCGCGCACCGCTCTCATGGACACGTTCGAGCTCACGCAGCCGCAGGCGCAGGCCATCCTCGACCTGCGCCTGCAGAAGCTCACCAGCCTCGAGCGCGACAAGGTCAAGGAGGAGCACGCCGGCCTGCTGGCGCGCATCAAAGAGTTGCGCGAGCTGCTCGGCGACGAGGGGGCCATCTACGGCGTCATCAAGCACGAGCTGCTCGAGATCAAGCGCCTCTACAACGACGACCGTCGCACCGAGATCGTGCCCGACGAGGGCGAGATCGACCTCGAAGACCTCATCGCCGAAGAGCAGATGGCCATCACCATCACGAAGACGGGGTACGTGAAGCGGCTGCCGGTAGCCACCTACCGCCAGCAGAAGCGCGGCGGCATCGGCGTCGCCGGCATGGAGCTCAAAGAAGAGGACGAGGTCGAGCACCTCTTCATCACTAGCACCCACCACTACCTACTCTTCTTCACCAGCGTCGGCAAGGTGTACCGGCTCAAGGTGCACGAGCTGCCCCTGGCGGGCCGCAACGCCCGCGGCAAGCACCTGCTCAACCTGCTGCCGCTGCGCCAGGACGAGAAGGTCTGCGCGGTCATCGCGACCCGCAACTTCGACGTCAACGAGGGCAAGTACCTCGTCTTCGGCACCAAGCTCGGCGTGATCAAGAAGACGCTGTTCGGCTCCTACAACACGCCGCGCAAGAGCGACGGCATCATCGCCATCGACATCCGCGAGGGCGACGAGCTGCTCGCCGTGCGCCACACCTCCGGCGACGACGACATCATGATGATCAGCCGGCTGGGCCAGGCCATCCGCTTCCACGAGGCCGACGTGCGGCCCATGGGCCGCGGGGCCTCGGGCGTGCGTGGCATGAGGCTGCGCAAAGGCGACGAGGTGATTGCCGTCGACATCGCGCGCGACGACTCCGACCTGTTCGTCATCACCGAGAACGGCTTCGGCAAGCGCACGCCGATCAGCGAGTACCGCATCACCGGCCGCGGCGGGCTCGGCGTGCGCACGGTCGCGCTCACCGACCGCAAGGGCTATCTCGTCGGCGTACGCGTGCTGCGCGACAACCACGAGATCATGCTGCAGAGCCGCGACGGCGTCGTGATCCGCATGCGCGCCGACGGCATCAGCCGCCACGGACGCGCCACCCAGGGCGTCAAGGTCATGAACATGCGCGAGGGCGACGTGGTCGTCGCCGTGGCGCGCATGGTCGTCTCCGAGTCCGGCGCCACCGACGAAGAGATCGAAGCCGACTGAGGAGCGAGCCGGGGCTGAGGGCGCGGTGCTCAGGGCACCTCGCGTTCAGCCGCCCCGGACCTCGGGCTTTCCGGCTCCGGCGTCACCCCAGGCCACCACGGCATTGCGGCCGGCGCGTTTGGCCGCGTACATGGCGTCGTCGGCCCTCTTCGTGAGCAGCGACGCCGAGTCGGCGTCGCCAGGGTAGGTGGCGACCCCGCAACTCACCGTCACCCGGGGGAGCCCTGCGCAGTCGGCGTTCTCGATCGCCGCGCGCACGCGTGCCGCGACTTGGACGGCAGGGCGACGGTCCGTCGCGGGCAACACGAGCGCGAACTCCTCTCCGCCGATGCGACAGGCGAGGTCTGACGGCCTCACGCTCGCCGTCATGACGGAGGCTACGGCGACGAGAACGTCGTCACCCACGAGGTGCCCGTGCGTGTCGTTGACGTCCTTGAAGCGGTCGATGTCGGCGACGACCAGGCTGGTCGGCTCCCCCGAGCGGATCGCCTGCGCGAGCTCGGCGTCCAGGGAGCGCACGAACTGACGGCGATTGGCAAGTCCGGTGAGCGGGTCGTAGGCGGCCAAGGCCGAGAGGTGGCGGTTCGCCCGGTGGAGGGTGAACACGGCTACTCCGTAAGCGAATCCGCCGACGCTGAGCCCCGCGAGGACGCAGGCCAGAAGGAAGGCAGACTCCTGACCCGGTCTGACGACCACGAAGGAGGCTATGGCCGCGGGAAAGGTGAGTCCGACGAGGGCGCCGAACGTGGTCATCACTGCGAGGATCCAGGCCAGCCCGACGTCGTGGCCGCTCAACAGACGCGAGCCGGCGGGAAGGGTGCTGCGGCCTCCGACAGACGTGACCCACCGCTTGGTATCGATGTGCTCAAATGGTCCTTGGGCGACACTCGCCATGCGGCTCTCCCAGTCTTCGACGCCGGACTGCCCGTTTTGCACATCGCCTGCTATCGGCCGAAGCAGACGTCGACCTGAGCCTGTGCACGATACGCCGCGTCCGGCGGCGTCGCTCTGGGAGGAGGCCTGCGCGACCGCGGTCGTCCCGGGTACGGTGACCGTCACCCCAACGCGACGATCGCCACCCCGGCGAGGGCGGCGGCCACGCCGAGGTTCTGGTGCGGCTGGATGCGCTCGCGAAGGACCAGCCGGGCGAGCGCGATCGTCCCCAGTGGGAAGAGCGAGGCGATCACCGAGACCACGCTGAGGAAGCCGTAGGTCGTGGCGATCCCGAAGAACCCCGTGGCCACGGTGTCGAGCGCCCCGATGCCCAGCAGCGCCGGGGCCTGGGCTGGGCGCACGCCAAACCCCGAACGGCCCACGGCGATCACGACGAGCACGATCGTCAGCGCGACCGCACGCATGACCATGAGGCCCCAGTAGGGGTCGGTGTCGGCTGCCGAGCTCAGGGCCGTGAGCACGACCCCGCTGGCGACGGCGGCGACGACCCCGAAGCCGACGCTGGCCAGCGTCCGCGGGCGATGCGCGGACGCGTCGCGGCGCACGCGGCCGACGAGGCCCTCGCCGACGTCCGGCAGGGGCACGATGACGACCCCGCCCGTCTCGGCGCCGTCGCCGAGAACTCCGTCGCCCGCCTCTGCCACCGCGGGCGCGGCCCCGCGAACATACGAGGCGACGAGGACGCCGGCGAAGATCAGCGCCATGCCGGCGTACTGCAGGCCGCTCGGCCGCTCGCCGGTGAGCAGGCCGTAGACCACCGGCACCACGGGGTAGGCGGCGCTGATCGGGGCGACGATGCTCATCGAGCCGATGGCCAGGCCCTTGTAGAGGCTTGAGATGGCGATCACGCTGCCGCAGCCGGCGATGAGGCCGGGCAGCAGGATCCCGTTGCCGGGGTAGCCGGTGCCGCGTACCAGCGCGACCAGGGCGGCTAGGAGCAACCCGCCACACAGCATGCCGGCGACGACCGCACGCAGCGGCAGGCTCCGCGAGCGCAGGCCGCCGAGGAAGTCGGAGAGGCCCCAGCCGAGGCTGGAGAAGAGTGCGAGGACGATGGCCGTCACCGTCGCATCCTCCGAGGTCGTGGTGCGTGCGGTCACCGCTCGGGCGCGGTGGCCGCCGCGAACGCTATCAGACCGGCGTCGACCTACGCGCGGCCTCGCCGCAGGACCCGGCCGGCGCGCTCGACGCGGCCGCAGCCTGTGTCGCCGGCCGCGGCCCAGGCGACGCGCCCGTTGACGATCACGAGGTCGACGCCGTCGGGGTATGCGTGCGGGTGCGCGAACGTCGCCAGATCCTCGATGGTGGCGGGGTCGAAGAGGACGAGGTCGGCGCGGGCGCCCTCGGTGACGAAGCCGCGGCCTTCGAGCCCGAAGACCTGCGCCGGCAGCGCGGTCATCTTGCGCACCGCGACCTCCAGGGTCAGGAGGGGGTGCTCGCGCACGTAGCGGCCGAGCACCCGGGGGAAGGTGCCGTAGCTCCGCGGGTGCAGCAGGGTGTGGGCGAGCGGCCCTTCGGGCGAGACGGCACTGCCGTCCGAGCCCACCAGGATGTCGGGGCGCGCGAGGATCGTGCGCACGTCGTCCTCACGCATCGTGTGGCCGCTGACCACGACCGAGGGATGGTCGAGCAGCAGCCTGAGGGCTACCTCGACCGGCTCCGCGCCGCGAGCGGCGGCGATGCCGGCGAGGTCGCGACCGGCGAGCTCCTCCGGGCCGGTCTCGACGACGATGCGCCCCCAGCCTGAGCCCGAGACGGGGCTCTCCCAGCCCTCCTCGCCCTCCTCGATGGCGGCGACGAGACGCGTCTTCGTCGCGGGGTCGGCGAGCAGGCCTGCCAGCCGGCCGACGGGGGCCCACGGAGGGAGGAAGGACGAGAGGTCGGTCTCCCACGCCGTATACGGGTACTGGTCGGCAGTGGCGCCGCCCTCGTCGACCAGCTTCAGAAGCTCTTCGGCACGGCCCCAGGCGTGACCGCCTTCGAGCTTGAGGTGGCTGATGTGAGGCCGCACGCCGGCCGCCCGGCCGATGGCGATGGTCTCGCGCACCGCCTTGAAGAGGAGTCTGCCCTCGGCCCTCATGTGACTGGTGTAGAGGCCGTCATGGCGGGCGAGCTCGGTGGCCACGGTGGCCACCTCGCCCGTGTCGGCGTACATATCGGGGACGTAGATGAGTCCCGTCGACAGGCCGAGGGCGCCGGCGTCAAGGCCGTCGTCGAGGAGCGCGCGCATCGCGTCGACCTCGGTCGCTGTGGCCGGCCGCCGTTCGAGGCCCATGACCTCGGCGCGGAGGTTGCCGAACCCGACCAGGGTCGCGACGTTACAGGCCGGCCGCGCGGCGTCGACGGCGGAGAGGTACTCGTCGAGGGTCGCCCACCCGCCGCCGAGGTCGGCGACGTCGGTCTGCTGCATGGCCGCCAAGCCGTCGAGCCCCACCCTGGGCCATGCTGACCCGCCGCAGTTGCCGACGACGACCGTGGTCACGCCCTGGCGCAGGGCGCTGTCCATCCAGGGGTCGGTGAACGGGGCCAGGTCCGAGTGCGTATGTGCGTCGATGAAGCCCGGGGCGAGCGCGAGGCCGGCGGCGTCGATGACGCGGGCGGCGTCGGCACCACCGTCATCGCCGCGCGTGATCTCGCGGCCTCCCGCCCCAGTGCCCTCCCGTGCCGTCCCGCTCCCCCCCGCGCGACGCCGCTCGCCCTGCTCGCGCCGAACGCCCTGCTCGCGCCGAACGCCCTGCTCGCGCCGGACGCTCACGATGCGCCCGTCGGCGACGGCGACGGACGCGGTGAACGGCGGGCCGCCCCCGCCGTCGACGACGAGCGCATCGCGGATCAGCAGGTCGAGCATGCGCCAACGCTACCAGAGACGACCGGGCCAGCGGCACGGCCCTCGGCCGGGCGCTGATGCGGCGCCGGCAGACCGGGAAGGGCGCGCGGGAGCGCGCGCTCGACGGTCCGCCGGCGCCGTCGCCCGAGCTCGCCTGCGGGCCCGCCCTATACGAGTTCGTGCAGGTGCCGCACGAGCAGGTCGAACTCCTCGCCCCTGAAGCAGTAGCGCAGGTCCGTGAACCCGGAGCGCAGCGCGTTCACCTCGTCGCGCACATTGGCGCCGCGCAGCACGACCGCCGCGAGCAGCTCCGCGGCATGCTCGAACTCGGCGGGCCCGAAGCCGAAGCGCGTCATCTCGGCGACCCCCAGGCGCAGGGCGCCCGAGGCCGTGAACCCCTCCTCGTCGGGCGCCGCCTGGTAGTTGCAGATGATGTCGTTGAGCTCGAGCTGCGCGGCGATCTCGGGCCCGCGTGCGTAGCCGACCCGCACGACGACCTGGTGCGTCTCGGTGAAGTCCACGGCGGGGTCGCCGGCGACGTCGCACCCGGCCTCCGCCAGGGCCCGGGCGAACACCTTGGCGTTGCCCAGCACCGCGCGCTGGTACTCGTCCTTGAAGTGGTTCATCTCGTAGGCCGCCATGAGCAGGCCGAGCAGCGTGCCCAGATGGTGATTCGAGACTGAGCCCGGGAAGGCACGACGCTCGATCGCCTCCCAGAGCTCCCACCTTTCCTCGGGCTCCTGCCAGCGGCCGCCGATGATGCCGCGTTGGGTGCCGAAGAACGTCTTGTGGGTCGAGCCGGTGACGATGTCGGCGCCCTCGGCGAACGGCTGCTGGAAGTGGGGGCCGACGAGGCCGAGCACGTGTGCCATGTCGTACATGAGCACGGTGTCCATGCCGCGCTCGTCGAGGAAGCGTCGCACCTCGGCGACCGGCTCCGGGTGCAGGACCATGCTCTTGCCGAGGATGATCAACTCGGGGCGCTCCTGCTCGATGAGCTCGAGGAGCGCCGGCACGTCGGCCTTGTACGGGTTCTCGGGCAGGACCGGGATGTCGACGACCGCCGGCTGCTCCCGTCGCGGGTCGCGGGCGACGAAGTCGCGCAGTGCTCCCATTGGCTGGGCGCTCAGGTGACCGCCCTTGCCGATGTGGTTGTTGACGACCTTGGCGATGCGCCGCGGCTCGGCCTTGCGGTCGCCGCGGTTGAGGTAGTCGACCAGGGCGCTGAAGACGGCGGCGTTGGCCATCTGCCCGCTGACGACGCGGGTCTCGACCTCGGCGCAGCCGAGGTAGGCGCGGAGCTCCTGCACGAGCAGGCGCTCGACCTCGTGGATGAAGGACGTACCCTGGTAGTAGAAGACCTCGAGGTCGTAGAAGGCCTCGGTCTTCCTGTGCTCGGCGTAGCGGAAGGCCGGGTCGGTGATGGAGAGGAGGCGGGCCATGGGCGAGGCCGTCATCTCCGAAGGGATGAGGTCGAGGCACTGCCGCTGGCGCCAGACGTGGTTGTCGATCGCCTTGGCGAGCAGGCGCAGGGCGCGCTCGCCGATCTCGCCGCCCTCGAGCTCCCCGAGTTGCGGCGTGTGGTCCCAGATGATCGCGCGTGCACACGGCGGCGCGTCGCTGCGCATGTGGTAGGGCACGACGAGTCCGGCGACGCGCTTGCCGCGCACCTCGACCTCGACCTCGTCGTCCTCGACCACCCGGCTGTCGACATACGCGAGGGCGATGGAGCGCAGCTCGTGCTCGTCGGTCTGCGTGGAGCAGAGTCCCTCACCCTCGACGCCCCAATAGGGCACCGCCGTCCCACTGGTCACCCAGCCGGCCTGCGTGCCGTTCCAGCGGACGGGGGCCCCCTCGCGGGCGATGCCGCGGCCGGTGATCGCGACGGACCGCGTCATCTTGGGCAGGTCGTCGAGGAGGCTCCAGTCGCGACGCAGGATGCGCGCGTAGGCGGCCTGCTGGCGGGTCAGCGCCTCGCGGCCGACGTAGTCCCCCTTGAGCGGCGAGAAGCTCACCGCGATCGCGCCCAGGGGGCAGCTGAAGATGGGGATCTCGTGCCCCTCATGGTCGAGGCCGAGCTCGTGGCCGTAGAGGGGCAGGCCGGCCTCGAGCCGCAGGGTGTCGCGGGCGCCGAGCCCGACGGGCTCGGCGCCCGCCGCGACCAGCGCGTCCCAGAGGGCCGGCGCCGCCGCCGAGGCGACGAACAGCTCGAAGCAGACGGGTTCACCGGTGTAGCCGGTGCGGCCGAGCATCGCCGCGACCGGCTCGACCCCGGCCCCGGTCGAGAGCCGCACCACGGAGAGCTCGTTGCGCCGCGGCTCCGGCAGGGCGCCCTCCGCGAGGAGGTCCCCCAAGATGTCGCGCGACGCCTTTCCCTGCAGGGCGACCATCGCGAGCTCGAGGGTGCGGTCCTCGAGGCGCAGAGCCGGGAACCGGCCCGTGTACTGCGCGAAGTGCGCCCAGTCCTTCTCGCGGTTGGCGGCGTTCACGACCAGGAGGTACTCGCCCTCGACGAAGCGGTAAAGGTAGGCATCGTCGACGGCGCCGCCGGTAGCCGTCGGCACCATCGTGTACTGCGCCTGGCCGACGTCGAGGGCGGCGGCGTTGTTCGTCAGCACGTGCTGGAGGAAGGGCAGGGCATCGGCGCCGCCGACGACGAAGCGCCCCATGTGCGCGACGTCGAAGAGGCCGGCGCGGTTGCGGGTCGCGAGGTGCTCGCTGATGATGCCGGCCCCGTACTGCACCGGCATCTCCCAGCCGCCGAACTCGACCATCTTCGCGCCCAGGGCGACGTGCCGCTCGTACAGTGGCGTCCGCAGCAGCGCGCTCATCGGCTGGCTCCCCTCACGCGGGCGCTCGCCGCGCGGGCGCTCGCCCTCACCGCCGCGACCGGCACTGCCGCCGCCGCGGGCCGCACTGCCCTCACTGCGGAGCGTCGTGTCGGTTCCCCGCTCACGCCTCGGCCCACGCCTTCAGCCCGCCGAGGCCCTCCTCGATACGGTCCACGCCGATCCCCGAGTAGGCGAAGCGCGCGTACCGCCGGGTCTCGCCGGGCAGCTCGCGGCCGAAGTGCAGCCGGGTGCAGAACGACACGCCGGTCGCCTCGAGGGCGGCGCGGCGCAACTCGTCGTAGGCCGCGAAGCCCTTGCGCTCCATGATCGCCGTGACGTCGGGGTAGAGGTAGAAGGTGGCCTCCGGCGAGTAGCAGGTCACGCCGTCGATGTCGTTGAGCAGACGCACCGCGACGTCGCGGCGTTCCTTCAGGGTGGCGAGGATCTCGGCGGCGCCGGTCTGATCCCCGGTGAGCGCCTCGACGCCGGCCCACTGGATGAAGTGGCTGGTGCAGGACTCCTGGTTGACGTTCATGGTGGCGATCACCGAGATGAGGTCGCGCGGTCCGATGGCTCCGCCCAGCCGCCAGCCCGTCATCGCGAACTTCTTGCTGAACGTGTAGAGGATGACGGTGCGCTCCTGCATCCCGGGCAGCGAGGCGATGGACTTGCTCGCACCCGAGTAGCGGATGTCCCAGTAGGCCTCGTCGCTGAGCACGAAGAGGGCGTGTTTGCGGGCCAGCGCCGCGAGCGCCTCCCTCTCGGCGTCGGGGCTCTCGGCGCCCGTCGGGTTGTGGAGGTCGTTGAAGATCAGCAGCTTGGTGCGCGGCGTGATCGCGGCCTCGATGGCTTCG
>Ga0209164_1002430_pt1 | contig 19943 bp, 15 predicted proteins | sample MTBNYHSulfiMetaG_FD_187458 | JGI IMG/M metagenome (GOLD analysis project Ga0209164, IMG submission 187458) | Enrichment culture microbial communities from rom New York Harbor, USA that are MTBE-degrading - MTBE-NYH (New York Harbor Sulfidogenic)... | ecosystem: Environmental > Aquatic > Marine >...
AGGTGGGCAAAGACGTCAAAGGGAAAAGGGATCGGCATGGGGTGCATCGCCATCATGTGCGGTTTCCCCATGGGGTTCCGTTCAGGGTCCTCCTGTTATGTCAAACTGAACGACGACGGTCAGGCCACCATCGTGACCGGGCTGGTGGACAATGGACAGGGAAATGAATCCATGGTCATCCAGGTAGCCGCCGAGGTGCTCGGTATCCCCATGGAGGATATCAACCTGGTCAATGCCGACACGGAAGTGACAAACCTGGATCCCGGCGCCTATTCCCAGGCGGCCGCCTTTGTGGGGGCCAATGCCGTTCGGGTTGCCTGTGAAAATGCCCGGAAGAAGATCATTGCCATTGCCGCGGAAAAGCTCGGGTTGGAGGAAGGGGAGATCGGTCTCAAGGACCGGATGGCCTTTTCCAGAAAAACGCCCGACAAGAAGATGCCTATCCGATGGGTCGTGCGAGAGGCCTTTTTCCGGGGAGACCCGATCGTCGGCACAGGCACCTATTTCCCCAGCATCGACTTTGAAAGGGAGTGGGTCTCGAGACCCTGGGGCCAGATGGCCGGGACCTTCTCGTTCGGCACGTCCGTGGCCGAGGTCCGCATTGATCCACAGACGGGCCAAATCACGGTCCCCCATTTTACCGCGGCGCACGATTGCGGCCGTCCCATCAACCCCATGGCCGTGGAGGGCCAGATGGAGGGCTCCATCCAGCAGGCCGGGATCGCCACCATCATGGAAGGAAACCTATGGAATCAGGGGTTTTTGTTGAACCCCGACCTCCTGGAATATAAGGTCCCCCTGGCGTGCGACATGCCGGAGATCGACACCATCATCGTCAGCTCCATGGACCCTGAAGGCCCCTTTGGCGCAAAGGAAGGGGGGCTCACGATCCGCATGAACGCCTACAGCGCCATCGCCAGCGCGGTCGCCAATGCCACGGGAGTGCTGTTCAGTGAACTGCCGCTGACCCCTGACAGGGTCTTGGCTATCCTGGAAAGGAAGAAGGGTGCAAAAAGATGATTCTGCCAAAATTTGACTACAAAAAGGGAGAGGATGTCGCCTCGGCCATCGCCCTTTATGAAGGCTCCAAAGGCCGGGCGAGGTATCTCGCAGGCGGGACCGACCTGATCCCGCTGGTAAAGCTGAGACTCTCCACGCCCGGGGCCGTCATCGATCTAAAGGGCATAGAGCCACTCAAGGCCGTTTCACGAAAGGGGGGTTCGCTGATCATCGGCGCCAATGTCACGCTCTTTGAACTGAAGACCCATGATCTGGTGAGGGAGTATTTCCCGGCCCTCTATGAATCGCTGGACGCCACCTCGTGCGAGACGCTCCAGATGCGGGGGACCATCGGAGGGAATATCCTCCAGAACACGCGATGTCTCCTCTACAACAAATCCCTCGACTGGAGAACAGCCCGCGGGTTCTGCTACAAGATGGGGGGCGAAACCTGCAACGTGGTCCCCTACGCGGTAGCCTGTTTTTCAAACTACTGCAGCGACAACGCCCTCTCGCTCATATCCCTCAAGGCCGGGGTGAAGCTCGCCGGCCCGCAGGGGGAACGAAAGATAAAACTGGAGAAGCTCTTCAGCGGAGACGGAAGGGACCCGTTCATGCTGAAGCCAGGAGAGATCCTGACCGAGGTCCATGTCCCGTTGAAGCGCTCCACAGGGGCCTATGAAAAGCTGAGGGTCCGCAACGCCATCGATTATCCGCTCCTGGGCGTGGCCGTTTCCATACAGGACGGCAAGGGAAGGGTTTGTGTCGGCGGGATCGGCCCGGCCCCAAAGGCGTATGATCTGAAGGACCTTTCCGCGAGCGCCCTGAAAGAGGTTGCCAAACAGGCCCGTCACGAGGCCAGGCCCGTATCCAACACCACGCTCTCGCCCGGCTACCGAAAAAAAATGACCCAGGTACTGACGGAAAGGGCCGTCAAGAGGGCCATGAAGGAGGGGAAGTGATGAAGACCATCAAAGTCAGCTTTCGCGTCAATGATGAACCCGTCGCCTTCCAGGTAAGGCCCTACGAAACCCTCCTCGAAACGCTTCGGGAGCGGCTCGACCTGATCGGCGGCAAGGAGGCCTGCGGCATGGGGGCCTGCGGGGCCTGCACGGTGATCGTGGACGGCATACCGCTCCGCTCCTGCCTGGTCTTGACACCGGAGGTAAACGGGGCATCCATCACTACCATCGAGGGGCTGGGAAAGGATGGGAACCTCCATCCGCTTCAGGAATCCTTTATGGAGAAAGGAGCGGTCCAGTGCGGGTTCTGTACCTCCGGGATGATCATGACGGCCAAGGCCCTGCTCGACAGAAACAAAAGGCCCAGCAAAAAAGAGGTCGTCAAGACCATGTCCTCCAATATCTGCCGCTGCACCGGTTACAAGAAGATCATAGAGGCGGTGCTGGACGCGGCATCAAAGGAGACATCGAAGGCATAGAAGGGCCGGGCTGTCTTGAAGGATACATCTGATCCCACGGCCCGCCCCCCCTGTGAGGGGGGAGGGCGAATGGGTTCGCCTTTTGCCGGTAAAGGGCCCTTAGAAACTGCCAGCCGTTCAAAGAGATCTCGCCGATGGCTGACCTGACGGCAAGAGGAACAAACCATGCCGCGCCTGCACCAGGGGGCCGCCTGCAACCATGCGGCATCATGAAGCCCTCGATGGCACTCTCATGCATGCCCCCATTCTCGATATGCCCCGGATACCGACCCATCAGGGTGCCATTCGTCATCGCCGTGACCGACAATGGAACGTTGATAATCCGCTTCCGGATGTGTGGGATGATGTTTCGAGTCCGGATACGGGCAAGGCAAGTTTAGCATCCGGATTATGTGGTTGAACGGTCATTCCAATTCCGATGACCTCGGATATTTCCATCTACCTTCAATCATTGCACCATCAAGACAAACTAAATTGATTCCTGCCACAACCTATTGATTTAATAAGAGGAATCAAGCTGACAACATAAGTAAGGCGTTTCCTCGCGTCCCGCATGATTGCGCCTCATGGCAGTTATGTCACGTTTGGGGTGGTGATGAATCTTCGAGATATCCAGATGGTAGCTTTTCTGGCACAGAACGGGCGACTCCCCCTATGGTGACGCTCACCTTTTTGGCAGCAGAGATCAAGAAAAGGAGGCCATCCTATCCGCTATGGACGGAGTTGCGCCATATTGATCAAAATCTGTTCAAAATGAATTTATTTCTGTTGAATTAGTCCAGAGTATATGGTAAATTAGTGAAAATAGCAGACGCACCTGAATTTGAGAATCAATAGGCTCGATATGATCATGTGGGCTGGATGACCTGTTCAGCACCGGTTATCCGAAAACAAAGATTCGATGCATGAAATTTCACAGAGAGGGGGAACTGCGACGATGTTCAAGAAACATCACAAAGCAGTTACGTTAATCCGTTTGGCTTGCATTGGCTGTTGGTTTTCTGCCCTCTTTGCTTCCTGCAGCGACGATAAAGGGACCAGTTCCTCCCCAGTCGATGTTACGCGTTGGTACAGCGAGCAGCGGTTGGATCATCTTTCACAGGAAGAAACCAGGACATGGAAGCAGCGCTATTTTGTCAATGACAGTCTCTTCGATGGCAGTGGGCCGGTATTCTTATGTGTGGGCGGCGAAGGAGATGAGCTTACGCCTGACGTTGTCAAGACAGGGACCGTGCATTGTGCGGTCATGGTAGACTTGGCCAAAGAGATAGGCGCTCTGATTCTGGCACTTGAGCACCGCTACTATGGCCAAAGCCAGCCTGTGTCGGATCTTTCCACAGCCAATTTGAAATGGCTGACCAGCAGACAGGCCCTTGGTGATATCGCACAGTTCCATGCGTACATCAGCGAAACCTACAATTTGAAGGGTGACGCGAAGTGGGTAACCTTTGGCGGCAGTTACCCGGGGATGCTCGCCGCGTGGGCCCGAATAAAATATCCGAATCTCATTTTTGCGGCCGTGTCTTCCTCCGCTCCCGTTGAAGCCTGGTACAACATGGAGGGATTCAACGACGTAATGGCCCAAAGCATGGGAGCACCCATAGTAGGAGGTTCTGAGCAATGTGTTGAACAGATTCGGAGAGCGTTCAGTGATATCGGCTCGCTTTTGGGCAGTGTAGAAGGTCGGCGGTTCCTGTATGACCGTTTTAACATCTGTACCAGCTCAGCAGACCCCGATCCATTGAAAGATGCGTATAATCAGTTTCAATTCATCTACTATCTTAGCACACAAGATGGCATTGATCTTTCGGGTTCGCGCACGGGCTCCTTGTTTCCAGTGCAGTCGAATGATCCAAACTGTGAGGAAGATGCCTGCAATATCGAGAAAGTTTGCTCCGACTATATGTTGAATACCGACCTGGGGCAGCCGATAGACAGATTGGCCAGTTTGTGGAGCCTTTACGCTGGCAAGGGATGTACTTCGGTCGATTATCAGACGGCAACGATAGCTCCCTTACTTGATACCTCTCTTTCATCCTGGCCAAGCCGCTGCTGGGAGTACCAGGCATGTAACGAATTTGGATTTTTCCAGACCTGTGATCCCGGCACCGAGTGTCCGTTTACACAGGAACCTCACGTCAACACGGTAGAGGTCTGGGCGTATCCTTGCCAACGTGCTTTCGGTATCGATGCCAACGCGATTCAGCAAAGAATCTCTGAAACAAATGAATATTATGGCGGATGGGACCCGGTTGGGACGAGAATCATGTACGTTAGCGGGAGTATCGATCCATGGTATTCTCTTAGCGTATGCAAAACACCGGACTGTCAACCATTGCCTGAACAGCCGGTCTTGTGGGTTGAAGGCGCATCGCATCACTTCTGGACGCATGCTCCTGGATATTATGCACCTCCTCTGTCCGATGAAGTGGTTCAGGCGCAGGAAGCCATAAAAGCACAGGTGCTGACCTGGCTTGGGGAATGAATTCATCTCCAGGAATTTCGATCAAGTCAGCCGGTCTATAACGCTTGGCGTCGAAAACCGCGTTAAGGGCCTTTTAGCGGGTCTGGCGTCTTGCATGGCATAGCGCATTCTTTCCACGGAGAGTTTTCACCTCAGTGTATCATCTCAATGGTCCGCGGATAATGGTCGGCAAGCATAAATTCCTTTGACAACGCCTTAAGCCCTTCTGACCATGGAGGGGAGGACCTCCTTCACGTATTCAAAGATCGTTTTCATCACACCCGCATTCCGGTAGTCCGAGGCGACCGCCCCGTTCCCCTTTTGGTAGACGCCCTTGTCGGGCGCACAACGGAAAAGGGAGCTGTATCCCACGATGCGTCCCTGCGGCGTGCGCACAACGATGGGGATCGGGTCGCGACGGTCAACCGCGGCGATGAGTTGGTCAGGTTGATAGACGATCCTTGCCGGGTATCCATCCCCATAGATATCCGTAAAAAGCCTTGCCACGCCCTCAGCGTCGTCAGGTCTGAAAAGACCCACACCCAGTCGCCCTTTCCCCACGGTTTCTCTTTTGGTTTCTGTTGGTCGCCGATTATTGTGCCGCCCTCCATGACGTCACCGTTCGTGCCCCAGGTCCGCTGGACCTGCCTTGCGCCTGGTGATCAGCAACAAAGGGGCCGTTGCCATTAACAGGATCACCCCCGAGGCGTTGTACATGACCCCGTGTCCCCAGTGGAGCAGGGCCGCGCCTCCGAGGAGCGGGCCCAGGAAGAAGCCCCCCTGGAACACCACCATCGTGAGGTTGGTGTTGAGGGCCCTGAACCGGGGCTGGGAGATGTCAAAGACAATGGCCGTGAGGAGGGGCATGACCACGCCCCAGCCCAGGCCCAGGAAAACCCCGACAAGCAGGAGCTGTGTCATGGAGTCAACCCCTCCTAAAAAGAGGAAGCCCAGTCCCAGCCATGCCAGTGCCCCACCCAGAACCCTTTGCTTGTTATATCGGTCAAAGGCCTTTCCCGCCGCAACCCGAATCCCGATCTCGGCAAAGGTGGAGAGGGTGAAAAACCATCCCGCATTGGAAATCCCGAGTCTGTCGCCATAGGACTCGAGGAAAAAGAATACGGGCGCAAAGGTGGTCCACACCACCAGGGAGATGAAGAGGAGAAGGAGAATGCGCGGGTCCCGAAGATTTTCCAGGATGGCCCGGACCCATGGGCCGGAGGTCCCCGGTCCGGCCTTTGATGCAGGGGCAGGTTTTAGAAGGAGGGCCAGCGGAAAGGTCAGGGCCATAAAGAGGGCCGAAAGGTCCAGGACCCGGCCGAAACCGCCGGCCCATGCCATGACAGGGGCGATGACAGGGGGAATGAGGGCATAGGGCAACAGGGTGATGATCGAGAAAAGACCAAAGGCCTGCCCGCTCCTCCCCGGTGGGATATAGCCCACCAGGAGGGCCACCAGGGCCGTGTTCATCACCGTATACCCGGCCCCGTGGATCAATCTTACCAGGGTCATGGCCTCCAGGGTTCTGGAACGGTCGTAAAGGGAAAGGGACAAAATGACGGCCCCCGTGCTGATGAGGAGCCATTTTTTGGAATTGGCTTCATTGAGAAAAGGACTGATGAACGGTCTGACCACAAGGACCACCAGGGAAAAGACGGCGATCAGAAATCCGGACCACCGGGGGTCTATGGGAAGGGTCCCGAGATAGTCGTGGAACTGAAAAAAGATGGCGATGTTGCAGAAGGAGAGAAAGGTAATGGCGTTGAAGGCCGAAAAAGAGCGGGTGAAGAGCGGGTGATCGTTCGGTTTTGCTTCTAAAGCATCGCCGGCAGGGCGTCCTTTTCCCGGCCCTGTCTCTGTACGATCCCTGATGGGCATGTCATCGTCCTCTTATAGTCTTCAAGAAAAAGAGTACGACTTCAATGTTCCGCGTATGCATCATCTTGTCTCCAAACCGTTATTCAATCGACAATCACCAATCGACAATCATAAATCCTATAGGAGGGAAAGGCGCAAGAGGAGGGAACCGGCCACCTGGCGGCGGTATGACGCCGTAGCGCGAATATCGTCTATCGGGGAGATGGCCGCCTGGACGACCGGCAGGGCGTCTCGAAGCGTCTCCACGCAAAGGGGCCTTCCCTTCAGGGTCTCCTCCGCCTCCGGGCAGACCGCCACGGTCGGGCCCACGCTCCCCCAGGCCAGGCGCGCTTCTTCCACAACCCCGTTCGCGTCTGTTTTCAGGATCGCGGCCAAGCTGGCCACGGCACAGGACTGGGCCTTTCGAAGCCCCACCTTTTCGTAATGGTGAAACCATCTTCCGGATCGCTTTTTGATTCGGAGTCCCCCCACCAGTTCACCGGTTTTCAGAAACACGCGCCCAGGCCCCAGAATGAACCGCGAGATGGGAATGCTGCGGGACCCCTCCCGGGACCATATTTCCACATCTGCGTCAAGGATATACAGGGGCGGCAGGGTATCGCCGGCCGGAGAGGCGTTGACCACATTCCCACCGATGGTCCCCATGTTCCGGATTGGGGGGCCTGCCAGGACCTGGAGGGCCTGGACCAGCACCGGAAAATGGGCCTGAATCATCGGATCGGCCAGCAGCTCCGCATGGGTATTGCCTGCCCCCACGAACACCGTCTCTCCCTCATCCCGGACCCCCTTCAGCTCTTCTATCCGCTCCATACAGATGAGGGCTGGCGGGTCCGCGAGCCCGGCCCGCAGCTTCACCAGCAAATCGGTCCCCCCGGCGTACACAGAGGCCATGGGTTCCCGGTCCCATGCCTCCCACACCTCCCCCAGATTTTTTGGAAGAAAAACCGGCCTCATGGCGTGTCCTTTCCTCCAAGATGGGATGCGGCGGCCTCCACGGCATCCACGATCTTCTGATACCCGGTGCACCGGCACAGGTTCCCGGCAAGCCCTTTTCGAATCTCCTCCCGTGTGGGGGCCGGATGTTCCCGCAGAAAATCCATTGAGGCCAGGACCATGCCCGGCGTGCAGAAACCGCACTGAACCGCCCCCTTCTCCACAAAGGCCTCCTGGACCGGGTGGAGGGCTTCCATTGAGCCCACGCCCTCGATGGTGGTGATGCTCCGGCCCTCGAGCTGTATTGCCAGCATGAGGCACGAAAGTCGTGCCATGCCGTCCACCAGAATGGTGCAGGCCCCGCACTCGCCCGTGCCGCACGCCTCCTTGGTCCCGGTGAGCCTCAGGTCCTCCCGCAGAAGGTCCACCACCCGCCGGTCCGATGCCGCTTCGATTTCCTTTTCTTCACCATTCAGGGTGAATCGGATCTTCATGAAAAGATTTCCTTGAAAATAGGTTCAGGGGTTCAGAAGTTCAGAGGTTCAGAGGTTCAGAGGTTCAGGGTTAATGGTTATTGGGGGTTCTGCGTTCATCCTTCATCGGATGTTGTTCTTTCGATGTTCGACGTTCGACGTTGATCTCCTGTCCTTGAATTTCAAATTCCAAATCTGAAATCTCAAATCTCAAATCCCCTGCATGGACTCCAGCACCCGCTCGGCCGTGAGGGGCCAGCGCGAAAGCCGCACCCCCACGGCGTCCATCACCGCGTTGGCAACAGCCGGGACAGGTCCGCTCGTCCCGATCTCTCCCACCCCCTTGAGCCCGAAAGGGCCGGTGGTCTCATGGGTCTGAACGGCGACCACGTCCATATCCGGCACATCCATGGCCGTGGGGAGGATGTACGTGGACAGGTCCCGGGTCTCCACCCGGCCGTCCAGCGCCTTGAAGTCCTCCATCACTGCATATCCCAGTCCCTGGGCCACGCTTCCCTGGATCTGCTGTTCATATGCCTGGGGGTTGATCACCCGACCGCAGTCGCTGATGGACAAATAATGGAGCACATCCACCTCTCCGGTCAGTTCGTCCACCTCCACACAGGCCAGGTGGGCCGCATAGGAAAAGACCGTGTGTCCCAGGCCGTGGAGGCGTATCTCCTCGGGGACCGGAATCCTTTCCGGGGCCGTGGGGGCCCGAAAGCGATGGGTCACGGTCCGCTCCGGTTCGGCCATGAACGCGGCCAGACGGGCAAGGGGGATCTCGCGGCCGGAAACCGGATGTCGCACCATCCCGGGTTCCATGACCATTTCTTCCGCAGAAGCCGCCATGAGAAGGTCCGCAGCCTTTTCAAGGATTCTCTGCTTCAATGCCTGGCAGGCCCCGATAAGGGCATTCCCGAAGCTATAGGTGGTCCGGCTGGCGGCGGCCGATCCCGAAGGGAGGGTCCGTTCCGTGTCAGGGAGGACCAGCTCGAGGCCGTCGGGGTTCTGTGAAAGCATGCTTCCGGCCATCTGGAGACAGGTGGCGGCATTTCCCTGGCCCATGTCCACCACGCCGGAATAGACGCGTATCCGCCCCTTCCGGGTCAGCCTCAGTTTGGCGTTGGCCACGTCCGGGACCACCGGGCCATAACCGATGCCCAGCATGAGGGCCGCGGCCCCCACTCCCCGCCGCTTGAAAGGTCCTGCCCGTGCCTTCCACTTCTCCTGATCGAGATACAAAGGATGCCTGGCGAGGGCGGTCAGGCACTCCTCCATGCCGATGGAATGTTGAAGGGAGACGCCGATGGGTGTCCGGTCCCCTTTGCGAAGGACGTTCCGAAGGCGGATCTCGACGGGGTCCATTGCCAGTCGCCGGGCCAGAAGGTCCATCACCTGTTCCATGGCCCCCGCTGCCTGGGCCACGCCAAAGGCCCGGAAGGCCCCGCCGATCGGGTTGTTGGTATATGCGCACCGGGCGCTCAGGGAGGTGTTGGGGATCCGATAGGGACCGCCCGCATGCTCCAGGGCCAGGGTCATGACCACGCCGCCCAGGTGGTCGTAGGGACCGGTGTCAAACAGCATGCGCACCTCAAGGGCCTTGAGGATACCGTCTTTTGTCGCTCCAAGGTGATAGTGGAGACGGGCGGGGTGACGTTTGGTTCCGGCCACGAACGATTCTTCCCGGTCCCACGACATCTTGACCGGACGGCCCCCGGCATGGAGGGCGGCCAGACCCAGGAGGGTCTGGACCGTGATCCCGTCCTTTCCGCCGAAGGCGCCCCCCGGAAAGGGCGCCACGACCCGGACCCGCTGAATATCGAGGCCCAGGGCCTCGGCCGCCTCGGAACGGTCCCGGAAAGGGGTCTGGGTGGACGCCACGATGACCAGGGTCCCGTCTTCCTCCACGCGGGCCCAGCCGACCTCGGTCTCCAGATAGGCATGTTCCTGCCAGGGGGTCTGAAAATCGTGCTCCACCTCCACGTCGCATGCGGAAAACCCCTTTACCCCTTCCCCGGTCTCCAGATCGGCCTTAAGGAGGAGATTGCCGGTGGGATGGTCCTCGTGAAGGACAGGGGCATCAGGTTTCAGGGCCTCTTCCGGATCAAAGACGCCGGGAAGGGGTTCAAGATCCGGGACCACCTGCTCCAATGCCCTTTTCAGGGTCTCCCGGTCTTCGGCCAGGATCAGGGCCACGGCATCCCCGGCATGACGCACCAGGGTCTCCACAAGAACCGGCTGGTCCTTTCTCACCACCCCCTGCCGGTTGGTCCCTTTCACATCCTCATGGGTCAGGACCGCCAGCACGCCGGGCATGCGCCGGGCCTCGTCCACACCGATGCCTCTCACCCGTGCATGGGGGACCCCGGCCCGTTTGGCCCCGGCCCAGACGAGGTTTGGCCCATAATAATCGGCCGCGTATCGCTCAGCGCCGGTAACCTTGGACCAGGCATCGGCCCTGGGGAAGGAGGTCCCTACCTCAGGAACCCCGCCTGCCGGTCTGTCCCATCCCCTGACCTTTGTCAGATGGGGGTCATGGTGAATTGCCTCCATATCCGTCCTCAGATATGCCACAAAAAGAGTGTCTAAAGTGTCTAACGTTGCGGACTCGCTCCGTTTTGATGGGATGACTCCTTCAAACGGCTTCAGGTCAACATGGATCTGAGGGCCGTGATAAGGGCCTTCATGGCCTCCATGGAGGCGATGGTGACCCGAATGTAGTTGGGAAAACGGAATGTCGTCATGGTGCGCACCATCACGCCCTGGGCCATGAGCTTCCGGTAGGCCAGGGTATCGCTGAACGGAAGCCGGACCATGACGAAATTTCCCTCTCCTGAGATAAAGGGGAGCCCGAGCGCCTGCAACTCCCCGTGGAGGTAGGCCTTCCCTTCCCGGACCATTTGCCGGGTGCGGAGGATGTGGTCATCGGCCGGGACAGCGGCCAGGGCAGCCTCCTGGGCCACACGGTTGACCGAATAGACGATACAGGTCCGTCGGATGGCATCCACCACCGCAGAGTTCCCGGCCAGATAGCCGATGCGGAGCCCGGCCAGGCCGTACATCTTTGAAAAGGTTCGGAAGACCACCAGATTGGGGTAGGTCTCCATGAGGGCCATGCCGTCCGGATAATCGTCGGCATCCACGAATTCGGCATAGGCCTCGTCCACCACCACGACGGCCCTCCCGTCCACCCGGTCCAGGAAGCGGCGCAACCGGGTCAGGGTCCAGTAGGTGCCGGTAGGATTGTTGGGGTTACACAGAAACAGGACCTTGGTCCGCTCGTCCATTCCTGCCAGCATGGCCTCATCGTCAAAGGCGAAGTCCTTGAGCGGGACCAGGCGCGCCTCCAGTCCGGAAAACCGGGCCACCCATTCATACACGGCAAAGGTCTTATCCGCCGTGATGATATTGTCCCCCTGTTCACAAAAGGCCTTGATAACAAATGAAATGACCTCATTGGCCCCGTTTCCCACCAGAAACTGATCCGCCCCCTTGTTGAACCTGGCTGCCAGTGCCTCTCGCAGGTAAAAGGCGTCGCCGCTGGGATAGAGGGCTGCCTTTTTCGGGGCGAACCGCCCCAGGACCTCCTGGGCCTCGGGAGGGGGTCCCAGGGCGTTTTCGTTGTTGTTGAGGCGAAAGAGCCTGGAGCACCGGTACATCTTCATAAGTTCGGGGTCCGGCCTGCTCGGAATATAGGCCTCGAACGTCTGAATGTATTGGGGCAGCAGTTTTTCGGGGGAGAAGAAGGTGATCATGCCTGACGGTCCATCCTGTGTTGAAACACCACCAGGTCCCCCTTGCCCCCGTAGGGAAGGACAATTCTGGGCTCAAAAACGTTTTTGAGAAGGCCTGGCGTGAAATGGGCCTGCCAGGCATGGCTCAGATCCATCTCAAAGAAAATGGCACGAAAGCCCTCTCTGGTAAGCATTCGGACGTGGTCTTCCAGCACCCTATCATGATCCTCGCCATAATCAAGAGGCCTGAGAATTGTCCAATGCCGAAACCGGTCCACCTCTGCAGAGAGCACCGAGAAAGGGGCACTCTCCTCCCCCTCGGTTGTCACCCTTCGGATCTCTCGCGCCAGGGTGAATCTCTCGTACTGGGTCGCGAGGAATGGGACCAGATCCGGGTGCGCCCATACAGAAATCCCCTTATCCTCGCCTAAATGCCGGTAGGAGGCCTCCACATCCAGACAGACGCCATCTCCTGTGCAAAACGTCAACGCGCCGAGGGATTCGAAATAACCAGGGGGAAGACCGGTGCCCGGATATCGGTTGATCAACCCCACGGCCCCGGACCGGGCGATCTCCTCCATACAGCGATCCAGCAGGGCGATGGCCATTCCCGGGTCGGATTCGGGATGAAGGACATAGGGGCCAAAGCATTCCACAACCCGGAGGGCGTTACGGGTCCAGAACAGGACGCCCCCCATATGTCCGGCCCCATCCAGGGCCATGGCCGCGTCTATCTCTCCGGATAGAAAAATATCGGCCACTTTTCCTGGAAAATCAGCGGAGGGGGGGGCCATCGTATCCCGGCAATACCTCGTAATCATTCGATAAACGGTCTTGACTTCTTCCCCTTCGGGTCGCCGGATGGAAAAGTGGGAAACGGGAACGGCGGCGGGCATATCCAGGCCGCATGTCTCAGGATAAGCCTTATCCTTGATGAGCGTCAAAACAAGACGCTTCCCCACATGTTTCAGGTTGAAGCGATCAACGAGGCGGGAGGCGATGAGGAGACCCGTATCCGGAACCGGTGCCTCGTCTGCAACGGAAGGAATGGCCGTCAGATTGAAGGCCCTCATCTGAAAGCCTGCTGCATCGAAAATAAGTTCCGTATCCACGCAATAGCCTGCGGAACGACACCGGATCTCCACTTCTGTTCCCGGGGCGGAGATGTGGCAGAGATAGGCGAATATCTCTTCAGTGGCAAGGGTCAGGGCAAGGGCTTCTTCTTGCCCCAGCCCAAACGCCAGTGCGCTCTTTTCAACAAAACCGGTTGCAACGGGCAATAGGGCCTCATAGGCCTTCAACACCATCCGAACAGTCAATCGGGGTTCCATCTTGATGACCTTTCTGCAGCGCAGCCACTGTGTCCGGCGGCGCAGGGGTCTTGAAAAAGCAATCGATCCGGGTGCTTCTTCAAAATCATGTTCAACTCGTCTTGAAGGCCGTTCAAGGAGGCCTCGTCCATGGAACGATCTGCAAGCAGTCATGGACGCGTCCCCTTGAAACCGAGAGCAAGGATGCCACGGACTCGAGAAGCGCCAGCCCATGCCGCAGGACGAAAAGCCACCTTCCCGGATGATGTGCGTTGCCATCCCTTGATTCAGTGCCCGAGTCCTTGTTGCTTCAGGATCCTTTCCACCGTGCCATCCTCAACGATCATCTGAAGACCGGCGTTAAACTCCTTGCATATGACTTCGTTGCGCTGACGCTTCCCGAATATCAGATGCAGGTTGCGCGTCTCGATGGGGGGCTCCATGAACTCCAGCACACCCTTGGCCTCGGGAACGTGGCGGTTGATGGCGGCCTGTGCAGCGGCCCTGTCGGTAATGAACAGATCGATACGTCCTCCGACCAGTTTCCTCAAATTCAGGACCTCGTTTGCAGCCACCTCCTTTTTCAAATAATGTGCCTCAGTAAACTCACGCGGGTATGCAAAGCCCAGGCATACCCCGATCTTGAAGGAAGTCAGATCCCGTAGGGTCTTATAGTCTATCTCCGTGTCTTTTCTTTTGAGAAAACCCACCGCGCTACCGGCAAAGGGCTCAGAATAATAGAACCGTTCGGCCCGATCATCGGCATAGTAGGCCGGGTAGCCGGCGTCATACTCGCCTGCCTCAACCTGCTTCATAACCCGCCTTGGGGGCATGAACGCATACCGTATCTCGTAGCCGACCCTCTTGAACGCCTCTGCGATGATCTCAGACGCAAACCCATAGTGGTCGAGGTGTTGTCCCACGTAGGGTTCCCACTCGGTGGTGGCCAGAGAAACGCTTTTCCGTGCTGAAACAGCTGGGCCGCCTGAGAATAAAAACAGGAAGAGAAACAGCAAATGCCAACGTTTTACCATGCCGCACTCCGCCCCCCGCTGCTCCACCCATACCGCCAAAAACAGGCGAGAAACAGAACCCAAATCCTTTCACCAAGGGAATGCATGAGCCCTCCCATTAAAAATGCGTTGCAGGGGATATAGAGGAAACGGTCGCGCGGTCCGCGCCTGTCTGGCCACCTGAGATGGTCTTCCCAACAAATGACGGTTCAATGGTTCTCTGCTCTGAACATGCGGCTTTTCTTATTAAAACACTACTTCCTGGTTCCCCAGATGGACACCGCAGCCCGGATAAGCATGTATTGGGCAATGAAATAGATGCTGATGTTGATCAGCCGGCCAAACGGAATAGCCATGAGGAATTTATTAACGGCCAGAATCACATCAGAGAGGATGAACAGCAGCGCACCCCAGAAAAGCAATCGGTTCGAGGCAGGCACCAGCAGTGCCCCGATGCTCATGGCGATGATGATGACGATATAGATGACAACCGGCGGGTACAAGCCTGGATCAATGTTTCGAAACAGCCACATCATCAAGGCTGCGAAGGCTACCAGGCCTGCTATGCCCACCTTTTCCACTCCATCGGGTCTTTGAGCAAATCGGAAAAAGAGCGTTGCGTAAAAAAGATGGCCCACAAGAAAGGAGACCAGACCAAAAAGGAACAATCCATGGTATGGCAGATCCAAAAAGACGTCCCCGCAAACCGAACCGATCAGGGCGCCGCTGAGCCCGATCCTGGGAAAACCCCTCGTTTCGCGCAACACCAGAATCGTCAGGGCGCTCACGGGAATAGCCTTCAGAAGCGTTCTCACGATGCCGGACACATCCAGGGCCAGAAGCAACAGAAAGGCTATGGCAGCAAAGATGTAGATCACAGTATACTTATGCGTTTTCATTTTGTTGAAGCCTGGCTTCAGTTCCTCCTCAAAAAATGTCGCGAACATAGGGATATAATCACTCTGTTCGTCCTGCACTTAAATAATCGAGAACTCAAATGATCAAATCATCCATCGCTTCGGGAGCGCACCGCAAACGGCCGGGGGTTGCTTGAGTCGTAGCGGTTGCCCCAGATTTTGCCGCCGATGCTGAATCAGGTTGGCATCTACAGGGATGAGATAGTTATTGCCGCTCACCTGAACCCCGTGCCCGGCATAGAAAAAAAGACCCACATCCTTCCCCTTGAGGTTGCTCCCAAAGTCAACTCCATTGAAGGCAGGTACATCTTTTTGTAATCTCATGGTTTTTGACCTACCAAGAACCTGAGAGATGCCTGCGATGTTGCGAAACGGGTTATGTTGTGAGAATCTGGTTCCCTTCATATAACTTAAAAGGGAGTGCGTGGGGTCTCTGCTACCTTTCTGTCAGGACCTCTTTGAAATAGGCGACGGTTTTATCGAGCCCCTCTTCAAGTTCCGTGGCAGGCTCCCATAAAAGCCTCTTCCTGGCCAGGGAGATATCGGGCCTGCGCTGCAACGGGTCATCCTGGGGAAGGGGTCTGAAGACGATTTGGGACCGGCTCCCGGTCAATCCGATCACCCTCTCGGCCAGTTCCAGCATGCTGAATTCCGAGGGATTTCCCAGATTCACAGGGCCTGTGAATAGGTCCGGGGCGTCCATCATCCGAATGAGGCCCTCGACCAGGTCATCCACATAACAGAAAGAACGGGTCTGGGACCCGTCGCCATAGACCGTGATGTCCTCCCCTGTCAAGGCCTGCACGATGAAGTTGCTCACCACCCGACCGTCGCCGGGGTCCATCCGGGGGCCGTAGGTGTTGAAGATCCGGACCACCCGGATATTGACCCTGTTCTGCCGGTGATAGTCAAAGAAAAGGGTCTCGGCGCAACGCTTTCCTTCGTCGTAGCAGGAACGGGGACCGATGGTATTGACGTTGCCCCAGTAGGTCTCCGGTTGCGGATGGACGGTCGGGTTCCCATAAACCTCGCTGGTGGAGGCCTGGAGGATCTTGGCATGGACCCGCTTGGCAAGGCCCAGCATATGGATGGCCCCCATAACGCTCGTCTTGACGGTCTTGACCGGGTTGTACTGGTAATGGATGGGAGATGCGGGACAGGCCAGGTTATAGATCTCATCCACCTCCAGGAATATGGGATGGGCCAGGTCGTGCCGGATCAATTCAAAATTGGGCAACCCTACCAGGTGTTGAATATTCTTCTTGGTGCCCGTGAAGAAATTATCCAGGCACAAGACGTCGTGCTCCTCCCGGATCAGACGGTCGCACAAATGCGAGCCTAAAAAGCCTGCCCCGCCCGTGACAAGAATTCGTTTCTGATGGTGCATCATTTCGACCCCCCCCTTTTTAGAAATGCGTCAGGCTGGGCTTTCCGATGGGGAAGACATTAAAGCCGATCTCAAACAGCCTCTGGTGATCCAGGATATTCCTGCCGTCAAAAATGAAGGCCGGTTTGGCCATGGCCCGGTATATCCTCTCATAATCAAGCGTCGAGAAGATCCGCCACTCGGTCATCACGGCGATGGCGCTGCACCCTTCGGATGCCGCATAGGGGTCTTCCACGTAAGAGACATCCCCGGCGACCCCTGCCAGGTCCTTCATGGCGTTTTTGAGGGCCTTCGGATCGGTGATCACGACGGTCGCCCTTTCTTCGATCAGGCGACTTGCCACAAACACGGCCGGGCTCTCCCGGGTGTCGCCGGTATCGGCCTTGAAGGCGAATCCGAAGAGACAGACCTTTTTGTCGGCCAGGGTGTTGAACAGGGCATCCAGCATCTTCAGGATAAACCGCTCTTTCTGGTAATCGTTGATGCGGACAACCCCCTCCCAGTAATCGGCCACCTCCTTGAGATCGTAATACCGGCAGAGATAGACCAGATTGAGGATGTCCTTCCTGAAACACGACCCCCCGAATCCGACGCTGGCATTCAAGAACCGGTTTCCCACCCGGCGGTCCATGCCCACGGCCCGGGCCACCTCCTCGATATCCGCATCGGCCTTCTCGCAGAGGGCCGAGATGGAGTTGATGGAAGAGATCCGCTGGGCCAGAAAGGCGTTGGCCACCAGTTTGGACAGCTCGCTACTCCAGATGTTGGATGTGACGATCCGGTCCCTGGGCACCCAGTTGGCGTAGATCTCCACCAGGACGTCTCTTGCCCTGATTCCGTTGGGCGTGAGGGTCGATCCGATCAGGACCCGATCCGGATCTTCCAGGTCTCTGATGGCCGTGCCCTCGGCCAGGAACTCCGGATTGGAGAGGACATCGAACCGGATGCCGTTATCCTCGCAGGTCAGGATCCGCTTCATGGCCTGAGCGGTCTTTACCGGAAGGGTGCTCTTTTCCACAATGATCTTGTTGGATTGGGCGCATTTTCGTATCTGTCGGGCGGTCTTGTCCCAGTACTGAAGGTCCGCCGCCATCCCTGCCCCTGCGCCGAACGTCTTGGTGGGGGTGTTGACGCTGACAAAAATGACCTCGCATTCCTGAATCCTCTGTTCAACCTCCGTGCTGAAGAAGAGGTTCTTTCCCCTTCTGGCCTTGACGATCTCATCCAGCCCGGGCTCATAGATAGGGAGCGTGTCCGAGTTCCACTGGGCGATACGCTCGGGGTTGATATCCACGACGGTCACCTTGTACTGGGGGCACTTGAAGGCGATCATGGCCATGGTGGGGCCGCCCACGTAGCCTGCTCCGATGCAGAGGATATGTTTTTCAAAGGTCATTTGGCCACCTCGTTTTGGATACCGGATGCTGGATACCCGATATTTGATGCTGGTTCCTGGTTGCTCAATGCGGGTTGCGGGTTATAGCCCCGCCCTCCACTTCCATATCGTTCCCATGCGCTGCGGGGGAATGCATTCCGGGGACGCTCCTCGTCCCGATTCAAAATCCGAAGCCCGGGTCGTGAGGAACGAAGCCCAATGGCGCCCGTCAGGTCTTTTTTATTACCAAATTAACTGACGGGAGTCACTGAAAAAGTTTGACGCGGGTTGCCTGGATGGTCTAATTTGTCACCTTATATGAAAGGAGCGCGCATTTGGGAATGGGTGTGTTGTACGGCATTTATGTCGGTCTGACCGGGGCTGTTTTCCTGTTGGCCTTTCCCCTTTTGCTCGTCTACATCGGCATCACCGGCCGGTATTGCCGTCATTTCAAGGAACGTCTGGGGCTCATTTCCCCGGGAACCCTTCACTACCTGAGCCATAGGCCCAGGATCTGGATCCATGCGGTTTCCCTGGGCGAGGTCAGGGTGGCGGAATCGATCATCAAGGCCTTGCGCAAGATCATGCCCGGGTGTTCCATCCTTGTCTCCACCACCACCGAACACGGCCGCGCACTGGCAGAGGAACGCTTCAAACATGACGTCCCAGTGGTGTATGCCCCTGTCGATGTTATAGGGTGTGTCCGCAGCGCCCTTTGCCGTATCCGGCCGGATGTCATGGTCTTCCTCGAAACCGAGATCTGGCCGGCCTGGATCACGGAGTCGCGGCGTCTGGGCATCCGGACCGCCCTGATCAACGGCAGGATTTCGGTGAGGTCCATTGACGGATATCGCAGGCTCCTCTCCTTCTTTAAGGAAGTCCTTAAAGGCGTCGATGCGTTCAGCATGATAACAAAGGAAGATGCGGCCCGTATCCGCTCCATGGGCGCCCCTCCTTATCGCATCGAGGTCAACGGGAATGCCAAGTACGACATCCTCGCCCAGGTCCCGGATCCTCGTCTGGAGAGCGAGATGCGCTGGGCCCTGGCCCTTGACGCCTCCCACAGGGTGATCGTGGCGGGGAGCACCCGCCAGGGAGAGGAGGAGATCATCCTGGATGCCTACCTGAGGGCGATTGCGTCATTCCCCGAGACGGTCCTGATCATCGTCCCCAGGCATATTGGCCGGACCGGCGATATCCTGAAGATGGTTCACCGACGCAGGCTGCCCTGCCAGCTGAGGACCGAGATCGGGGAGGGAAAGGCTGGACGCACCGAAAAGGTCATCATCATCAACACGTTCGGTGAACTGTTCAGCGTCTACAGTGTCGCGACCGTGGTATTCTGCGGCGCCAGCCTGGTCCCCCTGGGGGGCCAGAATCCATTGGAGCCGGCCGTCTGGGGAAAACCCGTACTCTACGGCCCGTCCATGGAAGACTTTTTGGACGCCAGGGACCTGTTGGAATCGGCCGGGGCAGGCATTCCGGTTTCCGGCCCTGACGAACTGATTGAAAAAATCCTGTGGCTCTTCGACCATCCGGAAGAAACCAAAGTCCTTGGCCAACGCGCCCGAGAGGCGGTGCTCAGGAACCGGGGTGCGGCAGAAAGGCATGCGCAGGTGATCGCAGGACTCATCAAAGGCCTTTGATCCCTTTCAGCCGGTCATCCTGATCGTGATTCTCGCTTGAGTGTTCATATCTCACTCCCCCTGCCTCGATTTATTAATATATCACTTTGTAATAATTGATAAATCATATTATCTAAAAGCGGCATTGCCATTGACTTGAGACGGCATCATGGATATATTCGCTCAAAACCGGTAAGAAAGGCACTCAATGAATCACATACGCAACTTCAGCATTATCGCCCATATCGACCACGGAAAATCAACCCTTGCCGATCGCCTGATCCAGGCGACCGGTCTGGTTGAGGACAGGGACTTCCGGGACCAGATCCTGGACACCATGGACATCGAGCGGGAACGGGGGATTACCATCAAGAGCCAGGCCATTACCCTC
>Ga0209164_1002433_pt1 | contig 19931 bp, 19 predicted proteins | sample MTBNYHSulfiMetaG_FD_187458 | JGI IMG/M metagenome (GOLD analysis project Ga0209164, IMG submission 187458) | Enrichment culture microbial communities from rom New York Harbor, USA that are MTBE-degrading - MTBE-NYH (New York Harbor Sulfidogenic)... | ecosystem: Environmental > Aquatic > Marine >...
AACTCCAGGCTGATAGCGCGGCCGATCCCCCGTCCTCCTCCTGTCACCAGGGCGACCCCGTTCGACAGCATAGGTATCAAACCCTCCCCTCTTTCACATCCTGCCGGGTACGCCGGTGTCTCAGGTCTTCCATAAAATCATCCCCTTCAGACTCCATGACCTGGATCATGGTCGCGCACAAAAGAGTCGATCCGGAAGTCACCCGGCCTTTGAACACCGCGTAGTTCCCCACGTGGTAAAGCTCTTCCACGTTGACGCTGAGTTCCGTCCCCAAAGGGAGACTCGCTGTGAATAATTCCGCCTCCTTGATGCCGACCAGCAATCCTATCCGCGGTCGAGCCCCTTGTCCGCGGCGCCACGTGCTCATGGCGGAAACGGCCTGGGCCACAAGTTCAATACACAGGAGCGAACTCACGGCGCCGTCCCTGTTCAGAGGCCATGATTGCTTCACCGTCGTCTGGGCCTGAAGCCCTTTCCATGCCGGGTTTTTCACCCACTCCAAAAGGTTCATGTCGCGACGATGGGGGATCAGCAATTCGGCTCGCTGCAGGGTCATCCGTTCTCTCCGCTTCCCAGGCTGCACGGGAGATCTTCCTCCTTGCAAGGGCTCATCGCCGCTCTGTACCTGGCCTCCAGCCCCTTTGCAAACTCCCGCTCCTCTCCCGGCCCGGGGGGAGCCAGGGGCTCCCAGTACTCGAGTTCAATGGTGGAGGCACGCAATGGGGGAAAGTACCATTGATCCTCTTTCGGCATGAAAGGCGGATTGTTTCTTATCAGGACAGGCTGCACGGGCACGCCGGCCGACCTGGCCAGCATGAACGGCCCGGCACTGAACCTGCCCAGGCGCCCTTTGGGCGACCGGGTCGCTTCAGGAAAAACCATGAACTTGTAGCCTCTCCTGATTTTCTCTGCCGCTTCATCCATACACTCCAGAGGGCTCGCGTGCTCGTAATCGGGCGAGAGCACGTATCCGGCCGATTGGAAAAGCGGACCCAGGGGAAGACGTTTCGCCAGGGCTCTCTTGACCATGACACACATGCGCGGGATATCGCGAATCAGAAAGAGGACGTCAAAGAGGCCGGGGTGGTTGGAAACCACCACACAGGGACCTTCCACGGGTTTTCCTTTTGAGGGCACGGAAACCAGAAGCCTGCATGCCCACAGGAGTCTCAGCCAGAGTCTCAGGAGGATCCTGAACGCCCACTGCATCCTGCCGTGTTCTTGGCCCGCGAACCTGTTCAGGATGGTGATGCAGGGAAGAAACAAAAAGAGCTCGCACACGATGCCGAGAAAGAAAATGCCGTAGAGCGCTCCCATCAAAACCCCCTTGATCGGCCGGAGTGCGTTCTCAAGCATCGCTCTTGGCCTGCCCGGGCTTGTCCGGAAGAAAGGCGATCCCCCAGGTGCCGGGTCCCATGTGAACCGCGGAAGTCATGGACATGATCTGCATGATGACTCTTGCTCGGGTGAATCGGGCCTCGATCTCGGGCTTTATTTCTTTTTCAAGCCATTCCCTGTTGTCCGTGTATTCCAGGAGCAGAGCGGCCCCCTGGTCCCCGGCCAAGCCTTCTTCAAGACGCTTGAAGGCAAACCTCAACTGCTCTTTCCTGTTTCTTGCCACGCCCATTTTGCGTGCGCCGTCCGGATAGGGGCTTACGATCGGCTTGATGCGAAGGAGATCACCGAAAAAAGCACCGCTTTTTGACATCCGGCCGCCGGCAGCCAGGAATTGAAGCCGGTCGAGAAAGATGTACTCCTGCACGTCCTCAATCGCGGTCATGGCAAAGGCAACAACCTCCGAGGCGCTGCAGGCCGAAAGGGAGAACTCCGCTGTGGCCCTGGCTGAAAGCCCGAGCTTGCCCGAAGCCAGCCCCGTGTCCACAACGATCATGCGCTCTTCAGGGTCATTTTCCGCCTTCCAGGCCATGGCTGAACGGTAGTTCCCCGTGTAAAAGGACCCTACACAGAGGTAAAGGACACGATCGTAGAGGTTCAAAACTTTGTTGTAACATTCATGGCGTTCGGCAATCGATGCCTGACTCGTGGATGCAGGGACTCCACCATTCATGCTCGCAAAGAGGTGGGAGGGATTCAGGTAACTCTCGGGGAGGCAACGGTTCCCAACGGTGACGTAGCTGTTGAGGAGTGTGACGCCAAGACTCCGGGCCGTGTTCCTTGTCATGGCCCCCGCCGCATCGGTCATGATGTGGATGGCGGGCTGCTTCCCGGGTTTGCTGAAATGAAGGGTCTGCTCTGCAAGGTCGTCTTCGGCCCAGGCCAGGATAGCGCCGTGCATGGCAAGATGATGTTCCACGCTTTCCTTGTCCGTGGTGTGCAAGTGGATCTTGAGGCTATCTCCATCGGGCATGGCGACGACGGATTCTCCAACCTGCATGAGGTCTGCCATGACGGCCTGATCTTGCCGCCCGAGCTTGAGCACCACGTCCAGGCAGTAGCCCTGGTGCTTGTGTTCCTTCAAGGTTCCCGAAAGGCTGAAAAAACTTTTCAGATCTTCGGTGAAGCCGGAATTTTGCGGCTCCCGGCCGGCCAGGATACTCAGCAAAGGATCAAAGAAAACCAGCATGCCGAGAGCCCCGGCATCGACCACCCCCGCATCCCTCAGTTCCTGGAGTTGCTCGGCCGTTGCCTTCACCGACGCTTTCAGGTCACGGGTCACCGCATCCACCCAGGTGCCGGTCTCATCAGGAGGGTTTTTCTTCAGGGATTCCGCAAACGCGTCGAACCAGGAAAGCATGGTCCCGGGCTGAGGATCGGGAACAGCCTGATAGGCCAGATCCCGGCCCGCCTCGACCGCAGCAGGCAGGGACAAGAGGTCTTCGCACCCCAGGAACCCGGCGAGAAACCGGGCCGTGATATTCCCTGAATTGCCCCGGGCCGTGAGCAGGATTTCCCTGGCCAGCGCCTCTTCGTCATGCCAGGGGTTCCTGAGGGCGCTCAAGGTCATGACAAGATTCCGGCCCGTGTCCCCATCCGGCACCGGGTACACATTGATCCGGTCAAGGATGTCGGCCCAGGCAACGATCCTCTCATACCCAGCGAAAAGGGCATTCACAAAGGTTTCATGTAACCCCATTTTTTAACCCTCCCGCTGGCCCGGGAACTCCCTCCGACCGGCCCTCCAAGAAAGGACTCCCTTCCTCCGGCAGGGCACGAAAGAAGGGTTCAAAGATATACCACTGAAAGGGGTGACGGCGCACCATGGTCTCCAGGGCATCGGCATAATCCTGGGCGCTCGCCCGAATCGCTTCATGTCTTTCAGAACGGGATGAAGCCTTCACTCGCCGGGGGCCGGACAGCATGATTTGGTGCCCGCCTTTTCTCTCCTTATAGGTAAAAAGAAGGAACAGGGGAGCCCCTGAAACAAAGGCCAGGAGGTGGGGTCCGATGGGGAAGCCCACGTCGCGGTTGAAGAACTTCACCGGCACCAGGGCTCTCGGGTCGGTCCAGACGAGGTCGCCTGCAATGGAGACGAATCCCCCTTCCCGGATGAATTTGAGGGCCTCAAGCCCTCCGAAGGGAGAGCCGTCCCGGCCTGTGGCCACGTGGATTTGGACTCCCTGGCCGATCAGGGTCTCCCGCTGGTCACGGGCCACCTGCTTGGCTTCCTTTTCACCCATGATGATGAGAAGCTTGAGCCCGAGTTCCTGGAAGGCTCGCACCGCAACCTCGTAGCTTCCCATGTGGGACATGAGAATGATTCCGCCCGTCCCTTTCCTTCCTTCCTCGATCAGGTTCTCCCTGCCTTGGGCCGATGGAATCGCGACCCTATTCGCGTACACATCTATCCGGTCCGCATAGGTCGCCGCAAAGGAATGGAACTGGCGCCAGGCGCAGTAGGGAGGATACCCGAGCCCCCGATCCGGAAACATGACCTCATAGAGCCGGATACTTACGTTTCTCCTGGAAGACAGGAAAAGGAAATATCCCGTGGCGATCCACCAGGCGATGAAGCGAATCAGCCAGGAGCCCAGCACCAGAGAGGTCTTTGAAACCGTCTTGAGAAGCAAGGCCTTCATGGTTATCCTTCAGAACTCCAGGGCCTCCTGTCTCACGATTCTCCTCAGAATCTTGCCTGCCGGGTCCCTGGGGATCTCGCCCCGTATGAGGACGGCCTTGGGCAACCGGTACTCGGGCATATGGTCCTTGCAGTATCTCAGCAACTCCCGCTTGTCCCCTTCTTCCCCCTGCTTCAGGGCAACCATGGCCACGACGGCTTGCCCCTTGATCCGGTCAGGCACGCCTACGACCGCAGCGTCCTTGACCTTGGGATGCTTCATCAGCACCTCCTCGATCTCGCCTGGATAGATGTTGAACCCGCTTGAGATGATGAGATCATCCTTCCTGTCTGCAAGGTAGAAGAATCCATCCGGATCCATTCTTGCCAGGTCCCCGGTATGGAGCCACCCGTTTCTCAAGGTCGCTGAAGTCAAGCTTTCATTATTCCAGTATCCTTGCATGATCTGAGGCCCCTTCACGACCAGTTCCCCGATCTGTCCTGGGCCGCATTCTTCTTTTCCTGTTTCCCTGTCCACAATCTTCGCTTCCGTGTCCGGAAGAGGAACCCCGATGGAGCCTATGGGTCCTCCTCGCGGAAAGGGGATGAAATGGGTCGCCGACGAAGCTTCGGAGAGCCCGTAGACCTCGACGATCTTTCTCCCGGTGAATTCTTCGAATCTCCCATGGGCCCATGGCGGCAGAGGAGCGCCCCCACTCGTTGCCACCCGGATGAAGGAGAGATGCTCCCTGGCGACCTCCGGAGGAAGAGAGAGGATCGCGGCCCAGAGACTCGGCACAGCCGGAAAGGACAGAGGCTTATACGTCTTCAGGGTCTCCATGAGGGAGAGGATGTCCATCAGGTCGATCCTGGGGACCAGCACCATCCTGTAGCCCTTGAGCACGGAAATGAGAAGGCATGCGGACAGGCCGAAGACATGGAAGAATGGGATGACGCACAGGACCGCAGCATTTCCGGCGTCGCTGATCCCGACCCAGGAGTCGCTCTGGAGCACGCTCGAGACGACATTTTTATGCGTCAGGGTAGCGGCCTTGGGTGCTCCGGTGGAACCGCTCGTGTACTGAAGCACCGCCACGTCCCCTGGAGAAACTGGAACCGCCGGCTCTTCCGAGGAATCGGCCGAGGCGAGCAATTCCTGGAAAAGAAGGGGGTGAGGAACCCCTTGCTCCAGGGGCATCCGCTTTTCCAGACCGAATACGGAGTGCAGGATCACGGCCTTCACCCCGGTCTCCTTGATCACCCCATACACACCCTGGGCGAAGAGATCCAGCGTGACAACGGCCTTGGCCCCTGAATCACGGAGACAGCGGGCCAGTTCCTCTCCCTGGATCCCCACATTCAGATTGACCACAATGGCCCCGAGTTTCATGGCGGCGAAAAAAGCAAAGACATAGGTAGGCGAATTGACCAGGAGAAAGGCGATCCGGTCGCCTTTCTCCACACCCATCTTCAAAAGACCATGGGCGAACCGGTTCACCCTCTCATTCAGCGCTTTGTAGGTAAAGTGAATCTCATTGAAGGTCATGGCCTGATGATCCGGGTGCCTGTCCACCGTGTCCAAAAGGAAGCGGTGAATAGGGACCTCGGGATAGGACAATGTGTGAGGCACATGTTTTTCATATTGCTTGAGCCATGGCTTGTTCACGGGCTTTTCACCTCCATCATCTCATCCCTGTCCCGAACCTGATCCGGGGTTCAACGGGGTGGCTGCTTTTTACCACGTCGTCTTATTTGGTTTTCTTCATTTTCTCAATATATGCCGCCAGGGTCGAGAGGGTGATAAAGACCTTTTCTCCCAATTCACGGCTGAATATCTGTACCCCGTAATCCCTGTCCACCAGGGCGACAAGCATCAGGAGATCCACAGAGTCCAGACCAAGTCCCCCGTCGAAGAACGGTGTGTCATCCGCCAGTTGATCCGGATTCACCTCCTTGAGATGGAGTTCCTCAACAATCTTGTTCTTGAGCTCTGTCAACAGTTCTTTCATCACCCTTGCTCCGTCACCTTCAACGTGCCCTGGGCAACGCTGTCGCCGTCGCAGGTCACATCAAAAGGAAGCTCCGCTTCGGGCCCGTGAGGCATGGACGCAACCGAAAGCTGAAGACTCTCTTGGGGAAAGACCACTCTCCGAAACCTCACCCTGAAAAACCCGGACACTACGAGACTGCGGCCTTGCCGCCGGCCCTGCCCTGTCACCATTTCCGCGACAAAGGCCAGGACGGCAACACCGGGCACCATGGCGCACTCCTCGAAGTGGCCTGAAAACCATCTTGAAGATGGGTCAAGCCGCACCGTGGTTTCAAGCCGGCCCGAAGGGCCGACCCGGACTTCTCCAAGGGGAAGCCATGAGTCATGGGGGTCAGTCATTTTGTTTCAAATGGCGCATCACATAATTCACCACGTCCTGGACCGTGCGCACCCTTTTGATGTCCTCTTCCACAATAGGCAGGCTGATCGTTGATTCCATCTTCGCGAACCAGTCCAGGGCGTCTATGCTGTCCATTCCCAGATCCGTAAAAAGGTTTGCCCCGGGCCTGATGTTTTCCGCCGGCACCTCAAAATCCCTAACCAGGTATCTGGAGACAACCCTGAAGATTTCTTCTCTATCCATCATGGCCATCTCAGTCTTCTCCTGGGCCGAAACCCTGTTTTTCACCTTTCGGGCGGCCGCGGCAATCTCCAGCCCTCTTCATCGCTCCAGATCTTGACATTTGCCCGCCTGGGCGGCTTACTGTCAAGTTTTCGCGAGCCTTGCTAGTATCACGTCTCATAAATTCTGTGTCGTTTTTTGGCCATTCAACCTATGCGAAAATCAGATGGATTCTCTAAATTCGAAACTCGAATACCCGCCTGCCAAAGTCTTGTACGGCGGGCAGGTCGAAATTCGAAACAAATTCGAATGATTAAAATACGAATGACCAAAACAATGGAAGCGGGTTTGGTTCCTGTTTGTTCCAGATTTTGGACATTGTCGTTTTGGCATTGTTTCGGATTTCGAATTTCGTGCTTCGAATTTCCGTGTCTGCGCGAAGTGGGTCAAATATGGAACTGATTACAAGATTTCAACTTGCCATATTTAGGTGCAAAACTTCTGAGACACGGCACTAGCCTCTCCGCGCACCATGGGCGGGGAGATCCGGCCCGCAGCCTTCACAACCCACGGCATCCACCGGTTCCATGCCGGTCAGCCACACCATGACCTTGCGAAGAGACCAAAGGGAAAAGATCTCCACGTACCCGAGACTATCTCTTCCGGCCAGGACCATCCCGAACAGAAAGAGAAGGTGGGAAAACCCGTAGGACAGCGGCCCTGCGAATAGAAGACCGGGTTTTTGAAAATAGGCCGCGAGGAAACTGAACAAACCCACCATGGGCCAGCCAAGCACGTAACTGACAAGGATCAAGCCGATTCCTGCCAGAAATTTCTTGGAAGGGCGTTCTTTGAAGGCCGCGAGATCCGTCTTCTCATGGATCGCCTTCTTCCCGGCAGAGGTCGAAGCAAGCCACATCCCGGCAAAACGCAGGAGCCTGCCTTTTCCTGCCTCCGGGGAGGATTTGCTCCAGGCTGCCCGCAAAGAGGGTTTTGGGGCTGTCTCCGAATCCCAACCGTCCTGATAAGCCGGCCGGCCGATCATTTCTTCCAAAGGGGTGATCGAGAACCCCCGGCCACGGATCCCTCGGACGATGGAATCCACCATTGCCGCGAGATCGACCGGGTCCCTGCGCCCTTCGTGAAGCAAAATGATGCTGCCCTCCCTTGCCTTGCTCAATACCTCCCTCACCACATGATCCGCTTGCCTGCGCGTATCAAAAACCCGAACATCCCAACCCACTGTCCGGAGCCCGCGCCGCTTCAACACCTTGCGCAGGTGAGGGTTTGTAAGGCCTGCAGGAGGACGGAAAAAGGCCGGGGTCTTTCCGATCGCTTTTTGCACAGCCTTTTGGGCCTTCTCGATTTCCTCGTCCAGGAACCTCCCTGCCAGCAAGTTGGTGAACCAGGCATGCCGGTAGGAATGGTTTCCGACGGCATGCCCTCCCTGATCGATTTCTCTGAGAAGATCAGGATGAGATTCGGCGCTCACACCGATGGGGAAAAAAGCCGCTTTCACGCCGTGCGACGACAGGACATCCAGGAGCCTTCCGGTGCCGGCAGGGTCAGGCCCGTCGTCGAAGGTCAGAACCACCCCGGCTCCCGGCTGCCTGCCTCGACAGAAAGAGCGCACGAAATAGCCGAGCCTCACCATGCATAGGCCGAGGATGAACAAGACCAGGTAGACACCGAGGAGAAAGCCGACTGCCAAGAGCCTGGGTTTGCCTTCCAAAGAAAGCCATGCGGACAGACCGGCCAGGGCCAGTAGAATCGTAGTGACTTGGAAGGGGCTCATGCTGCGCTCACTTGCCGAGAATCATCTTGGTATCCCTTGGAGCCAAAAGACCCGTTGTGCAGGAGAGGGGTGCAGGTTGACTTTTCCTCATCGTTGTGTTTTTTTATACCATACTCGGAGCTCGAAACCAAAACACTTTATTGGACGGGGGTATTGGCGTGAACAGAGCAAAAGGGTCCGGGCGTGATATCCTTGTCCTTGTCGCATGGTTTTCAGCAGGCTTCCTTTGTTCTGGACGGACCGGTAGGAAAGGATTCATCAAGAGCTGCACACATGCCCTGAGCGCAGCCGCAAGGCCCCTGTCATGTCCGCCCAGTCTCCTCCAGAGGCCATGACGCGCCGCTTCGCCATTGTCATCCCGGCTTACAACCATGGGAAACAGCTTCACGAAGTCCTGGGCAAAACCCTTCGGCTCGGATTTCCGGTGTTCGTGGTGGATGACGGCTCCACGGACTCAACGCCTCAGGTCCTCGCGGTTCACGGGCACGTCACCGTCATCCGCCACGGGAAGAACCAGGGCAAAGGGGCTTCTCTTCTCGCCGGCCTCGCTTCAGCGCAAGAAGTGGCGGACTATGCCGTGACCATCGACGCCGACGGCCAGCATGATCCGGATGATATTCCATCCCTTGTCCGTGCGGTCCCGAACGGAAAGAGGCCCATGGTGGTGGGGGAACGCGCAGGGATGGGGCATGAAAACGTGCCCTGGACAAGCCGCTGGGGCCGTCGATTTTCAAACTTCTGGGTCTGGGCCTGTTGCGGGAGATGGCTTTCCGATTCCCAGTCAGGGTTCCGCTTGTACCCCTTGCCCGAGACCCTGCGCCTCGGGGCCAGGTCAAAGCGATTCCAGTTCGAGATCGAGATCCTGGTCCGGGCGGTTTGGTCCGGGATGCCCATCCTGGAGCTCCCTGTGCAAGCAATCTATGGTCCTCCCGAAGAGAGAATCTCCCACTTCAAACCGTGGCTGGATTTCTGGCGCAACACAAAGACCTTCACCTCCCTCGTGGCGAGCAGGATTCTCATCCCGTCGAAACGAAGACAGGAGAAGCACCGGGACCCATGACCGTTCTAGTGGGCAAAGTAAGATACTTCCTGGCCCTGGCCATGCTGGCCGGAGTGGCGGCGGCCTTCTGGTGGGGTGTGAGCAGGCTCAGGGTGGACACCGACATTACCGCAGCCCTGCCCCAGGATGACAAGGTGGTGGCTGCGGCAGAGCAGATCCTCATCCACCACCCTGTCCTCGACAGCATTTTCGTGCAGATCAGCATTTCCGGCAGCAACACGAACCGGGAAGATCTCGTGAAGGCCGCAGATCTGGCTTCCGGCATGCTCTCGGAGAGCGGCCTCGTGAAGGTGATCTCCGGAGGCGGGGCTGCAGAGTCCTTCGCCGTCCTGCTTGAGGCGGTGACGGAAAACCTGCCTCTCCTTTTGAGCGAAGAGGATTTGAGAAACAGAGTGCCGGATCTTATCCGGCCGGGCCGGGTGGAAAGCCTCGTGGAGGATGGATTCCGCCGGCTTCTCGATCCGGGCGGTGTCGGCCAGGCGCGTTTCTTCTCACAGGATCCCCTCGGGTTGCGAAACCTTTTTCTCTCCCGTCTTTCTCCCGGTCCGGCCTTCAAGGAAATGACCCTGGAACAGGGCTATATCCTTAGCAGGGACGGCAGGCACCTTCTTCTCATGGCTCGGCCAACCCGTTCAAGCCAGGACGCCTCATTTGCCCGCGCCATGACAGAGGTTCTGGAGCAGGTCGAATCCGGGCTGAAGGAGTTCTCCCCCAAAAAACAGCTCACCATGGTTTATGCCGGGGCCTTCAGGGCTTCCCTGGATAACGAAAAGATGATCAGACAGGATACCTCACGGGCCCTGATCCTGATCATGACGAGCCTGGCCCTGCTGGCCTTTCTCGGCTTCAGAAGACCCTGGCTGGGACTGATTTCCGCAGTGCCTGCCGTGGCCGGAACCATGCTGGGTGTCTTCATCTATGCCCTCACAGGCAAGGCGATCTTCAGCATCGCCATGGGCTTCGGCGGCGCGCTCATAGGCATTGCGGTGGATCACGGGTTGGCCTTTGCCGTCCTTCTGGATCGGCCGGCCGGAGCCGAAGCCCGGAGGGTAGCCAAAGACGTCTGGGCGGTCGGCACCCTGCCTCTCCTATCCACCCTGGCGGCGCTCCTGTCTCTCACAGCCATCAGCATTCCCCTCTTTGCTCAAGTCGGTCTGTTTGCAGCCCTTGGTGTCGGACTCTCTGCGCTCTTTGCCCACTGCTTCTTCCCTCTCCTTTTTCCCGTTCTCGGGCCTTCCAAAAGACAAAGACCCTTGCCTCTGGAGCGCCTCATGGACCGGGTGACGGCGTCATCGAGCTGGTGGACCCTAGGGGCTTGTGCCGCCCTGGCTCTCGGACTGCTCTTCTTTGCAAGGATCGAGTTCAATGTGGATCTCGCTTCCATGAACACGGTGAGCAAAGAAACTCTCAGGGCGGAGCAGGCCATCCAGGAGGTCTGGGGCAGCCTGTCCGCCAAACCCTCCATCATGGTGAGAGCCCGGACTCTCCAGGATTTGTTCACCAAGGCGGACCACCTCGCCGAATTCCTCGAAAGAAAGCGGCGTTCTTCGGTCCTGGGCCGGGAATCGCCTCGTTCGATGCTTCTGCCCGGGCCGGGGGCCCAGGCGAGGAACCTGAAGGCATGGAGCGATTTTTGGGATCAGGAACGGGTGCTCACCCTGGAGAACTCGCTGAAAGAGACCGCTGCAAAGCTGGGGCTTAAGTCCGAAGCTTTCGTGCCTTTTCTCAACATGCTCCATGGGCCTGCGCAAAGGCAAGGGTCTTTCCCGCAAGAGTTCCTGGCTGCGTTCGGCGTGTTCCCCGTGGGAGACCGGGGAGAATGGGTCCTCGTGGATACGCTCTTGCCGGGGCCCAACTATGATCCCTCTCTCCTTTTTGAGAAGGCTCGGCAGGAGGGGATCCTCTTTTTCGACTCGACCCATTTTTCCAGCCACATGGCAAGGCAACTGAACAGGTCCTTCCTAGGGATCCTCCTGATCGTCACGGTCGTGACCGTTGTTCTGCTTTTCTTCTTCTTTCTGGACTGGCAGCTCCTGCTTCTTTCTCTCACGCCGATCGTTTTTTCCTTTGTCGCAACGTTCGGCACCATGGGGCTTCTGGGTCTCCCCCTCTCGATGCCCTCTTTGATGTTGGCGCCCTTGATCGTGGGCCTCGGGCTGGATTACGGCATCTATTTTGTGCGCAGCTATCAGCGGTTCGGGCCTGCGGCTCAGCCGGGCTCTGAGGGTTTTCGGGTGACGGTCCTGCTCTGCGGGCTCACGACGCTCGTGGGATTCGGTTCTCTGCTTTTTGCACGGCACGCGGTATTGCGGGATGCCGGTATCAGCACTTTTCTCGGGATCTTCTATGCCATGGCCGGCACCTTTTGGATCGTGCCTCCGGTGCTCCGCTTTCTCTTTGCCGTCTCTCCCGTCCCCGCTCCTCCTTCCCAGGCCGGATCCAAAGAGCACACCCGGCTGACGCTCAGACGATTCAAGCACCTGGGGCCTTATCCCCGCCTGTTCGCGCGGTTCAAGATCCTCCTCGATCCCATGTTCCCGCGCCTGTCGGATTTCGTGAAGCCCGGATGGAAGATGCTTGACGTGGGCTGCGGCTTTGGAATCCCGGCGGCCTGGCTCCTCACCCTGCATCCCGACCTGGAGTTTGTAGCCTGCGATCCCATGGCAGAAAGGGCAAGAATCGCGGGAAGGGTGCTCGGGGAAAGAGCCAAGGTTCTGCACGGGGGAGCAATGAACCTGCCCCTGGACCATGTGGAAGCAGATGCCGTCCTTCTTCTGGATATTCTCCACCATCTTCAGGACCAAGAGATGCTCGAGCTTCTCACCCGCCTCAGGCCTGCCCTTTCAAGAGAGGGTGGGCTGATCATCCGGCTCACCCTTCCGGGAAACTCCTTTCGCCTGTTGCGCTTTGTGGAAGAGATTCGATTCCGGCTCAAAGGCATGAAGCCCTGGTGGAGAAGCAAAGAAAAGGCCATTGAAATCATCGAGCGCGCAGGGTTCAAGGTGGAGCGTGTGGAGGCCACGGCACCAGGCAGGGAGGAAACATGGTTTATCGGGGTGAAAAAGCTCTGAGCCTGTCTCTGTGGCTTTGGAAGGGACCGTCACACCCGGCTCAGCACCAACGAGGTATTGATTCCGCCGAAAGCGAAATTGTTGTTCATGGCCACATGGAAGCGCCTGTCCACGGGGTTCCCGATAACGTGGTTCAAGGGGGGTAAATGAGGGTCCGGGTTTTGCAGATTCAAGGTCGACGCCATGAAACCCTCTTGCATCATGACGATGGTTGCAATGGCCTCGATGGCCCCGCTGGCCCCCAAGGTATGGCCCGTATATCCCTTGATGGCCGTGACAGGAACGTGCGAGCCGTATACCCTGTGGATCGCCACGGCTTCGGCTTCGTCCCCGTTGAGGGTCGCTGTGGCATGGGCGTTCACATACTCTATGTCCTCCGGGTTCTTTTGCGAATCCCCGAGGGCGCCACGGATGCACCGCTCGATGGATGCGGCATCCGAGTCCGTGAGGTGCACGCCGCTCGCGTTGGTCCAGAAGCCTTGGACCTCGGCGAGGATAGGGACTCCCCGCCGCTTTGCGTGCTCATATTCCTCCAGCACGAGGGTCCCGGCCCCTTCCGCCACCACGAGACCGTCTCTTTGTGCATCAAAGGGCTTGGGCGTTTTCGAGGGTTCGTCATTGTGCCGGAAAGAAGTAGCCAGCATGAGGTCGAAAACCGCGGCATGCAGGAAATGCATCTCTTCGGCCCCGCCTGTAATCATCATCTCCGCTTTGCCTGATCGGATGGCCTCGTATCCGAACCCGATGCCTTGTGATCCGGAAACACAGGCTGTGCAGGAGGCGATGAAGGGACCCTGGAGATGGAAAAAAGTTGAAAGATTTCCTGCGCAGGTGTGGCTCATGCATTTGAGATAGGAAGAGGCCAGGGCCCCGGTGAGGTCGGAATTGAGGATAAACTTGGCGATCAAATCGACCTGCTCGATGGTGCTCCCTTCAGTGGACCCATAAGAAATGCCGCAATCGGGAGAGGCAATCTCGTCTTTCCTCAGGCCTGATTGCCGCACCGCGTCGATGGCGGAGAGCGCGGCCAGGATGGACACCCTTCCCATGCTGCGTCGATAATTGCGCGGGATCCCCTTTTCTTCTCCTTCGATGTCGCATATCCCGGCGACCTTGGTGCGAAGCCGGCGAACGTGCTCCCACTCGGACATCTTTCGGATCCCGCTGCGGCCCTTTTTCAGGGATTCGGAAAATTCCTGCAGGGAATTCCCGACAGGGGATCTTAGCCCCATGCCCACCACAGCGACTCTTCTGCCTGCCGCCATTCTACCCCCAGGGCCTCCTTAGTGCTTCGAGTCGCAAATAAGGTGTCGTATCCGGCCGGCTCAAACCTGATCGGTGCCTCCCTCGGCACCAAGTCCTGAGGGAGTAAATCCGCCACCGGATTTATTTCCGATTCCGCAGGGCATTCTGAACCTCTTCCGGAATCATGAATGCCATTTCCATTTCAGGCAACTTGACCGCGGCCTGCTCGCTTCTCCCTCGGGCACAAACCTTGTCGTCACCAACCCGTCTGATCTCGAAATCCACGACGATCTTCACCTTGGCTTCTTTGAGCGTCGCCGTGCACAGGAACTCATCATCCAGCCGCAAGGGGTGAATGAACTTCACTTCGGAACGGATCACGGGAAAAACCCATCCCTGTCCTTCCTTCTCGCCAAAGTAAGGGATCCCCTGTTGGGCAAAAAGGGCCTGCCTGGCCTCTTCGAAATATTTCCAGTAATGCCCATTCCAGACCACGCGCATCATGTCCACGTCATAGAATGGGACTTTCCTTTGAATCGTGGCGGAGACAGCTCGATCCATGGTGATCCCGTCGTGTGCCGGCCTATCAGGAGACGCTCGTTTCTAGACTTCTAACTTCGTCCTACGCTAGGCGAAGTATAGGGAAGCCGGAACGCCGTGTCAACGGCTAACGGCCCAACAACAGGGTACGGCGGGTATCGCAGCGCCACAACATGGGCGAAGAAACGGATTGGAGGGCTTCGAGCATTGTGTTATCCTCACCTAAACTGATCGGTTCCAGGTTCAGGGTTCAGGGTTGAAAGGTTACAACCATTAAAACCGTTCATAATACTGCTCGGGCTCCAGAATATCTCGTAGAACCCAACGGGTTGAACTGGCGTATCGTCACAAAAAGCAAGTTTTCATTTGATACATGGTGGGTGAGGTTTTTCAACCCAGAACTTTGAACTCTGAACCGCTCAACCTAGGTCTCAGAAAGAATCATTTTGAAAGGATTCGTGATGGTGGAGTTCCTGTTCCTGGCCGCTTCAGCATATTTGATGGGATCCATCAACGTTGCCATCGTCGTCATGAAGGCCACAGGCAAAGGGGATCCGCGAGCGAAATTCAGCGGCAATGCCGGGGCCACGAATGTTTACAGGCAAGCCGGGCTTTTCTGGGCGGCGGTCGTCCTTATCCTCGATTTCAGCCGTGCTCTGCTCTTTTCCTTTCTGTCCATTCAATGGACCGGAAAACACCTGGCGCCCTGGATCGGTCTTCTTCTCCTTCTCGGCAACCGTTTCCCCTGCTTCCATCAATTTCGGGGTGGAAAAGGCGTGGGAACGTATATCGGCTTCACAGCCGCCCTGTCTCCCATCACTTCGGCCTTGTCCTGTCTGGTGTGGGTAGCGGTCTATGCCGTCTTTCGGGTCCCTTTTATCGCTTCTTTTGGGATGATCTTCATTCTTGCCGCCGGTTCCATGATCGCCGTTTCCTGGGAGGCGCCCGCGGTTATCGGCATCGCGCTCAGCACGGCACTTCTTCTCGTGAACCACTGGCCGAACATCAAACATCACTTCGGGAGTACCTGATTCCTCCTGCCCTGCTGGACGAGACTCACTTTTGCTCTTCGTCTTAAAGCTAAAGGGATACATTTCTTGAAACCCATCGTTACCGAACCTCCCAAGCTCGATGCTTAAGATCGTTGTAGCTCACCCGGCTTCAATGTCGGAGAATCTTGCTCAGAAAAAGGCGGGTCCGTTCATTTCTGGGATTGGAAAAGAATTCTTCGGGCGGAGCGATTTCAATCACCTGGCCCACATCCATGATGGCGACCCGATGGGCCACTTCCCTTGCAAATCCCATTTCATGGGTCACCACAACCATGGTCATCCCCTCCTTGGCCAGGTCTCGCATCACCTCGAGCACCTCGTTGATCATTTCAGGGTCCAGGGCCGATGTGGGCTCGTCGAAGAGCATGATCTTGGGCCGCATGCACAAGCCCCTTGCAATGGCCACCCTTTGTTGCTGGCCTCCGGAAAGCTGCGCAGGATAGGAGTCTATTTTGTCACCGAGCCCCACCTTTTCCAGAACCTGCCTTCCTGCTTCCATGGCCTCCTGCTTCCTGATCTTTCGCACTTTGGTGGGGGCGAGGGTTACGTTTTCCAGAGCCGTCATGTGGGGATAGAGGTTGAATTGCTGGAACACAAACCCGATTTCAGCCCTCAATTTCGTCATTTTGGTTTTGAAATCGTGCACCTTCATGCCGTCGACGATAAGCTCCCCTTTCTGGATCGATTCCAGGCGGTTGATGCACCGGATCAGGGTGCTTTTCCCGGAACCGCTGGGTCCGCACACCACAAGAACCTCTCCAGCGTCGACTGCCAAATTGATGTCGTTCAAAACATGAAGCTTTCCGAACCACTTATGGACCTTCCTGAAAATAATCATGCCAGTGTTCCCTTGTTTTAAAACCGGTCTGCCGGGCTCCTTTTCACAGGTCTTCAGAAACTGGTGGTGCCCCTGCCCATCTTTTTTTCCAGGAGATTGGAAAGCCGAATCAATGGGTAGCATATGATGAAATAAAGAATTCCCACAAGCGCGAAAACCATCAGGCCCTGAGGAACACGCTGGACCGTGAGCCATCCCGCCCGGGTCACATCCATGACACCGATGGCCGAAACCACCGAAGAATCCTTGATAAGCAGAACGTATTGGCCCACCAGGGGAGGCAGGATGGTCTTCATGGCCTGGGGCATGACCACATATCGTAACTGCTGCAACTGCGTCAGGCCTGACGCGGTTGCAGCCTCTTTCTGCCCCCAGGGCACCGAGCGGATCCCGGCTGCGACGATCTCACAGATAAAGCATGCTCCGAGGTTGGTTAGGGAAATGATCGCAGCCGGAAAGGCGTCAAGATGAATACCGGCTTCCGGCAGGATGAAGAACACAATAAAGATCTGGACAAGAAAAGGCGTTCCGCGGATCAAGTCCACCCATGCGCCGATGAGGTGGTAGAGAAATTTGCTTCTTCTGGTGCGGATAATACCCCACAGGAACCCTAGGATGGTTCCGGCCACAAGGCTGATGCCCGAAACGGCGACAGTCATCCACAGTCCCTTGAGGAAAAAGGGCAGACTGTGCACGAGCTGTGTCAAATAATAGGTCCACATCCCGCTGCGATCTCTCCTTCACCGGCTCTCGTGAAAAATGAGCCTTTTCTCAGACCATGCGGCAACGCTCTTGAGAACAAAATAAATGACCAGATAAAAAACCGCGGTTGTGAGAAAGCCTTCTGCCGGCATGAAGCGCTCAGAGGTCATGATCTGGCCCGCCCGGGTGAGTTCGGTAATGGATATGAGCGACAGGAGCGCCGAATCTTTCACGAGCACAATGGCCTGGCCGAGCATGGGAGGGATCGTGACGCCGAGTGCCTGGGGCAAAACAACGTAACGCATTCGCTGGAAATAGTTGAGGCTTGAGGCAACAGCCGCCTCGATCTGTCCGAAAGGCACGGACTGGACTCCGGCCCTGAGGATCTCGGCCATGTAAGCGCCGCTGTTCAGAGTGAGGGCGATGACGCCCGTCATTTCCTCTGTCACCATGATTCCCAGGGAGGGGAGGCCGAAATAAAAGAAATAGATCTGCGCCAAAAGGGGCGTGGAACGGATGCTTTCAATATACACGCCGGCCGCCCCTGAAAGCAGCTTTGAACGGCTGATGCGCATGGCACACGCCAAGGTGCCCACCACGAGGGAACCCAAAAGACCTGCGCCGGAGAGCCATAGGGTGGCCATGAAGCACTTCAGGAAAAGCGGCATGTACTCCAGGATGACTCTGAAATTGAAGGCTTCCAGCATTTTCTTGCTCTGTCAGAGGGTCCGGCTCTGGCGAGAGGCAAAGGCGGGCCCACAGGCCGGACCCGCCTTGAGCGCCTGCGAGACTCCTTTAATGGTCCTGTTTCCAGTCCAGGGTATTCACCCAGTAATCCAGGTTCTTGTCCAGCCGCCCGTCAAGGCTCACGTGGAGAAAGAAGAGGTTGATCCACTCCAGAAGATCCATGGAATCGTAGCGCACGGCAAAAGCCAGGGGCAACTTGGAGAGCATGTCGGGCAGAATCCTGATGCTGTTCGGGGGAAAGTTTGCCATCTGGCCGGTCACGGCCGATGAGTCGTTTACGCCGATATCCGCATGGCCTTTGAGAACCGCGTCGATCAGAAGAGGCCCGCCGCCTTTGTAGGACTTCAGCTCTGCCTGGGGAAAGGCTTTCTTGGCGTCCGTTTCTCCGGTAGAACCGAGAAGGACGGCGATCTTAAGGCCTGGTTTCCTGCAATCCTCGATGCTCTTGATGGGGCCGTCCGCCTTTGTGAAGGCCACACTTCCCGTGTACATGAAGGGCTTGCTGAAGGCGATCTTCATGGCCCTCTTGAGCGTGGGCGTCATGTCCGCAGCCAGGACGTCCGCTTTCTTGGACAGAAGAGCAGGAATCAAGCCGTCCCAGTCAAAATCCAGAAAAACGACCTTCACCCCCATCTCCTCGGCCATGAGTTTGCAAAGCTCCACGGAGCTGCCGGCCCTTTCACCTTTCTTGTTCACAAAGCTGAAAGGAGGCCCCTGGGTCTGGCAGGCTATGCGCAACTCTCCCCGCTGAGCAATGTCGTCAAGGGTTCCTGCCTGAACCGCAGAGACGAGGCCCATAACCAAAATCAACGCTACCAATGCTTTCAGAGTTTTCAGTGCCATGTTCTTACCCTCCTGTTAAAAAAGTTGACCTTCCCTTCGGGCACAAAACACATCCTGCGCCCCCATGCTCAATGGACTCGCAACAAGTCGTCACCCCGTTGAAAAACGGAGGTGTTTTGAAAGGTTGCAAAACCTGAAAAAGATTTGGTCACAAAACCTCTTCATGGATGAGAATGCCCCTTTTATGGAGGGCCGCCATGAAGGGTTCATAGGGCACGTCCAGAGCGGGATTTAAAACCCCCTTTCCGGCAATCACGCCGTCCCCGATCATCTGGGCCACGATACTGGCCGGATAGCCCACACCCAGGCTCATGCCGAACAAGCCGCTCACCGTATCTCTTTCCAATAGCAGGGAGGTGGCAATCGTCTTTTTGCGGCCGTCCTTTATGCCCCCGAATACGTTGTACATTACCACCAAGTCTTTTTCATCATTTCTGTATTGGAGTTTCGGCTCCAGATGCCTGACAAGAAACTGCTGAGGGCTCAAAGCGAAATCAAGACCCTGCACCGGCTCGTCCGAAAGGAAATCGAGCTTCTTCAAGGGCCTCCAGAATGCACACCATCCGGGCCAGCGCAAGGCATAGCGGCCCGCCTGTTTCACGGATCCCGTCACGCCGAGAAGATCCGTGTAAAACACGGCATCCCCGTTGGGTACGGCCTCCAGTTCACCCAGGCCGGGAAAGGTTATGGTGTGGATCATTTCGTTCTCATGCTGGTCGGCGGCGGGCACGTCCAGCCTCCGCCCGTCCTTCAGGAAGACGGATGGCCTTTTTTGAGTTTGCAGAACCATGTCCCAGTTCCAGCTTATTTTATAGTTGAGAGGATTGTCGCACGCCTTTTTTTCAGGAATTCCTCCGCAGTAGGAATTCAGGACATGGAGCTCGTCAAATTGTTTGACCGCATTGCCGCAAATGACAAGGTCGATCCCGGGGTCCAGACCGCACTCCGGCATCAGGGCGACGCCCGCATGGAGCGCTGCGTCATGAAGATGACGGATCGGCTTTCCATAGTTGGTGCTGACAAGAGAGACGCCGGCCTCCACCGCCGCTTCAAAAGCATTCACCATGAGAGGCAGGGGCAGCAAATCAATGGCCACCTGGATCCCTTGACGGAACAGAGCCAAGAGATCCGCTTTCGACGAAGCATCAATCCGGACCGGTCTGATCTTTTGCGTGTCCATGAGGTCGGCGGCCTTTTCCCACCCTTTCAAGGACACATCAGCGCAAATAATCTCGCGGACCCGGTCGCTTCTCGCCAGATCCAGGAGCGCGGCCTTGCCTTGCAGTCCAAGGCCGCCGAGCACGGCGATTTTCATTGATTCACCTCCAAGGGAAAATCCCTGACGGGCTTCATAGGGTTTCCTAATTCAGGATTGTTTCTAATTCAGGCTTTGGCGTTTAAGCTTGGAGAA
>Ga0209164_1002434_pt1 | contig 19921 bp, 14 predicted proteins | sample MTBNYHSulfiMetaG_FD_187458 | JGI IMG/M metagenome (GOLD analysis project Ga0209164, IMG submission 187458) | Enrichment culture microbial communities from rom New York Harbor, USA that are MTBE-degrading - MTBE-NYH (New York Harbor Sulfidogenic)... | ecosystem: Environmental > Aquatic > Marine >...
ATTCAGGTTGAGCTCCACCTTGGGGAACGCACCGCTCATGGTGTCGAAATCGGTCGAGCCGAAGCCCATGAACTCGCCGCTGAGCGTGACATCCGCGAACAGCGGAGCCGCACCCAGCATGGCGACTGCGACGAGGAGAATCCAAAGCTTTTTCATGTCCACTTCCTCCTACGTGTCTTGGGAATCAGGTCGACGACCCGATTTGCTCCCATTTGGTTTATGTTGCGGCTATTATAGCAATGGGGTTTTTGCCTGTCAAGAAAATTTGGCCAGATTGTTGCGGGAAAAAAAATAAGGAAAACGGGGCATCCGCCGCTGGCCCGGCCCTCCTCCGCACCCGGGAACCGTGTGGAGAAACAGGCGATAGTGTGCTATAGTCGCCACAGGAATCAGGGCGTGAAAGGAAAAGGCACCAAATGCACAGAAAGTACCGTGTGTATATCGGCTCGTTTATGGTTGTCGCGGCGACCCTGGCAGCGCTGGCGGGCTGCGGCACCACCCGGAATGCGATCACCGCCCCCGCAGAAGCGACCCGAAAGGTCGAGAAGGACGGCATCTCCCTGACCTTGCGCTATATCGACGATGCCGCCCTCAAGCAGGACTTCGGCACCGGCGCCAACCCCTTCCTGACGGAGTACTACCGACTCACCTTCCGCCGGATCCTGGTGTTCGAGCTGACCCTGCGCAACCAGTCGGGCGTGCCGGTGGAGGTCGAGACCACCCGCTGCGAGCTTGACTACGGAACCAAGCGAATCGAGGCAATCAACCGCTTTCAGCTGGGCAGCTACTGGGAGTCCCTGGACGACGACAGGCGCATCGTGAACAAGAAGAGGACGCTCATCGAGCGCTGGGTGCTGCCCAACCGGGCCCGGGTCGCCGACGGCGGGACCCTGTTCGGCTACCTGGTGTTCATGGGCAACCTGCCCCGGACCGGAGAGGCCAAAGTGTACGTGCCGGTGTTCCGGGAGGGGGGCTCCCTGAGCTTCCAGGCGGATTATTCCTTCTGAGGGTCCTTTCTCCTCAAGGCCGGCCGCGGCGTTGATCACCCCCTCGGTGTCGGCGTACAATAGCCCCCCATGGTAGGGCTATGGTAGGGCTGGAAAAGCGGGTCAGCGGGGACTGGATCGACGTCCGGGAGGCCAGCTCCGACGCCTACGTACTCAGCGACTTCTTCAAGTTTTCGGCCCAGCGCCTCGGCAAGGTGGCCGCGGACCTGCGCCTGAGCGTCGAAGAAGGCCTCCTGGAGTACAAGCTCGCGATCCTGCGCCCGGTGTTCAACACCCTCGAAGCCCTGCAGTACCAGTCCGTCCGCTCGGAGGATCTGCAGGCCCACGAGCAGCCCCTGGAGGAGCTCCTCCTGGTGATTCTGCTGCAGCGCCTGCTGTGCGCGGGCACGATCCCGCTATCCAGGGCCAGGCCGCCCCGGGCCGTTTCCACCGAAGGCCTCCAGGTGGGGGCCATCCTGGAGGACATCAAGAAGCGAATTCAAGCCGACCCGGAGTTCCGGAAGGCTGCGGCGGTCAAGACCATCTTCATGCAGGTCTCGATCTATCAGAACGAGAAGAAGAAGATGGAGGAGCTCCTGCCCACCATCCAGGCCGACAAACGGGAGGTGTTTCGCCGCAACTTCCAGGGCACCTTCCAGCGGGTCTTCGACAGCGTCCGCAAAGCCTACAGCGACATCCTGACCGAGGAAGAGACTCAGGCGCAGGAGAGAAGCGGCCAGGAAGGCCTCCTGGTGCAGACCGCGATCAGGACCCTGGCGCCGCTCCTGGTCGAGCAGGCCCGGGAGGTCTCGCGCCTCCGCTCGACCCTGGCCTTTGCCCGGGAGGAGAAGTACAAGACCCGGGGGGTGCTGGTGGGCATCTACCGGGAACGCAAGGACTACGTCGCGCTGGTGGAACGGGAGCGCAGCCACTACGACAGGCTCTGCGGCGAGCTGGCCGCCCGGACCACCATCGACTGCCCGGCCAGCCTGGCGAGCCGCCTTCGCGACGAGCTCATTCGTATCGTCCTGCGGATGGAGAAGGTCGAAGAGGCCCCGTAGCCCGGGGTTGTTCAGTCCAGGAGCTCGATGCCCACGAGCCAGAGACGGTTGTCCCGGTAGACGTGCTTGTAGCGGGTGTTGCCCCGGCGGCTCACGAACACCAGCTCTCCTTCCTCGAGGAAGAAGTCGTCCATCTCCCGGGAGATGTCCACGGAGTAGTACTGGGTCAGGTAGGCCAGCAGCCGCTCGAGGTTGATCTGCTCGAAGAGATCGATCAGGCGGTTGTAGGCTTCGGTCTTGCCGATGCGTTCCAGGTAGTACATCTTCTGGGCGAAAAAGAAGATAATATGGTCCCTGGTGTTGTTCATCCCGGTACTATCATCGACCGCTCGGCTCATTCCACGATACATTTTTTTGACGGCGACACCGACACGGCAACACGCAACACGGTCGCCTTGACCCCCCGCGAGCCCGGGGATACTATGGCGGGCAGCAGGCATTCCACCACTTGAGCTCAAGGAGCTGACGCTATGGCCAAAGGCTTCACGCTGGAGATCTATCCCTGGGTGTACCTCGCCCGCTTCAACGAGGAGGACCGCTGGGACGAGCAGTACGTCGAGAAGGAGCACCTGAGCCCCCCGGAGGAAGCGGCGCTGCCGGAGGACGAGCGCAGGCAGCTCCTGGCCAAGCGGAACTCCTTCCCGGAGCTCCCGCTGGTCAACTACACCACCCAGTACGGCCTGGGCTGCTTCGAAGGGCTCAAGGCCTTCCCGCAGAAGGACGGCTCCCTCAAGCTCTTCCGCCCCGACGGCAACGCCCGGCGAATGGCCAACTCGATGGAAGGCCTGCACATGCCGCGCTTCCCGGAGCAGATGTTTCTCGACGCGGTTCGGGAGGTCGTGCGGAAGAACCACGCCATCGGCTTCGCCCCGATCTACGACCCGGCCTGGGAACGGGAGGACTTCGTGTCCGGGCATTCGGTCTACGTCCGCCCCTTCTCCTACACGGAAGGGGGCATCGGGGTGAACCTGAGCTTTCATCCCTCGGTCGTGATCGTTACCACCCCGGTAGGCTCCTACTTCAAGCCCGGGACCGCGAAAGCGGCCACCGCAGACAGGGTCCGTGCCCACCCGGGCGGGACCGGCTGGATCAAGTGCGCGGCCAACTACGTGACGAGCGCTTTGGCCCGAAGGGAGGCGGAGGCCGCAGGGTACATGGAGGCGATCTTCCTGGACGCTTGCGAGCACCGCTACGTGGAGGAGGGGTCCTCCTGCAACCTCTTCTTCCTGCTCAAGAGCGGGAAGCTCGTGACCCCCTCCCTGGAGGATACGATCCTGCCGGGCATCACCCGGACGTCGGTCCTGGAGATCGCCCGGGACCACGGCCTGCCCACGGAGGAGCGCCGGGTCTCGATCGAGGAGGTATTCTCGGAGGCCGTGGAGTGCTTCGCCAGCGGCACGGCCGCCGGGGTGACCTTCATCGCCTCGATCACCCACCAGGGCAAGGAGAGGGTCTTCGGAAACGGGACCATGGGGGAGTTCACCGCCCATGCCCTCAAGACCCTGAAAGGCATCCAGTACGGGCTTCTCGAGGACCGCTTCGGCTGGATGGTGCCGGTCTGAGAGCCCCTGGGGCGGCGCGTCAGAAGCCCCGGGCCTGCAGATCGATCGGGATGCGCCGGTAGATGTCGGGCCTGAAGTCGCTCTGCGGGTACAGGATGCCCCGCTGGTTCAGGTAGGCCAGGTTCCGGGTGATCCCCCGCGCCGCGGTCTCCGGATCCCGTGACAGCACGTCGAAATACTCCGACGAAAAGGTCAGGTTGACCAGGGCGGCGGACTCCTTGTCCGGGTCCCGGCGCTGGGCCGCCAGGCTGTTCAGGGTGACTCCCAGGTTGTTGTAGGTCTTCATGATGGACTCGGCCAGGGACCTGTGCTCGGGGTTCTCGTGGATCAGCATAAGCGGAATCCGCTCCTCCCGGGTCTCCAGCAGGTCCAGCAGCCGCAGGTAGTAGCCCTGGGCCGAGGAGTAGAAGCCCCCCAGGTACAGCGCGTTGCCCAGGGAGAACAGGGCGTTCTCGTTGCGGGGGTTCTGGTCGACCACCGTGGAGAAGCGCAGCAGCGCTTCCTCGAAGCGCTCCCGGTTGTAGTGGATGTAGCCGATCTTGTAGTCCAGCCTGGCGGGGCGATGTCCGTTGTCCACCGCCCGGAGGTAGTGGTCCAGGGCCGCGCTCAGGTCCCGGCTCACGTAGTAGTGGATATCCCCCTGGTCCTCGAAGACCTGCCCGAACATCTCCTCCTGGCCGAAGATGCGCTGCGCCTGCACCTCCTCGATCCGGGCGATGGCCGTCTGGAAGTTCTGCTCCGCCAGCAGGTACTCGCCGCGGCGCCAGAAATTCTCCCCGGAGCGCCGGTAGGCATCGATGAGCATGTACAGGCGTCGCTTCGTCAGGGGCTGGGTGTCTTCCAGCAGCCTGAGGGTGAGCCCGAGAGCCCTGGCTTCCTCCTCCGTGTCCCGGACGTGGAGGTAGTAGCGGGCCATGTTGTAGTGGACCTCCGGAAGCGCCGGTTGAGCCTCCATGGCCTTGAACAGGATGTCGGCGATGCCGTCGTACTCCCCCTTGTCCATCCAGTAGCCGGCCAGCTCCGCGTATACGGAGGCATAGAGCCCCGGGGCGACTCCCTTGAGCGAGGAACCGTCCAGGTAGGCCTTGAGATCCCGGGTTTGTCTCTCTTTGTCCGTGCGGATGAAGTAGCGCATCATGCGCAACAGGACCTCGTCGCGATCCCCGTAGTAGTCGATGATCGAGGCGTAGTGGAAGCGCGCTTCCTCGTAGAGCGAGGGTGCCTGGTCCGGCGGGGCTTCCGCGGCCCATTCCAGGAAGTTGTCCCCCCGTGCCAGCAGGGCACCGTAGTCCTTGAGGTTTCTCTCCAGCAGCCCCCTGGCCAGCTCGTCCGCCCGCTCGTATCCCGCCAGGTCGTACGTCAGCAGGCGTGCGTAGTCCAGCACGCCCTTCCGGTCCCCGGGGAAGCGCCTCAGGAGCTGTTCGTACTTGTCGGCGGCCAGGGTGTACTGCCGCTGGCCGGCGAAGGCCTCGGCGTACCGATAGAACCAGCCCTTGAACACCCAGTATCCCAGGGCCTGGTCGAAGCGCTCGTTGGCAAGCTGATAGCGCTGCCGTTCGATCTGATTGTACCCCTGGCGGTAGAGCACCTGGGCCTGCACGGGCCGGTAGACGTAGCGGTAGCCCAGGAAGCTGAGCAGCGCCACCACCGCGAGGCTGAGGGCCGCCACCCGCAAGATGGGCAGGATGTTCTCCCGGAAGGCGTAGGCGAAGCTCCTGCGCTCCTCCTCGAACTCCAGTCCGGTCAGCTTCTCGAAGCTCCTCGGAATCCGGATCCGGGTCCCGGTGATACGGGACACCTCGGCGGCGATCGCTGCGGGGGGGGCCCCTCCGATGAGCAGCTGGACAACCTTCTGGAGATCCTCGCCGCCCAGCTCCTTCTCCCCGATCAGCTCTTCGACCACGATCTTGAGATTCCGGGGTAGCCGCGCCAGGTTCCTCCGCAGAGCGGCAAACTGCCGGTCCGAAAGACCCGTCGCCTCGGCGAAGACCGGCCGCTCCGCCGCCTCGGGCGCTCCTGCCCCGGGGGCTCTCTCCCCCGGGAAAACGGGCGCAACGGGAGGCGCCTCGGCGCCGAGATCAGCCCGGATCTCCGCAGGCAGCTCGGAGGGAATCTCCGCCGCAAGCTCCTCCTCCGGAAGCCCCGCCGGCTCCTCCTGCTCCGCCGCCCCGAACTCCTCCCCGAGCCCTTCGAGAGAGAACTCTTCGTAGGCCGGGACCTCCTCCCCGGGCATTCCCGTCCCGAAGGTCTCCTCCTGCGCCTCCAGGTCCACGTGCTCACCCTCGGCCGGCGCTGCAGGGGACGGCTCTTCCTGGAGCGGTTGCTCTTCGCCTCCCGGCAGGATCTCTTCCTGCAGGGCTCGGAGGAACTCGGCCTCTTCCTCGCTGGGGGGAGCGGGAGCCTCGTCCTGGTCTTCAAAGACCGGAGGGGCCTCCTCCGGCAGGCCTTCGCCCACCTCCTCGGGCATCTGAAACTCTTCGGGAAGCCCGAAGGCTTCCTCGCCGAAGGCGCTCTCGGGAGCCTCTTCCGGAGCCTCCTCGGGGGCCGGAGTTTGTTCCTCTTCGCCGAACTCCGGCAGGGTGAACTCCTCCGGAAGCTCGAAATCTTCGGGCACTTCGGCGGCGCCGGGCTCTTCGGGGCCGGCGGGTTGTCCTGCATCCAGCGGGCCGAGCAGGCCGGGGGGGATGCCGAACTCGTCGCCCCCCTCGCCCAGGTCGAAGCCTTCGGCCTCACCCGCAGGGGCTTCCTCGACACCCGCCGCCTCGTCCGCACCCGCCGCCGCTTCGAACCCGGCCGGCTCCTGCTCCTCGGGTTCCTCGAGGCCCAGGAGCTCGTCCAGGGACGGGCCCGCCTCCGGGGCTGACTCCGGGCCCGCCTCCGGGGCCCCGGCCATCTCCGCTTCCGGCTCCCCGGCGGAGGCTTCCTCAGCGAAGGATTCTCCCGTCAAACCCAGAGCGGCAAGCACATCCTCTTCGGCCTCGGGCCATTCCGCCGCTCCCCCCTCTTCGGGCTCCTCCCCTGCGGCAGCGGCTTCCTCGGGGATTGGGGCCGGCTCAGCCGGCGTTTCAGCCGGCTCAACCGGCGCGCCCGGCGCTCCCCCCGGCGCTCCCGCCGACCCGCCGCCGAAGAAATCTTCGAAACTGTCCAGCTCACCGAGGTCGTCATCGCTTCCGAGCATGGAAGAAGCGTCGAAGCTGTCGTCCGGAGCCACCGGCCCGAAGCCGCCGGGGGCGCCCCGGAGCTGAGCGGAGGGGCCGGTGCCGCCAGGCTTGCCCAGCAGGTCGCCCACGCCCTCAGTCAGCTCCTGGCCGGGAGGGAGGACGTCTTCGATGGTCTCCCCCTGCTCGGCCCGGACCTCGGGCTCGTCGGCCAGCTCGTTGAGGATAGTCTTCAGCCGCTCGATCTCTTGAAGGCTGGGCATGGGTTCTCTACCTATTGAATTTCGGTCTGCCCGCCCGCGATGTTGAGATCCCGGTGCTCAAGTTCACGACCCCCCCAGTCGATCCAATACTAGATAGACCAGTATAGCAGAAGTATGACTTCGCTGAAATCCTACGTCACTCTGGTTGCCCTCTGCCTGCTCGCCGGCGTCGCCGCGCCGTGTTTCGCCCTGGAATCCTATCTTCAGGACATCGAAGTGCGCAGCCTGGCTGCCGCCGAGGCGCCGCGCTTTCTCGGCACCCGGGTCCTGCTGACCTACCAGTCCGGACACCGGGTGCGGCTGGTCGGCGCCCGATTCGATCACGAGGACTACCGGGTGTTTCATACCTACTCGCGAAACGAAAACGGCGTGTTCCTCCTGCTCCTCGAGGTGCCTCCGGGCCTGGAGGAGCTGCGCTACCGAATATGCGCAGACGGGATCTGGATGAACGACCCGAACAACCCCATCACGTCTACAGACGCCTTTGGGACCGCCTTCTCGGTGTTCTCCCTGCGGGGGCGGCCGACTCCGCCCCTTCGGAGCCCGGAGATCGAGCCCGACGGAACGGTGAGCTTCGTGTTCCGCTCGCAACCCGGCCGCCGGGTGTACCTGATCGGAGACTTCAACAAGTGGGACCCCTTCTGGGACCGGATGGCCGAGGTGAGGCCGGGGATCTACCGGACCAACCTGCCCCTGAGCCCCGGGCGGCACTACTACCGCTTCTCGGTGGACGGCGACCGCCTCCTGGATCCGCTCAACCTCGACAGCGCCCGCGACCCCGAGGGCAATGCCGTCTCCGTGGTCGATGTGCCTGGCCGCCCGGCCGCCAACCTTTCCCTTTACCAACGAGCCGCCCGGTAGTACTTTATCCCGTAGCCAGCTCAGCCGGGTCGAACGGCTGGAAGCAGCGGGGTGGAGCCATGTGGGAATACACGGAAAAGGTCATGGACCACTACGAGCATCCGCGCAACGTCGGAGAGATCGAGAATGCGGACGCCGTGGGCCAGGTGGGATCCATCGTCTGCGGTGATGCGCTCAAGCTGTCGCTCAAGATCAAGGACGGCAGGATCGAGGACGCCCGCTTCAAGACCTTCGGCTGCGGCAGTGCCATCGCCGCGGCTTCGGCCCTGACCGAGATGATCAAGGGAAAGACCCTCGAGGAGGCGGCCGGGATCACCAACCAGGACATCGCCGACTTTCTCGGCGGCCTGCCCAAGGAGAAGATGCACTGTTCGGTCATGGGCCAGGAAGCCCTGGAAGCCGCCATCGCCGACTTTCGAGGGGTGAAGATCGAGGCCCACGAGGAAGATGAGGGCGAGGTCGTCTGCAAGTGCTTCGGCGTCACGGACACCAAGATCAAGCGGGTGGCCCTGGCCAACAACCTGCACTCGGTGGAGGAAATCACCAACTACACCAAGGCCGGAGGCGGCTGCGGGGCCTGCCTGCCGAGGATCGAGGACATCCTGGAGGAGGTCTGGCGCGAAGAGAGCGAAAAGCACACCGGGGCGGGACGGATGACCACGGTGCAGAAGATCCACAAGATCGAATCCGTGATCGACGAGGAGATCCGCCCGGTGCTCAAGCGCGACGGCGGCGACCTCCAGCTCATCGACCTGGCGGACAACAAGGTCGTGGTGCGCATGATGGGGATGTGCCGGGGCTGCACGACCTCCTCCCTGACCCTGAAGGGACTGGTCGAGGAGAAGCTCCGGGAGCTGGTCGATCCCGCCCTGGAGGTCGTCGAAGATGGGGTCTGAGCTGATCTACCTGGACAACAATGCCACCACCCGGGTCGCCCCGGAGGTGGTGGACGAAATGCTCCCCTTCCTGACGGAGAAGTACGGCAACCCCTCGAGCATGTACTCCTTCGGCGGTCATCTTCAGAAGGACCTGGAACTGGCCCGCGAGCGGGTGGCCGACCTGCTGAGCTGCGCGCCCACGGAAGTCGTGTTCACCTCCTGCGGCACGGAGAGCGACAATTTCGCCATCCGCGGCCTGGTGGACGCCTATCCGGAAAAGGGTCACGTGATCATGACCAAGGTCGAGCACCCGGCGGTCAAGAACCTGGCCCCCTACCTGCGCAAGAAGGGCCTGCGGGTCACGGAGATCGGGGTCGACCGCAAAGGGAATCTCGACCTGGAAGAGCTCAAGGCGGCGATCGACGGCGACACCCTGCTTGTCTCGGTCATCTTCGCCAACAACGAAACCGGGGTGCTCTCCCCCATGGAGAAGATCTGCGAGATCGCCAGGGAGCGGGGGGTCTTCGTCCACACGGACGCGGTCCAGGGGGTAGGCAAGGTTCCAATCGACCTGGCCCGGCTGCCGGTGGACCTGCTGTCCTTCTCCGGCCACAAGTTCCACGCCCCCAAAGGGGTCGGGGGGCTGTTCGTGCGCCGGGGGCTCAAGATCCGGCCCTTCCTGATCGGCGGTCACCAGGAGCGCAGCCGCCGCGGCGGCACCGAGAACCTGGCCCTGATCGTGGGGATGGGCAAGGCGGCGGAGCTGGCCAAAGCCCGGCTGCCCGAGGAAGCGACCCGCGTGCGGGCGCTTCGCGACAAGCTCGAGCAGGGAATCCTGTCCTCGATCCCGAGCACCGAAGTCAACGGCGACCCGGAGCACCGGGTACCGAACACGAGCAACATCGGAATACACTTCATCGAGGGCGAATCCCTCCTCTTGGCCATGGACAAGCACGGGATCTGCGCCTCCACGGGCTCGGCCTGTGCGTCCGGCAGCCTGCAGCCCTCCCACGTGCTGCGGGCCATGGGGGTGCCCTTCACGAGCATCCACGGATCGGTGCGCTTCTCCCTGAGCACCTACACCACGGAGCAGGAAATCGACGCGGTTCTGGAAGCCCTGCCGGGCATCGTCAGCCACCTGCGGGACCTGTCGCCGTTCCACAGCATGGCGGACGTCGAGGCTTTCGGCGCGTGAGGCGGCAGTTACCTCACGAACAACCGGTGGTCGAGCCGCAGGTCATGCATTTGAGACAGGTGCCGTTGCGCACCAGGGTGAGGTGCCCGCAGACCGAACAGGGGTCCCCCTCGTAGCCCTGGATCCGGGCCATTTCCAGCACCCCGACCTCCTCGTCTGCTGCTCCGAAGCCCGGCTTCTGTCCCGCGGCTGAGCCCTCCGCCGCCCTGTGCTTCCCGGTGCGCGGCTTCCCGCCCCCGGAGCGGCCTCCGGAGCCCCGAAGGGTCCCGCCGTCGCCGCCCTTCGCCTCCTCGCGCTTGCCGTTGGTGCCGGTGGCGATCAGGTCGTCCGGCTTGACCTGCACGAGGTCGCCCCGCCTCAGATACGAAAGAGCCAGGTCCCGGAAGATGAAGTCCAGCACCGACGTGGTGATCTTGATGTTGTCGTGGCCCTGAACGATCCCGTTGGGCTCGAAGCGGGTGAACACGAAAGCGTCCACGTACTCCTCCAGGGGCACGCCGTACTGCAGCCCCAGGGACACGGCAATCGCGAAGCTGTTCAGCAGGCTGCGGAAGGCCGCCCCCTCCCGGTGCATGTCCAGGAAGATCTCTCCCAGGCTTCCGTCCGGGTACTCCCCGGTGCGAAGGAATATGCTGTGCTGACCGATCTTGGCCTTCTGGGTGTAGCCCGCGCGCCGGTTGGGAAGCGGCGTGCGGGAGGTGCGCGGCGTTCCGGCCGCCGGCTTTTCCGGCTGCGAAGCGGGGGCTCTGGCCGCCGGCCCGGCGACCGGCTCCCCAGCCGGGGCCGGCGCCGCAGGGCGGAAGCCTTCCTTCTTGAGGGCCAGGATCTGGGCCACCAGGGGGTCCTCGGCGGCGTTGAGAGAAGACAGGGGCTGGCTGAGCTTGGAGCCGTCCCGGTAGACCGCGATCGCCTTCAGCATCCTCTGCCAGGAGAGGAAGTAGGCCCCCTTGATGTCCTCCACCGACGCCCCCTGGGGCATGTTCACGGTCTTGGAGATGGCCCCGGAGATGAAGGGCTGGACCGCCGCCATCATCTCGATGTGGGCCTTCCAGGCGATGTAGCGCCGGCCCTTGCGCCCGGAGCGGTTGGCGGTGTCGAACACCGGGTAGTGCTCCTCCCTGAGGTGGGGAGCACCCTCCAGGGTCATGGTGCCGCAGGCGTAGGTCTCCGCCGCCTCGGTCTCCTCGGCCGAGAAGCCCAGGTGGCTCAGCAGCCGGAAGCCCGGCGCCCGGCAGACCGCCGCCTCCAGGCCGAGGGCCTTGCCCAGGAACTCCTCCCCCAGCACGGAGGGCAGGAACGCCCCGTGGAGGCTGAAGGCATTCTCCAGAGCCCGGTCCACCCGCTCCAGTTCCTCCGGACCGAAGCCCTTGGCCTCCAGGGCCTCCCACGACACCCCCGGCGCCCCCTTCAGGGTCTTGTGCCCCACGCAGTAGGCGGTGATCTCCTCCACCTGCCTGCGGGTGTAGCCCAGGCGCTCGAGGGCCGGGGGGATCGAGGCGTTGATGATCTTGAAGGAGCCCCCGCCGGCCAGCTTCTTGAACTTGACCAGGGCGAAGTCCGGCTCGACTCCCGTGGTGTCGCAGTCCATGACCAGGCCGATCGTGCCCGTGGGGGCGATGGCCGTCACCTGGGCATTGCGGAACCCATGCTTATCGCCCAGCTCCAGGGCCTGGTCCCACACGGCCCGGGCCGTCGCCGCCAGCTCCGGCAGGCAGCTGTCTTCAGCGAAGCGCCGGGGATACACGCTCAAGGCCTCGTACTCCCCTTCGGGGGAGGCACAGATCGCCCGGCGGTGGTTGCGGATGACCCGCAGCATGTCCTCGCGGTTGGCCTCGAAGCGCGAAAACGCTCCCAGCTCCGCGGCCATGCGAGCCGAGGCGGCGTACGCCTGCCCGGTCAGGATGGCGGACAGTGCGGCGGCGATGGCCCGCCCCTCCTCGCTGTCGTAGGGCACGCCCATCACCATCAGCAGGCTGCCCAGGTTGGCGTAGCCCAGCCCCAGGGTCCGGTAGTCGAAGCTCTTGCGGGCGATCGACCCGGAGGGGAACTGGGCCATGAGCACGCTGATCTCCAGAACTACGGTCCACAGCTCGATCGCGTGGGTGAACCCCTCGACGTCGAAGCGTCCCGCGGCCTGGTCGTAGAAGGCCATCAGGTTCAGGGAGGCCAGGTTGCAGGCCGTGTCGTCCAGGAACATGTACTCCGAGCAGGGGTTGGACGCCCGGATCTCCCCGTCCTGCGGGCAGGTGTGCCACTCGTTGATCGTGGAGTGGTACTGGATACCCGGATCGGCGCAGTTCCAGGCCGCGTAGGCAATGCGGTCCCAGAGGCTGCGGGCCTTGAGGCGGATCTCGAGGTCCCGGTCGACCCGTCCGGTCAGGGTCCACTCGCCGTCGTCCAGGACCTTCTGCATGAACTCGGCGGTCAGGCGCACGGAGTTGTTCGAGGACTGGCCGCTGACGGTGGCGTATGCCTCCTCGTCCCACTCCGTGGTGTACTCCTGCACGTCCAGCTCCCGGTAGCCCTGCCGCAGGAGCTGCAGGATCCGGTAGACGTAGGTCGGCGGGATCTCCTCGCCCAGAGCATCCCGGATGGCTTCCCGCAGCCGCGGGTTCTCCTCGGGATCGGTGGCCCCGGCCTCCGGCGCGCCATTGTTGCCCGCGTAACCCGCCACCGCTTCCTCGAGTTGCCGGGTGTGCCGCCGCAGAATGCGGCTGCCCACGACCATGGACACGACCTTCTGCTCCTCGTCGACTTTCCAGTTGACGTAGTCCCCCACGTCAGGGTGGTCCGCGTCCAGGGTTACCATCCGGGCGGCCCGGCGGGTGGTGCCGCCGCTCTTGATCGCCGACGCCGAGCGGTCCCCTACCTTCAGGAAGGACAGCAGCCCGGATGAGATCCCGCCGCCGCTCAGGGGCTCCCGCTTGGCCCGCAGCCGCGAGTAGTTGCTGCCCGTGCCCGAGCCGTACTTGAACAGTCGGGCCTCGCTGGTCACCAGGTCCATGATCCCGCCCTCGCCGACCAGGTCGTCCTCCACGGAGATGATGAAGCAGTTGTGAACCAGGATGCCGTTGGACAGGTACTGTCCGCTCTCGGTCTGGATGTCGTAGACCCTCATGAGCCCCAGAGGCTCGATGCGATGAATCGGCTCTTCCCGCAGCGACGTGATCCGCTCCAGGATCAGACTGCGATTGCCCCCGCTCGCGGACTGTCCCGCAAACCCGTGGGCAGGGAGCCATCCGAGCGGAGCAGCCTCGTCAAGGCTGCGGTCGGTCAGGGCGCCCGATTCCCGGGTGTCGGTGGGGGCCGACAGGCGCAAGCACATGCCCGGGGCGAGCTGTTCCAGGGGCAGCCACTCCCCGGCTGTCCCGCCGCCGGCGGAGGCAAACACCAGATGATCACCCGTCGCGTCCACGGCGGACCCGTCGTTCAGGACCACGTGAAATACGGGCTTGACCCCGTTCTCGGCCACGGCCACAACCCTGCTGGTCCCCCGTCCGCCCTGAGTGCCGTCGTACACTTCAAGGTCCGTGAGCCCCTTCTCTACGATCTCGCCAATCGGCACCGGCCCGAGGGGTGTCGACACGGGGGCGTGGTACGGCTGGCACGCGTGGGGCTGCGGGCGCTCGTACGCGCTGGAGGCCGTCTTCAGCTCTCCGCTCTCCGGCTCCACGTAGTGATGCCCCTGAGGAGGCCCTTTGATCCCGTACACGGCGAACAGCCCGGTGTTGAACCACTGCGGGGAGTTCGGGGCGGCCATCTGGCGGGCCAGCATGAAGGAGATCTCGTCGTAGAAGCTCTCGGCGTCTTCCTCGGTGGAGAAATAGCCGTAGCGCCGCCCCCAGTCGGTCCAGGTGTGGGCCAGGCGATGGAACACCTGCCGGGCGTCGGTCTCACCTCCGGTGCCGCCGCTCTCGGACGGCACCCCGGTCTTGCGGAAGTACTTCTGGGCGAGAATGTCGGTGGCGATCTGGGACCAGGATCGGGGCACCACGACCCCATCCTGGTGGAAAATGACCTTGCCGTCAGGGTCGCGGATCTCGGAGGTCCGCTCCTCGAAGGTGATTCCCTGGTACGGGCCTTTGCCTTTGCGGGTGAACCGACGCTGGACCTTCATATCCCCTCCCTGATGCGAGCTCGCACCGCCTGCGGCCGAGCCCGGCACCGTGACTTCCAAAGTACTATCCGGGCCCGGGCCGGATCAAGCTCCGGGGTCCCGAAATAGGGAGAAAACTCCTCGCGTACCAGTGAAGCGCCGGCGGATCAGGGGCCCGGCAGCTCCGTGAGCTCCACCACGCGTCCGCCCTCCAGGTTGACGGTTTCGATGAGAGCCCGCTCGAGGGTGTCGAAGCGCCGCTCGAAGGACCCCGGGTCATCGCCCAGAAAACCCAGGATGTCCCCCCTTCGATCGGGATAGGCGGACAGGAGCCTCCCGGCGGTCACTCCCCGAAAATACGAGCCGACCCACCGGCGCTCCTGCTGGAAGAGGTAGGCTTGCAGCTCGTTGGCCGAAAGGTACTCGTCGGCGGTGTCGTAGCCTACCCAGCGAAAGAACAGGAGCCAGAACGCCCGTTCCCCCTCGCCCAGCTCATCCCACAGAGCCCGGGCGCTCTCGCGGTAGGCCTCGGACATGAAGAAGACGCCGTGGAAGGCCTCGTGGGTCAGGAGATGGCGGCGGAGCAGGGGGCCGGAGCTGCGGGATATGGAGATCACAGCGCCCCGTCCGGGCAGGAAGACCCCCTCCCGGCGCTCCAGGATGCCGTTGGCAATCAGGATCCCCCGCAGCTGCTCCTCTTCGGGGAGAAGCGGAAACTCCTGTTCGGCGGCCTGCTGGAAAAAACGCGCCAGGTCCTCCGCCCGATAGTCGTGGGCGTTGAAACCGTGGAGGTTCTCGATCTCCCGATCCGCGGCCAGACGCCCCCGGTACCCCCGCTTCTCGACGAAAAAGGCCAGTCGCTTGAAGAACCGGGCCTGCGCCGCGTAGTCGGCGGTGTCGAAGATCAGCACCTCGGGAAACAGGCTCCAGGAGTACAGCTCGTAGAGGGGGTCTCTCCACGCCTCCCGGGGATACGCCAGCACGACCCCCGGATCGGCGGGCAGCGGCACCAGCGGGCCTGGAAGGGGGACGCCCGGCAGCGCCCGGGCATCCGGTGCCGCCGGATCGTCCCCCGGCGAGTCCACGCCCGGCACCAGGCTCAGGCCGTCCAGCCAGAGCCGGGAGCCGGCCAGCGGCTCGACTCGCACTCGCCGCGGCACGAACGGCACGAGAGCGGGGTACAGGTACAAAGACCGGCGGCCGGACAGTCCCTGGTACAGGAACCGCCGCTCCTCCCGGCCGTCGCTCACGATGATCAGGGCGGCGGCGCGCTCAGGCCCCGTGTACGGGGGCCGGGACCCGGCGGCCTGCGCGCCGGCCGATTGCGGCGCCACGGCGCCGGCCAGCCCCCGGGCGACCGACTCGGCGGCCCGGAAGCGGGCCCAGGGGAACGCCGGCCTGCACTCCAGGTCGAGCTCCAGGCGCCAGGCCGGCCCGCTGCCGGGGGCGGGCCCGGGGAGCCCGGGCTCCTCCAGCTGCACCTCCCAGCCCCGCTCGTCCCGGCGCCAGGAGCGCACCTGCATGCCTCCGGTCGGGACTCCGTCCTCGGCGGCGAATCCCGCCTCTGCAGCGGCCAGGCCCATGGCGTGGACCACCAGTCCTCGATCCGGCGGAGGCTCGATCACGATGCGGGAGAACGGGCGATCGGGCGGCAGAGGAACCAGGATACGACCGGGGCCTCCCTGGATGTCGATGAGAGCCCGCTCAGCCACCGGCTCCCCGTCGGGTCCAAGCAGGCGCAGCACCCTGCCGCCTGCGGCTCCGCTGTACTCCAGGTAACAGGCCCGATCCCCGGCGACGGCGGCAACCGGCCGGCGCAGGCGATACACCCCGACGGCACGCTCCTGCCGAAGAGGCACCGGGCCGTCAGGCCCCGAGAAGAGCATCGACCCCGCCGGCCTGCAGCCGGACAGAGCGCCTGCAGCGAGGCTGGCGAGCAGAGTCAGGACGGCGAGGGCACGCCTCATGTCATGGCGAGGATGCTCTTGGTCAGGAGCTCGGCGATCTCGGCCTTGCGATCCGCCTGGAGGTCCGGGCCTTCCCGGAGAAGGCTCTCGAAGCGGCCGCGAAAGCCGTCGGGAAGCCTGGGGAGCTCCATTACCTTTTCCAGCAGCATCCGAGGGGACGGCTCGAAGCTCCGGTTGACCGCGAACAGGAAACTGCAGAGGTTCTGCAGGAAACGGCTCATGGAGAACACGATGAACAGGCTGTCGGCTCGGTAGGTGGCCGCCCGGAGATCGTTCAGATAGTAGGAAGTGGCGATGCGCGCTCCGTCCCGGAGCACCTGCCAGTAGTGATCCGGCAGGGCAGCGAGGCGGCCGCGGATCGCCTCCAGCCAGCCGCTGCGCTGCAGCAGCACCTGGCCGTACGCCAGGCGATAGAAGGGATAGGTTCCAGACTCGTGGAAGATCCACTGCCCGTCCCCGATGCGCTTCAACAGGAGCTCGATCCGCGTGGTCTCCTGGTAGCGGATCCTGACGGGCAGCTCGTCCATCAGGAAGCGGTCTTCGGTGAACCCCGGGACGGTGTCGAAGCTGCGGGGGGCGCCGAGCTGCTGCCTGCGATCGTTGCGGGGAGGCAGCACCCCGGTGAAGTACGCGTCCAGGGAGATGGTGAAATACGGATCCAGGAGCTTGATCTCCGCGGACTCGCCCAGCACTACCGCCTCCACGCTCTCCCAGCGGGAGATGCTTTCGGTCAGGACCTCCGAGACTTCGGCAACCTTGCGCTGCACCTCTCAACCTCCCTCAGCCGGGACATCTTAGCACAAACGGTTTGATTCACAAAGGTTTTTGTGCCATTGTAGGGGCATCGCCGTGAATACCACGTTGCACAAGGCCACACCCCGTTTATGGCTCCCGCTGCTGCCGATCTGGGTATCCTCGCTCGTGATGCTGGGGCTCCTGGTCGTCTTCCGGCCCGGGCAGACCGCCCTGGTTGCCCTCGCGGCGGCGGCCGCGGTGGGGCTGAGCTTCCTGATGGGGCTGCTTCTGAGCTCTCTGCTGCCCCGCCACCGCATCCTGAGCCAGCGGGCCAGCCGACTGGAAGCCATCTACGAGATCATCCACAAGGCGGGGGCCAGCCTGAACCTCCAGGAGGTCCTCGACGCGATCACCCGGTTCACGGTCGAGGTGACCGCGGTGCGGGGCTGTTCGGTCAAGCTGTGGGACACCGACAGCGGAACCATGCACGTGCGCTCCCTGGCCGGGATCGCCCGGGAGCCGAGCGATCTGTCCATCGACGTGGCCGAAAACCTCTATCACCGCAGCCTGATGGAGGGCAAGGCCGTGCTGGTCGACGAAGCCCTGGAGCGGGACTTCCCCGAGGTGGACGACCAGACCGAATCCCTGATCTGCGTGCCCCTGCGCAACGAAGAACGGACCCTGGGGGCGCTGTGCGTCTACGGCGAACGCGGGCGCCGGCTGACCCAGGAGATGATTGCCCTGTACTCGATTCTGGGTGACCTGGTGACCCTCTCGATCAGCAACGCTGCGGTCTACGAAAACCTGAAGCGCCTGGACGAGGCCAAGACGTGGTTTCTCCTGAAGGCATCCCACGAGCTGCGCTCCCCGCTGGACACCATCCGGTCCGTGGCCCGCACCCTGACCGAGGGCTTCGTCGGCTCCCTGGCCCCTCAGCAGCTGGACATGATCCGGCGCATCGAGCTCCGGGCCGAGGCCCTCTCCAAGAGCATCGGCGACCTCCTCGTGCTGGCCAGGGGCCGGGCGGAGCTGTCCACCGCGGAGCTGGAACCCCTGGATTTCTGCTCCCTGCTCACGGAGAATGTCCGCTTCTACAACACGGTCGCTTCCGAGAAGCAAGTGCAGCTGGAGGCTGACTGCCTTCCCGGGGCCGCGGAGGTCTACGGCCGCAAGGAAGGCCTCCAGTCGATCATCACCAACCTCCTGTCGAACGCCATCAAGTACACCCCCCCGGGCGGGCGGGTGCGGCTGCGCCTGGCCGAAGCGGACGGGAAGCTTCTCTTCGAGGTCGCGGATACGGGGATCGGGATCCCGCAGGGCGAGCAGGACAGGCTGTTCAGCGAGTTCTTCAGGGCCAGCAACGCCCGCCAGCTGGCGGAGACCGGCACGGGATTGGGCCTTACTATCGTAAAGTCCACGGTCGAGCAGCACGGAGGCTCCATCGAGGTCCAGAGCCGGGAGGGCGAAGGAACCACCGTGCGGGTGTTCCTGAACCGTGTGGGCAAATGACGCCGGGAACCTGACCCCATGGAGCTGCTGGTTCTCGGGATGATCCCCCCGACGGACATCGAGCGCCGGGTACGGGAGCTCCAGCGCAAGCTGTACGCCGAGCGGGATCTCCCAGAAGCGCTTGCCCTCCCCGTCGTGATTCCACTGTGGGTGCGCAAAGGGCTCGAGGCATCCGCGCAGGCCCCGGCCCTCGCCTCGGCCCTGGCCCCGCCCCCGGGCCGCCTCGAAGCCCCGCGGCTGGTCACCGGAGCCTTCGCGATGGAGGGGCACTGGCTGCTGTGGTCGCTGCAGGCAGCCCCGGGCCTGCGAGCGTCGGCCGCAACCTGGCTCGACCGCATCGGGCATGCGCACCAGGCCGAGGACGAGCCGAGCCGGCTCCCCACGGAATCCGGATTCCCGCTGGCTTTCTCCCCGACCCCCGGGGTCCTGGAGGCAGCTCTCCCGCTCCTGGGGGTGGAGCCGCCCCGCACCTTCCAGCCCCGGTGCCTGGCGCTGTATCGCCTCCAGGAGCTGGGGCGGGAGGCCGGCGCCTGCAGAGGGTGGAGCTGGGCGAGGGTGTTCGATCGGGGGCTCTTCTGGGAGGAGATCCGGCGCAAGCCCGTGCGCCGTCAGGCATAGCGCAGCCGCGGGAGCTCCGACTCCACCACCACGCGCAGCCCCTCGAGCAGCCGCGGCAGCGGCTCGCCGTAGCCCTCCCGCCGCAGGCTGGTGCAGAACTCCCGGTGTCCCCGGCTTCTGCGGTATTCCGGCACCCGGGAGGGAATGCGCAGGTACCGGTCGAACAGGTCCAGGTCCACGTCCACCAGCAGGCTGGCCTGGTAGAACAGGAGCTGGCGGCGGCGGTAGAGGGAAGTCCCCAGGATCTTGCGGTCCCGGATGGCCAGATCCGAGATGCCCCGGTCCTCGACCTTCCCCGGGCCCATGGTCCCCAGAGCCCGGCGAAACCAGTCGTTGAGGAGGCGGAAGTACTCCAGGTTGCGGTAGGGCGAAGCCACCTCGGCTACCAGGGCCAGGACCACCTGCCCCGGGGTCAGAACCACCGTGCCGCCGCCGCCCTTGCGGCGCAGGATCTCCACGCCGTCGGCCTCGGCCCGCTCGACCACGACGTCCTCCTCGGCCCTGCGCCCGGCTCCGAGGACGATGGAAACCTCCCGGGGTTCGTACAGCCGGTAGACCGGCTCCCGCGCCGCCTCGAACAGGCCGATAAGGTCTTCGTTGACCGTGGGCGCGGCGGGCGCTCCTGCCACCGATCTAGGCGCCGAACTTGGCAAGCCTGCCCGCGTAGGAGAGAGCCAGCCGGATCAGGATCTTTCCCGGCACCACCCCCCAGGCACCCCGGGCGCAGGCACGCTCCCCGAACTCCCGCGTTTCGTCGGGCCGGATCCGTTCGGCCCTGATCAGGAACGGGATCGGGTGGGAGGAGTGGGCCTTCATGACCGCGGGAGTCGAGTGATCACCGGTCACGACGATGACGTCGGGGTTCATGGCGGTGAGGGAGGGAAGGAAGGCGTCGACCTTCTCGATCTCCGCCACCTTGGCCTCGAAGTCACCGTCCTCGCCCCTGGAGTCCGTGTACTTGTGATGAACGAAGAAGAAGTCGTACCTGTCCCAGTTGTCCCGCAGGGCTCGGGCCTGGTCCTCGAGGCTCAC
>Ga0209164_1002435_pt1 | contig 19896 bp, 16 predicted proteins | sample MTBNYHSulfiMetaG_FD_187458 | JGI IMG/M metagenome (GOLD analysis project Ga0209164, IMG submission 187458) | Enrichment culture microbial communities from rom New York Harbor, USA that are MTBE-degrading - MTBE-NYH (New York Harbor Sulfidogenic)... | ecosystem: Environmental > Aquatic > Marine >...
GGCTCTGGTGGGGCACCAGCCGGAAGCTGACCTTGGCCATGGCCCGAGCCGGAAGCACGGTCTTTGCACCTTCGCCGGTGTAGCCGCATAGCACGCCGTTGACGTCGCAGGTCGGGCGGATCCACAGCCGCTCGAGGAGGCTGAATCCAGCCTCTCCGTCAAGGCCGGGAGCCCCTACCTCCTGGAGGAAGCCCTCCTGGTCGAAGGGTAACCTCCGGATGGACTCGCGGGTGGACTGGTCCCACTCCACGACATCGTCGTAGAAGCCCGGGATCGCGACCCTTCCGGTGTCTTCCTTCAGCGATGCCAGGATCCTTGCCATGGCGTTACCAGGGTTCACCACCGCCCCTCCGTAGGTGCCGGAATGGAGATCGCTCCGCGGGCCCTGAACGTGGATCTCGAAATACGCCAAGCCCCGGAGGGAGAAGAGGAGGGATGGGAGGCCGGGTGCGAACATGGACGAATCGGAGATGACCACCGCGTCGCAGGCCAAGCGCTGCCGGTGAGCTTCCACGAACGGCACGAGATTCGGCGATCCCACCTCCTCCTCCCCTTCCGCCACCACCACCACATTCACGGGCAGGCCTCCGGCACCCCTCAGGTGAGCCTCCAGTGCCTTGAGGTGCAGGAAGAGCTGGCCCTTGTCGTCCGACGCGCCGCGGGCGTAGAGGTTCCCGTCCCGAACCGTTGGCTCAAAGGCGGGTGAATCCCACTCGCCGAGGGGCTCGGGTGGCTGGACATCGTAGTGACCGTAGACGAGCACGGTGGGGGCTCCCGGGGGTGCCCCCCTCCACTCCCCCAGCACCACCGGATGTCCTGGAGTCTCCACGACCGATGCCTCAAGGCCTGCGTCGCGCATACGGGATGCCAACCAGCTGGCGGCTGCACGGACATCCGTGGCGTGCTCGCCGCGGGCGCTAACGGATGGGATCCGGAGGAACTCGAACAGCTCGTTGCGGAAGCGGTGCATCTCGCGATCAATGTACTCCTTGACCTTGGACACGGGGTTCTCCTTTGGGAGGCGGGGGCGGGTCAGGGCGCGGGCCATGCCAGGGAGCAATGTAGCTCATGGTCGATCCTCACCTCAAGCGCTCGTAACCAAGCCCGGCAGGCGGGCGCCGGAAGGCAACGCTTCTCCTTCAACGAGCGTCCAAGGCGTGTGCAGGGCTGGGTGGGAGAAGTGAGGAGTTGCCGGCACTGTAACAGTCCGACGATTGAAACGTAGGGATCGGGAGGGGGAGCTGGTCACTCCTCCGGCTAGGACCCACGGGGTGCCTCCGTGGGAGGGAAACGAGATCGGCGGCCCGAAAGGGCCGCCGTTTCTTCAAGGAATCGCCGGCAGCGTAATCCCCCGGCAGGGTGCCGAATCTCGATGCGGGCTAGACGAGTCCCCGGCTTCCCCAGCGATAGATGAAGGTAAAGAGGATCGAGAGGACTGCCGCTCCCGCCATGCCTCCGGAGCTCACCGCCACGGGGTCGCGGAATGAGAAGATACCGACGCCCAGCATTCCTCCCACGACAGCCGCGAAGGCGCCGAGAAGAACCAGCAAGGTCGCGTGGCCCGGGGTGGCCGTGGGTCGCCTGATCATGCCCGTCATGGCGAGGCCAACGAGGCTGCCCATGGCGATCCAGATCCCGATTCCTATCCAGTTTTCCATCGTGCGCCGGGGAAGGGTGGACTATCCTGGGTTCGCGGGGAAATGTAGCCGTCCAGATCGTTGGCATCCAGATGCGCGTGGCTTATAGGTTGACTTTCGGGGCGGCCAGCACCTAGGGTGTCGAGAGGATCAACAGGGGGAGATCGTGGCCGACGGAATCATCGATATCGAGAGGTACCTCGACGGCGGCTTCGATGACCGGGGAATGCGGGTATTTGCCGTGTGGGGTGGTGAGGGAGAGCAGAGCCGCTTTGCACTCCCTGTGTGGAGGGCTATCTGCCTGACCGGTGGAGATTGGGGGGGGATTGTCTCGCTTCCCAAGGAAGGCGCCCGGGACGCGAGCCCCCTCTTCGTGCTGGACGTGGGGCAGGACCCCGCCCGGACAGGCCGCCCGGTGGTAGTTCTCGGGCTCCTGAAGGATCAGGCCATCGCGTCTCTTGCGCACACTTCCGAAGGAGACCTGGCGGTGCTGCTGGGCGAGGACTCCAAGAGGCGATGGTTTCTGCAGGTGGCCGGCGGCGTGCCGGAGGGCGCCTTGGAGGACCGGGAACGAGGAGTCCTTCTCTTCCTGGCGGGGGAGTGCTCCGGGCTCCTCTTCTTCCGCGAGCTGGCTACTCCACCCCCATCCGCCGCTTCAGCTCCCTGAGGCGGGCCTCGGCCTCCACCTCCGGCGATTGACGGCGGGGGGGCGGGGCGGCTTCAAGATCGCCAAGCTCGGAAAGGAGATCCTCTTCCGCTTCTCTCTCCCTGTCTGCCCCTTCGATCTTGTCGGCCATCCGGTCGAGCTCGGCAAAGAGGTCATCGCTCTCACCCAGTGACCTGCGGGCCTCCGTCCGTCCTGCAGTGGCGGATAGCTCCTGCCTGCGGGACTGCGCCTCTTTGAGCTTCCCAAGCATGTCCTCCACCTCCCCCCTCCTCATCTCCAGCTCCTCCCGGAGGGCGAGGGCCTTACGCTCCTGTATCGCCTTTCGCTTTTCGTGCTTTCGGGCGTAGTCGGCGGCGATTCCGGCGGTTTCCTCATCTCCGATGCGGCGGGCCATGGCCTCCCTACGGATGCACGTCTGGACTTCCCTCTCCTCCAGCTCTGCAAGCTCGAGAGCCTTCTTGATCTGATCCTCCAGGGCGGAAAGGTGGGCCTTGGCATCGGTGACCTCCCGGTGCATCTGCCTCAGGAGCCCGTCCACCACTTCCGGGACCTCGTCCCGGCTCAGCTCCTCCTTGAAGTTATCGATGGCCTCGCGGAATGCGTGGCGGAGGTTCTCGAACATGGCTAGGCGGGCCCGCTTGCGTGTGGTCGGATCCGAAGGCCCCTGCGGCGAGGCCGAAACGTCTGGAAGTTAGCATGCCTTCCTGACGGCTCAAAGAAGGAGGTCCCAGGCGACCTACGCGCCTGGGACCCCGAGGGAGGGCATCCGCGAACGGGTGTCCTAATTGAGGAGAGGCTCGATACGTTGAGCGAAGGAGTTGCGTGCCCTGTGCAGGCGGCTCTTCACCGTTCCGAGATTGACCCCGGTAATCTCGGCGATCTCCTCGTAGCTCTTGCCCTCCAGCTCCCTTAGCCTGAAGACGAGCCGGTGATGCTCCGGGAGCTCTTCGACCGTGTCCTCGACGATCTGGCGAAGGTAGCGCTTGCGATAGAGGTCATCAGGACGCATGCGCGAATCCTCGAACTGAAGGGGGCGATGGTCATCGTCCCAGCTCTTTTCCAGCTTCTGGAAGAGAACGAGGGGGCTCCGGGACCGGTTTCGAAGCTCGTTCTTCGAGAGGTTGCTGGCGATGGTGTAGATCCAGGTCGAGAACTTCTTCTCCGTGTCGAACCGGTGGAGATGGCGGGTTACCCTGATGAACGCTTCCTGTACCAAATCCTGGGCGCGATCCGGGTCACCGGTCTTACGGATGATGAAGTGGACGAGACGATCGCGAAAACGGTCGTAGAGGTGTTTGAATGCACCCGGCCGGCCGGCCAGATGAGCCGTGACGAGGTCTTCGTCACTGAGCTCGGCCAGGGGTGGAAGATCCCTCAACTGCTCCTGCTCAATCAGAGTCTGGTAGGCCATGGTGCCTTCCCTCGGAGTCGTAGAGACCGTGGTGTCGGAGCTTGTCCTGCGACGGGAGAGGCCTTCGTCCTCCCTCGAATCCATCTTGAGGATCTCCATGGATCCACTCCCGTCGAAGGGTCGTTCATTTTGAGTTTAAAATATGCCAACTTGGACAGTGCGGGGCAAGGGGGTCCGGCCAGATGAATCACACATTCCGTTATGCGTTGCCGTTGCCCCTACCCGATCAACCTCCGAGATTGATAGCTTCCAACTGCGGAAGGGGTTTTCTTCTCGTGAGTGAGGCAGAAGCTTCTCGCCGGCCTTCGCGTGCCGGTGCGCCGAACGCCGGCACAACCTCCCCGGGCAAGCCGAAAATCGCCGCGGCGGTGGCCTTGGCGATTCTGGAGGTGATTCGGGCCCGGGATCTGCCGGCGGAGATCCTGGACTCCGAAGACCCTGCTCAGACCATGCCTCGTCGTCTGGGGCTGAGTGGGGTGGTGGATGTGCAGATCCGCCGCTTGGGGGAGCAGGCCAGGCGACGGGAGCGGATCACGGAAGACCAAGCCCGGGACCTTTTCCACCTGGTGCTCCGGCGGCCCGATTCCGAGGAGGTCTTCTTCCAGGTGGGCGAGCGCCTCGCGGGGAGAATCGAGCCCCTGGGTGGGTTCCGCCGGTTCTATCCGCGCGGGCTTCTCTATTCGCTGGCGCGCCGGAAGGTCCGGAAGCGGATCAGGGCTCTCTTCTCCCGTGGGATAGGGGGTTTTGCCCATGGCCTCTTCACGCTGGAGGCACGTGGACACTTCCTCCTCGATATGGATCCCGGAGGAGACGCGTGCCACCTCCTTTCGGGGCTGGCCCAGGCCATCCTTAGGCGATACCTCCGACGTGAGGTGGTGGTCTCCCATTCTTCCTGCCAGGCTCTCAAGCAGGAGATCTGCCGGTGGTCCGCGTCCGAGTAGCTCCGCACCGTTGGAATCCGCTCGGTGTCCCCCCGGAGACCCAGGCGCCATGGGGATGACTCCACTTCGCATCGTACCGGGTGCCGATGGCGCCCGTTTGAATCCAACCCCCCGTTCCACAGGAGAGGCCGATGGTTCAGGCGGGAGATCATGCTCCAGAGCTCACACTTCTGGCCGATGATGGGTCGGAGGTCTCGCTGAGCGACTTCCGAGGGAAGAAGGTGGTCCTCTATTTCTATCCCAAGGACGACACACCGGGCTGTACGACCCAGGCCTGCGACATGCGGGACAACCTGTCGTCCATCCATACCATGGGTGCCGTGGTCCTGGGCGTCTCGCCAGACCCGGTCTCCGCGCACGTGAAGTTCCGCGAGAAGTTCCAGCTGAACTTCCCCTTGCTATCCGACGAACGGCACGAGGCTGCGGAGGCCTATGGTGTGTGGAAGGAGAAGTCCATGTATGGAAAGAAGTTCTGGGGGATTGAGCGGAGCACGTTTCTCATTGGCGAGGACGGTGTGGTCCTGGAGGCATGGAGGAATGTCAAGGCCAAGGGGCACGCCCAGAAGGTCCGAGAGGCCCTGGCCCCAAGTGTCTGAACCACGTCTGGGAGGGCGGGTCCGTGGGAAATGTCATTCCTGGCCCAGCGCCTGGTGCACCTTGTAGGTGCAGAGGTCCTGCACCACTGTAAGACCCCTGGCCCTGGCCCGGGCTGCCACTTCATCGGCCTGGATTCCCTCCTGCAACCAGATCACCGGGCGCTCCACCCGCTCCATGGCGGCCGCAAGGATTTCCCCGGCCTCTTCGGAGGGTCGAAAGACGAGGACCATGTCCACAGGATCGGTGACGTCGGCCAGGGATGCCTTTGCCTTCTTTCCCAGGACGCTGTCCACGAAGGGGTTCACCGGGATCACATCGTACCCCTTCGCCGCCAGATAGGCCGGGACCCGGCGAGCCGCCTTCTCGGGGTTCCGGGAGATCCCCACCACCGCCACCGTCCGCACCGACTCCATGATCCGGCGGATCTCCAGGGGATCGGGATTCCCGGGGTCGGCGCTCTCGTCAAGAACCCGCTGCAGTCGTTCCAGGGCGTGCATGATCAGCCACCTCCTCGCGGTTGCCGCTCCCGTCCGACCCGGATCATGGATCAGCGGGGCACTTCACGGTATCCTTCCCATCCCACGTTGGGCAACATGCCGGGCTCCCTGGACCACTCCGGACCGACCCTGGGTTACGGTGAGCCTGCTCCATCCGGACCTGCTATTGCCCCGGGCCCGAAGGACCCTCAAGATGCACGATCCGGGGCTTCCAGATAACGGATCGGGGAGAGCGCTGGATGTGACTTTCAACCTGAGCCCATTCCAGACCATGGACGACATCTTGTTTCTCGGGGTAGGGATCGTGATCGGCGGTGGGCTTGCCTGGATGGCCGCAGGGCGAAGGGAACGCCGCAGGCTCAAGGCCCGAGTGGACGCTCTCACGGTGGCCCTTCGAAAGGGGGAAATCCCTGTGGAGGGGGGGGAGGCGGTTGCCGAGGCGCCTCCAATCGTCGAGCTCCGACGGGTACTGGCCCAAGGTTGGGCCCCCCGGGGACTGGAGAGGGATTCGGCCATTCGGCAAGCCCTGGGTCGCATCGCCATCTATCTGCGGCACCGGATCGAGGCCCCACTCCTGGCGGGCCTGGAGGAAGGTGAGAAGGCTACGCGGGAGGGCGCCGAGGCGGCTCTGGACGCACTCGAGGATCTGGAGTTCTTCCTGGAGGATGCTCCGAGCTCCGCCGCCCTGGTGCCCCGGAATCTCCTTGACGTGGTGAGGGAGGTGACCAGGGAGTTCGCGGCCCAGTCGCCCGTCTTGGTGAAGGTGAATGCGCCGGAGGAGCCGATTCGTGTCCGCGTGGAGCCCGAGTCGCTGAAGGATGCGGTCTTTCTGATTCTCCACAATGCCAGCGATTTCGGAGGTGGTGCACCCATTCGGCTGACTTTGGGTCGATCCGGCGGGAGGGCCCGTCTCGGGATTCGGGATCAGGGACCCGGTTTCACGGCAGAGGCCTTGCTGGAGGCTCTGAACCCGCTTTACACGACGTCTGCGGAGGGATTGGGCATGGGGCTCCCTCACGCCAAGAAGGTAGTGGAAGCCCAGGGTGGAGAGATCCTCCTCAGGAATCCTGAGGGGGGCGGAGCGGAGGTGGAGATCATTCTCCCCGAGGCGAAGTAGCCGAACGGATCAGGCGAAACCGTAGATGTGATAGAGGAGCACATAGACCACCAGGCCCGTTACGGAGACGTAGAGCCAAAGGGGCAAGGTCCACCGGGCCAGGCGAGCATGGGACTCAAAGCGGCTCTTCCATGCCAGGAAGAGCAGGCGGAGGATGAGGGGAGGTATGATGGCCGCCAGGACCATGTGGGAGAAGAGGATGGAAAGGTAGACGGCTCGGGACACCCCCTCTCCTGCGAAGAGGTGGGTGCCGGTGAGGGAGAATCGCAGCAGGTAGAAAGCCAGGAACAGGGCCGAGGCGGATACCGCACCCAGCATGGCCAGGCGATGCCGGCCCACGTTCCCCATCTTGATGTACCGAAAGCCCACCACCAGGAACACGGTGCTGGTGAGGTTCAACCCCGCATTGAGGGGTGCCAGGAGACCTCCAATCGCCTCAGCGTCCATTTCGAACCCCAGCCGGGTCCTTCGCGTTCGTGCCGCGGTTCTCTCGACCCCCCATGGCCTCGGAGGGCCCTGGTGCCCAGGTGAGGGCGGCGAGTGCCACCAGGAGGGTCAGAAGCACGGCTGCCAGAAGGGTGTGGAGGGAAACGGGGATCACCGCCAACCCATAGTAGACGGAAAGAAATCCCAGCCCAACCTGCGTTGCGGCCGTGGCCGCGGCTGCGAGGCCCAGGAGGCGCACGACCAAGCTGGCACCCCTCCAGAAGGCGAAGTGGCCCAACCAGAGGATGACCGCGAGAACGGCGAGGCCAAGAAGGCGGTGACTGAAGTGGAGTGCCACCATCCAATGTTGGAAGGGAGGAATCCACTCACCCAGGCAAAAGGGAACATCAGGGCAGGCCATACCGGAATCCGTGTGCCGGACGAGCCCACCTACCAGGGATTGTGCGAAGGTCAGTGTGGCTGCGGCGATTGCTCCTGCTCTGAGCAGATGCCTGCTGAGATCGCTGGGTCCTGTACGCTTCTCCCACGCGGGGGACGAAACGACCGAAAGCACGGTCGCCAGCCCCAAGAAGACGAACGCCAAGCCCAGGTGGGATGAGGAGACGCCTGTCGGCAGCCCGAAGAGGACCGTTATGCCGCCCATCACGGCTTGCACCAGGAGGAGCAGGATTCCCACGACCGCGGCCGTGCGAACCCACGGGAATCGCGGTTGCTCCCTCCAGGCCAGGTACGTGGCTCCGAGGAAGAAGAGGATCAGGCCCCCGGCCACGAGGCGGTGGAGGTGCTCCCAGAAGACGCCCCCGGTCATCTCCGGAACCATGGTTCCGAAGCAGGTGGGCCAGTCGGGGCAGGCCAGGCTGGACTCCGTGGCGTGAACAATGCTCCCGAGAAAGAGCAGTCCCAGGGTCCAGACAACCGTGATTGAGAAGGCCCGATGATGTTGAGGTCGGCTCATGATGGGGCCCGTACCCCTGCGGCCGTGGATTGGATCCGGCGGTTCCGGTAAGTTTCTCCCTCATGTCGACGAAACGACTCAGTCCCCGCCAGACCCTCGGCTTCATCAGGCTGCTCGTTCCCCGCATCGCACCCTACAGGCAGGCGCTGCTCGTGGCCGGCGTCCTCCTGCTCCTCGCCACCGGCATAGGTTTGGCCTTTCCCTTGGTCGTGCGGGAGCTTCTGGATTCCGCTTTCCTTGCAGGGGATGCCAAGCTCCTGAATCTCATCGCCCTGGGACTGATCGTGCTCTTCGCGGTACAGGCCGTCATCAATTTCGGCCAGAGCTACCTGACGGCCTCCATCTCGGAGAGGGTCGTGGCGGACCTGAGGGAGGAGCTCTTCCGGTCGCTTGTGCACCAGCCCCTCGCCTTCTTCGACGCACGGAGGGTGGGTGAGCTTACCTCACGGATCTCCTCCGACACCGGGCTGATCCAGGGAGTCCTGCGGTTCGGGATTCCGGAGCTGCTGCGCCAGGGGGTCTTCCTGGCGGGGGCTCTGATCCTCGTGACCGTGACACACCCCCACCTGACCCTCGTCACCCTCATTGCCATACCGTTTGCCGGTGTGGTGGGGTGGCTCTTCGGGAAAAGAGTCCGGCGTCTAAGCACGAGCATCCAGGACCGTCTTGCGATGGCCGTGGCCAGGGCGGAGCAGGTCTTCACTCAGATCCGGGTCGTGCAAGCTTTCACCAGGGAGGGCTGGGAGGAGGAGCGCTTCACTGCGGAGGTGCGGGCGATCCGAGACGAGGGCATCAGGCGTGCCCTGGCCAGGGCTGGCCTCACCGGAGCGGTGACGTTCTCCGCTTTCGGAGCAATCGTCCTGGTCCTCTGGGAAGGGGGGAGGCTGGTCCTGGCAGGAGCCCTGACACCAGGGACGCTGGTGGCGTTCCTTCTCTACGCGGTCACCATTGCCGGGGCGATCATGTCCCTGGCCGGGTTCTGGGGAAACCTCCAGGAGGCGGCAGGAGCCGCCGAGCGGATTTTCGAGATGACAACGCACCCCAGCGAGATGATGGAGCGGAAGGTGCCAGCCGTGCTTTCCCGCCCCGTATCGGGGGGTGTTTCCTACGAGGGCGTCACCTTCCGCTACGGGCCCGGACTGCCACTGGTCCTGGCAGGGATCAACGCGAGGATAGACCCTGGCGAAAGGGTGGCCCTCGTGGGGAGCTCCGGGGCCGGAAAGAGTACCATGGCTTCCCTCCTCCCCCGATTCTACGACGTGCAGGGGGGTAGGGTGTCGCTGGACGGAGTGGACGTGCAGGACCTGTCGCTCAGGGATCTCCGGGGGCACATAGGCATGGTTCCACAGGAGCCAATGCTCTTCGCCGGCACGGTCCGGGAGAACCTGGCCTACGGGGGCCTCGATGCCTCCGATGCGGAGATTCGCGAGGCCGCTGCCCGCGCCCACGCCCATGAGTTCATCTCCTCCTTCCCCGATGGGTACGATCAGGTCGTGGGGGAGCGGGGCGTCACACTGAGCGCCGGGCAGAGGCAGCGCATCGCAATCGCCAGAGTCATGCTCAGGAGGCCAGCGGTCCTGATTCTGGACGAGGCTTCCTCCAGCCTGGACGCCGAGAGTGAGTTTCTGGTGCAGGATGCCCTGGATCACCTCATGCACGGGCGGACTACTCTGGTCATAGCCCATCGACTTTCGACGGTGGTCCGGGCTGACCGTATCCTTGTGCTGGATGCGGGCATCATCGTGGACTCGGGGACCCACGCCCAGCTGCTGGAGCGCAGTGACGTATACCAGCGCCTGTACCAGCGCCAATTCGACGACGCCCTGGCGTCCACGCGGGCCATGTAACAACGCGATGGGAGAGTCCGGAACCCTGAGGGGGGAAGGTCCTGAACCTGGAGGTGGGTCATGTCCAGTCATCGTTCCGTCACGTCCGGCGTCCAAGAGGCCGCTCTTGCTCTGACCCAAGCCGCCCTCAATGTCCTGAACGGAGCGGTGCACCCCTTGAAGTCGGCTCGGGTCATGGGCCGACTGGTCCTGAGGCCGGTGCACCGACCAGGGACGCCCCCGGGAGCCCTGATCCACACCGGGACGCGGAAGGTGGACGAGGTCCGGCTTCGGATCCTGGAATACGACGCCGAGGGGCTGAGGGAGGAGCAACTCTCCAGCGTGACGGAGGCCCTCTCCATTCGAGACTCAACCCGGGTGGGCTGGCTGAATGTGGATGGCCTCCATGATGAGGAGATCCTGAGGGGAATCCGGGACCACTTTGGCCTCCACCCGCTTCTCATGGAGGATGTGGCCAGCGTGGGGCAGCGGGCTAAGCTGGACGACTACGATGACAGGATACTCCTGAGCCTGCCCATGCTGTCCTTCCACCGGGAGTCCCTGACGCTGGAGGTGGAGCAGTTGAGCCTGATCCTCGGTCCGGCCTGGGTGCTGACCTTCCAGGAGCGCGTCGGGGATGTGTTCGAGCCGGTGAGAGAGAGGCTCAGGTCCGCGCATGGCAGGATCCGAAGCCGGGGCGCCGACTATCTCGCCTACGCCCTCGTGGACGCCGTGGTGGACGGCTACTTCGCTATCCTCGAGGGACTCGGCGATGCCGCTGAGGAGATGGAAGGGCGGGTAATCGAGGATCCCACGCCGGAGGCGCTCCTGGGTGTCAACCACCTGAAGCGCGAGCTCCTCATCCTGAGGAAGTTTCTGTGGCCCCTCAGGGAGGCGTTGGGCGCCTTCTCAAGGACCGAGTCTCCCCTGGTGTCCGAGTCCACTCAGATCTTCGTGCGGGACGTCCACGACCACGTCATCCAGGTCATCGATACCGTGGAGACCCTCCGTGACCTGGCCTCGGGCATGTCGGATCTCTACCTGTCCAGCGTGGGACAGAGGACCAACGAGGTCATGAAGGTCCTGACCGTCATGGCGTCCATCTTCATCCCTTTGACTTTTCTGGTGGGGGTCTACGGGATGAACTTCGAATTCATGCCGGAGTTGGGGATCCGCTGGGCGTATCCGGCGGTCTGGGGCGTCATGCTGGCCTTGGGCGGATCCATGTTCTGGTACTTCAAGAAGAGCAAATGGATCTAGAGGAAGACTGGGCGTTCCGCGGCCCGGATTCAGGTCTTGGACCTCGTGAAAGGACGATGATTCGATGATCCAGAACAGACTCCGCGAGAGCGCCGGGTTCATGCTGGCGTCCTTCGCCTTCCTGGCGCTTTCGCCTGGCGCGTCTGCCCAGCACGATGCTCCACCACCTCCGGCTGCGTACGCCCTTCGCAATGTCACGGTCCACTTCGCGGATGGCCGGCGTGAGGTGGGGGCCAACCTTGTGGTACGAAGAGGGATCATCACCGCCCTGGGGATGGGCGTGGAGATACCCTCCGATGCCATGGTCCTGGAAGGGGATTCCCTCTTCGTGTATCCCGGGTTGGTGGATGCCCACGGAGCGGTGGACCTCGATCTTCCTCAAGTCGGTAGCTTGACCGGCGTCCGTTCCTGGGATCCCCCCCGGGATGCCCAGGGATTCACCCCGCACAGGCTCGCAGCCGATTACATCACGAATTCAGGGGGGAGCCTGAAGTCCCTGAGGAGCGAAGGAGTCATCGCTGCTGGGGTCCATCCCGCCGGGGGGATGGCTCCCGGCCAGAGCGCAGCCGTTCTCCTGCGTCCCACCATGAAGACTCCGAGGGACTTGGTGCTGGTACCCCGCGCGGGTCTCCTCTTCTCCTTCGACACCCGGACCGTGTACCCGTCGAGCCTCTTCGGCGTCATTGCCCATTTTCGCCAGATGTTCGAGGATGCCTCCCGTCACGGGCTGATCCTCTCGGAATACGAGCGGGATCCCAGGGGAATGACCTCACCCCGCTGGGATCCGGACCTCGATGTCCTTTCGGAGGCTGCCTCCGGTAATCTCCCCGTCTTCTTTCTTGCAGACGACGATGAGGATATTCGCCGCGTCCTCTCCCTGGCCGACGAGATCGGATTTCGCCCCCTGATCGTGGGAGGGGAGGAGGCGTGGCAGCTGGCTGGTGAGCTATCGCGAAGAGACATCCCCGTCCTGGTCTCGGTGGCGTTCCCTTCTCCTCGGAGCTGGAATCCAGACGAGGGTGATTACGCGCAGGAGAAGGCATCAGACGCAGATCTTACGCCGGCGGCGGCCCGGGAGAAGAAGCGCCTCGAGGACACCTACTCCAACGCTGCCCGCCTTGTGGAGGCGGGCGTCCGGGTGGGCCTGACCAGCGGAGGTGGGGGGAAGGGGCTCCTCCGGGGTGTACGGAAGGTCATGGAGTATGGCCTCTCCGAGAGCGAAGCGCTCAAGGCCGCGACCGCCGTTCCGGCATCCATCCTGGGAATCCCCCAGGTGGTGACCGTGGGAAATGGGGTGGCGGCCAACTTCATCGTCACCGACGGACCCCTGTTCCTGGAGGGAACCCGGGTCCGGTACGTCTTCGTGGAAGGTGAGATGGAGGAGAGCCAGGGGGCTGGCCCGGTTACGGGAGGAGAGTCACCTGCCGTGGACGTTTCGGGGTCCTGGAGCGCGTTGGTGAACGCTCAGGGCATGGAGCTGGCCTTCGGCATGACCCTGAGGCAGGAGGGGTCCTCCTTCTCCGGCACCATGAGAAGCGCCGAGGCCGGCGAGGCAAGCGTTGAGGAAGGAGTCGTTTCGGGCACCTCCCTCAGCTTCATCATCGTGTTCGGTGTGGGGACGGAGTCCATGGAGCTCGAGTCCACCGCCACTGTGGAGGGAGACCTCATGAAAGGATCGGGGACCGGCGCCACGGGCAGCTTCACCTTCACGGCCACTCGCAGGCCTGGGGCGAACGGAGGCATCCGATGAGCGGCGGAAGAGAGTGCTGGGTCCGATGTGGGATCGAGCTGCCCAGGAGCGGCGGGAATCGTGACCCGATCAGAAGCAAGATGGCCCGGAACGCGTTCCTGGCGCTCCTGCTCGCATTGTCTCCTGCCTTGGCATCCGGGCAGGCTCTCGAGCTCCAGCTTCCGAAGGGAGCGGGAACCTACCCGACAGGAGACCTCTTCATCCGGAACCTGGATGCGGTGTGGACCGCCAATGGAGGCGTGTTGGAAAACGCCTCCATCCTGGTTCGCCGAGGGAAGATCGAAGCCATCGGGCCCGACCTCTCGGCGCCCGATGGAGTTCGGATCATCGAGGGAGCCGGCCTGACGGCCATCCCGGGTCTGGTGGACGAGCACTCGCACACGGCCATGATCGGCACCAATGAGGGAACGGTGCCGGTGAGCGCGGAGGTCAGGGTGATGGACGTCCTGGACCCGGAGGGGATTGCCATCTTCCGGTCCCTTTCCGGGGGAGTCACCACAGCCCGCATCATGCACGGAAGTGCCAATCCCATCGGCGGAACGAGCGCCGTCATCAAGATGCGGTGGGGGATGGCCTCCGCCGACCAGCTCGTGTTCGACGGGGCTCCCCGCTTCATCAAGTTCGCCCTGGGGGAGAACGTCACGAGGAAGGGCTCGGCCGGTGGAACGGGGCCGACCCGTTTCCCCGCTTCCCGGCAGGGGGTGGAGGCCATCTACGCGCAGGCTTTCACGGCCGCCAGGGAGTACAAGGCCGAGTGGGAGGCCTACAGGCGCAACCCCGAGCGCTTCCGTGTACCGCCCAGACGGGATCTGAGGCTGGAGACGCTGGTGGAGGTCCTTGACCGGAAGGTGGAGGTCCACGCGCACTCGTACCGGGCCGATGAGATCCTGGCCCTCATGCGGGTGGCGGAACGGTTCGGGTTCAAGATCAATGTCCAGACCCACGTCCTGGAAGGGTTCAGGGTGGCCAGTGAGATGGCCCAGCACGGTGCGGGAGGTTCGACCTTTTCAGACTGGTGGCACTACAAGCTGGAGGCCTACGATGCCATACCTCACAATGCCGCCATCATGCACCGGAAGGGGGTATTGACGGCGATCAACTCCGACATCTCCTGGCTCCAGGCCTTCATGATCCACGAGTTCCCGAAGGCGGTGAAGTGGGGAGGCGTGTCCAAGGAGGACGCGCTTCGGATGCTTACAGCGTATCCGGCCCGGATGATGCACATCGAGGACCGGGTGGGGACTCTGGAGGTGGGCAAGGATGGAGACGTTGTACTCCTCAACGGTGATCCCTTCAACACCTACGTGAGGGTGGAAAAGACCATTGTGGATGGGATCGTCTACTACGACGTCCACGACGAGCTCGGAACCCGGAAGGAGCCCTTCAACGAATTGCCCCCCCTCCCGGACGCCACGCTTGGAGCGGGTGACATCTCCAACGTGAGGGCCGAGGCTGGATACGATGCTTCCCTGGCCACCGACCTCTTAGATGCTGAGTCGTTCGTTCTCGTGGGGGGCACGGTGCACCCGGTTTCCAGCCCTGCCATCGAGAATGGCGTGGTCATCGTCAGGGGCGGACGTATCACCGCTGTGGGGCCGGCCTCACAGATCTCCGTTCCAGAGGATGCCGTGCAGCTGGACATCAGGGGGAAGCATGTCTACCCGGGAATGATCGACCCCATCACCAACCTGGGGATCTATGAGTTCGGGGCCGTGGGGCAGGCTGCCGACCTGACCGAGACGGGGAGGTATAACCCCCACGTTCGAGCGATCTCCGCAATCGTTCCCCAGAGCGCCGCCATCAACGTGGCCCGGGCCAATGGTATCACGACCGCTCTGGTGACCCAGACGTCGGGGGTCATCCAGGGAACAGCAGGAGTGATCCAGCTCCAGGGGGACACCTATGAGCGGATGGCCCTGAAGCCAGAGGCGGCGTTGATGGTGGCTTTCCCTGCTCCGCGTCAGGCGCCGGGGGCATCCGGCCACTGGGAGGTCTTCGATTTCAGCGGAGGGGATGGAGATCGCATGGGCGGAGGATCGCCGTACTTTGCCACTGCGGCGTTCCAGCCCGATCCCTTCGCGCCCTCGGTTACCGTCGCCCCGGCGACCTCCGACGGCTTCCAGTTCCGGGGTGACGAAGGACCAAGGCCGACCCTGGAGGGTGAGCGGATGGAAGGCCTGACGGCCCTTCTCAAGCGGGCACGTGTCTTCGCCAGGGCTCCTTCGGTGGCGCAGGATCCCACCCTGCCGTTCGAGGTCAACGTCCGGGGGGGAGACAGGGTGCTGCTGGAGGCGTTGGCCCCTGCGATTCGGGGGGAGATGCCGGTCCTCTTCCAGGCCGACTCCGAGTGGCAGCTCAAGACCTTGTTCCTTTTCCTGGATGAATTCCCAGAGATCCGGGGCGTGGTGGTGGGCGGAACCGAAGCCTTCAAGGTGGCCGATGAGCTGGCGGCCCGGAAGCTACCGGTCATCATCACCTCAGCCTACGCGCCGACCCCGGGACCAGACGATTCCATCCTCGCTGCCTATCGGAATGCCGCGCTGCTCTGCGCAGCCGGCGTGAAGATCGCTTTCGGAACCGGGAGTACCGCTGACGTGAGGAAGCTACCCTATCACGCGGCCCACTCCGTGGCCTTCGGGCTACCGGAGGAGGAAGGGTTGAAGGCCGTGACCTTGAACACCGCGGAGATTCTGGGAATGGGAGACCTCATGGGCAGCCTCGAGCCCGGAAAGCGCGCAGACCTCCTTGTGACGGACGGGGATCCGCTACAGGCCCTTACCTGGATCCACCGGATGTTCATCGGGGGGGTGGAGGTGGATCCACGGGACAACAAGCATGACGCCCTTTACAGGGAGTACGTGGACCGCCGATAGGTGAATGAAGTCGTCCAAGCTTCCCGCGAAGCAAGAGGGAAACGTGAGATGGGGCCCCACCATCCGGCGGGGCCCCATCTCGCGTTCGGCTTCCCTGGTTTACCAAGGTGTCTGGATGCTACGAGTGGACCCTCGGCGGATCACCTCGTCACGATCCTTTCTCTTCCTCCGTCGTCCGGGGATTCTTGACCCATACATCCAGCCAGGCCGCCCATCGGGCCCAGAGGTCCAGCAGAGTCTCTTCCGCCGCAGGCCCATGGTCTTCCCATGGGTAGAGGTAAAGGGCCGCGTCCTTGTCCAGGCTCTCCAGCGCCTCGAACATACGCATGGAGTTGATGGGGAACGTCCCCACGTTCTGGTCGAAGAGACCGTGGTACATCAGGAGGGCGCCGGTAAGGTTGTGGGCGTCCAGGAGGGGAGACATATCCAGGTAGGTGGACTGGGCAGTCCACAGGTCCCGGCGCTCGCTCTGGAAGCTCATGGGTGTGAGCGTGCGGTTGTACGCTCCGTCACCCGCTATGCCGGCCTTGAAGAATGGGGTGTGCACCATGGCGTTCGCGGTAGAGAACGCGCCGTAGCTGTGCCCGCCGATTCCCATCCGTCCCCGGTCCACCCACCCCCGGGCGTCCAGCGTGTCGATGACGGCGCTGAGGTTGGTGCGCAGATCGTGGACGTAGTTGTCGTTCATCCGTCCCTGTTCGCCCACAATAGGGGACTCGGGCTCCACCACCGCATACCCCAGCCTTACCAGGAACTGCATGGAGCGGGTGCCGAAGCTCTGGAAGGTATTCTTGTTGTACGTGCGCAGGCGCTCGTCGAAGCTCTCCTGGCTCGTATACTCTCGGGGATAGAACCAGAACATGGCCGGCAGCCGGGCGACGCCGGGACGGAATGTCTCCGGCAAGGTCACAGTGGCCAGGAACTTGAACCCGTCGGGACGGGTGATGGTGATCCGGTGCTTCTGGGCCCGGGTGAGGTCCGGGGTGTGGTCGATGTTGTCAGTGATCTGGGTGAGGCTCTCGCCGTCCCGGATGAAATTCTGCTCAACCTCGGTGGGGCTCTCCCGGGATACGATGTAACGGCCGGCTTCCAAGTCCAGAGCTACCAGGGGGGACTCGTATACCCCATCGTTATCCCCCTCATAGATCCGGGTCTTCTCTCCGCTCCGGATGTTGAGCTTGTCGATGAACACGGAGGGTGCCACCTCCTCGGGGTTCTTGTCGTACTTCGTCCCCCTGAGGAAGACATGCTCGGCGTCGGAGGAGAGGCGGATGGTGCCCGACGGCGCAGCAGCGGCACCTCCGAAACCTCCTCCCCCGGGTCCGCCGCCGCTTCCGCCCAGCGAGCCGTTGGTGAGGAGCGTACCGGGGTTCTCGTAGAAGTCCGAGGAGCTCCACCGATAGAGCGTGTGCTTCTCCTCCGGGTTGTCCAGGAAGACCGCCCACTGATGGGTCGTCTGGCCGGTCCTCTCGGTACCAAAGAGGATCTTCATGTCCTGGGAGAAGCTCACCGAATTCATGCGGGTTGGCGTCTCGTAAATCACCTCGGTACTGGCACTGTCGAACGGGGGCACCCAGCGGACGACCCGGTCCATGCGGCGTGCGCGGGGACGCTCCTGCGAGGCCTCCTGACCGGCTGCGCCCGGCTGAGCGCCGGGACGGACGTTCGGTGCTGCTGCCGTGTCAGCGCCGGTGCTGTCCGGGGCCGGGTCCTGCTCGAGGTAGATGAGCCCGTTTCCGTCGGGGGCCCACGTCATGTTACGCCTTCGGTCCTCACCTGGCTCCGGCTCCCGGGCATCGGCTCCAGGTGCTTGGGGAGCAGCTCCGATCCCGGTGTTCAACTCAGCGGAGCTCAAGGTATCCAGCACGGCGCCGCTTCGGTTCCACAGCTCCTCCACCCGTCCGGCGTTGCTGGCGGGGACGATGTAGCTGAAAGGCCTGACCGTGCGGGTGACCCGGAGGTACTCGCCGTCACGGGAAGCGTTGACGCTTCGGATCATGGTGGGGTTCCCTACCGGGTTCACTCGCCGGTTGTCCACCTGGATCAGGGCAAGCTGCCCGGTGAGATGCCACTCCAGAAGGTCCTTATCCCAGGGGGTGTCCATCAGGCTGGCATAGGTCCGGAGGCTGTTCTTCCCGTCCTCGGTGAGCTTCACCTGCGGCCCCGTGGGCACCTCCGGATGGGCCGGCATGGGAGGCCGGTTCTGCGGAATCAGGACCGTTACGATATGCCGCCCGTCCTCCGTCCAGGCGAACCCCGTGACCGCCGTGGCCAGGACCGGCGTCCGGGTCAGCTGACGCGAGCGTCCGCTGGGGACGTCAGCCACCCAGATATGCGTGGTGGTGGGGGTGTGGGCGAAAAAGGCCACCTGAGTCCCGTCTGGGGACCAGGTGGCGTTGGAGATCCGGGCTCCCTGGGGCACCTGGATGTCCCGGATGGTGCCGTCGATGGCGCGAACGCGAAGCCCGGCGCTATTCCGGATCGTCAGGCTCCGGTTTCGATTCGAGGCGAAGTCGATGAAGGCTCCCCCGAGCTCATGAAAGGGTTTCGACAGAACGGCGATGGACGGCATGCCGTCGTCCACGCTCTCCAGGAACCAGCTCTGGTCTACGTTGGGATTGGAGAAGCTGAAGTTCAGGTACCTGGGAGCCAGGACGGCCTCGGCAATGGTCTCAGGGGGACGGACGTATCCCTCGGCGGCGAGGATCGAGTCTGGGTCCCAGCTCTGCGCATGCACTGCCGTCGGGACGGTGCCGAGGAACGAGACGACGGCGAGGGTGAGAAGGATCACCCGAAGAGGGGGCCTTTGGAAGGCTTGAGGGGTCATGAATACCTCCGCTGAATGGAATCCCCGGCAAGGCCGGGCGTCTGGCCAACCCGAAGTCCGGTGCTCGTGAGATCTCCCGCCTGGCGTCGGCGGGGATCCGGCCAGGGCAAAGTGGGGCCCTGGCCCGGGTTTTTCCAGGGCTGGGCAGAAGAAGGAGAGTGCGGAGACCTTTGAGCAAGTCCCGGGTGGAGGTCGAAGAAGCCGCCTCAGGGGAGGGGAACCGTCAGGTCTTTCAGGTACTTCTTGACGCCCGCCGGAGCCCCCTGCGTGGTCTTCCCTCCACGTTTCCAGTTGGCGGGGCAGAGCTCGCCCGTCTCGTCGACATGGCGGAGAGCGTCCAGGGTCCGAAGTGTTTCGTCGATGTTTCGCCCAATGTCCATATCGTTGACCGCCGCGTACCGCACCACACTTCTTCGGTCCAGGAGAAAACTGGCGCGGAGGGCCACCGCATCATCCGCCAGCACTCCGTAGTCGCGGGCGATCTTCTTCGTGAGGTCCGAGACCAGTGGGAACTGAATGGGGCCGATGCCACCCTGATCGAGGGGTGTCCGCTTCCAGGCAAGGTGGGTGTAGACAGAGTCCACCGAAATTCCCAGGACAGCGCAGTCCCTCTTCTGGAACTCCCCCAGTTGTACGTCCAGGGCCAGGATCTCCGACGGGCAGACGAAGGAGAAATCCATGGGGTAGAAGAGGAGCAGCGCATATTGCCCCGCGAGCTCCTCGACGGACAGGTCCTGCCTGATGGTGTCATCCGGCATTACGGCCGGTGCTGTGAACTCGGGCGCCTTCTGACGCACCAGCGAGATCATGTCACTGCCTCCCCGCCTCCGTCCTTCTCCATCTCCGCCCGAAGCGCCTCCATGTCCAGCTCCCTCACCTGGTTGAAGAGAGCGTCCAGTTCTTCACCCGTCATATAGCCGGAGTGGGCGGCAATCATGATTCGGTCCCGGATGACGATGAGGGACGGGATGTGCTCGATCCCGAACGCTTCCGCGAGGGGCCCGGCCTCCTGTGTGTTAGTCCGGCAGAAAGCCAAGTCGGGGTGGCGCCAAGCGGCAGCTTCAAAGACCGGGAGAAACTCACGGCAAGGG